>Ga0208733_100418_pt1 | contig 18993 bp, 21 predicted proteins | sample SubbioR11Jul_8B1_FD_184816 | JGI IMG/M metagenome (GOLD analysis project Ga0208733, IMG submission 184816) | Serpentinite rock and fluid subsurface biosphere microbial communities from McLaughlin Reserve, California, USA - CR11Jul_8B1 (SPAdes) | ecosystem: Environmental > Terrestrial > Deep... | reverse complement strand
CCGCGACCGGCCGCTGCGCCTGGCCTGCGTGATGCCGCCCTTGGTCGACGAGGCGCTAGCCCCTACCACGATCGCCAGCTTTTTGCTGCGCAAGTACCTGAGCGGACCGCAAGAGGTCACCATCAGCGACGGCGGGCACCCCAAGTTCGAGCGCATCTGGGAGGCTTTGGGTGGCGAGATCGCCCACCTGCAGAGCCTGCGCTGGATCAAGGTCTTTAGGCCGCTGACGCTGGCGCTAGAGGCTGCCAAACGCCCCAGCCTGCGCCGACTAAAAGGGCTGAGCCAACCGCTTGATCGGCTGCTGGCCCGCGTTAAGCGGCTCGGCTTAGCACCTCCTGCTAGCCCGCTCAGCAGCGAGCCGCTTACGCCTGAGCGGTTGGTTAGCCTGTTGCCGGTAGCCCAGCAGAGCTATCAGCTCACCCCCGACTACGACGCGGCTTACCTCGCTTGGCTGTGGGCGGAGATGGGCGCTATTAGCAGCCAGGGTGAACTACAGACCGCCACCGTGATGGAAGGCGGGCGGGCACTAGGCTGGTATGTTTACTACCTGCAACCGGGCGGTATCTCGCGGGTTATGCACTTAGCGGCAGCCAAAAACCGGCTGGAGCAGGTGCTCGATCACCTCTTCGCCCAGGCCCAGGCAGGCGGCAGCGCGGCGCTCTTGGGTCGGCTCGAGCCCCGCCTGCGGCGGCCCTTAGCCGAGCGACGCTGCCTCTATAGCGACGCCGGCTCGCTGCTGATGCTGCACAGCCGCGACCCGGCGCTTAGCCATGCCATCCTCTCAGGCCAGGCGCTGCTCTCGCGCTTAGAGGGCGAGAACTGGTACTGGTGGGGGATTATCAGCCCGACGGTCCCGGTTGGAGAGCACCGTGAAGCTCGAGCGTGAGCACAAGTTCTCGCTGGATGCGGCGGAGCTTCCCGACCCGTGGGTGCTCAAGCACGACCTGGCGCTAGCAGGCTTTGAGCTGCTGCCCGAGGGTAAGCACGAGCAGCGCGACCGCTACCTCGATACCCCCGACCGGCGGCTTAAGCAGGCGGGCCTGGCCATGCGCGAGCGGCGCATCGGCCAGCGGCGGCTGGTCACGCTGAAGTGGGCCGGGAGTGTAACCGGCGCTCTGCATCAGCGGCAGGAGCTGGAGCTGGAAACCTCGGGCTGGCCGCCCGAAGTGTTGGCCGCCCTTCCTGAAGGGGTAGCGGTGACTGACTTAGCGGTACAGCTCGAGCTAACCACTCAACGCACGCGCTTTCTGGTCATGCAGCAGGCCTGCCCCGAGCCCGGCTCCGAGGGGAGCCGAGGAGCGGGTCGAAGGGGCGTAGCGCTGGCTGAGCTGGCTCTTGATGAAGTAAGTGCACACCGGCCCGGCCACGACGTCAGCATTCACTTCTTAGAGGTCGAGCTAGAGGCGCTATCAGCCGGCGCCGATGAGCTAGCCCGGCTGGCCGCCGCCTTACAGGAGCTCCTCCCCTTGGCCGAGAGTTCGGTTAGCAAGCTCGAGCGGGCAACGGCGCTGCTCGAGGCCGCACCGGCCCAGGAGTAGCAAGGCCGCTGCCTAACGCCGGACGTGAGCCGCACGTTTCAGCGCGTCGGCCCCATCCCTTTGCCCGGTGCTGGGCTGGACTGCATCTTGTGGTACGGCACAAGCACGTCCTGGAGCATAGGAAAATGCTTCCGGTTCAGCGTCACCAGCCGGACCTGCCGCTCGGTCGCCGTAGCAGCAATGATGGCATCTGCTAACCCCACATTGTGAGTCTTGCTGTAGTCGCGGCGATAGAGACCACCTTGTACCGCCAAGCGCTGGTCGAGGAGAATGATCTCAAACGCTTGCAGGAAACGCTCCAGGCGCGACCTTTCCTCGCCTTCCCGCACGCCGGCATACAGCTCTGCCACCGTCATCACAGAGATGAGCAACCGTGCTTGCTGCGCCTCCATATAGCTGACCGCGTCGGGATAGCCACGCAAATAATCGATCAACACATCCGTGTCAATCAGCAGGTGTTTCGCCATTGTCGGACTCAGTCTGCCGGTCCCATTCGCGGCGCAATTCTGTCAGTGAGGGAAGATCCGTCCGGTCTTGCCAGATCCCGCGCGCTTGGCGCAGCAGGCTCAGGCGATCCTCAGCCCCGAACTGCGCGATTAACTGCCTCACGGCGTCGTGGACGATTTCATCTGGCGTTTTGCCCTGGCGTTGCGCCATGATCTCCAGAGCCGTTTGTTCCCGTTCTGTTAAATGCAGTCCTGCTATCGCCATAGCGCTATCGTCCTCCATCGTACACACTACCTTGACACTCCTACCGAATATATAACGGCGATTGCTGGTCTTTCAACCAGCTCTTCGAGCGCCAGTTCTCCCGTGCCCCACGGTGCTATCGAAAATTATAGCACACCTGGCGGAGTACTGTATTCACCAAACGCTAGGTTATAGTGTATGGATGATTCGGACCTTGCTCCTAATCCGCCACGCCCTGGCCGACGAGCGCGGGCCTAACTACCCCGACGACAGCCGGCGGCCGCTGGTTGATAAGGGTCACCAGCAGGCGGCAGCGCTAGCTGAGACGCTAAGCGCCCTGGCCATTAACCTCGACCGGCTCTTTACAAGCCCGTATCGCCGCGCTCTTGAGACCGCCGAGCCGCTGGTGTCCTGTGTGGCAACCGGCAAGCTCGAGCTCTTAGAGGGGCTGGCCGACGACGACTACTCGCAGCTCTTAGCCGAGCTTGAGGCGCAACTGGCCATCGGCGAAGAGACCATCGCTCTGGTCGGACACGAGCCATACCTTAGCGAGCTAGCCTCGCTGCTGCTGGTTGGCGACCCGCAAGCGGTGCAGACCGACTTCAAAAAAGCCGCCCTCATGGTGCTAACCGGGCCGCTTGCGCCTGGCGAGATGAGCCTGGCCATGATGCTGCCGCCCCGTGTGAGCCGGCGCCTGGCCAAGGGTAAATAACTGCGGAATCGCCCATGAAGCAAGCTCCACCACGAAGGATGAAAAGGCGATCAGTCTTTCAGCTAGTACGGCTTCACCTCGGCGCTGCGCTGACCAGGCTATTAGCAAAACCACTGGCTGACAGCCTGAGAGCCTGACAGACTTCACTAGTGAATTCCGACTACTTGGATTGGATTCAGACTACTGATTTACATAGGAGGCTAATGGTTGGTCAGCTAGTCAGAAGAACCCGAATTGGGGGTTGTGGGTTGTGGGTTGTGGGTTGTGGGTTGTCCCTTCGGGGGGCTTCGCGAACCCACTTCCTACCTCCCACTTCCCACTTCCTGCTTATCCTGCTGCTGCTCTTTGGCCTGGCCTTAGCGCAACCGAGCGACCCGGCCCGGGGCGACCTGCGCATCGTGATCTTAGGCGATATCAACGGCAGCTTCGGCGCCACCGAGTATGCGCCGGGAGTGCATCAGGCCGTGCGCCACACCGCCACCCTTTGGCGGCCCGACCTGGTGCTGCTCCCCGGCGACCTGGTAGCCGGGCAGAGCCACCGGCTGCCCGAAACGCGCTTTGCTCAGATGTGGGCTGCGTTTGAGCGCGACATAGCCGCGCCGTTACGTGCGGCCGGCATCCCCTACGCCCCGACTATCGGCAACCATGACGGCTCGAGCCTGCGCCGGACTGACGGCACCTTCGCCTTTGCCCGCGAGCGCCAGGCGGCAGCCGACTACTGGCGGCAGCACCCCCCACCATTGGCTTTTCACGATGGTGACGATTTCCCGTTCCACTACACCTTCAGCCTGGGGCCTGTGTTTGTGCTGGTCTGGGACGGCTCGAGCGCCACGCTGCTCCCCAACACCCTGGCCTGGGCCGAGCAGGCGCTACAGAGCGAAGCCGCCCAGCGCGCCGACCTCCGGCTGGTGATGGGCCATTTGCCCCTTTACGGCATTGCCGAGGGGCGCGACCGGCCCGGCGAAATCCTGGCCGAAGGCGAGCGGCTGCGTCAGTGGCTGGAGGCCCGGCACGTTGATATCTACCTCAGCGGGCACCACCACGCTTACTATCCGGCGCGTTTAGGGGATGTGGTACTCCTGCACGCCGGAGCGGCAGTTAGCCCGCGCCGCCTGCTGGGCGAGAACACGGCCCGCCCCACCGTGACCGTCATAGACATCGACCTTGCACCCTTAAGCCTCCGCCTCACCACCTTCGACCTCCGGGACTGGCAAGAGATCGTCCTAACCGACCTCCCGCCGTTCTTAGACACCTCAACCGGGAGGTTGTGGCGGATCGACCAGGCCCCCAGAGCTCCGTAAACTAGGGTCTGCCTTATTGCAGGGCCTAATGGTAGAGGCGATTACAGTACAATAGCGCGATGCACTATCTGATTGCTAATCCGACAGCCGGTCGCGGTCGAGCGCTGCGCGCTCTTCCGCAGGTACAAGCCTTTTTCGCCGAGCGCAGCTTGCCCCTGACCACCTTGCTAACCGAGGCCCCCGGTCACGCTACCGCGCTAGCTCAGGCGCTCCCCGCTGATGCCACCATCCTGTCACTCGGCGGCGACGGCACGCTCTGCGAGATCGTCCGGGCTTGCATCGGCAACGGTCGCACCGTCGGCGTTTTGCCCGGCGGCACCGGCAACGATTTTGCTTTTGCTCTGGGGCTCGAGCGCTACGCTCTGGCGCGTGGGCTCGAGGTGGTCAGCAACGGTCACGTTCGTATGGTTGACATCGCCGAAGTCAACGGCCTCCCGTTCGTTAACGCCCTGGGGCTAGGCTTCCCCGCCGAGGTGGCCCAAGCCGCCCTGCGTGCGCCACGCTTTTTGGTTGGTCCGGGCGTCTATCTCTATGCGATCTTCTCGGTGCTGAGTCGGCTAAAAACGCCCCACGTCCAGGTAACGGTTGACGGCCAGCCGTTTTATGACGGCCCGGCTCTGCTGGTCAGCGTCCAGAACGGCCCCAGCACCGCCGGGGGCTTCCTGTTTGCCCCGCAGGCCAATCTCGATGACGGTCGCCTCGACGTGGTAATCGCCACCGACCTGAGCCGCTGGGGCACCGTTAAGCTGCTGCCCAAAGTCATGAAGGGGCGCCACCTAGGCCATACCCAGGTGATGCTGGCCAAAGCCAAGCAGCTTAGCGTCCGCTGGAGCCAGCCGCGCCCCGGTCACATGGACGGTGAACTACTGCCGCCGGAAAGCGCCTTTGAGATTTGCTTGCGGTCCGCCGCGCTCAGGGTGCTGGCGCCGAATTAGGGTCTGTGGTGTTCAATCCGCCGGCGCTGGGTGCCATACTCCGGCCATGAAAGTCGCTGACCTCACTCCTGAAGAGCTCAAGGCGCTCATTCGCGAATCGGTTGAGGCGGTGTTGGCAGAGCACCTTGGCAATCCGGACGCAGGTCTTGAGCTTCGCGAGGAGCTGAAGAGCTAGGCTCCTGGCCTCCCTAGAAAGTGATGCGCCCAACCTCGCTGCCTCCGAGCTGGCACAGCGTTTCGGACTCGGCTGGTGAAGCGTTACGAGGTCAGCTTTCGCCCCGAAGTCCATGACGACTTGGCTGCTCTCGACGATAAGGTCAGGAGGCGCCTGTTCGCCAAGCTCAAGTGGCTTTCCGAGCACGGGGTCAAGCACCCGTAACAAGGGGGGTTGGTGGGATTCAAGCCCCCCTTAACAAGGGGGGTTGGGGGGATTTTCTCTGCTACGCTATCCCCATGCGGCGCCACCTCCTCTACCACCCCGAACTCGTGGCCCGCGCCCGCGAGCTGCGCAAAAACATGACGTCCGCCGAGAAGCGCCTTTGGCTCTACTTGCGCCAGCTCCCCTGCCGCGTGCTGCGGCAGCGGCCTGTAGGTTGTTTCATCGTCGATTTCTATGTGCCGCAACACCGGCTCGTAATCGAGATAGACGGCGACACCCACGGCGAGGCAGCGCAGCAGCGCTACGACGCCGAGCGAACGCAGCGGCTAGAGGAGTTTGGGCTTCGCGTGCTGCGCTTTACCAACGCCGAGGTAATGGGGAACCTGGAGGGTGTGTGGGAAGTGTTGTGTAGGGTGTTGGAGGAATAATCCCCCCGGCCTGCGGCCTCCCCCCTTGTCGAAGGGGGGAATCCCCCCGGCTCGCTGCGCTCGCCACCCCCCGTAACGAAGGGGGGTTCAAGTAGTGCCAATGAAAATAGCCCCGCTAGCGCGGGGCTATTGTGACTAACTTCGGTTAGAAGTTAACGCGGTAGCGGATGCGGAAGGTCTGAGCAGCGGTTTCACGGCCGGCGCCGTCGTTGTAGACGAAGGTGCCGTAGGCGAGCTCGAGATCCCAGTAATTCCAGACGATTTCGTAACCGCTGGTGGTGGCCGTCAGGCCGCCGCGGTCTAAGTCGCCCGTAACGGCAGCGGCACCGCCCGCAAAGGCAGTGTTGGTGCCGCTGTAGCTGCCGTAGCTAACGCGCAGCGTGCTGTTCTGGAACAGGAACTCGTTGAGGGCCAGACCGACGCTGTACTGGAGTTGGGTCGCGGTGTAGTTGTCAACGCCGCTGTAGGTGATGGTGCGGAAGTTGGCGTTACCGAACAGGCTGGGCCTGAGGAAGACTTCAAGCGCTTGGGTCTCGAGGCCAGTGCCGGCGGTGATCCTGGTGGTGCTATTCTGGTCGGTATCAGGGTTGCTGACCTGTTCGAAGCCTACATAGGGGGTCAGCCTGACGATCGCCACGTTGAGCGTGTAGTCGGCCTCGGCGAAGATGCGGGTGGTGTCGAAGCCGGCGTTGATGCGCTCGAAGCCGAAGCGGAGGTTAAGGCCGCCAATCAGCGCGTTTTCCGCTGCGCCGTCGTGCCGGAGGCCGACACCGAAGCCGGTCGAGTAGTTGCGCTCGGCGCCGTCAATGCGGCGGCGCAGGTCGCCGTAAGTGGTCGGGGCGATACCCACCTCGCGGGTGCTGCTCAGGCTGTCGACCACGGCACCTTCAACCATAACCTGGCGGAAGAAGCCGGTCAGCGAGAAGCCTGCGAACAGGTCGGCGCTGACGTCTACGCCATAGGCCATAACGCCAGTGGCAATATTGGGAGCAGTTATGTCCTGACCACGATAGTTGACCGTGAACATGTCGAAGTAGGCGGTCAGGTCGACGATGAACAGTTCTAGCCCGGCCCTGACCCCAAAGCCGGTCTGATCGCGGCCGAAGGGGTAGGTATCGGCGCCGAAGCGGGCGCGCTCGTTATCTTCGAGGCCGAACCACTGCGCCGGGATAGCGCGGTAGTTGGCGGTGAAGCTTTGCAGGATCGGCAGGTCGGTAGCATCGACGTCGAGCTTGGCGAAGAGTACCGTGCTGTCCGCCGGGCCGCCGGTGCTGTTGGCAAACTCGGCGCTGAGGGTAAAGATCGCCAGGCTGACCGTGCCGTCAACTCCCCACACCGTCGGGCCGACGTTGTCGGCAGCGGTATCTTGATGTTCGCCGGCGTTAAGCGCCAGCTGAGCGAATGACCCACCGACGGTGACGCCCTCCAACGGGTTCAGAGTACCGCGGATGGCGCGGAAGTAGGCGTCCGCTGCGCCGGTGCTGCCTTGCAGGTCGTCAGTGCGGATGGCCGTCGGCGAGCCGTAGGCAATGGTCAGGGTCGGGTTCAGGAAGGCCAGGAAGTCCGGCGCGCCCACGGTGGCGATGAAGCCCGCAGAGCGCTCATCGCGGTGAGACACGCGGGTGTTGAAGACGTAGGGGGTGAAGCTGGCGCGGATGTCGCGACCGAAGGTGAAGGTCAGCGGCGGGCCGCCGATCGGGGTGAAGGTGCTGGTGAAGCGCCTGACGGCGAAGACGAAGCCTTCGAAGGGGGCAGGGTCGAAGCCGCCAGTGGGGTCTCTGTCATCCGGGTGGAGGACAAAGCCGCGCCGGAGTTCGAGCTCGATAACGTTGGTAAAGCTGTTCAGGCCCCGGTCATGGCCGACGCCGTCGCGCGCCGTACCAAAGCCGATGTTGAGCGTCACAACAGCGGCCACGTCGCCGGGCACGTTAGCCGTGAAGTCGGCTCGCCTCTCCTGGTCGGTTCTGTCATCGGCCGTCGGGCCAGTAGTGAAGGTTGAGGTGGTGCCGCGCGGTAAGCCTCTGCCGAACACGCGGTCGACATCGAACGGATCCATCGCGCCGCCCATACGGACTACGCGGTAGGTCAGGGCGATGTTGCCGCTAATGGTCAGCAGATCCTCTTCGATTCGGGTCACGCGGGCGTCGATGTCGTCCACGCGGGCAGCCAGGGCGGCTTGGCCCTCTTCTAGGGCGGCTACGCGGTCGCGCAGCGCTACCTGGTCGCGGCGGAGCAGGATCACGAACTCGCGGAGGTTGGCGATATCGCTGGTGTTGCGGCGGATATCGTTCAGGATGCCCGGATCGATCTCGGGGATGGGGCGGGCTTGCAGTTCGAGGACGTCCTGGTTGAGGATAGCGACCAGCTCATTCAGGGCGCGGATGCCAGCTTCGGCGCTAGCCAAGCGAGCGTCGAGGTCGGCCACATTCTGCAGGGCGTTATTGGCCAGCGCTTCAGCCGCTTCGGCTCGAGCCGTAGCAGTGTCCACGGCTACCCGCAGCGCTTCGATCTGGTTCTGCAGGTCGCGGATGGCTGCCGGATCGACCATCTGCGCCACCGCGGCTTCCAGCACGGCGATGCGCTCGGTGTTCGACATGACGTCGCGATCGAGAACCGAGACGGCGTCTTCAACGGCGCCTAGGCGCACGTCTTGAGCGGCCACATCGGCGGCTAGTTCTTGCAGCGCGTTGCGCAGGGCGGCCAGGTCGGCATCGGTGAGGGCCATACGGCCTTCGATGACGTCCAGCAGGCGGCTAACTACCAAGGCGGCCTGGTAACGGGTGAAGCTTTCGTTACCGCGGAAAGTGCCATCGGGGAAGCCGATGACGATGCCTAGTTCAGCAATGCGCGCCACAGCGTCGCCGGCCCAGTGGCCCGCCGGAACGTCCGGGAAAGGCACCTGAGCGACTGCACCGCTGATGGTCAGCGCCGCTAGAACAGTGATGAGGAATTTTTTCATATTGTTACCCCTTGAATCTTGGAATTGCGTTCGGCGCACTGCTTCAAAGACAATGGGGCTCGAGTTTCCGAGTTTCCTCGCGCCTTAGCACGACGGCATTGCGCCGGAGCTTGTGCGCAACGGGGGCCGGTTCAAGAGATTCCACCTCCTTTCCATACGACCACCAGGCACACATCTCCAGGTGCAGTATGTCACACCGGCTATGGCATGTCAATGGGATGAAGGCTCAGTGAGAAGGCAGAGCGCTACGCGGCGAATCCCCCCGGCCTACGGCCTCCCCCCTTGTCGAAGGGGGGTATCACCCGGCTCGCTGCGCTCGGACCCCAAACGCAGGGGAGCAACACGGTCTTAGCCCCCCTTAACAAGGGGGGTTGGGGGGATTAAGACGCGTGCCAAAACTCAGCCAAAACGGTGCGCAAGCGCACCCTACTCAGCGGTTACTCAGTCACCCTGAGCGAGCGGACATGTCACAATGCTCGCTATGGCACGCCTTACCGTCGCTTCCGCCGACGCCCTGCTCGACCAAGAGTTTAAGGTGCTGGACCACGGCTTTGTTCGCCTAGTGGACTACTTAGGCGGCGACGCCCGCATCGTGCAGGCCGCCCGCGTCTCTTATGGTGAAGGCACCAAAACGGTGCGTGAAGATAAGGCGCTGATCGACTATCTGCTCAGAAACCGCCATACCAGCCCTTTTGAGCAGGTGGTTTTCACTTTCCACGTCAAGCTGCCGATCTTTGTGGCGCGGCAGTGGCTCAGGCATCGCACCGCCCGGCTCAATGAGCTCTCGGGGCGCTACTCGGTAATGCGCGATGAGTTCTACCTGCCTCACCCCAATGCGGTGCGTCGCCAGTCGGGCAAGAACAAGCAAGGGGGCAGCGCAGAGGCGGTCCCGGAAGCGCCCGAGATCATCGCGCTCTTAAAAGCGGAGCAGGCTCGAGCCTACGTCAGCTACCAAGGGCTGCTCGGCCAGGAGATTGCGCGGGAGTTAGCCCGCATGAACCTCCCGCTGTCCATGTATACCGAGATGTACTGGCAGATCGACCTTCACAACCTCTTCCACTTCTTGCGCCTGCGCCTGGACTGGCACGCTCAGCATGAGATCCGCGCTTACGGCGAAACTATCGCCAAAATCGTGCAGGCGGTCTGCCCCATGGCCTATGAAGCTTTCGAGGAGCACCTCCTGTATGGCCGGTCGCTATCCCGCAGCGAGCTGGCGCTGCTGCGCCAGGCTCTTGACGTAGCGAAGCTCCGCGCGCTGTTGGCCACCTCGGAGATGAGGGCGTCACGCCGCGAAGAGCTCTTGGCCAAGCTCGGGCTGGCCGACAGCGACGCCGCGGCGACCTAAGCCGGTAGGGTGGACCCATCACTCATCACCCATCACTCATCACCCATCACCCATCACCCGTATGCGCTACCGCCTCCTGACTATCGGCAAGCTCAAGCGCGGCTTCTATCAAGTCGGCTGCCAGCACTACCTGGAGCGCTTGCAGGCCTACGCCAAGGTCGAGTTAATTGAGGTCAAGGAGGCCAAGGGCATTGAGCAAGAGAGCGCGGCGCTGCTGGCCGCGGCCCAGGGTTATGTGGTGGCGCTCGACGAGGCCGGTGAGCCGCTGAGCACCCAACAGCTCGCTGCTAAGCTGACCGGGCTCGAGCTGCGCGGTATTAGCCTGCTAAGCCTCTTGATCGGCGGCGCTAACGGCCATAGCCAGGCGCTAAGGCGTCAGGTGGACGCTTTGTGGAGCCTCTCGCCCCTGACCCTGCCGCACGAGCTGGCGCGGCTGGTGATCTTAGAGCAGCTCTACCGGGTAGAAACGCTGCGGGCCGGCCACCCCTATCACCGCGCCTGATACCATAAACCCCATGAACACCCTCCCGTTAGGCACTCCTGCACCGGCCTTTACCGCCACCACCCTGTCGGGCGAAACGCTGTCCAGCTCCGGGTTAGAAGCAGGGCCGGTGGTCATCTGTTTTTCGCTCCCGCATGTCCACGCTGGCCGTCTGGTGGTAGGCTATCTGCGCCGACTCAAGGAGCAGGTCCCCCAGGCCACCGTGGTAGTGATTCTGCAAGGCGATGAGGCCGCGGTGCGGCGCTACGCCGAAGGCTACCTAGCTAACCTGTTGGTCGTCCATGACGCCGACCTAGCGCTCTCGCGAGCCTACCGGGCCACGCACGTGCCGACCATCTATTATCTGGAAGAGGGGACGATTAAACTGGCCTTTACCGGCTTTGTTAAGTCCGCGCTGAACAAGCTAGCCGAACTGGCCACCGCCGCTACCGGCGCTAAGGCCAAGGAGTTGATCGGCCCCAGCGACAACAAGGGTGATTACGAATTAGCCGAGCGCGGCCTGGCGTAGCGCCTTGATGGCTGCATAGATGCCAAGCAGATCGACGGCTAGGGCCTCGAGCTGAGCTAGCTCCGTGGGCTGATCAGCCGGAGCCTTAACGGTCAATACCAGGTGCTGCTCGCTCAATAAGAAAGTAGGTGCTACCTGGTGGCCGTAGAGCGCCGCTAACAATTTGCGGCGCAGCGGCGGGGTCAGCACCGCCAACGCCGAGGTTGCATCGCGCGCTAAAACGCTCACGCGCTGGTTAAAAACCGCATCCTGGGGCACCACCACACGCTGGCCGCCGCTGGCCGAGGCGCCGAGCGACTCCAGTACCGGATTAAGTTTGCGCGAGGCCCTGAGCCCGGCCGGGGCGATGGGCTCCGTGGTGCTGATCAGCACTGCGCTCTGGGCCGGCGAACGGCCGTCCTCGCGACAATCGGCTAGGTAGAGCCGCGCAGTATCGAGTTGGCAGGTATAGATCGGCGCCAGCCGGGAGCCGCCAGGCGGGTTGAGCAGCTCGAGCAGCAGCGCCTCCTGGCCCCCGGCATCGTCAAGCTCGAGCCTGCGGGCGAGCGCTACCCAGCTATCAAAGCGCGCATCGATCTGGCGGCGCCGAAAAAACATGACCGAGTATAACTGTGAGAGGAGGGGGAGCTAGCTGGTCGGCTAGTCAGAAGTCAATCGGGGGTACTGGGTTGTGGGTTGTCCCTTCGGGGAGCTTCGCAAACCCACTCCCCACCTCCCACTTCCTACTCCCCTCTCCCCTGTCAGATGCTAAAGCCGAACATCCGCATCTGCTTCTTGCCGTCTTCGCTCATCTTAGCCGGCGACCAGGGGGGCGACCAGATAAAGTCGACGGTAACTTTGGTCACGCCCGGCACTTTCATGGCGGCCAGCTCGGCATCGGCCTGGATCAGATCCTGTACCGGGCAGCCCATGCTGGTTAAGGTCATCTCGATCTCAACCTCGCCGCCTTCCTTGACTTCGAGACCGTAAATCAGCCCTAGATCCACCACGTTGATAGGGATCTCAGGATCTCGCACCACCTTGAGCGCTTCTAGTATGGCCTCTTTGTTAGGTAGCTCACTCATAACGTCAGCCTAGCAGGTTCTGATCTGACCTGCTGTAGGCTACCACTCCTGATAGCGGTCACGATGCACCACGTAAGCCAGGCTTAATGCCAGCAGCGTAGCGATGAGGCTGGTACCGCCAGCGGAGACTAATGGGAGGTTAACCCCGGTCACCGGCGCCAGCCCCAATGTGACGCCGATATTTAGCAACGACTGAAAAGCGATTTTTGACAACACTCCCACAATCAGGAGTTGGTCGCGCTCGAGCGGACACTCAGCGGCCATCGCCACCAGCCGCCAGAAGAGCAGACCGTATAAGATCAACAGCACTACCGCCCCCACAAAACCGCCCTCCTCAGCCAAAACTGGGAAGATGAAGTCGTTGTGCCGCTCAGGGATGAAACCGAGTTGGGACTGGGTGCCCTGCCCGTAACCTTTGCCCCACATCCCCCCCGAACCGATGGCGATGCGCGACTGGATCACCTGAAAGCCGGCCCCCCGCGGGTCGGAGGCGGGGTTGATGAAGATCTCCAACCGCTGCCTTTGGTGCGGTGCCAGATTGGGCCACACCACGGTAGGCAGAGCTACAGCCATAACCAGCGCCAAGAGCGCCAAATGACGCCAGGGGATACCGCGCACCAGCAGCATCCCGGCTCCAGTAGCAGCAATGACTAGCGCTCCGCCCAGATCAGGCTCGGTGAAGACCAAGACAAACGGCAGCGCAATCAGAATAGCCGGTCGCAGATAGCTGAGTAGGTTCTTGATAGGACGTTCGTGAAGCGCCAGCGCCAGCGCCATTATCAGCGCAATTTTGGCCAGCTCTGAGGGTTGAAAGCTTGGCAGCGGCCCCAATCTGAGCCACGACCTGGCTCCGTTGACCTCGATGCCAAAAAGCTGCGTTAGGATCAGCAACAAGATGCCCACGGCATAGGCCAGGTAGCTCAGGCGCACAATCCGCCGCCGTCCCAGCCACAGCACCGCCGCACAACCGGCCAGGGCAAGCCCCAGAAAGATGAGCTGCTGCGTGAACAGCTCAGTTGATGGCACGGCGGTGCTCAGGGTGACCAGGCCCACTCCCAATAAGGCAGCTAAGACCAGCGGCAACCCGAGTTCATAAGTGTTCATCCCGACTCCCCACGCAGGATTATACCGCCGCGTTCGATGAGTAATGGGTGATGGATGGGTTGTGGGTTGTAGGGGACTACTTCCCAACTCATCACCCCCCTTTTCGGGTAGCAGCTTACAGTAGCGCCGTCGGTGACCGTTCATAATGTCTACATGGTTCCCCAAGCAAGGCGGGCGCTGCTATTATTCCTCGCCGCGCTGCTGAGTGCAGCCACCTTTCAAGGCCGCCCGCTACCTGAGAGCTTCGTCGAGTACCGTGCCTCGGATGGGCACAACCACTGGAGCGGCCGGGCCCCCATTAGCAGCCTACAGCTTAACTTCGACGACGATAACCTGATGGGCGCCCGGCTGGTAGTAGTAGTCGAGCCGGGGCAATTTGACTCCGGCAACTTCATCCGCGATGCCCAGGCTCGAAGTTCAGTATTCAACATCGCTCGCTATCCGACCATCATCTTCACTGTCACCCGTATCAGCGCCGATCTAAATAATCTGCCCAGCGGCGCGACGCGCCGGCTTATGATGCGCGGCATCCTCGCCATGCACGGCGTCGAGCGGAGCCTAGAGGTGCCGGTAACAGTTAGCCGCAACGGTAACAGCTTTAGCGCCAGCGGTGAGTTCCGCGTGCTGCTAAGCGACTTCGGCATGGCCCGGCCCAGGTTTTTTCACTTGATCGTAGAAGACCTGGTAGAGGTTGCCTTCAGTGTGCAAGGGGAGCTGACGCTAAGTCCCTGAGGCCCAGGCGCGACCGCCCCGCGACCAGAGCAGCCACTCCGCCACCAGCAGCACCAGCGCCATCAGCACCAGCCACAGCCAGCCGGCCCAGGCGCGCTCGCCCTGGCCTGCGGGTGGAGCGGTTGCCACCGGTACCGCTTCGGCCACCGGCAGGCGCGATTCCTCGGCATTTTGCAGGCTGGCTGTAAAGAGCTCGCCTGCTACGGTATAGACCCCCGGCAGCACGGCGCGGGTCAGCGGGGTAGGCTGGCCGTTTAAGAGCACACCCTGGCGTGGCAGCGGCGCGCCCAGCGGCAGCCGCTCCTCGCCGCGGAAGGCGTCGATAATGTTGGCTATAAGTATCGGGAAGGCGATCCGGTTGACGATGTCGCTCTGCGCCGGGTTAAAGCCCAGCGCCACGATGTCGCGTCCCGGCTCGCGGAGGCGCAGGATGACCGGCTTAAGCGTCTCGCTGCGGGCCAGCACCTGCCAGTCGCCTTCAGGCAACGGGGGTAGGTTGGGATCAAGCCCGATGGTCACCCCGGTCAGATCCACAAAGCGCAGCAGCAGGTCGGCGCGATCCCACTCCACCAGGCGCTCGAAGCGCGGTTCGGCAATGGCGGGCGCAACCACTAACGCACGCCCTGAAGGCAGCTCCGTGATGGGGCCCACCACCGCCAGAATGTCGTAGGCCGCGGCAGTAAGTGGTATCACCGGGAGCTGGCGCAGTGCCACACCCGGTATAGCGGTAAACGCCCGCTCCAGGGTTGGTGTGGGGGGAACTAGGGTCACACGCAAGGCGCGGCTTCCGGCATAGGCCACATTGTCGAGCGCCAGAGCGTCCCACTCCGGCACGCGCAAGCCGGCACGGTAGAAGCCGGGCGCTCCATCGAAGGGCAAGGAGGTGTTGGCCTGCCCGCGCGAGGGGACCAGCAACGTGGTGCGCGCGATCAGCGCGTCGCCCCGGCTGATCTCCAGCTCAACCTCTTGGGGGCGCGGGTGGTTGCTCACCACCGATACAAAGGCCTGTTGCGCGCGCAGCTCAAAGACGCTGATGCCGAGATTGAGACCATCCCCACCTACCGGGTGCCAGGTGACCTCGATACCGGTCGGCGGCTCAGCATCGGCAAACAGGTGCAGATCGCCGTTGGGGGCTAATGCTCGAGCCAGCTCGAGCCCTCGCCGCAGGTCGGCCCGCTCGTCGCCGGCCACCAGCTCGTTAAGCGCCTGCCGCACCGCCCAGTGATCGTCCGTAAGCGCCTGCGTCACCGTGGCGTCGAGCCCGGCCCGCACCACCGCCACCCGCCCGGCCCCGCGCAGTTGCGCCTCGGCAGCCGCGACCGCCTTAGCCAGCCGCACCCCATCGCTGTCGCGCGCCGCCATGCTGGCCGAGGCATCGATCACCAGCACTCGATCCGGCACGCCACCTAGCTGCAAGACAGGTCGCGCCAATGCCAACGCCGTCAAGGAGACCGCCAGCAGCTGCAAGAGCAGCAACCAGGTCGGTGAGAAGCGCCGCCGCCGCTGCGAGAGCTGCTCCGCCTGGCGCCACAAAAACAGCGCAGCTACCTCCAGGCGCTGTCGCCTCACACGGATAAAGTGCAGCAAGACCACCAGCGGCAAAGCCAACAGCAGCCATAGAAACTGCGGGGCTAAGAACAGCATGATCTGAGTCTACAACCACGGCGCTGTAAAGATGGTTACGCAAGCTATTAGCCTGTGACAACCCGCTGCCGGGGTCTTTGGCACGCCTCAAGCGGCTTGAAGGGGGGCAAATGTCCCTAAACTTGCCAACGCCCCCACGCTACGATGAATAATGGAGTTATGTTTGAGGTTCCCGCCCTATCGATAGCTTTCTTAGCCGGCCTGCTGTCGTTCTTGTCGCCCTGCGTGCTGCCGCTGGTGCCGTCATATCTGGCCTACGTGGGGGGCAACTCGGCCACCGCGCAGCGGCGCCGCACCCTGATTAACAGCCTGCTGTTCGTGCTGGGCTTTTCGCTGATCTTTATTGCGCTGGGCGCCTCGGCCAGCGTGCTGGGTGGGTTGATTCGCGAACAGCGCAGCCTCTTGATGATCTTAGGCGGTCTGTTAGTCATCGCCTTCGGCCTGGTGATGCTAGGTGTGCTGAGGCTACCTTTTCTCTACCGTGGCCAGCGCCTCCAGTTCAAGGGTGACAGCAGCACACCGGTCGGCGCAGTGCTCTTGGGCATGGCCTTTGCCGCCAGCTGGACACCCTGCATCGGCCCGGTGCTGGGGGCTATTCTGACCATGGCGGGCGCCGCGGGGACGCTCGAGCACGGGGTCAGCCTGCTGGCGGTCTACTCGCTGGGGCTGGCCGTGCCGTTTTTGGCTGCGGCGCTGGCCATCGAGTCGTTCTTGCGCTTCAGCCGGAGCTTTAAGCGCTACCTCCCGTGGGTCGAACGGACCGCCGGGGTGATTCTGGTGGCGGTGGGGCTGCTGATGGTGACCGGGCTCTACACGGCGCTGAACAGCTATCTGATCCGGTTCACACCAAGCTGGCTATGGGAGCGGTTGTAGTGGGGGTGTTGGCGGTGGAGCTGTACTCGCTAGCGCGGCGTTACGGGCGGAACTACGTGCTCAAAGAGATCAATCTGAGTGTCTCGGCGGGTAAGACGGTGATCCTGCGCGGTGATAACGGCGCGGGCAAGACCACCCTCTTGCGGGTGCTCTCCACCCGCCTCAAGCCGAGCCGGGGTGGTGGCAAAGTTTACGGCTACGACCTGGTCCGCCAAGCTGACGAGGTGCGCCGGCGGGTAATCTATCTGCCGGTCTTCGGTGGCCATTACCCGATGATGAGCGCCCTGGAAAACCTGCAACTGGCCGCCCGGCTCTCTCAGCAACGGGTCGCGGGCTCTGAACTCGAGACGCAGCTCGAGCAGGTCGGCCTGCTCGATGCCCGGCATAAGCTGGTCCGCACCTTCTCGAGCGGCATGAAAAAGCGCTTGATGCTGGCCCGGCTGCGCCTGTCCCAAGCCAGGCTGTGGCTCCTGGACGAGCCTTACACCGCCCTCGACGAGCAGGGGCAAGGGCTGGTAGATGAGCTGCTGCTTATGGCCAAAGCGCAAGGAAAAACGGTCATTATGGCCTCGCACGAGCTGAAGCGGGCTGAGGCCTTAGCCGACAGCATCCTGGAGATAGCGCAAGGGCGGCTCTCGCACTACCGGCAACGCGAGGCGGTCTATGGCTGAGCCTAGCTGGGTGCTGGCGATAGCCGCCAAAGACTTGCGCCAGGAGGTGCGCAGCAAGGCGGTCACGGTGGCTACGCTGTTCTTTTCGGCTATCGTACTATTTATTTTGGCCTTCTCGCTCGGCCCCGGTGAAGCCTTCTTGCGCAACGCCGCGCCCGGCGTGCTATGGGTGGCGCTGGCCTTTGCCGGAGTGATCTCGGCAGCCCAGAGCTATCAGAGCGAGCTGGAAGAGAACGCTTTAGAACAGCTCCTGCTCTACCCCATCCCCCGCGCGGTAATCTTCCTCGGCAAGCTCTTGGCTAACTGGCTGTTCATGAGCACCCTGGGGCTGTTGATCCTGCCGGTGACCGCCGTGCTGTTTAACACCGGCCTGGGCCAAGCTTGGTGGTGGCTGTTGGCAGTTATTCTGTTGGGCACGCTAGGCTTCTCGCTGATCGCTACCTTCTACGCGGCGCTGACCGCCAACCTGCGGGCGCGCGAATCGCTCTTGCCGGTGCTGATGTTCCCGGTAGTGATCCCGGTGTTACTGGCCGCGGTACGCGCCACCGGCGAGATCGTGCGCCTAGGCGACCTGGCTGTAGCCCAAGATTGGCTAAGATTGCTGCTAGGCTTTGCCCTGGTCTACCTGGTCATCTGCACGGCCATCTTTCACTTTGTGGTGGAGGAGTAATGCCCAATCCCAGCCTGCCTCACCCCGCCCAGGCGCTAATGAAGACCCTGCAGCGCAGTGCTATCATCAGGAGGGAGCGCCTTATGATCACTTGTAATGAAACCAGCAGCAGAGTTGACGGCTCGCGGCCACCCGCTGCCAGTCCTACTCTGCCGCTAGCCGCTGGCTACCTAAGGAGGAATTGCTCATGAAGCAAGTTTCACCACGAGGGGTGAAAATGGTCGACCATGTGGGGTCACCTCTACTGACTCCTGACTCCTGGCTTCTGACTCCTGTCTTTCCGAGGAGGTTCCTATGAAACCAATGCCTACCCAACGCCCGCTCGGGCTCACCATCCTGGGCATCGTGGCCCTGTCGCTGTTTGCCGTCGGTGCCTATCTGGCGCTGGTCTACGCCCCGCGCGACTTTGTGCAAGGCGACCTGATCCGCATCATGTTTGCCCATGTGCCGGTGGCCTGGGTTGGCTTCTTGGCCGTGATCGTCACCGCCGTCTTCGGTTCGCTCTACCTGTGGCTGGGCCGCAAGCGCCACGATATTGTGGCGGTAGCGGCAGCGGAGTCAGCGCTGTTTTTCTTTGCCTTGACCATGTTGGGCGGCATGATCTACAGTCGGCCTACGCTGGGAACGTTCTGGACGTGGGACGCCAAGCTGACGCTGACCGCTATTATGTTCACGCTGCTAGTGGGCTACTTCATCGTGCGGGGGCTGATTGACGACCCTGAGCGGCGCGGTAGGGTGAGCGCAGTGATCGGCCTGATCGTAGCTGCTAGCTTGCCGTTTAACTGGATGGCCGCCGAGTGGTTCCGCACGCTCCATCCGGCCAGGGCCATCGTTATCGACGATGGGGGTGTTAGAACCACCATGGCCCCAATCTACTTGCAGATTTTACTGTTTAACGTGGCGGTCGCCGCTTTGATCTTCCTTTACTTTGTGCTCGA
>Ga0208733_100414_pt1 | contig 19070 bp, 21 predicted proteins | sample SubbioR11Jul_8B1_FD_184816 | JGI IMG/M metagenome (GOLD analysis project Ga0208733, IMG submission 184816) | Serpentinite rock and fluid subsurface biosphere microbial communities from McLaughlin Reserve, California, USA - CR11Jul_8B1 (SPAdes) | ecosystem: Environmental > Terrestrial > Deep... | reverse complement strand
GTCACGATGGTGAAGGGAATATCCTTACTCTTTAACAAACTGATGCCGAGGATGTCCTGAATGGCCCCGTGAATCGCTCCTGACTGGATGGCGCTGTCGCGCTCCAGCGCGCTCGCAAATGAGACGACCTCCACCTTCAATCCCGATGAGTGAAAGAGCCCCCTCTCCTGAGCCGCTAAGAACGGAAGTGACTCCAGGATGGGAAGTACACCGATCCGGATGGAAGAGGCTTCGGCCTTTGGAATAAGAATGGAGGCCGCAATCAAACCTACGATCAAAGAGAGAAACACTAAATACCTTTTCATTATTACCTCCTATTTCAACAGAGTATCGAATAAGACGGCCAGAAAGAGAACGATGCTGACCATTCCGTTCATCGTAAAAAAAGAAAAGTTGATTCTGGAGAGATCCCTGTCCGAGAGAACCGTATGTTCCATAAAGAGAAAGATGAAGACAAGGACAACTCCTCCGAAGTAGATTGCGCCCATCCCTCCTGAAATCCCTGTCTGGATGAAGAAGAAGAGGGCAACGACATGGAAGAGAATGGCTATTCGAAGCGCCTTCTTAATTCCGAAAAACCGGGGGATTGAGAAGAGACGGGCCTTTTGATCGAATTCATAATCGAGACACGAATAGAGGATGTCAAACCCACCCACCCAGAACATCGTCCCCAATCCGAGGAGGATGGGCAGCATCTCAATGGTCCCTTTGATGGCAATATGGGCGCCGATGGGCGCGAAACTGAGAGAGAAACCCAGAACGAGATGGGAAAATGCGGTGAACCGTTTGGTATAGGAGTAAAAGAGAATCCAGGCCAGCCCCGGAAATGAAAGGGCAAACGTCAAAGGGTTAAGCATCCATGCGGAGAAGATAAAAATCACTGAAGAGGCCATGATAAAACCGATGAAGAAACTTCTTGAAATCACTCTCTTTGGAAGAGCGCGATCTTGTGTCCTCGGATTCTCGGCATCAAAGGGTTTATCCACTAACCGATTGAAGGCCATGGCGCTGTTTCTCGCTCCGATCATGGCGAGAAGGATCCAGAATGATTGTCCGAGGGTCGGCAGCCCCTTTGCTCCGAGCACCGCTCCGGAAAAAGCAAACGGAAGGGCGAAGAGCGTATGCTCGAATTTGATCGCCTCGAGGACGATGCCAATGCGTTTAAACACCCCCTTCATTGCCTCACTCCAGCCCAAGCCCAAGCGACTTCCATAGGTCATCAACCCTTTTTTTGATTACCTGGTCCATCTCAATCCTTTTCGGCCATGGGCGATGAAACCCCTCCTCCGGCCATTTCTTCGTCGCATCGATCCCCATCTTGCTCCCATAGTGGGGAAGCCTGGAAGCATGATCGAGCGCGTCGACCGGGCCTTCGGAGAAGAAGACATCCCTTTGGGGATCGATATTCGCCCCAAGGACCCAGAGACATTGCGAAAGATTCTGAACATCGACATCTCCATCGAAGACAACGATCATCTTTGAAAACATCATCTGCCCCATCCCCCAGAGACCATAACCGATCTTTCTCGCATGGCCCGGGTATCGTTTATCGATGGACACGAAAACAAGATTGTGAAAAACCCCTTCCACAGGCATGTGGATGTCGATGATCTCGGGAACCTGCATCCTGATGAGGGGCAGAAAGATTCTCTCCGTCGCCCCTCCAAGATACAAGTCCTCCATGGGCGGAATTCCCACAACGGTCGCCGGATAGATGGCATCCTTTCGATGGGTGAGCGCCGTCACATGCATCACAGGATAGAGATCGGGAAGAGAGTAGAAACCCGTATGGTCGCCGAAAGGCCCTTCCATCCTCTTTTCTCCCGGTTCGATATAGCCTTCGATGACAAATTGAGAACATCCCGGAACTTCAAGCGGGAGAGTGGCGCATTTAACCATCTCAACAGGCTCTCCCCTTAAAAAACCGGCGAAGAGGAACTCATCCATGCCTTCCGGTAGAGGGGCTGTGGCTGAATAGAGGGCAGCCGGATCAGGGCCTAATGCCACTGCGACTTCAAGCCTCCCCCCTCTTCTTTCCGCTATTCGCAGGTGCTGGGCTCCGCCCTTCTGGGGATGCCAGTGGACTCCAAGGGTTTTTGAATCGAAGATCTGCAATCGGTACATGCCGACATTTCGTTTACCTGTTTCAGGATCTTTCGTGATCACCACGGGAAAGGTGATGAACCTCCCTCCATCCTCAGGCCAGCATTGAAGGGTGGGGAGCAGTGTTATATCAGGCTCCTTCAGAACAACTTCCTGACAGGGCGCTTTTTCAACCTTCCTGGGAAAGAATTTAGACAACTGATGGAGCCTGGGCAGCGCTTTGATGCTCTTCCAGAGCGTGTCAGGAGGCTCCATCTCCAGAAAATTTTTCAGCTCTCTTCCCACCTCATCAGGCGATCTTCCTCCAAGGCAGAGACGCATCCTCTTCTCAGAGCCGAAAAGATTCGTGACCACCGGAAAACAATGTCCTTCAACCTTTTCAAAGAGGAGGGCAGGCCCCCCTTTCTTGCTCACCCTGTCAGTGATTTCGGAAATCTCAAGAACCGGACTGAGCGGAACGGATATTCTCTTCAACTCCCCTTCCCTTTCCAGTAATTCTATGAATTGATTGAGGTCCCTGATTACCATAACATCTCCCTTGATTATGACCACATGGTCATTTGAGGATGAAAAAAATTATCTGCCGATTCCCTTACTGATCAATTTCACAATCTCATCGACATGGCGCTCTATCTCAGAACGTTTCATTCGATGGAGGTTCAGTCCTGAATCGAGATAGGGGGTCGCATAAGCCTGTAAGAAACGGTCCATGACCGCATCCAGAAGGAAGACCATCGTCTCCAGATTCATGTCCTTCCGGATTTCGCCTTTCTCCCTTCCTTCGAGAAGAAGGGAGGTCAGGTATTCCGAAGAGAAGAGGCGAATCCTCTGCAGGAGTTCCTGTCGGAAAGGCGCCTCCCGCTCAAACATCATCTTCAAATAACCGCGGTAGATGAATGGATGGCGTTCAATAAAGTCCACGCCTGCGAGAAGCGATCTCCTGATCCTTTCAAAGGTCGGTTCCTCCTTTGTCTCGTGCTTCACCTGTTTTAATGTTTTTCGGATGAGTTCCACTGCATAATCGAAGATGAAGAGAAAGAGGCTCTTCTTGTCGGTAAAATACTGGTAGATGGAGCCTTTGGCAATGCCAAGTTTCGAGACGATCAGGTTGATGCTGGCCCCTTCATAGCCCTTCTCAGAGAACTCCTCAAGGGCTGTCTCCAGAACCCGCTTCTGCTTCTCTTCGGGAAGATTAAAAAAGGTCTTCTTTGCTTCCATCTCAACCCATTATGACCGTATGGTCATATTAAAATGAAAGAATTTAAAAAGCAAGGAGAAGGGATTACGGGGAGAGGATGTAGCGCAAGGCTTTAGCCTTGCGTCATTTTTCCACCCTCAGAAAGAGGTAGAGAATCACTCCGCCCACAATCATAAAAGAGGAGAGGACCTGGCCCAGAGTGAAGGAGCCCGCGATGAATCCAATATGGGCATCCGGTTCTCTAAAAAATTCGACAAAGAATCTGAAGCACCCGTAGAAAAAGAGGAAAGCCGCTAAAAGCCCTCCAGTGGGAAGCCTCTTGTCCTTAAGAAGCCAGAGAATGGCGAAGAGAACCCCTCCCTCCAATGCGCTCTCATAGAGCTGGGAAGGATGCCTTGGCAGGGGGCCTCCTCTCGGGAAAATCATCCCCCAGGGAACCTGCGTCACCCGGCCATAAAGTTCTCCGTTGATAAAATTTCCGATCCTTCCCAATCCCAATCCAATGGGCGCGGTGACAATGATGAGGTCTGCAATCTTCCAGAAGGATTTCTTGTTCTTCCACGAAAAGGAGACCCCCACGATCAGCACACCGATCAACCCTCCGTGAAAGGACATCCCCCCACGCCAGATGGCAAAAATTTCAAGGGGATCAGCCAGATACATTTTGAGGTCGTAAAAAAGGACGTACCCTAAACGGGCGCCCACCATCAGTCCGATAATGAGGTAGAAGTAGAGGTTTTCCACCTCCACCCTTGAAACCCCGAAATCTTTTCTCTTCATCTGGTAACGGACGAGGAGGTAGGAACCAATAAACCCCAAGACATACATCATCCCATACCAGCTCACCCGGATCAGCCCCAGATCGATCATGATCGGATTAAAGTCCACTTTCATGTCATCTCACCTGACATCATCTTATTCAATAACAGATAAAGATTCAATCTATTTTGAGAAATAGTTGACCTTTAATCCTTATCTCTATATAATTTGAAATATGGAAGAACCCTCCAGAAAACAGCAGATCCTTCAGGACCTGAAAAGATTAGTCCTCTCGAAAGCCTCCATCGTCTATATCCTCTCGGATGAAGAGGACCGTGTGGAAACCCTTCTCAAAGATCTCTCCGCCACCTTTCAACCAAAACCCAAACTCTTCATCTGGAACCCCTTTTATGGTCTGACCGGGGAGGAGGAGACCATAGAAAATTCCAAGGCTCCTTTGGATGCCCTGGATAGAGTGATCCAGCGAACGGAACAGGCTTTCTATCTCTTCGAGGGAATTCACTCCTTGATGGATGGAGATCCTCTTCTGACAAGAAAGATGAAGGATGTCCACCGGGTTCTTCGGAATCGTTATGCCACCCTCTTCATCGTCTCGCCTGTTCTCGTTGTTCCGGAGGAACTCCGTCGTGATATGATCATCTACGAACTTCCCATGCCGGACGCCTCTGAAGTGGAGCGTATTTTAAACAGCGTGATCAGCGGGCCCCCCCATGCCGCTAAACTGACAGAATCCCTGACACCCGACCTGAAAGAACATATGATCAAGGCCGCCCTTGGCCTCTCCCTTGACCAGGTGGCCCGCGCCTTCCGGAGCGCTCTGATCGGGAGGACAACCCTCGATGGTTCTGTCATCGATGGGGTCATCGAAGAGAAGGGTCAACTGGTCAGAAAGTCGGGAATCCTGACATTGATCACCGACAGGCCTACCCTCAATGAGATCGGCGGCCTCGAAAACCTTAAAGAATGGTTGAGGAAAAGAAGCGGTGTTTTAAGCAAAGAAGGAAAAACCTTTGGCCTTCAACTTCCGAAAGGGGTTTTGATCACCGGTGTCTCGGGATGCGGCAAAAGCCTCTGTGCGAAGGTTTTTGCCTCTTTCTGGCAAGTCCCTTTGCTTCACCTCGATATGGCGCGGCTTTACGACGGAACCATGGGAGAACCTGAAAAGGCCCTTCAGATCGCGCTGCAAACCGCAGAGAGCGTCGCCCCCTCTGTGCTCTGGATCGATGAGATCGAGGCGGGAATCAGTGTTCAAAGCCAAAAGGCCGGAGGCGGCGCGCAATCGAGGGTCTTTGCCTCTTTCCTCACCTGGATGCAGGAAAAAAAGAATTTCGTCTTCATCGCCGCCACAGCCAATGTCATTGAACTCCTTCCTCCCGAGGTCTTAAGAAAGGGCCGCTTCGACCAGATCTTCTTCGTTACCCTTCCCAATGCCCAGGAGAGAAAGTCCATCCTGTCCATTCATCTGAAAAGGAATGGCGCAGACCTCTCAAACATTAACTTAAATATGCTGATCAAGGTGACGGAGGGGTTTAACGGCGCTGAGATTGAGCAGGCGGTCTATGGGGCCATGGTCGATGCCTTCAATGATGGCCGGCCGCTGACCGAGCATGACATTATCATCGCCGTCGGAAATATCATCCCCCTTTCGACAACGATGAAAGAGGAGATTGGCCGGATGGAACGCTGGGCTTATAACCGAGCCGTTCTCGCCTCCAAATAGGGACGGAATATCAAAACAAGGCAAATAGGTTAAGGCTATGAAGCCGGTTTAGTGGAAGGTCAATGGGTTAGGGCTGGTGATTAAAACCCTTGCCTTCAACTAAAGACCAAACCGGCATCCATACCCTGACCTTAGCCTAATTTTTTTTATTAATAATCTTCTTCGTCGTCCTCCTCCTCTCCGTAGTCTTCTTTGTCCTCGTCTTCCTCTTCATACTCGTCGTCCTCTTCTTTCTCTTCATCTTTCCTTTTGGACTTGGTCTTCAGGTCGATCTTATCCAGACTCTCATCTCCCAGATCATCGATTACCTCGTTAAAAAAGAGCGCCAGAGAGACCAGGTATTCCTCGGGTATTTCTCTTAACCAATCCATGACCTTCTCCGCCATCTCCAACTTCTCGCTTCCATTGCAGCCCTCGATCAGGTCAATGGCCTTGCGGTAATGCTTATTGAATGCGCGGATCATAAAAAGAATTCCCTCCTATTCAAAAATGAATGAACCTGCGGATGCCATTCTGCAAAACATTATACTTCCATTTCTTATTGTCAACAACAATAAATTAGAGTTGTAAGTAACCCGTCACTTATCCGGGGGACATTGGGTAAGGGAGGCTTTAGCCTCACTTTTTTTGCGGGGGGAAACCCTTTCAATCGAACCGGGTGACCTTGGCCCCGATAAAAGGCATCTTTAAAACATACTCTTTCAATAAGATCTTCTTGACCTCTCCGCCCTTTCCTTTTGTCCCGCCTGCATGGATGAGATAGACTTCCTGCGCTATCTTGATGATCCCGATATGTCCGACAATCTCCTCCGCTTTTCTCTCCTCAGGCTTTTTAACGAAAAACAGGATGTCCCCGGTTTTTAATTTTCTTAGACCCTTGAGGAGATGTTCGGATGGGAGAACCTCTACAAAATCCCTTCCCCTCGACCCCTTGATTCTCATCGTCTTTCCAGCTTCTGATGTGATCTCCTTCCCCCACCTTCCACTGAAAATCATATCCTCGCCATATTCAAAACGGTCATGGTAATTGACCACCCTACCCTCTTTGAGAATGCCTTTCGTTTGGAAGCGTCTACCCAGGGAAACTTGAATGGCCTCTTCCGGAGTATTGCTTAAGGCAAGCTCCACGGCCCTGAAGGTCAGATACATGCAATCCACTCTTTCATCCGCCACAATCGTTGCCCTCGTGACATATTCGCCCATCGGGTCCGGATCGTAGGGAGTCCCAACAAACCTCTCCGCCCAGAAAGCGATCCTCTCCCCCACCGGTTGAGCCTTCAGGAGAGACTGAATTTTTTGGATCTCCTCATCCGTCAGGGCAAAACAGACTGACGGGGAAAGATGAAAAATAAGAAGAATGAGAAATGTGAGGCAGAGAACTGTTTTCGTCTTCATTTAAAACGAGTCTAATCCTTTATCTCCAAACTTGCAAGAGATCTTGGGGGGGCAACGGTTCGGAATAATCCTTTCGTAATGCGTCACTCTTCCGTGGAAAATTACCGTTCTTCGGGCATGCCTGCCTGCCGGTAGGCAGGCATGTTGGAGAAAATCTTATACCTGCCTGCGCGTAGTCCCGCCCGGCGGGACGAAGGCAGGGCGGAAACATCAGCTTGTCCATAAACTAAAAGGATGATTCTGCATGACAAGGACTGTTCTACAATGGGCAATGTTGCCCTTGCCTAAAAAATATAAACCATCCGCCCGTGGTCGGGTCTTATCGACTTGATAAGATTTTCGGAGAACGGATTTTCCCCCCGCTTCAGTGACGCATTACGTCACATCTTCAATTGTCATTGACAATTGAAGATGTGACCCCAACCACTAAGCAACCGAGAGCAGACTCTAAGAACTTGGGCGAAACCGAAGTTATCCGGGTGAAGGAACTGGAAGATGAGGGAAATGGTAAAACTCCTCGCAAGTACCGAGTCACCCGGGTCGAGAACCTTCGCTCAATCGCCTCTGTCGTCAAAGACTTTCAGTTCTTTGTTTGCGAGAAGTGGAAATTAGCATCCGACCGACAGGGATCAGGAAACACTGCAAACATTGGGTCAATCACGTGGATAAATGACATTCTGGTTGGGAATGGTATGTTTGCAAAGCTCGGCGAGGGATGGTTCGATGAGTATTGGATCAACTACGGAGTCACAACAATGATGAAGAAAGGTAAGGCAATCCCGATACGGTCTCTTAAGGATTATTTAGACTTCAAAGCCGGTGACAAGAGCAAGATTGTCCCCTTGCGATCGAAGAAGAAGTTGCGGGACGAGGAGGGCTTATGCGAGTAATCGTCCCTCCGATAAAGAGCCAAGGCATCAAGACAAAACTTGTACCCTGGATCAAGGCTTTGGTGCCTACAGTGCATGGGCGATGGATAGAACCATTCTTGGGCACCGGAGTTGTCGCATTTAATTCTGGTTTCCGCAAAGCGCTTCTAAGCGATATCAACCCGCATGTCATAAGATTCTATCAAAAGGTCAAGGAACGCGAGATTACCCCATCCTCAGTTCGGAGATTTTTGGAAACTGAAGGACAGCGGTTGAGAGAAGCGTCGGACGATGGTTACGCCTACTTTAGAGTTGTCAAAGATCGATTCAATACTTCGCAGAATCCTTTGGACTTCCTCTTTCTCTCACGGGCTGGGTTCAATGGTATGATGCGTTTCAATCGAAATGGTGAATGGAACATCCCCTTCTGTCAAAAGCCTGACCGATTCAATCGTTCCTACATTACCAAAATCGTCAATCAGGTTCACGATGTTGCTTGCCTAATTCAGCCAGAATGGGAATTCATCGTGGCACCTTTTGATAAGGTGATTCCTCTGGCCACTAAGGATGACATCATCTACTGCGATCCGCCGTATCTGGGGAGGTATGTTGATTACTTTAGTGGATGGACTGATGAGGATGAAAAGAGATTGTTTGATCTCCTCTACAAGACGCCTGCGCGTTTCATACTCTCCACCTGGCACCACAATGATTTTCGCGAGAATCCAATGATCGGTCAACTGTGGAGGAAGTTCAATATTGTTACGCGCGATCATTTCTATCATTCGGGCGGTAAGATTGAAAACCGCAGAGCTATTGTTGAGGCTCTCATCTTCAACTTTTCCGCAAACATCCGAATACACAATTACGGCGTTGAGCCGAAGCCCGAACAGTTGGTTCTATTCGAAGAAAGGGTGGAATACATCGCCAAACAATTGAGTCGAGCTGACGTGGTATAGCGTTGTGCGCTCCACCACGCCGATCACTCATGACGTTGAGGCTGTAAGAAAAGGCAATCTCGCCCGAATCTGATCATTTTGTGCCAGGCAAAGGTAATTAGGTATTGCCAGGGTTATGATTTTTTGATAAGGAATTGTGATGGCTCGGAAACCCCATATCCATTTTCCAGGAGCTTTGTATCATGTCATCACACGAGGGAATCGAAGACAGGGCATCTTTCGGGATGAAAAGGACATGGAGTGGTTCCTTAGCTATTTGGGGGATCTCAAGAACAGATTTCCTTTCTGTCTTTAGAAGAAAAGAAAATACCGTGGAAGACGTGATCCACCAAAGCTCTCGTGGCCAACGCATCCCATCTCGGGTTGATGACTCCGAGGACCTCCGCCTGTTTCACGCTGCCTACTCGCAGGCCGTTTATCAGGCGTCGGATTTCCGGCTCCGGAATTTTGATACTGCGGAGGATCGGCTCATAGGCCGCTGCAGCCAGCAGGATTGTAGCCCGGTCGATGCTGATCTCTTTTGTCCAGGCCTTGTCCCGGATCGCGATGTAAGCGTCGAGGTTGTCAAGGAGCGAGTAGGCCTCCATCGCCGCTTCGGGCGTGGAGTTCACCTGCATCCACTTGACGACAATGAACCCCTGGCCGATCCGTTCGGGAACGCCAACCTTGGACATCAGCTTGCCGACAACAGACCGGACTGTTCGGTACTGCTGCTCGCTGTCGAAGCGGTCTGTTTTTCTTCTGGACCAGTTCCAGTTTACCGCAAATTCCTGTGGGGTTATGCCGAAGGAATCTCGCAGGCGTCTCTCCGGGAGTTGCCTCTCGGCGGTAGGCTCTGCGGAGTCGAGAACCGGTTTCAGCAACCGTTCCATCCACTGGACGCCAAAGGCTGTGTCCTGGCCTACACGCCTCAGGTCCGCATCAAGCTTCTGAGCGATCTGGCGGTTTCCTGGGGAATCGTAGGCATGGGAGAGCGAGAAGCTGGGGTATGGGTTACGCAAGGCATCGGCCAGAAGATTCTCATATGGGATCGGTCCTGTCGGAAACACCGGATCGTACTCCCCAAGAAGAACGACTGAGCCCGTGCTGGGGTCGATGTAGGCAGACTTCAGGACGTTGAACTCCGCCAGCCGCCGCGCGGGGGATTGGGGCGCGGCGTAGGAGACATGTCGCAGGGATCCTTCCAGGGCATCTTGGTTGGTCTTATCGACGAGGCCGAACCGGGATGGCGGACCGGCCGGGATCGATGCGTCGGTCTGGGGTCCGGTTTTGAAGCGTCTCGAACGGGCATCCGTACTTGCCTGTTCCGGGTCCGAGCGGGGGGCGGCAGACCTCATCGATTGGGGATTTCTCTGGTGTTCGATTTTTTGAGGCGCGACGCTTCTCTGGCGCGCGCAACCGCCCGACAACAGAAGCACGATCATCGCGATGAGAGCGTAGGATAAAATCATCGAATGAGCGAAGCGTGCTGGTCGTTCAATCATAATCTCTCCTTTGAACAGCCCCGTCAAACGGCTTTTCTTCGGTTCGTGAGGTATCTTCCCTAATATTTGACGACCCCTCAGCTTCATAAGACCTTCCCAAAAAGAAACGACTATGAATCTCTTCATTCAATTTTCCCCCGCTGAATTTATTCTGTTACCATAAAAACCAATGAATGTATCTGCATTCGGAACAGACCAGACATTTTGCCTGACGGTTGGCCCAGGCTAATTCAAAAAACTCCGCCATCGCGGTATTCAGGAGCACCTTTCTATACCAAAATTTATTGTTCCCGCAGTGGGTATATCGAAAGGGCTTCTCCTTGATCAGATATTCTTCAGGCTCCTTCTCCTTTTTGCGAAACAGTCCCATCTTTCTCTCCCTATTTCTCACCGCTTCTCGTCCATGATTCCAGACCGCTTTTTTCTATATTCTCCCTTGCTGATCCGGAGATGATTATGGACTTTTTTCCCGCTCCTGTTTCTGAGAAAGACTTTCACCCCTCTTCCCTCCCCATAAGAGGAGGATCTCCACCATCTCCTGTTTCCCAAATAGGTTTGCCAGATCTAAGGGGGTCGAGCCTGCCAAGATGTCCTTCCAGCCCTCTGTGTTTCTTGTCGTCCTTGCATTGACGTCCGCCCCTTTAGACAGAAGGTATTCTGCCACTCGCTTATGTCCATATTTTACGGCCAGATGAAGAGGGGTCCAACCGTTTTCGTCCTTTGCATTGATATCTGCCCCTTTTGAGAGAAGAAACTCCACCACTTTTCCGTACCCGAGAAATGCCGCAAAATGCAAGGGAGTTTGTCCGAACATGTTCCTTATGTTTATATCGCCTCCTTTTTCGACGTGCTCTATGGCCTTCTTTAAATAGCTTTCTTCATTGGCCCAAACCCCCAAAGGAAAAAAGAGCAGAATCAGCATTCCTAAGACAAGTTTCTTTATCATTTAAAGCTCCTTAAAAACACGATAGTTTTGCCCATTAGAGCCTGGTCTTCTTTTTTTGTTCTTCCATGAACCGCATCAAAAATTCCACCGTTTCGGTTTCTCGGGTAATAGCGAAATAAACCCTGGCAAGGTCAAGAGCTGTTTTGCCATCGTCGTCTTTGGCATTCACATCCGCCCCTTTCTCAAGTAAAAACTTTACTATTTCTATGTCTCCTTTAAAGGAGGCGCCGTGCAGAGGGGTACGACCCGATCTTTCTCTTGCATTCAAATCCGCCCCCTTATCGAGAAGTAGTTTTACAATCTCCAAATGCCCCTTTCCTGAGGCTCTATATCCTCCTGAGGCGCTATGAAGCGGTGTATAATCGGAATTTCCGACTGCATTTACATCCGCGCCAGCATCCACAAGAATCCTAACGGCCTGAACATGACCCGAATCTGCCGCGATGTGAAGGGGCATATTTCTCTTATTATCACGAATATTCACCTCAGCGCCTTTTTCAATGAGCAATTTAATGATCTCTATATTCCCATTTCTTGATGCGGCCCGGAGCGGTGTGTAACCAAATTTGTTCTTTGCATTCACATCCGCTCCTTTTTCTAACAACATGTTGGCTATCTTGATGTGCTGCTGGTGAACCGCACCATAGAGAGGGGTATTCCCTTCTAAATTTTTTGCATCCACACGAGCCCCGTAGTCCAACAGCACTCTGGCCACCTCAAAATGGCCATAATGGGAGACATTGTGAAGGGGGGTAAGGCGATATTGAGGGTCGCTGTAATTCACGTCCGCCCCCTGTTCAATAAGCCTCTTGACTTCACCTGGGTCACCATTGCCCCTGTTGAGATAGAGAAAAAGGGCCAAGGATGGAGACTCTTTCCCGGGTGCTTCCACGCTCTGCTGACTATAAACAGCGCCTGCCGGCAATAAAAATAATAAAAGAACACCGATAAAAGAAAAAATTGTCTTCATCATCTCTCCTCCTCACCATTTCTCCTTCATGATCTCTTCACGCTTGCGCCTATACTCCTCTTCGCTAATAAACCCATCTTTTTTCAGCGCTTCAAGGTCGCGGAGTCTCTGTATCGGGTCTCTTTTCGTTTCCCCCGCCTGAAGGCCTGACTCCGCTTCGATATCTATCATGGACAGCCCTTTTGCACGTTTAAGATTCAGGAAGTGATAGACCAGCATGAACAGGATAGCTCCTATAAACGCAGCAAAGAAAAGAGGCACTAAAATCTTCAGGGCAAGCTCATCACTACTGAAAACATCGATTACGCTAAAGACGGCGAAACCAATGCCGAACAGAAGCATGAATATCAGCATAACGAATGCCCCTGCCGAGAGGGGTTTGCTCGGTTTTACTTTTATTGAATTCATCTTTTCTCCTTTCTCATATTAAGATGTTTGTCAAATTACTTAACAAATACTTCTGCCATCTGCGACGGAAAGCCATGACCCGATATGGCATTTTTTATTCTTATCAATAATACCAAAAGTTATTCAGCAGAGCATTCTTGATCTGCCATGCGTTGCCTGTTTTCTCCATCCATACAAAATACGAGGCGCCCATCACCCCGCTTGAGCTTCCTGCATAAAACAGGGCGTTACTCATGTCACTGTTAAAGCCGACCCTTGAGAGATAAATGATCTCGCCTGCAAGAGGATATCTGCTCATCAACTCTCGCGTGAATCCTTTGCCAAGGCCCCCTTTCTTTCTGATCTCATCCATTTCATCTTCAGTAAATATTTTTATTGTATTGACGAAAATCTTGTCCTTTAGCTGATAGTCTTTCGTATTCCGGCTGTTGTAGTTGTCAATCAAAGAGACATCGAGCTTGCCCGATGACTTCTCAAGATGTTGGAGCAAACGGTGGCTTATCTTCTTCCCTGATGAGGTCTTTTCATAGACAAGGCCGCCCTTTGCCGGGAACGGAAGGGGGGCCGGAGAATCAATCCTGGGCATCTCCTTTATTTTGAAGAAATCAGTATACACTCTGTATTCTTCCTCTGTGATTACATCTTCAGTGCCGGAAACCGCTCGGGCGGTTATCAAGGGTTTAAAAGAATGAAGCGCCTTTTCAAAGATTGCCCTGTATTTCTGCGCAGTCCCAGCGGGAGCGCTGTATAACAATACAAAAAAACCCTTTTCAGATGGGAAAACAACATATTGCTCCAGCGCCTCAACCTTCGCATCTCCTATGCCTGCTATCGGGAACCTGAAGGTCTTTATTTCAAAGGTCTTTGCCTTCACGCCTGAGAGAATTATGTCCTGTACAGGGCTGCGCTCCTCACCCTGGGGGGGACAGCGCCGGGTTCAATTTATCAAAAATAAATTTCTCATAGGTCCTGTGCTTCTGAGCATAGTAGGCAACATCAATCAATACGTACTCCAAATCTTTCATGCCGGGCGCCCAGAGTCTCACCCCATATTCCTTGTATTCTTTCAGAAAGAAGCTCTCGTCTTTTCCCCAATTGGATGGGAGATGAACCGAGAAATGTTTTTCCTCAGACACAAAATGTATAAATTCAGATTTTTCAGCAGCCAAGGCAGCCCTGGGCAGAATACAATCTGCCGCTTTTCTTTTAAAATATGGATCATTTCGAACAAGCAAACCAGCGAACAAAATGAAAACGATTACTAAAAACAGGAAAATGACCAGCATATTTGCCCGCAGTCTCAGGGCCGAAGTTAGAAAGCCAAGCGGCTTATCCTGATTCAACTTGCCATATCCCTGCATGCCATAGAGCGCCATGAGCCCTGCCGTGGGGCCGAGAATGGGAACGATTGTCGCAGCCATTAAAATGTAGTAACGCCAATTGCCAAATGGTTTATAGCCCCTGTCCCTCAGTTCTTTATACACACCGGAGACGATTGTTATCCAGTAAAACGGGTATAACATGCTGAAGAAGGAGTCAGATGCTGACACAGGGATCATGGCAACAAGCAAGGCTGTAACATGACTGATGAGCCCGATAACAAGGGCATTTCTTCCAAAGTTCGTATAGGCGATCTCACTCATGTGACTCCTTTCTTATCCTTATCTTGCAAGCTTCCTCTTCCTTCCGATGATAAAATAGGCGATGGAACCGATCAGAGGCACAAATATTACCGCCAACAGCCATATGAGTTTGTTGTTACCCCCGAAATCGCTCCTCAGAATATCGATAAAAGCAAGGATAAAAGGCAAAAAGAAAAGGAACAAAACAAACAATATTATCAGCTCAGGTAACCCTATCATAAAGACACCTCCCTTTAAGTTTCATTTTTTATATCTTAGACAACCCCAAATACGAATTTGTTCCCGAAAGATTAAAATTACTATCCGCGTAACGCCAAAGAAGGAAATCCTATCTTACACCTCTGAAATAGATTGCCCTACGTTTGTTGCAAACACTGCGAACAGTCTGCTTTTATCTATTTTTATAAAGATCGTATCGTATATTTCTCTTTTATTATCTATATTTATTAATATTTTCCGCTAAATGAATTTACCACTTCCTCAAAAACCGGCAGATGTTTATCGTATGTTTCCTTCGGGCTCTTGTACGCGAGCACATAAACACCTTCTTTTGCTTTCAATAAAACAAATTTTGCCTTTAACCAGTATTTGGTTTCAAATAATGGCCCCCTCGGCACTTCCTTATATACTTCGTAGGAATACTCTACGGCAGCCTGACCATTTAATCTTATTTTTATTGGCTTTTCATACCGTGATTTTCCGCTGCCCTGATTTTTTTTCATCAGGTGTTCATATTCGCTCATAAAATCATCATATGTTTTCTGTTGTATATTGTTTTTGGCGTAATACCCTGCATAGATAAGGGGATCAGGGATAAAAGACTTTACCCCGTCTTCATGTTTTTCCTTGTCTGGTTTTGTCAGACGAATCTCAAAAATACCTGCCTTTTCATCACCCTCTTTATCCCGCGCCAGTTCCCAGTTGAGCGGTATCAGGCATGTAAAATAATTATGATCCATTACGAATTTTTCATAAGGCTCCGGCCTTATTTCTTTGAGGGAAGTGACATTAAAGTTGAAGTGTTTCTCAAAAATCGACCATAAAGAATTTTCTGAGGGTTTGCTTTTTGACGTCGCGAACACCGGGTTTAAAATGGAATAGGTAAAGTGTCCGCTGATTCCCAAATCTTTCTCCAAATCAAATAGGATTAAAACACCGTCGTCCATTATCGCTCTGCATTCGTCAGGACTTATTCTAATAATAGTTAGATCGTAATGCGGAGATTTTGAAGAAATACCTTCTCTCTTTTTTACATCAACTTTAAAAGAGCCCTTGTTCGTGCATCCGTTACTTCCTACACAGGCAACAAACCGGTTTGTTCCCATGAGGACTTCGTCCAGTATTTCTATACCTGTTTCCCGGGGGCTATGGGAATAAGCGGCATAAGAGGACGGAGCGGAGAATAAAATATAAACAATAACGAAAAGTAACAGGAATGCTCTAAAATATTTTCCGTCGGAAACCCGCAAATCATTTTTCACCTTTTTTCCTCCTTGTTCATTTGTCTTGAAGGTGTTAATTCAGCCAGCCATAAGGTATGACACAATTTATAAACTGCGCAGCTTGAACGTCTTCAAGCTACCAAGCTCCTTACGCCCTTTTGTAGTAAGTTTGTTCTGCTATTCCTATCTCAGTGCTCCATTTTTTATTTGGCAATCTTTTGCTTCCTGCCTATGACAAAATAAGCAATTGGTCCAAGGAAGGGGGCAAATATTACCGCGAGAAGCCAGACTATTTTATTGTTGCCTCGAAAATCGCTTTTTAAAATATCAACAAAAGCGATAATAAATAAAAGAAGGGCGAAGAGCATAAACAGCACCGCCAGTTCATAAATTCCTATTATATAAGAAGGGATGGGTTTGTACTCTCTACCAATATTTTCTTTTGCTCCCTTCTCAAGCAGCAGTGTCGTCATGCCGGCATAGTTATACTTCTGGGCGATAAGGAGTGGCGTTTGCCCGTATGTATTGATGAGATTCACATCAGCGCCTTGTTCCAGCAGAAACTTGACCATACCGAAATTACCTGAAATAACGGCACGATGCAGAGCCGTTCCCAGATCATCATCCATGGCATTTATATCAGCGCCCTTCTCCAGAAGAAGTTTTACCAATCCCGAGTTTCCGCCTTCGACCGCACTGTGCAGTGGTGTTCGTTGGTTTTCGTCCTTGGCGTTCACATCGGCTCCTTTATGAATTAAAAAGCTTGTCATATCAACATGACCGCCGGCTGCCGCGCTGTGCAGCGGCGTTCCCTGGCGCGTTCCTGCTCCTGCGTTTAAATCAGCGCCGTTTTCGACCAGCAATTGAGGAATTTCCATGTTCCCGAAATAATGAATCGCTTCATGAAGCGGTGTTTTCTGGTCGTCATCTCTGGCGTTGACGTCTGCGCCCTTCTGAATAAGAATTTGCACAACCCCGGCATGATTTCTGGATGCGACGAACAGAGGCGTCTTCCCATTATCATCCCTGGCGTTGACATCCGCCCCCTTCTGAAGAAGAAATTTCACTACATCCGTGTTGCTGAAAATTGCTGCAATGTGCAAAGGAGTTTCCTGATTGTAGCCGCTTATATTGACATCAACCCCCTGCTCCAGAAGATGCTGGATCTTGGCAGCATCTCCCGAGCGAGCCGCGTCATGCAAAGCGCTGCCCTGCGCCGGCAGGACAAAAACAAACCATGCGAAAATGATCAGCCATAGTTTTTTGACGTTCACTTTTCTCCCCCTTTCCCTTTCAATGATTTACACAGTCTCCTATTTAAAAAATTCCTTCAGTCGTTCGTTTTTTTCTGGGCATTGAGAATGATTTTCTGCTTCGGCATATCATCGTCTCCGTCCGCTTAATTTTTCAGTTTCTCCTTCAAGACAGCCATAAGAAAATTTCTCCACTGCGAATCGGAAGCAAAGGCCAAAGGTTCATAAGCGCTTGCATCGTATATCAAATCGGGCAGGTAAATCGCAAGGCCATGGATGCGCTCGTTCCGGATGAGCGCCTTTTTTTCTTTTAAATCTGACGTCATTCCGTAAGCAAAAATAAGCTCATTCCGGATATAATTTTTGAGTTGATTTCCGGCCTGGACAGAGGGGGATTGCGCCGCAAGCGACTCATTAACCTTGTCTATATAATCACACAAATCTTTGGAATCTCTCAGCCTGAAGTAAAAAGTTCTGTCAATCGCTGAGGCAGCGGCTTTCAGGGCGGCGGGGTCTTTCATCATTTCGCTTGTCCATTGGTTCATCAGTTTCGCAAAACCCGACATTTTATCGGTATGGATAGCGGAAGATATCATGCTTTTGGAAAAATACGTTATCGCGTTTGCCAAATTCTGTGGCGTCATGGCGGGCTCATCAACAACATCCTGCAGAATAAGGTCGTAATAATAGCCCGTGTCCGACGCGTCTCCTTCAAATCCAATGATGATCTGCGCATAATCCTTCAGTTCATAAACGACTTCGGCCATTTGCATCAGGTCGGCATCCGTGGCGAAAATATCCATCTTCCTTCCCGTGCTTTCCTTCACTTTTGCCAGCGCGCCGGCAAGCTCTTTAAGTTTCATGTGTTTTTGACTGAGATCGTCATGCATCAGTCCCTTGAACCCCTCTCCTTTTCCCCAAAGCAACAGCATCAACTTTTTGGATGGATATTTAGAAATGTTTTTCCGCGCAAAGAGAAGCAGGTTCTGTGCATTGGCCATATCGGTTCGCGTTGAGGTATCAAGAACGGGAGAGGTTATTTGAAAATTATCAGTATCGCGCCGGATCAAAAGTGTTTTCGCTTCACGGGGAAACTGAAGGTGTCCTTCCTTGCTTTTCTCCAGAGAAGCATAATGAACAATCACGGTCACTTTTTCGCTGGATCCTGTTTTTTCCAGGCTGTTCACCAGTTCATTCACGGAACCCGTCAAACCGCGGTCATTATTTCCGCTGACATAGACCAGAATCAGCCATTCCCGTTGCGTTGCGCAGACAGGCTGAGCGCAGGTAAGAGCCAAAACAAAACTTATTAAAACAAGAAAAAGTTTATTCGACAAATAAGATAACGTTTTTCTCATAACCGCTCCTCATTCTGCTCTTCGTTGAGCGCACGAAAAGCCCGCTCAAGCCCGGCCAATTTTTCTAATCTTGCTATATCCGACATTATTGAACCTATGAGCGCGTTTTTTTCTATTCCAAACCTTGCCTCAGCAAAGAACCAAGTTGGGCCGCTGACGTAATAGACATCCCCCCTTTTAATGATACTTAAATTGAGCGATTTTGTAGGGCCCACCCTTACGGGTTGCTTTGGTCTTACGGTTAAATCTGGATTTAAGCCTTGCCCAACATGATCACCTATTGGGTGCAGGTCAGGAGACCTGCACCCTACCCTTTGGATTGTTTAATAAGCGGGTAGATTCGGGTCTCCTGACCCGAAACATCTTGCATTGGAAAAAGAATCGCTCAATTTAGGTCTTAATTGATAACGTTCACGACATCGTGGACAAATTTTACGTTCAGGACATCGTGGATTATCCCTTAATGAGTGTTGAGACTTCTGTCACTGGCAAAAAACCAAAAGACAATCTTTTCCTGGATAAAAACCAGGTAGGGAGATACG
>Ga0208733_100413_pt1 | contig 19101 bp, 16 predicted proteins | sample SubbioR11Jul_8B1_FD_184816 | JGI IMG/M metagenome (GOLD analysis project Ga0208733, IMG submission 184816) | Serpentinite rock and fluid subsurface biosphere microbial communities from McLaughlin Reserve, California, USA - CR11Jul_8B1 (SPAdes) | ecosystem: Environmental > Terrestrial > Deep... | reverse complement strand
CCGGGCGAACGTTCCTGTCCGGCATATTGAAGAGAAAAAGAATGTCCCGATGTTTATCTCCAGTATTCCTTGCAAGCCCTCAGGTGTTTTTTATGGACCCATGGTGGTTACGATGAGGCCCATTCCGCCGGACAAGGTAAGCCGGGCTGTTCAGATCACTTCCCGTTATGCCTCGGTCCATGGAGCGCCTGTCCATATCGGTGATCCTTCAATGATTGGGATAAAAAATCTTAAAAAACCTGATTTTGGAGGTCCGGTGACAATTAAAAAGGATGAGGTTCCGGTCTTCTGGGCGTGCGGTGTCACGCCGCAGGCCGTTGTGATGAAGGCAAAACCAGATCTCTGCATCACCCACACCCCCGGACATATGTTTATCTCCGATCTGCTCAATGAGGAGTTAGCGAGCCTTTAATTAGTGTCTGTTTATAAACCAACAGTTCCCCCAAAAGTCGTCATTCCCCAACTTGATCGGGGAATCCAGTCCTTTCAAGACCTTCTGGATACCCGCCTTCGCGGGTATGACGAACAAACTGAATTTATAAACAGACACTAATTATTCAAAAATGTATTCACCCTCCCCCTCGCCCCCTCCCGTCGAGGGAGGGGGAATTAAAATTTCCATGTCCCGCCAAGGGAAAGGGAACTATTTTAAAATTTCTAAATCGGGATTTGGGGAGAAGTCAATCCTTTATTCCCTCTGATGTATCAGCTATAATCTTTGTCAAACTTTGGTCTCTTTCAGAAAAATAATTACGGGGAGGAGTCTTTAATGGATAAGAACGAAATCTATGAGAAGCATAAAAAATATTTAACTCCCTGTGTGAGCCATTACTATCAAGAGCCTGTTATTTTTGATCGAGGCAAGGGAAAATATCTTTACGACATCGACGGGAAGGAGTATCTCGATTTCTTTGGGGGGATTGTCACGATCAGCGTGGGCCATTGTGACGAGGAGATCACGGGAAAGACTTGTGAGCAGATGAGAAGGCTTCAGCATACCTCAACCCTTTATCCCACCCTTCCCGCCATCTCCCTTGCAGAGAAACTGGCGCAGATCACTCCGGGGAGATTGCAGAAGTCCTTTTTCACCAGCAGTGGAACAGAGGCCGTTGAAACCGCTGTCCTCATCGCCCAGCTTTATACGAAAAGCAATGAAGTGATTGCCCTTCGGCATTGCTACAGCGGATCGTCCCTTTTGACGATGAACATGACCGGACATCAAAAATGGCGTCTTGGGGGAAGCTCCGTCCCGGGCATCAAACATGCCCATAATGCCTACTGCTTCAGATGCGCCTTTGGAAGGGAGTATCCCGATTGCCATCTTGAATGTGCGAAGGATGTGAAGGAACTGATCGAGACTACGACCTCGGGCCAGCCTGCCGCCTTCATCGCCGAACCCATTCAGGGTGTGGGAGGTTTCATCACTCCGCCGAAGGAATATTTCAAGGAGGTCGTCTCCATTGTGAAAAGTTGCGGAGGGCTCTTCATCTGCGATGAAGTTCAAACAGGCTGGGGAAGAACCGGGGGGAGGATGTTCGGGATCGAACACTGGGGGGTGGAGCCGGATATCATGGTCATGGCAAAAGGGGCGGCCAATGGCTCCCCTGTTGGCATCACCATTGCGACGCCAGAGGTGGCCGATAGCCTTAAAGGTTCTCACCTCTCCACCTTCGGCGGAAATCCTGTAACTGCCACGGCGGTCTTAGCCACGATCGATGCCATTGAGAAGAGAGACCTGGTTCAGAACGCCGAGCAGATGGGTTATTTCTTAAGAGACCGATTGGAAGGGTTGAAAGAAAAGTTCCAGATCATCGGTGAGGTTCGGGGGATGGGGTTGATTCAGGGGATGGAGATCGTCAAGGAGGAGAAAGAGCCGGCTCCGGATCTGGTCAATGAGATCTTTGAAGGGACAAAGAAAGAAGGGCTTCTCATCGGTCGAGGCGGCCTATACGGGAATGTCATACGGATCACCCCGCCGCTGACGATTGAGAAGGGCGAAATTATTAAGGCGGTTCAGGTTCTGGATCGGGTTCTTGAGAGGGTTTCATCCCTTGGTGCAGTTTGACAATCGGAGGGTATTTGGGTAGTATTTTGAAAATATGGAATTCCAGGGTTCAAGTAGCGTCCCGATTTAGTCGGGACGGACTTCGCCCCCAATAAACCCCGTTAGAAATTCCAGCGGGCCTTCGCCGTGCCGACCTGCCGCGACAGTGGACGAGCACGGCGGGAGTGGCTCCGGCCACGCAGGCGGGGCATTATTTCTAACGGGGTAAATGAGGGCGCCACTTTAAAACAGAGGAGGAAGAAGAGATGAGGAGATTTTTATTTTTAGGTTCGGTGTTTTTAACCATTTTCCTATTGGCCACCCTCTCCTATGCCCAGCCCAAGCCGGTCTCCGGAGGTTCCCTCACCATCGCCCAGGGTGTTGAGCCTCCTGGATTGGACCCCACCACAGCCACCTCCGCAGCCATCCCAAGGGTCGTCTATGGCAATGTGCTCGAAGGTCTGGTCAGGATCGACCGGAATGGCAAGATTGTCCCGGCATTGGCAACCGAATATAATATCTCAAAAGACGGAAAGGAATATACCTTCATCCTGAAGAAAGGCGTCAAGTTTCACGATGGAAAACCTTTTGATGCGGAGGACGTGAAGTTCACCTTTGAGAGATTGATGGATCCGAAAACGAACATCCCGAACCTCAAATATTATCGGGACATTGAATCGGTAGAGGTCGCGGACAGCCACACCGTGAAATTCAAATTGAAGAATGTTAACTCCATGTTTCTCTTCAATCTGGCCAGGCCGGACTCTATAATCGTTAACAAGCAGGCAGTGGATCGACTTAAGACCGCGCCGGTGGGCACAGGACCCTTTAAATTTGTCGAATGGATTCGTGGAGATCGGGTCATCCTTGCAAAATTTGAGGAGTATCATCGGAAGGGGTTTCCTTATCTCGATAAAGTCACTTTCAAATTCATCGGAGATTCGAGCGCCCAGATTGCCGGCCTCAAGGCAGGGGATATCGATATCATCGGTTACGATGTGAGTCCGGAGAATGCGCTCCTTCTTGAGAAGGACCCGAAGTTCAAGGTTCTCAATGGCTATACAACCACAGAGGTCATTCTCTCGACCAACCAAACGAGGAAGCCTTTCGATGATGTGCGTGTCCGCAGGGCGATGGCGCATGCCATTGACCGGTCGGCCCTGATAAAAGGAGCCATGTCCGGTTATGGAACACCCATCGGAAGCCACATGGATCCCGGCAATCCTTACTACATCGATCTGACATCGGCCTATCCCTACAATCCTGCGAAAGCCAAACAGCTTCTCGCAGAGGCGGGTTATCCGAACGGGTTTGAGGCTGTGATCAAATTGCCAGAGCGTTTCGCCTATGCGAAGCGAAGCGGAGAGATCATTACGGATATGCTTTCTCAGGTTGGCATTCGTTTGAAGATCGAATTGACGGAATGGGGACAGTGGATCGATCGGGTCTTCAGAAATGGAGATTTCGATCTGACCGTCATCGGCCACGCCGAACCCTTTGACATCGACATCTATGCCAATCCGAAATATTACTTCCGTTACGACAATCCGAAATTCCAGGAGACACTTAAAAAGGCGGAGATGGAGCCGGATCCGAAACTGAGGAGAGATCTCTATATCGCCCTTCAGAAGATGATTACCGAGGATGCGGTCAACGGGTTCCTATTTGTCATGCCCAGTCTTCCCACGATGAAGAAAGAGGTGATGAACTGGTGGAAGGACTACCCCATGACCGCTCAGGATGTAACAGAGGTGTGGATACAGAAGTAGACAGTAGAAAGCACCAAATCCCAAGCGCCAAATAACAAACAAATGCTATCCCAAAAATTTTGAAATTTCCCAATGATATCCCCTCCCCCTTTCGATGGGGGAGGGTGAGGGTGGGGGTGGATATAATCTATTTTCCCCCTCACCTCAATCCTCTCCCACCAAGGGGAGAGGAAGTATTGGGGGGTTTATTTTATAGATAATTATTTAGATTATTTGGTGATTTTGATTTGGAGTTTATCGCTGGGCCTGAGGATATTTTCTTTTAAACTTCAGGCCCTTTCTTTCCACACAAGGAAATGGCAGCTTATCTTCTCAAACGAACGTTCGTCCTGATCCTCACGCTCCTGCTTGTCTCGATCGCCATCTTTGCTGTCCTCATGGTCATCCCGGGCGATCCGGCCCAGATCATTCTCGGCATTCACGCCACACCTGAGACGCTCCGGAATTTAAGGCAACAGATGGGACTGGATCGTCCCGTCATCATCCGGTATCTTCACTACATGAAAAATCTGGCCCTTGGAGACCTGGGTCGATCCATCACCTATGATGTTTCGATCACTTCGCTCATCATCTCACGGCTTCATGTCACCATTCCGCTGGCGATCCTCTCATTGATCTTCGCTGTTTCGATCTCCATTCCCATGGGAATCTACGCCTCATTGCATCGGAACCGACCGGGAGATTATGGTGTCATGGTTTTTTCCCAGGTCGGGCTGGCTGTGCCTGCCTTCTGGGCGGGAATTCTCCTGATCCTTCTTTTTGCGGTCACGCTTCAATGGTTGCCTGCAGGCGGATTCCATGCCTGGCAGACTGATCCAATCAAGGCGTTGCGCTCCCTTCTCCTTCCTGCCTTTTCACTCGGTTTTGTGAGAGCCGCAGTGCTGACCCGGATGACTCGATCCTCCATGCTTGAAGTTCTTGGTGAAGATTACATTCGCACGGCCAGAAGCAAGGGCCTTCCGAAAAGGAGGGTTGTTTACAAACATGCTTTCCGAAATGCGATCATCCCGGTTGTAACGATTGTCGGGCTTCAGGCCGGCGACCTTTTAGCCGGAGCGATCATCATCGAGAATGTTTTCCATCTTCCCGGAGTGGGAAGGCTGGTCTTCGAGGCGATCGGCCAGAGAGACCTTCCGGTAATCCAGGGAGTCGTCCTTTTGATTGCCGTGATGATTGTGGTGATCAACTTTTTCATCGATGTCGCGTATCGGTACCTCGATCCGAGAATACGGTATGAATAGCTCCCCTCACCCCAACCCTCTCCCCCAAGGGGAGAGGGGGAGTTGGTGGGAAAATGGTAATAAATAGATGAGCCTTCGTCGTTCCTTTCGAAACATCAACTTTACGATCGGGTTTTTCATCACCCTGATCATTCTTCTGACCGCCCTTCTCAGCTTCATCTTTACTCCCTATGATCCGAACCGGATGAACCTCTCCGAACGATTCCAGGCTCCCGGTAAATATCACTGGCTGGGAACGGATCAATACGGAAGGGATATCCTCAGCCGTGTGATGAAAGGATCGGTCAATTCGATCGTGGTGGGTCTGGTCGCAGTTTCCATCGGCATGAGTTTTGGCATCCTCCTCGGCTCCATTGCCGCCTTTTACAGGCGGTGGATGGATGAAGTGATCATGAGGGTCTCGGATGTGCTCTACGGGTTTCCGGCTGTGCTGAGCGCCATTCTCATCACCTCCATCTTAGGGCCCGGGGCAATCAACAGCATGATCGCCATCGGAATCTTTAACATCCCCATCTTTGCGAGGCTGACCCGCGCCACCTCTCTCTCCATTTGGGAGAGGGACTATGTGACTTCAGCCAGAGCCATCGGCAGAAGCGATGCAGGGATCATCCGGAAATATATCCTTCCCAACATCCTCTCCTCTCTCATCATACAGGGAACAGTTCAGTTTGCTATTGCGATCCTTGCGGAGGCAGGCCTGAGCTATTTAGGATTGGGAACCCAGCCTCCTCATGCGAGCTGGGGAAGGATGCTCAACGAGGCTCAGACATTTATGGGAACCTCTCCTTACCTGGCCATCTTTCCGGGATGCGCCATTGCTCTGGCTGTTTTGGGATTCAATCTCCTCGGAGATGGATTGAGAGATATGCTCGACCCGAAGCTGTCAAGATGGATAGGGAGATAGGGTGATAGGGAGATGGGGAGGTAAGGAGATTTGGTATTCACCCTATCCCCCAATCTCCCCATCACCCCATCATTGAGTCATCAGATAGCGGAGGAGCCTGTGAAGATCGATCAAGTATTAAAAGAAATCAAGAGAGACGAATTGGTCAAACTCACTCAGGAGCTCATCCGGATTCCGAGCGTCAGGCGTCAAGACCGGGGAGGAGAGGAGAAGGTGGCCCTCTTCGTTTCCCGTCTATTGGAGGAGATGGGGCTTGATGTGGTCGTCGAAGAGGTGGAGCCCGGTTCTCCGAATGTCATCGGAATCCTGCAGGGGCAAGGGGAGGGGCCCTGCCTGATGTTCGAATGCCACACCGATGTGGTCACAGAGGGCGATGGTTCGGAATGGAAATATGATCCCTTTGAGGGGAGGCTGGCGGGGAATCGAATTTACGGAAGAGGAGCCTGCGATACAAAGGGAAATTTGGCGGCGGCGCTAAAAGCCGTCGAAGCGATCTGCCGATCGGGCCTCTCTTTTAAGGGGAAGATTCTCCTGGGCATTCTGGCTGACGAGGAAGGGCTGATGAGAGGGGTGAAGCATTTTATCCGCAATGGGTGGGCCAACAATGTGAATGCGGCCATCATCTGCGAGCCGGTGGACAACCATCTCTGCATCACACAGAAGGGAGCGCTTCGCGTTGAATTGATCACAACGGGGAAGATGAGCCACGGGGCCATGCCCCTGGCCGGATTCAATCCCATCCCTCCTATGGCATCCATTCTTGAAAAGATGAAACATCTGGAAGAGGAGGAGATCGAAAGGCTGGGAAAAGACGCTTTCCTGGGATACCCCAGCATCACTCCGACCGTACTCCAGGCTCCCGTGAAGGGGGAGCCCCAGCTCAATGTCGTCCCCTCTCAGTGCAGGGCATTGCTCGATATACGGACTGTTCCCGGCCAGTCCCATGAGGCATTGAAGAAGCAGTTAGAGGATATTGTCAAAGAGGAGGAGAGATCGATCTGTGAGAGTTTCGAATCCGGTCCCCCAAAAGAGATCAGAGAGAGCCTTGAGAAAGGACTCTCAAAAGGGATCTCGTTTCAAGCCATGCTCAATATATTTGAAGACCGTCCCTGGACAAAGACCTCTCGAGAAGAGCCGATTGTTCAGGCCGTATCAAGGGCCTATCGATCTGTCGCCGGAGGAGAGCCGATTTACGACGGCGTGCCCGGCGCAACGAATGGCACTTTTCTCATGGCCTGGGCGGGAATCCCAATTGTCACCCTGGGCGCGGGGAAGCGGATGATTCCCCACCAGAAGGATGAGTGGGTCTCGGTGGATGATCTCTGCCTCACAGCAAAGCTCTATGCCGCGAGCGCCCTCGAATTTCTGACCAGATGATGTTTCAATTTTCCGTCAATTCATTTCCGCCTTCCCATTTCTTTTTACTTTGATAACGAGGAGTTGAGGAGCCCTGGAGTAGTTGACTGAAAAATTCAGTCAAGTTCCACAGTTTAGATTTGAGCATTGAACTCTGTCACCCAATAAATCATTCACATTTTTTAGGAAATCCGCATTCCACAATCAGCAACCCGCATTTGAATACTCCAACTTTTATGGATGATACCAGATTGCGATTGTTTACCTGGCTCTAACCGTTTGGGCCGATTTGGTCAAACCCAGGCCGAATGAAGGATCTCGCCCTGGGGAATGTTTTCTCCACTGCCTGCCTCAAATTGTCGAGAAAGGCGATGATATCGATCACTCCCTTAGCATCATCCGTGAAATAGGCGCGAATCACTGCCCAGGCGCCGATGGAACGATCAATGGCGATAAGTGCGATCTTGGCGGAACCATCCGAGTCCCTTGGAAATTCGTCGCCTTCCTCCTCTTCATCCTCGATTTCTCCCCGGACGGCCCGCATCACCTTCGCACAGATAAAGTATTGATACCACCTGATCACCTCAACGGCGTCATCGAGATCTACTCCGTCTCTTGCAGCAGAAACCGTTTCAAAGAAGAGCGACTCCCTCTCTTTAAACCAATCTTCTACCGAATCACTGTACCTCCTGGCGACGCGGCAGAGCAGGTGATTCTTCACCGCCGCATCCTTTGCCTTTCTATCTTCGATGTCCTCTTTATAATCCAATGTATCGAGGTCCACTCCCCATTCTTTTGCGCTCTCCCTCAGCAACTCCATAGTTTCCCTAAACGTCTCCGATAATTTATTCCAGAATTTCTCATTCCTGATATCCCGGGTTTCAGGGTCTGAAAATTCCTTCTCTGACATGGAGAAATTCAAACACCGGGCAGTCTGCTGGCACCGTTCACACCACCGGTCACAGTAATTATAAATTCCCGAGATGAACCGCTTGTCCGCCGCCAGTTTTTTAAGCCGATCCCGATTCATAATCTTTCCTCTGACTTCAAACCACTCTGTTGAATGTTGATGGGCAGTCGCTCAAATCGATTTCATGCTTCGATAAGTCTGTCCTGAGTCCCGCGCTGTGCGGGATTCACCCTTCGAGGCCTTCTTCTGATCTCTGGGCCATTTCTTCTTCCATGCCCTCATCCACCATTGCATCGACATCCTCACCCATGTCTTCGCCCAGTTCCTTGCCCATGCGCTTCATCCATTTAGCCATGCTCTTCGGATCCTTCTCATCGATGTCTCCCCATTTCGATGGATCAGCCAGGCTCTCCATTCTGCTCTCCTCCGAGCGGATCACCCTCACCCTGGAGAGGACTCTCGTCATCTTTTTACTGTTGCATCGTTTGCATTGGGGCGTAAACTTTTCATCGGTTCGGATCAGAAGAAACTCGGAAACCTTTCCGCAATTTTGGCATTGATACTCATAGATTGGCATATTGCTCCCCTCCCCTCTATCCCCTCCCCGCCGGGAGGCTGTGTCGTAATAATTATTTTGTCACCCTGAATTTATTGATTCACATTCGTTCATCACTTCGTGCCAGGGTCTCGTAAGTAGTTGATTCTATTAGATGCTGAAACAAGTTCAGCATGACATATTTTTGTTTCCCCCTTTACGACACAGCCGCCGGGGAGAGGGGGTTTTGAGGTTTTTTCCTGACGAAAAAAAAGAAATAGAAGAGATTGAGGACTCCTGTGAAAGAGAGGCAGAGAAACATAATGGGATAATTGGTCAACTGCAGGACGATGCCCATGATCACCGCTCCCATGCCTGCCCCGAAATCGGAAAGGGCCATATAGGTGCCGATGGCTGGTCCGTGAGAAGACTCCGAAAGGTCAATGGCGTAAGCCACCAGAGTGGGATAAAAGAAGGCATTGCCCAGTCCCCAAATCACAGCGACCAGGAAGAACATCGGAAGGTTTGTGGAAAAGGCGAGAAGGGCCATGGCGACGATCTGTGCGGCCAGACAGGGGAGAAGGACTTTCTCCCTTTCATAGAGATCGAGTATCTTTCCGCCCAGGCCACGCGCAAGGATAAGGGTTATGGCTAAGGCGCCGAAGAAGAGGCCGGGATTGGAGACTCCGTGAAGGATCGAATAGAGCGGAAAGAAAGCGGTCACCGCGCCCCAGATCGAGCTTCCCATAAAAGCCATGATGGCAGGCGGAAGGGCTTTCCGGCTCAGGAGGGGTTGATTTTTTATGGAGGGACTATCCGATGAGTCAACTTCGTCACTCCTTAACTTAAGAGTGATGAAGAGGGAGCCAAGGGATAGCCCTGCGCAAACAATAAAGAGAACGGAGAAGTTGAAATGGTTGATGAGAGCCATTCCAAAAGAGGGAGCCAGGGCAAAGGCGATGTTGATGGCGAGATAGAAATAGCTGAGACTCTGTCCCCGATGGGCCGATGGACTGATCCGCGCAACCAGGGTGAAAGAGGCCGTTGCAAAGAGCGCCAATCCGATGCCCTGGAAAATTCGGACAACTAAAAAAGGCCAGAAGGGTTTGGCAATCAGGTAAACCGCAGAGGAGACGGCGTAGAGAAGGGTTCCGGCGATCATAAAGTCCCTCTCACGACCTTTGAGAAGGGCCCTTCCGATAAAAGGCCTGAGAATGAGCGAGGAGACGCTGAGCGCTCCGATCAGGATGCCGATTCCCGCCTCCGTCGTCCCCAATCTGGAGAGGTAGATGGGAAGGGTGGGGATGAGGATGAAGAAGACGGAGGAGAAGGCCACCTGGGCAAAGAAAGAGAGAATGAAATCACGGGTCAATATCTTCCGGGCTGTCATCACCTCTTTATCTTATTTGATCGAAGGCTCCATGTAAAGGACTTTTGGAATTGCCCCCCGGTGATCAAGTTCATATTGACAGCGACTCGATTTCTATTGATAATTCAGTGGAGTTTAAAAAAACATTGGATTGGAAGGAGGCTCATTCATGGCAAATCCGGAGAAGGTAATCTTAAAAATTATCTCAGTGAAGGGAAGCTGTGCAGCCGGACATCAGGCGGGTCAGGAATTTGATCTGAGCAAGGACTTTATCCTGGGATTATCCGGAGACTCCCGGGCCATCTGTCCGGCTGCATTTTATGCCGTTTTTCCCTCGTGGCGGGTGCTCCGGCATGGAGGGGAATATCCATGGGAAGAGGATCGGGACAAAACCACCATTGCTTGCCCGGATCCAATCAACCCTGTGGTCATGGAGCTCCGGAGAGTTAAAGGGTAGAGAGAATTGGGGATAGGTTCAATATTATCAATTTTCGATGGTGTGGAATGAGAACCCGTCCCCAATTGACCTAAAGAATTTGACGCATCGATTCGGCTAAATTAAACTTCCCATCTATACCGTGGAAAAGGAGGTATTGAGAAGATGAAATATACCACCCTTCTGTTCGATGTCAAAGATCATGTGGCTCACATCACCCTTAACCGGCCGGAGGCGCTCAATGCGATCAACTTAGAGTGGTCCAGAGATCTGATGTATGCCATCTTGCAATGCGATGAAGATCCCGCGATCAGGGCGGTCGTGATCAGTGGCGCTGGAAACCATTTCTGTGCCGGCGGCGATCTGAAGTCTTTCACCTCACAGGGCAAGGACCTGCCTTTTCATATCAAGGAGGTGACCACCTTTCTTCATGCCGCCATCTCCCGCATGACACGCATGGATGCGCCTGTGATTGCCGCGGTCAACGGCTATGCAGTGGGGGCTGGAATGAGCCTTGCCCTTGCCTGCGACATTGTTCTGGCCGCCCGGTCCGCCCGTTTCAGCGTGGCCTATACACGCGTGGGACTGACGCCCGATGGAAGCATGTCCTATTTTCTTCCCCGCACCGTCGGTCTCAAAAGGGCCCTTGAGTTGACATTGACCAACCGGATGCTCACCGCCGAGGAAGCGTTTGGATTAGGGATCGTCAGCCAGGTTGTTCCGGGTGAAGAATTGCTCGCCCAGGCAAACCGGTTGGCCATGCAGCTTGCCTCAGGTCCTTCGAAATCGTTCGGAGAGGCAAAACGGCTGATGCAAACCGGATGGAATGAAACCCTGGAGACGCAGATGGAGTATGAAAGCCAGACGATTGCAAGGATCACCCGTACCCCGGACACTCAGGAGGGCATCGCCGCCTTCGTCGAAAAAAGAACGCCGAAATATAGAGGAATATAAATGTTTTTTGGGTTAGACCGTTTCTTGGGTTTATTGAGTTTCATTCGTTAACCCAATAGACCCAAACAACCCAAGAAACACAAGAAACCCTAAAACCCTTGAACTCTTTTGGGATAAATTTTAGAATTACGCCAACTGAATCCACAGAGTGAGGTCACAACATGCGAAAAGAGGTTATCAAAGCGAGCATCGTCGTCTTTATCGCCAGTTTCTGCACCCTGGTCATCGAGCTGGTGGCAGGAAGGATCATGGCCCCCTATGTGGGCGTCTCGCTCTACACCTGGACGAGCATCATCGGTGTGATTCTTGCCGGCATCAGCATCGGCGCCTATCTGGGAGGATTGCTTGCGGATCGGTATCCTCGAACCTCCACACTCGGCTGGCTCCTCTTTCTCTCCGGGATAGGAGCGTTTTCGATCTCTCCTCTGACAAATCTGGTCGGTGGGGTTCACTTTGAAACCAGTTTGATGGTCCGGATCCTTCTGATCACCACGATTGTCTTCTTCGCCCCCGGCTGTATCCTCGGGATGATCTCGCCTGTGGTGGTTAAACTGGCCCTCAACAACCTTGCGAAAACAGGCAATGTCGTCGGAAAGATCTACGCTTTCTCCACCCTCGGCGCCATCCTCGGGACTTTTGCCACCGGATTCTATCTCGTCTCCTGGTTGGGAACGCGCCAGATCCTGATCACGATGGGGATTATCCTTATCCTCTCCGGCCTGATCTTCGGGGGTTTCCTCGGAAGAAAGAGAGCCTTGGCCCTCTTCTCCATCCTCCTCGTTCTCCTCTTTCTCGTCCTCCCCCTTGCAGGGCTTTATGGATATGCGGCTTTTCGCCCGGGTGAAATCTCCATTTCAACCTCTCCTCTTCCGGCCCTCGGGATGGCCTATGGGTATGCCTTCAAACCACCCCTCGATGAGGACACCTATTTTTTCAAGGAGAGCGATTTCTATACGATTAAATTGAAGCGGAGCATCAAAGGAAACCACGGAAATCCCCTCGAGTCGCTGGTGCTCGATCATCTGGTCCACTCTTATACGGACCTGAAGGATCCCCATTACCTGGAGTATGAATACATCCGGATTTACGAAGAGTTTGTAAGGTGGCAGGCGAAGAACCGAAAGCCCTTTAAGGCCCTCTTCATCGGCGGAGGAGGATATACGATCCCCCGTTATATCGAATCGAAATATCCGGAGGCCGAGATGGATGTGGTGGAAATCGACCCTGAGGTAACCCGGGCGGTTCAACAGCATCTGGGCATCTCAGAGAAATCGAAAATTCGGTCTCACAATATGGACGGACGCTGGTTTGTGATGAATTTCAAGGAGAAGGGGAGTTTCGATTTCATCTTCGGAGACGCCTTCAATGACCTCTCGATCCCCTATCACCTGACGACAAAAGAATTTGCCGTGCAATTGAAGGCCCTCCTGAAACCGGATGGACTGCTTCTGGCCAATGTGATCGATAGCATGAAGAATGGCGCCTTCATGCCCTCCTATATCCGGACGCTGGAGGAGGTGTTCGGGAAGGGAAATGTCCATCTCATCACCCTCAGCTCCGATTTTGACAGCATCGGGATCAGCACGTGCGTCATAGTGGCAAGCCCGCAGAAACTCGATATGGATCACTTTGTCAAGGCGGTGAAGAAGGAGAAAGGGGAGGAGATGACTTCCCATGTCATGCCACAGGAACGATTGCAAAAGTATCTGAAGGAACGCCGCTCGGTGGTCCTCACTGATGACTATGCGCCTGTGGACAACCTGATCGCCCCCATCTTCGAAGAACGCTTCGGCTATCAGCAATAAGAGATTGTATGGACGTTCGAATGGATGACAAGAAAGACTTCGTATTGGTGACGGTCTCCGGGCCGGACCGGCCGGGGATCACGGCCTCCTTCAGCAGGATTCTGGTGGAGAATCAGGTCGAGATCGTCGACATCGAGCAGGCCTCCCTTCAGGATTTTCTGGGCCTCTCCTTCCTCCTCGATATGAGCGGCGCAAAGCAGTCGAACGATGGCGTGCTGAAAGACCTTCTCTTTGAAGCGAGCCGTCTTGGCCTGACACTCAACTTCCGTCTCTATTCGGAGACCGAGGTGAAGGCCAGAAACAGCAAGAACCTATTCGTTCTCACTTACTTCGGCGATACCCGGGCGCTGGCGGAGATATCAAACATCCTCGGAGAGGAGAATGCCAATATTGAGATGATCTCCAATCTCACCCGCCACTGTGCCAGTTGTGTGGAGTTGACGATCAATGTGAATCGCGTCCATACCCTGTCGCGCCTCAAAGAGAGGGTGATTGCCAGGAGCCACGAACTCAATATCGACCTGGCCCTTCAGAAGATGGAGGCCTATCGCAAAAACAAACGAATCGTCTTCTTCGACATGGATAGCACATTGATCGACATGGAGATCATCGACGAGATGGCCGAGAGAGCAGGGGTCTTTAAGGAGGTGTCGAGGATTACGGAGAAGGCCCGGAGGGGAGATCTCGATTTCGAGGAGGCGCTCGTTCAGCGCGTGGCCCTACTCAAAGGGTTGAAGGTGAAGGAACTGGAAAAAATCAGAGAAGAGATGAGGCTCTCCGAAGGAGCGAACGAACTGGTCGCAACGCTCAAACGATTGGGCTATAAATTGGGCGTGGTAAGCGGAGGATTCCACTACTTTGCCGACTATTTGAAGGATAAGATGGGTCTCGATTTTGCCTACGCCAATCAATTAGAGATAAAAAATGGAAGGTTGACGGGAAAAGTCTTGGGAAAGATAGTCGATAATGCCTACAAGGCGAAAATCGTCAATGTGGTTTCCGATGCGGAAGGGGTGCTTTTAGATCAAACCGTCGCCATTGGCGATGGAGCCAATGATGTGCTGATGCTGGGCCAGGCCGGTCTGGGAATCGCCTACAATGCCAGAGGGAAGCTCGATCGCGCAGCCAATATGAGTCTTGGCCAGGCCCGTCTTAAAAATATCCTTTACATCCTGGGCATCTCCGAGGAGGAGATGGGTTCCTGGAGTGTTTGTGATCGTCCTGTTTGATTTTTCAGATCCTTTCTTTCTTCTTTTCAAGGATTCATCAACTCAGCAGGAGGGCTGAATAATTTCTTGTTCCACAACAGAAGGAGGGGTTATGGTTGCCAAAACAAAGATTAAAAAAACCCGAAAGGACAAGGTGGAGGACAAACCGAGGTGCGGGCTATGCGGAAAGACAAGAAAACTGACGAAAACAGAATGTTGCAGTCAGTGGATTTGTGATGACGAGGATAAATACGTCATTTTTTCCTATGCACGAAACAGTTGTTCCAGGAATCATCAACGATATACGCTTTGTGGAAGCCACTATGCTGAAGAACACGAAGGTTCATGGAAAGACTGTCTGGCCTGCCGGAATGGGTTTGAGACCGAGATGTACGTCTATTATGGGACAAATGAATACAACTTCGAGAAGCTGGAAAATCCTCCCGCCTACTTACCAACCAAATGTGCAAAATGCGGGGTGATCATTTCTCTGGGATACGACGGTTATTCCCAGAAAGGAAATGAATATTGGTGCGAGGAATGCACTCACAAGGAGATGGAGATTGCCTATCGTAAAAAAGAAACATTGAACCGCAAGAGTAAACCGCGAAACCAAAGGTAGTCATAGACACCAATGTTTTTGTTTCTGGATTAACTTTCAAAGGTAAACCCAGAGAAAAAAGGGTCGTGGTTTTATTTATAAGCTCTTTCTCTGTGCTCGAATTTGTGGAGAATGATTGTCTTTTCCTTTTCGTTGAATTCATAAATAATACGTAACGGTGGAATTCTCAGACTTCTAAATCCAGTGTAATCATATTTCAAGGGTTTGCCAGACATTGGATTATCAATCAGGCGTTGCACAAGTTTTTTGATTCTGCTTCTGATAAGATTGTCTTTTATCTTTGCAACGTCTTTCTGAAACTCATCTGTGTACAGTACCTTTGTATCACCAGGCGTCTATATCATCCACGCTCTTGAGTTTTCTGACCCTGCCCTCGTTGACATTTTTCCTGGACCTCTCTATACCTTCCCTGAGATCTTTGTTGTTCATCATTTCTATGGTTTCAACTACACTGTCCAATTCTTCCCTGATCCTTAGAATATCTTCAAATAAACTCTTTGTCATGGTTAGTTTCTGCAGCATCTTTTTTCACCTCTTACAATTTTTATAACTCTACTCATTTATGTTTCTCACCATTCCACAAATCATGTATTTAAAAGGCAAGTGGAAAATTGAGATGGATGTAATGCATCAGTTATGGGGGATTAATGCTTTGTCGAATATGTAACTCAGGGCCCTGCAGCAGGAGCCCTGGAAACTCAGCCCTAAAGGGCTGAGTTACAGGTTGTGGTAAACTTAAGCAAACCATAACTGAGGGATTACGTAGGAATACTTTTTTCTCTTGACAGGTTCCTTTTAATGGGTGCCTTTTAATGGGTGACCCCATGCGCTTTGGCTGCCGGTAGGCAGGGAAGACGGTTGGAAGGAGGGCAAAATAAAATATCAAAATTTTACGGACGTTCCCCATTCCCAAAGGACCTCCATAGGGAATTAGTGAGAAAGGCGGAGGAGGAGGGTGTCAGTTTGAATGCACTCGTGACCTATCTCTTATCTCAGTCTGTCAAAATGGAAAAAGCTGTCTAACCATCCCAAGATATAAACCCTATCATTGTCAAAAACGGCCAAAAAGACGAAGGGGTCAGGCAAATTCAATTGCCTAACCCCTTTCTGATTTTCTGGTGGAGCAGAGCGGGATCGAACCGCCGGCCTCCAGAGTGCGATTCTGGCGCTCTCCCAGCTGAGCTACTGCCCCGTAACCGTGACTCGTGAATGGGAGAAAGATAATTTCTAAATTATTTCACTGCCAAAGATAAATTTTTCAAAAATCTTTTCAGTTTTGGGCCGATTTCCGGGTGTTTCAAACCAAAAGAAAGATTGGCTTGTAAAAAACCAAATTTGTCTCCTGCATCGTACCGGTCGCCGATAAATTCATATCCATAGATGAGGATCTCCCGGTTAAGCTCTTTCAGACCATCCGTCAGCTGGATCTCCCCTTTCCGGTCGGGTTTGACCCTTTCCAGTATATCAAAGATGCGGGGAGGAAGAATATACCTTCCGATGATGGCAAGGTTGGAAGGCGCCTTTCCCTTCTCTGGCTTCTCCACCATTTCATCGACGGAGTAGACCCGGTCCATCACCTTTTTACCCTTGATGATCCCATAGAGATGTGTCTCTGCTCCTGGGACTTTCTGAATGGCCACGAGCGCGCCATCCATATTCTGATAGACATCCATCATCTGCCGGATGCAGGGGACTTTGGCATCGATCAGGTCATCGCCTAACAGGACGGCAAAGGGTTCATTTCCCACGACCTTTTTCGCACAGAGGATGGCATGTCCCAGGCCCAGAGGCTCTTTTTGCCTCACCGAGACAAGCGTCACCATTCCGGAGATTTCCCGGACGACTTTCAGGAGGTCTCTCCTTCCTTTTTTTATGAGATGGTTCTCCAATTCGATCGAGGTGTCGAAGTGGTCTTCGATCGAACCTTTCTCCCTGCCGGTAATAAGGATCACCTCTTCGATGCCTGCCGAAGCTACTTCTTCCATAATATATTGGATGGAAGGCTTATCGACAATGGGCAACAGTTCTTTTGGCACGACCTTTGTCGCCGGAAGAAATCGGGTCCCTAAACCGGCGGCTGGAATGACCGCTTTTTTTACTTTCATAGAAGCCTCAGAAGTCTCCGGATCGTGTTCTTCAATTCTGTCAGGTCAGCGGCCTTCACCACATAGGCATCAGAGGCCCAGGTCGTCAGATCCTGCTTGTACTCTCCATAGGCGGAACACATGACGATGGGAATCTGCCTCTCCATTTCCCTGATCCGCTTGAGCGTGTCAATCCCATTTAGCCCCGGCATCTTGATGTCGAGGGTGATGAGGTCCGGCCTGAAGAGAGGAACCTGTTTGAGGGCCTCCAGTCCATCCTTGGCCACCTCCACGACAAACCCATCTTCCTCCAGCTCCTCTTTGTAGAGGAGGCGGATGCTTTCTTCATCATCGACGACCAGAATCTTCATCATCTCTGTTTCTCCTCTTGCGCCGGAAGGGTGAGGAGGAAGGTCACGCCCTTTCCGGGATGGTTATTCACTTCGATCTGACCCTGATGAGAGGTCACGATCTTATGAATGATGGGCAGGCCGAGACCCAACCGGTTATCCTTTGTCGTATAAAAAGGATTGAAGATATGGTGAAGCGATTCGGGGTCAATGCCTGCTCCTGTATCCTCGACCTCCACCCTGACGAAGGAGGAGCCATTTTTCAGAAGGGGATGGATGCGAATGGAGAGATTTCCCTTGCCGTTCATCGATTCATAGGCGTTGCTGATCAGATTGAAGAAGGCCTGCTTCAACTGATAATAGTCGCCCTTTACTCCGGGAACCTTTTCTGAGAACTCTTTGGAAAGCTGAATCCCTCCGTTTCTTAAACTTTCTGAAATCATGGAGAGACTCTCCTCCACCACCTCGCGCAGGTCCAGCTCCTTGAGCGCCATGGCATCTTCATGGGTATAGGTGAGGATTTGGCTCAGAATCTTCTCGAGCCTTCCCACCTCCTTCACGATCGTCTGAGCATACCGCTTCTCCGAAGCATCGGCCGGAAGAGCGCGATCGAGGCGGCGCGCAAATCCTCCGATGGAGACGAGGGGGTTTCTGATCTCATGGGCAATCGAGGTGGAGAGTTCCCCTAAAGCCGCCATTTTCTCCTGATGGACCAGGAAGGTCTGGGCCTCTTTTAGTTCCTGATGGACCTCTTCTAAATTCCGATAGAGCATGGCATTCTCAATGGCCAACCCTGCCTGATTTGAGAACATGGCGAGATAACGGATGTCCTCTTCGGTGATGGGATTCCGATTGTAGAAGTTATCGACCAGGATCACGCCGATGACTTTTCCTTTTCCCCAGAGGGGAATTGTTGCAAAGGCATAGATTTTAGGGTCCCGGCTGAGATGCTCGCTCACATAACATCCCACTTCCGAACCGATGTGGCATCCTCTTTCACACCGGGTCTGGAGCCATTCTTCCTCGTCATGGGGAACCCCGATATTGAAGGTTCTCCCCTCGAGAACAGTCCGGGAGAGAATACACTGCGCATGTTCCAGTGGAATTTGAATTCCCTTCACCATGGAGTTGAGGACGGAATGGTTCTCGGTGGATGATTCGATCTTAGCGATCAGCTCAGAGGGGTTGCCTTTCCGTTGAGAAAGGGCGGACCAGATCTCTCCTGCCTCCTCCGCATTATTCGGGCCTACAGCCATCGTCCCCTCCAGGACGCGATCCTTATCATTGACGAGAAAAAGCATGGCCCGGTTGAATCCCAGTCCATCGCCGATCGTGATGGCCGTCAGAGTCATATGGACGATCCGTTCGAAATTCACCGTGGTGAGCAACGCCCTGTTCAGTTCCATGAGCATGGACAGTTGTCTCATACTTTTCTCATGATCCTCTGCCGCACCGTGGAGCTGATCATTTCGAATGGCCGCTCCGATCTCTTTTGTCAGCAGGAGAAGGAGGTC
>Ga0208733_100406_pt1 | contig 19362 bp, 18 predicted proteins | sample SubbioR11Jul_8B1_FD_184816 | JGI IMG/M metagenome (GOLD analysis project Ga0208733, IMG submission 184816) | Serpentinite rock and fluid subsurface biosphere microbial communities from McLaughlin Reserve, California, USA - CR11Jul_8B1 (SPAdes) | ecosystem: Environmental > Terrestrial > Deep... | reverse complement strand
TGGATCGACGACGAAGTGCAGTCCGGCATCGGGCGCACCGGCGCCTGGTGGGCGGTCGATCACTACGGGCTCGAGCCCGACCTGTTAACTACCGCCAAGGCGCTCTCGTCCGGCTTCCCGCTCTCGGCGGTTGTCGGCAAGGCCGAGATCATGGACCAGCTCAGCCCCGGCATGCTCGGCTCGACCTTCGGCGGTAACCCCACCGCCTGCGCTGCCGCCCTAGCCACCTTGCAGGTGATCGAAGAGGAAGGGCTCTTGGGGCGCGCCCAGGAGATCGGCGCAGTTATCACCCAGCGCTTGCGCGGCCTGCAAGCGCGGTTCCCGCAGCTTGGCGACGTGCGTGGCCAGGGCGCCATGATCGGCCTCGAGTTCGTGCGTGACGACCACCAAACCCCCCACAAAGCGGCGGTCGAGGCGATCTTAGCCAGCGCTCGCCAACGGGGGCTAATCCTGCTGAGCGCCGGTACCTACGGCAATGTGGTTAGGCTACTACCGCCCATCCGCCTGAGCGACGCCGAACTTAAGGAAGGGCTCGATAAGCTCGAAGCGGCTATCGCCGAGGCGCTCAGTACGGCTTCGCCCTTCGGCGTGAACCCTCAGGGGAACCCTCGGCCCGCCCTTGGGGGTGCAAGGCTTCGCCCGAGTAATAAGGCTTCGCCCGAGTAATAAGGCTTCGCCCGAGTAATAAGGCTTCGCCCGAGTAATTTCGCGAAGCGCTGATCCGGTCACGGCGGTGGCGTAAAGAGAGCCGGTTCGCGCACGCGCAAGGTGTCCACCAGGGTGTCAAAGAACATTTTGCCCTCGAGAAGGCTCTGGGGCTGATCGACCAAGAGCTGATCGTTACGGGTGTCGATCTCGATTACCCACCCGGCCTCGATCAGCCCTTGCGCCCACAGCGGCGGACGGCGCACGGCTAAGCGCGCGATCCCCTCGCGGAACCGGCGGTAAGGCTCAGACAGCGCGTCTCCTTGCGGATAAACTAGGCCCGACTTCCGTTTGGTGGGAGCGCCGCGGTCGAGCAGCACGACATAGCCGATCACCACCTCCGGGTACAACATCTGCACCGAGGAGACCTCTCCAACCAGGTCATCGAGCCGGTTGGGGAGGGTGCCCAGCGGGTTGCTCATGATCGACTTCAGCGAGATAAGAAGACGGGGCTTCTCTTTGAGCAGCCGCTCCTCCCGGCTTAACCCCGGCAGGATGGGGTGCTTAAATACCACGTCCCAAGTCTTCTCTCTGGCTAGACCACGAATTACTGACTCGCCCCGGCTTCCGCCGCGCACTTCCCACAGCCCTCGCGCCTCAAGCTCGGCGATGCAGTAATCAGCCAAAGGGTTCTGCCGCCCTGCATCTCGCGCCTGGCGCTGCATGACCTTACCGATGACCTCCTCAAGCGTCACTGCTGTCCCCAATATGATTAAGGCGCAAGACGTGACCGGGGGCTTCTCGGGCAAACCGCGCTGAGGCCAGTTCGACATACTTTGGTGAAATTTCGATACCGAGGCTGTTGCGTCCCCAGCGCGCCGCCGCTATCAGGGTGGTTGCCGTCCCCATAAAGGGATCGAGCACCATGTCGCCAACGAACGAGAACATCCGCACCAGGCGCTCGGCCAGCTCGAGCGGATAGGGGGCCGGGTGATGGCGGGTCGAAGCTCCCGGTAGATCATCCCAGATCTGACGGAACCAGCGGTTAAACAGCTCTTTGGGGATGCGCGAAAGTTCGCGCTGCTCGGCGGTAGGCTTGCGGTAGCCGCCCGGCTTGCGCTGCATCAGGATATACTCGATGTCGGTCTTGATAATGGCGTTAGGCTCGTAAGGCTTGCCCAGAAAGCTCGAGCCGTTTTGCACCTCGAGGGTGGCGTTAGCGATCTTGTACCAGATAATCGGATTAAGGTTGTCAAAGCCGATCTTGCGACACTGTACCTGAATATCGGCATGGAGCGGAAAAACCAGGTGGCGGCCAAACTTGCGCCGCGCCACTGCCACATCCCCTACCACCACCACCAGCCGCCCACCCGGCGCCAGCACGCGGTAGGCCTCGTGCCAAACCTTGGCCAGCTCACTCAAGAACGTCTCGTAGTCCTCAATGTGCCCCATCTGACCCGGCGCGTCTTCGTAGCGCTTGAGGTTCCAGTACGGCGGGGAGGTCACGATCAAGTGAACCGAGGCGTCCGCCACCAGGCGTAGCGCAGCTCGAGCGTCGCCCTGCAAGATCAGGTGGCTGGTCTCCCTCAGCCCCAGTAGCGTGTCAGTAGGAAAAAGCGCAACTACCTGTGGCACCATAGCGCCATCGTACCCCGAAATCGGCACTTGGCTGATCAAAGATTGAAGCGGCCCCGCCGGCATGTTAGATTGAACGAGTAGCGAACTTACCGGAGGTACCTATGCCCCGTACCCTCTACGCACCGACTGACCGCGTGCATTTTACCTGGGACACCCGCCACCAGCCCCTGCTGACTATCGAGAGCGGCGACACGGTGGTGGTCTGGACGCGCGACGTTAGCGACAACCAGATCACTCCGGCCTCGACCGCCGCGGTGATCACTAACCTGGACTGGAACCGGGTCTACCCGCTCTGCGGCCCAATTGAGGTGCATGGCGCCGAGCCGGGGGACACCCTGGCCGTTGAAGTGCTCGATATCCACACCCAGGGTTGGGGCTGGACCGGTATTATCCCCGGCTTCGGCCTGCTGGCTGAGCGCTTCAGCGAGCCGTACCTGCGGATCTTTGACCTCACCGGCGGTGACGTTGCCTTCCTGCGCGAAGATATCGCCATCCCCATCGAGCCGTTTTTTGGCACCATGGGCGTCTGCCCGGCCGGCGCTCAGGCTCAGGCGGTGATGCCTCCAGGAAGGTTCGGCGGCAACCTCGACACGCGCCAGCTTACCCGCGGCACCACGCTGTACCTGCCGGTGCAGGAGCGCGGCGCGTTGTTTAGCTGCGGGGACGCCCACGCCGCCCAGGGCGACGGCGAGGTGTGCGTCACCGGCATCGAGGCGCCGATGTACGCGGCGCTGCGCTTCACGCTGCAGCGGGGGCGGCGCATCCCTGCCCCGCAGTTCGTCACAGCCGGAGGGTTGACGCCCCGGGTCAACCAGGCCGGCTTCTACGGCACCACCGGGGTCGGCCCTGATCTGCTGCAGGCCGCCAAGGACGCTGTTGATGCGATGGTTGACCATATCGCCCAAACATATAGCCTGCCGCCGGTCGATGCCTATGTGCTGGCCAGCCTAGTTGTCGATCTCAAGCTCTCTGAGATTGTCGACGCCGGGCAGTATGTGGTCAGCGCGCTGCTGCCGCTGGCGGTGTTCCGCCAGTAACGCCGCTCTGGGTTCGGCGGCCAGCCTGTTGGCGAGGAGTCGTTAATGTGCGATACCATGGTGGCGCTGGGCAATTCAACCCAAGACGGCTCGGTCCTGTTTGCCAAAAATAGCGACCGTCAGCCCAACGAACCGCTGATCCTGATCCGAGTCCCGCGCCAGCAGCATCCCAAAGGGGCTAAGGTCAAGTGTACCTATATTGAGGTCGATCAGGCTGAGGAGACTTACGAAGCGCTGCTGCTCAAGCCCTCGTGGATGTGGGGCGCTGAGATGGGCTGCAACGAATTTGGCCTGACTATCGGTAACGAGGCGGTTTTTACCAGGGAAAAATACAGCGCGCAACCGAGACTCTTAGGAATGGATCTGCTGCGGCTGGTCCTGGAGCGGTGCAACAGCAGCGAAGCAGCCCTGGAGCTGCTGATCGACCTGCTGGCTCGTTATGGCCAGGGCGGCAACTGCGGTTATGACAAGAGTTTTACCTACCACAACTCCTTTTTGATCGCCGATCGGCAGAGCGCCTGGGTGCTGGAAACCGCCGGGAGCTTGTGGGCGGCGGAGCGGGTGAAGGATGTACGCGCCATCTCCAACCGCCTCTCCATCGGCCAGGAGTTCGACCACAGCCATCCGGAGCTGGTACGGCACGCGGTGAAGAAGGGGTGGTGCCAGAGCGAGGCCGACTTTCACTTTGCCCGGTGCTATAGCGATCCCTTAGTAACCAAGCTGAGCTGCTCGGCTGACCGGCTGCAAACAACGCAGAGCGTACTGGAGCAGGAGAAGGGCCGCATCGATAGCCGCACCATGAAAAAGATCCTGCGCTCTCACCATCCGGCGGTGCAAGGGCGGCAGTTTACCCGGCACTCGCTCAAGAGTGTCTGCATGCACGGCGGTTTTATCTACGGCGACCATACCACCGGCAGCTTTATCGCCTCCCTCAACGACCAAAACACCTATCTGATCACCGGCAGCTCGACACCCTGCCTCGCCCTGTTCAAGCCCTACTGGTTGATCGAGGGCGAAAACTTCTCCTTTAGCGAGGATAATGCCTTGGCTGCGGTAGCTTTCTGGCAGCGCCGGGAGCGGCTGCACCGGCTGGTCCTGGAGAACAAAGTCCCCGATCTAGGAGCCTATCTGTCCGAGCGCGACCACCTGGAGGCTGAGCTCGAGCAGCTCTCTTCCCTGCCTACTAGCGCTGACCCGAGCGAAGCGAGACGCCGTCCCGAGCTTGCCGAGGGAGTGATGTTTGACCCGAGCCGCCTGCGGGAGATTATGGACTACGCCCTGAGCGAAGAGGAAAAGTTACTGGAAAAGACCCTCAGCACCGCGGTCAACAGGCCGGGCAAAATCAGGGGTTCGTGGTATTTCAGGCGCTACTGGAGGGGCCAGAATGCCGCTTTGGCTAAGCCGCCGAGGGTATAAGGGATTGACTGCCTGCTCAGTCAAGCAGGCGGCGCGAGGCCTTCACCGCCCCGAGCGGGTTAGACACCGCCTGCCGGGTCAGCGCCCAGGCCCGCTTGACCGCCAACTCCTCGGTGCTGAGCTGCGCCTCGGGCAGTTCGGCGTACCAGGCGACCTCCTGCGCCTTGGCGTTCAACAGGTCATTAAGGATCTTATGCAGCGCGTCACGGACCGCCAAGCCCTCACGCAGCAGATCTTGCAGCTCGAGCACCCGCTCGACCAACTCGGCATGGGTCATGGTCTCTAGCTCTTCACGGCTGCGTTGCACAATATTCTCCTACCAAAGTAGTCGAGCCTGTCAGGTAGTGGGTTGTGGGTTGTCGGTAGTAGGTTGTCCCACACCCCACTACCCACTTCCCACTTCCTGTTTTCCCACAGCCTACACCCCCGAAGCTGTACAAGTCAGTCCCGCCACTCCCGCACCGGGATCAGCTCGCCGCCGTCCACAGTGGCGTTAGTTACGGCATGGCCGCGGGTCATCTCGACCTCCAGCACCGCCTGATCGAGCGTCTGGGAGCCGGTCAGCGTCTTACGAATGAAGTAGCCGCGACCCTGAGCGCTCATCTCGCTAGTCTTTGAGAGCCGCACCTTGATGATCTCCCCGTGCTTGTTGGTGCGCACCCGGGCCAGTAGAAAGTTACCCTCATGCTTGAAGTTGGGGTTGGCACGCCGAAAGAACATACGGTATTCTACCGAAGTTCGGGCCGCTGCGTGACAACAGGCGGCAGTGGGTAGGAAGGAACGCCATGAAAGTAGGAGTCGTAGGCTCTGGTTTGGTGGGGGCTACCGCAGGCTATGCCTTAGTAGTTGGCGACCTGGTCAGCGAGCTGGTCTTTATCGATAAGAGCGCGGCCAGGGCTGAAGGCGAGGCGATGGACGTCTCGCACGCTACTCCCTTTTCACACCCGGCGCGGGTCAGCGCCGGAGATTACCGCGATCTGGCCGGCTCCAGACTGGTCATCGTGGCGGCGGGCGCCAGTCAGAAGCCGGGCGAGACGCGCCTGGACCTTACCGCCAAGAACGCCGCCATCTTCCGCGAAATCATCCCCCAGATCACCCGCTATGCGCCGGAGGCTATCTTGCTCATTGCCACTAATCCGGTCGATGTGCTGACCCACGTGGCCTGGCAGGCCAGCGGACTTCCTAAGGAACGGGTGATCGGCTCGGGCACCACCCTCGACACTGCCCGGTTGCGCGCGCTGGTGGCGGCTCGAGCCCAAGTCAGCTCGCATAACGTTCACGGCTATGTGCTCGGTGAACACGGTGACTCGGAGATTATCAACTGGAGTAGCACCCATATCGCCGGCTCACGGCTTTACGACTACTTCGCGCAACGCCAGCTCCCCTGGAGCCAGGCCAGTGAAGAGGAGATCGCTCACGATGTGCGCCGTGCCGCCTACGAGATCATCGAGCGCAAGGGGGCGACCTATTACGGGGTGGCTACGGCCCTAGCGCGCATTGCCGAGGCGCTGTTGCAAGATCAGCACGCCGTGTTGACTGTCAGCATGAGCGACGGCGGGGTGGCCTACAGCCTGCCGCGGGTGCTGGGCCGGGATGGGGTAGTAGCGACTCTCGAAGTCGGCTTAAGCGAGTCCGAGCGGGCCGGGCTTAATGCCAGCATTGCGGTAATTCGCGAAGTGATCGAGGCGCTGTAAAGGAGCAGGTATGAGGCTCTTCCTGGTGCTGGTGCTAGCCTCGTGCGCTCCGCTGGTCACGGAGCCGGGAGCGCCGGACGCTGCACAGCGGCTGCCGGGGCTGAGCGCGTCATTCTGGTCTTACCAAACCGCGCAGATCTACTATGAAGTGGGCGGCGATTGTCGGGCGAAGCCTTGTGGCCCCCCGGTGCTGCTCATACACGATGTCGAGGCGGGGATGGCTAGCTATAATAGCTGGCGCCGCAACACCGTGGCGCTGCTGGAGGCGGGCTATCGCGTCTTGGCCCTCGATCTGCTGGGCTATGGGCGCTCGAGCCGCCCTACTAGAGCGCTGACCGCAGCCGACCTGATCGCGCTGTTAGAAGCCTTCCTTAACGAGGTGGTGGCCGAACCCGCCGTGCTCATGGCGCAAGGGCGCAGCGCCGCTTATGCCATCGAGCTTGCGGCGCGGCGGCCCGAAAGCGTGACGGGGCTGGTCTTGGTCGCGCCGACCGGCTACCGCGTTCACCCCCCCAGGGAGGATGTAGCACAACGGCTCGAGCGCCTCCGCTTCCCGCCGGGGCTCTTCCCGGTGGACCCGTTCGAGCGCCGAGCCAGCGCAGCAGGGCTTGCCGACTTCCTGCAACGCCGCCTCTACTTCGCTGCCAGCTTCGTAACGACCGACCTGGTAGCCAGTTACCACCAGAACCTCAGCCTGCCGGGGTCAAATTGGAGCTTTTACAGCGTCGAGTCGGGCAGCCTCAACCACTCCGTGGCAGCCAGTTGGCCGCAGCTGACCCAGCCGACGCTGCTGGTCTGGGGCTTGGAGAACGCTGATGTCCCACTCTCGAGTGTTGAGGATTTTCTCGTAACTCGCCCCGAGGCCGAGCTTAAGGTGCTACGCGATGCCCGAGTGGCGGTTCAAGATGAACGCGGCCTGGCCTTTAACGCCTTTGTGATTGAGTTTTTGCTGCGCCGGCTACCGCCTTGAGTAAGGGGTGATGGGTGATCAGGGAATTGCCTATGAAGCTTAGTCACGTAAGAATGAAAAGGCGGTCAGACCGTCAGCTAGTCAGGCTATCAGTTAGTACAGCTTCGCCCTTCGGGGTGCAAGGCTTCGCCCGAGTAATAAGGCTTCGCCCGAGTAACTTCGCGAAGCGCTGACCAGGCGATCGGCAAAGACCACTGGCTGACAGACTGAGAGCCTGATAGCCTGATGGGCTCAAGGGTTTCGCTCCTACTCGGATACTTGAATACTCGACTACTTGAATACTGATTTTAGGGAGTTGCCGATGCGAGAGCTGTTACTAGGAGCCTTCCAAGCCGGGATCGCCGCCGCCGATCCGCTGGCCGTGGTGCCGCCGCACCTCCCCGCGCCACCCCGCGGGCGGCTGGTGGTGGTAGGGGCGGGCAAGGCCACCGCTGCCATGGCCCAGGCGGTAGAGCAGCACTACCGTGGCCTACCCCTAAGCGGTTTGGTGGTGACGCGCTACGGTCACGGCGCCGCTACCGCGCAGATCCGCGTGGTCGAAGCCGCTCACCCCGTCCCTGATGAGGCAGGGCTGCAAGCCGCCGAGGAGATCCTCACGCTGGCTCACAGTCTTAACGAGGACGACCTCTTGCTCTGCCTGATCTCGGGCGGCGGCTCGGCGCTATTAGCGGCCCCAGACGGTATCAGCATGGCCGAGATGGCGGCGCTGACCAAGGCGCTGCTGCGCTCGGGGGCCGACATCCGCGAGATAAACACGGTCCGCAAGCATTTATCCCGCATTCAGGGGGGGCGCCTAGCGGCTGCCGCCGCACCAGCCCGAGTGCTGAGCTTGATCCTTTCGGATGTAGCCGGCGACGACCTCAGCAGCATCGCCTCGGGGCCGACCGTCCCCGACCCGACCACCTTTGCATCGGCGCTGGCGGTATTGGATCGCTACGGTTTGGAGTTCCCCGCCGTGCGGGCACATCTGGCAGCAGGAGTGCGCGGTGAGCACCCTGAGACCCCTAAGCCCGGCGACCCGCGGTTTGAACGTGTGGACAATGTCATTGTCGCCAATGCCCAGACGATGCTGGCGGCAACGGCTAGCTATCTTGCCGTTCAGGGCTTCACCCCGCTGATCTTAAGCGACTCGCTCACCGGTGAGGCGCGCGAGGCAGCTAAGTTCCACGCCGCCCTGGTGCGCCAGGTGATCCGTTACGGCCAGCCCGTAGCGCCCCCTTGTGCCATCATCAGCGGCGGCGAGACCACCGTGACGGTGCGCGGCCAGGGGCGGGGTGGGCGCAACAGCGAGTTCTTGCTGGCCTTGGCCCTAGAGCTAAACAGCCTGCCCGGTGTCTGGGCTCTGGCTGGCGATAGCGACGGTATCGATGGCAGTGAAGATAACGCCGGGGCAGTTATCGATCCCGATAGCCTCGCTGCTATAGGCCAGGCTGAGGCGCGGCGCTGTCTCGAGCAGAACGACAGCTACAGCGCCTTCGCTCGTATCGGCAGTCTGGTGATGACCGGTCCGACCCGCACCAATGTCAACGACCTGCGGATAGTGCTGGTAGCAGCGGCCACTTGAGCATCGCTGCGCAAAAGCTGTTCCCGGTAAAATAGCTTGCTGACTGAGCCGTCCAAGTGATATAGAATCGCCCATGCAGCAAGCTGCACCCATGACAACAGGGTGACCTTCAGCGAAGCGCCGGCCCAAGAGGAGCGAGTGCGATTTTGCCCCTACTCGAATACTTGAATACTGATTTTCGAAGGAGACCGCATGAAAGCCATAATCCGCACCGAGCAAGCCCCCGCTGCCATCGGCCCTTACTCACAAGCGGTCAGGGTCGGCAACCTACTCTTTGCCTCGGGGCAGATTCCGCTCCGCCCCGACGGCACGCTACGGGAGGGCGACATCAAGGCACAGACCGAGCAGGTGATGGAGAACGTCACAGCGGTGCTCACGGCGGCAGGCTTAGGGCTCGAGCAGGTGGTTAAGGCCACCTGCTACCTAAAAGACCTCAGCCACTTCGCCGCCTTCAACGAGGTCTACGGCAGATATTTCGCTAATAACCCGCCCGCTCGCAGCACCGTCGAGGTAGCGCGCCTCCCCAAAGATGTACTGGTCGAAGTTGAGATCATCGCGGTCGCGCCATGAACGCCGAACTTGCCGTTTTTCATCCGCTGCTAAACCAGACCCTGCAGAGCTGGCTGAAGCTGCTCGAGCCGCTTAGCGAGGAGGCGCTCGATGCTCGCCCCATCGCCGATGGCAACAGCCTACGGGTGCTGGCGGCCCACACGCTCGGCGCCACCCGCTTGCTGGTGATCGACATTGCCAAAGGCACTCCCAACCCCCAACGGGATCGCCATGCCGAGTTCCATGCGACCGCTAGCACGCACAGCAAGGCTGTGTTGCTCGAGGGGCTAGCAGCGCTGGCCCAGGGCGCCGCCAACCTTGAGCCTAGCCGCTTGGAGGCGGAGCAAGCCGCCCCTAACGGACAGCTCTTCAATGTGCGTTGGGCCTTGTGGCACGGGCTCTTGCACGCCCGCCAGCATCTGGGGCAGGCACAGCTACTGGTCAAGCTCATCTAGCCATAGCCGGCAGCCCCGAGGCCCATCAATATGCCCTCCTGCCCAACACGGAGCTTGATTACAACCGGCTGCGCGGATCGAAGGCGTCGCGCAAACCGTCGCCTAAGAAGTTGATGGCAAGCACCGTGACCACGATCAGGATACCCGGCGGGAAGGCTAGCCAGGGCGCAAAGAAGATGTAGTGTTGGGCATTGGTGAGCATGTTGCCCCAGGTAGCCACCGGCGGTTGGATGCCGAAACCGAGGAACGAGAGCGCGGCCTCGACCAAGATAGCGATCCCCACTTGCAGCGTGCCCTCTACGATAATGGGCGCTAGCGCGTTGGGCACCAGATGCCTGAACACGATTTTGCCCTGAGAAGAGCCCAGCGCTTGTGCCGCCACGGCAAAATCCTGCTCGCGTAAGGAGAGGATGGCACCGCGCACCAACCTGGCAGTAGTAATCCAGCCAAAGACCACCAGAATGAAGATGATAACCACCACCGAGGCAGCTTCGCCAAAGAGTGCCTGGGTCGTTTGGCCAAAGCCGGTGCGAGGGTCGCGCAACAGCGCCGAGAGAACTAGCAACAAAGGGAGGCCCGGGATAGTCAGCATGAAGTCGATCAGGCGGCTGATCAAGATATCCAGGTCGAGGCGGAACTGACCGCGTAGCCCCCATATGGCAGCAAAGGCCACCACTCCCCAAGTCAGGCCCAGCCCAAGTAGCGACAGCTGCGCACTCGCCGTCCAATCACCAGCAAAGCCTGCCTGGACCGGCTCTCCTGCCAAAATCCAAGCGATTAGCGCGGCAAAATAGAGGGCGCCGTAAAAGAGCAGCCAGCCCGAAAGCCGGAAGACAATAAACGGGAAATCCCAGCCACCCTCTAGCCGAGATAGCGGTCCGGCGAAGGCGAGAAAAGGACGGCCAGAGAAGTAGCCGGCCAAAGCACCCATTATCGTCCCTATCAGGACGTTGACGAAGGCAGCAGCAAATCCGACCAGGAGCGAAATGCGTGCGCCGTACAAAAGCCGGGAGAAGACATCGCGGCCCAAATCGTCGGTGCCGAGCCAATGGGTGCTCGAGGGGGGCTGGAAGAACATGGCGCGCAGGTCCCCTCCCCGAGGCTGCTGGAACGGATCGTGCGGAGCTAGGAAAGGAGCAAAGATAGCAACTAACACCAGCGCACCCAACACCACTAGCGAGACCATCGCCAGGCGGTGTCGCTTCAGGCGGCGCCAGGCCATAGCCCAGGTAGATTCGGATTTACGGGGCTTAGCCGACCCTTCGGTGGCAAGTATCGTAGCCACAACACCCTCCTAATCGTAGCGGATGCGGGGATCTACCACCGCATAGACGAGGTCGGCAAGGAGGTTGGCAAACACGGTCAGAACAGCGAGAAAAACCAGCGCCGCCATGGCCACGTTGTAATCCTTTTGCATCAGCGACTCGAAGATAGCCCGGCCCATACCTGGGAACGAAAAGATGGTCTCGGTAATCAGGGCACCGTTAAAGAGTCCCGGCAGCGACAGGCCGACCAAGGTCACAATAGGGATCAGCCCGTTGCGCAAGGCATGCTTATAGAGCACTTTCCGCTCATAGACGCCCTTGGAACGAGCTGTACGAATATAGTCCTGGTTTAACACTTCGAGCATACTCGCCCGCATAAACCGCGTCCAGGAGGCCATTGCGCCCGTTGCCAGGGTAAATACCGGCAGGATCATATGTATCGCCCACTGACCGAAGAACTGCCCTGCGGTAATAAACCCGGCCTGAACATCCTCCCAAAACACTCCCGGCACCCCCCCCGTCGGCAGCTGCGGCAGGCCTAGCGTGTCGGGCAAGAAGATGACAAACAGATACATGAGGACAATCCCCAAAAAGAAGTTGGGGGTGGAAAGGCCGACAAAAGCTAAAAAGGTGACCGTGTAGTCGGCCTTTGAATACTGTCTGACGGCGGAAAAGATACCCACCGGGATAGCGACCGATAAGGCGATGAGTAGTGCCGTGACGGTAAGCAATAGCGTATTGGGCAGGCGCTGCTGAAAGATAAACTCCGTGGCCGGCATACCATAGGTGCGAGACGGCCCTAGGTCTCCTTGCAGTAACCGTCCCAGCCACCTGAAATAACGCACATAGATCGGTTGGTCGAGCCCGTGGGCACGGCGCAACGCCTGGAACTGCTCGGCGGTCATGAACGGGTCGGCCATGCGCACCGCATCGAGCGGATCTCCGGGTTGCAGCGACAGAAGGGTGAAAATGACCACCGACACCAAGAACAGCAGCGGGATCATCTGAGCCAGCCGCCTGATAGTATATTTGAACATCGAAGCGAGTGCTCCTTAACATCGACGGCTTAGCCCGTGCGCCGGGCTAAGCCGTCACTACTCAGCTATTCAGAGCTGCTACCTAACCAGCCTAGTGGCGAAGTCAGCCTGGTCGTAGACCTGGACTGCACCACGAGCTGCCCAACCGACCAACCAAGGCTCGGGCGGCGGGTAACCGAAACCGTTATTGAAAGTGTTTGACACGAAGTTAACGAGGCCGACCCGCGTCACGAGCGGGGTGGAACGGAAGATCAGCGGGAGCGCCGGGAGCCCTTCGGCAAACAGCTCTTGCATCCGCCAGTAAAGGGGCCTGGCAGCTTCCAGGTCAAACTCGCGGATAGCCTGATTGCGCGCGGCGTCGTACTCAGGATTGCACCAGCCTCCGGTGTTCTGGCCGGCGAAGGCGTTATCCGCTGTGGGGATAGCAGTACAGATGTACAAAGCGGCATTAGCGATAGCCGCTGGGCTCGAGACCCAGGCGTGCATGAAGACACCGGTCCAGCTCCCCTCGCTGGCGCGGTTGATGTACTCATGGGCAAAGACCGTGCCGGCTGGAGCGTTGTTGATACGCGTGGCGATACCGACCCGGCGCCAGTCCTCGGCGATGAACAGCTGCTGGCGCTCACGCACCGCGTTACCGGCAGTGGTCACGAACTCGATCTCAAAACGGACCGTGCGGCCATCTTCCGTGGTGCGCTGCAGGATGCCATCGGGACCGGGTGTCCAGCCGAGTTCGGCCAACAGCTCGGCGGCGCGCTCAGGGTCGAAGTTGTACTGGACCACATCGGGGTTGAAGAAGGGGTGAGCCGGAGGCACGTTGGTATGGGCCACCGGCTGGAGGCCTTCGAACAGCGCATCGGTCAAAGCCTGGCGATCTATGGCGTGCAGGAGCGCCTGGCGGGTGCGCACATCGTAGAGCCTCAGGTCACTGACCTGCTGAACTTGGCCGAACTGGTTGATCGCGAGCTGCTCCCAAACAGGGTTAGCCACAAACCAGATGTCAAAGCGGCCCGGAGCGCGCGCGGTGAGCTGCGGTGACAGCGCCTGGTCAAAGGTCAGCGCCACGCTCGAGGTGGCGTCGATGCCGCCTCCCATAATGGCGATGAACAGGGCGGTGGTGTCAGTAATGAACCGATAAGTCACTCGCTGTACGTAGTTCTGCTGGTTCTCGGGGTGGAGGTGGAAGTGCGGGTTGCGCACCATCTCGATCGAGCTACCCGGTGCCCAACGGGTCGGCACAAAGGCCCCCGAATAGACCATGCGGCGCTGATTGATCGCTTCCGCTGAGGAGAAACGGGCAAAGAAGGCGCGGAAGATCTCGGTCTTGCGCACAGGATCAGGGGTGGCATCAGCCGTGGCTCGTGCTTCTTCCCAAGCGGTGCGCATCACGTGAGCGGGCAGGGTACCCGCCGGTGAATCGAGCAGATCCGAGCTCTGTGCCGGTTCCATGATCACCGTGAAGTTGCGCGCGTCATGGAACTCTATGCTCAGGCGCCGGTAGAAGTCTGGTGACGCCACCGGCATGTCGGGATGGGTGCCGGTCTCGTACCACAACCGTACGTCCTCGGTAGTGATCGGCACACCGTCCGACCAGCGGATATCGTCGCGCAGGGTCAGGTCTATCTCCAGTCGCTGCTGTCCGTCAGCAACCTCAAAGAAGCGTAGGCGCCCGTTCTCTACGGTGGCCACTTCGGTAACGAGGTTGGGCTGGAGCTGGCCGTTAATATCCATCCGGTAAAGGCCGCTCACCAGATAGAGCTCAATCTCTGAAGCGATGGCGGCAGTAGCCACCACGCCATGGGGATCGCCACCAATAACGGGGGGCTCCTGCGAGGTGCCGATCACCAGGCTGTTATCAGCCGGACCCGCTAAAGCCAATCCTAGTAGGGCTAATGTCACCATTACCAATGCCAGTCTTGCCATAGTTGCCTCCCTAGCTGCTGTGTAGCCATCGGCGGCTACTTGCCTCTGTTACTTATCTCTATCTCCCAGATAGACAGGGTGATCCAATCGATCTCCTGCCGACGACTCAAGTACCTCACCTCCTTCACTTGCTACCTTAACGAGCTATGGCTATGCCCAAACAACCAAAGGCGACTACGCCAAAGCTACATTATGGCCCCATAATACCAGATTGGGCGGCCAAAGGATCATGCTGCGAAACAGCTCAAGCTCTAGGCACCACTGCCAGCGCCAGTGCCAACAGCCCCCAGGCCGTACCAACCCAGATGGTCAGGCGGTGCAACCCTCCGGCAGTACCACGCATTCCTGCGAAGTCTTGTCCGGAAGCGCCGAAGGCATCACCCAGGCCGCCCCGCTTCGGCTCTTGCAGCAAGATAAGCCAGGGGAGTAGCAAGGAGACCATCACAAACAATGTCAGAACGACCCAAAACAGTATATACACAGCTAGCCTTTCCAGTCGCACTGCTGGCGCGACACAGTCACTTAATGTGGTGCCGAGAGCGGGACTCGAACCCGCACACCCTTACGGGCGGTAGATTTTGAGTCTACTGCGTCTACCGATTCCGCCATCTCGGCACAGCAACACATTATAACCATAACAATCGGCGCTACAGCGGTCAACTCGGTACTTGCTCGCGCTTGGCGAGGTCTTTAGCCGGACCAAGGACCATGTTCATGTCCATCCCGGCAATGTTCGGAGCTGCTTCGACCACCGCTAATTCCGACACGTCTCGCGCAACCCGATCGAGAATGTCGCGACCAAGTTCGGGATGAGTGCGCTCACGGCCACGGAACATGATGGTGATCTTGACCTTGTGTCCAGCTTTGAGGAAGCGGCGCACATGGTTCACCTTGGTTTCGTAGTCGTGATCGTCGATCTTAACGCGGAACTTGATGGCCTTCATCTCCTGCTGCCGCGTGCGCTTGCGAGCCTCCTTCTCTTGTTGCTGAAGCTCGTAGCGATACTTGCCATAGTCCAGCATTTTAGCCACTGGGGGTTGGGCAGTCTCCCCTACCAAGACGAGGTCAAGCTCGTCCTCACGGGCCATCCTGAGGGCCTCGCGGGTCTCTACGATGCCGCGCTGGTCTCCCTCTGGACCGATCAAGCGAACGTGGCGCACGCGAATCTGTTCGTTTATTTTCAGCTCCCTAGCGATTATTTCACCTCCAACGAGTTGGCGCCAACAAGCAGACGCACGGCGCAAGTCTAGCAAATCGCCGGTGCCGCTTCAATGGTAGCGCGGCGCTTGGTGCGCTATGCTGACTCATGGCTGTCATTGATAACGCTCACCGCAGCCGGAATCGCCCGGTTCATGCTCTAGCCCTGTCTCTCGGCTACTCACCCTGTCCTAACGATTGCTTCATCTTTTACGCGCTAGCTCACCGGCGGGTCGCCACAGCGCCGACAGTGAAGGTCCACCTTGACGACGTGGAGGCGCTCAACCAGCTGGCTTTGCAGGGCGTGCTAGATGCCAGTAAACTCAGCTATCACGCCGCCTTCTTGGTCAGCGAGGAGTACGTCATGTTGCGCAGCGGTGGCGCGCTAGGGCAAGGGGTGGGGCCGCTGATCGTTAGCCGGGTGCCGCTAAGGTCGTTGGCCGGGCGCCGGATCGCCGTTCCCGGCAGGCTTACCACGGCTAATCTGCTGCTGCAGCTGTCGCAGCCCGACACGGTGCCCATCACCATGCGCTATGACCAGATCATGCCGGCCGTGGCCGCCGGACAGGTGGAAGCCGGGCTGATCATCCACGAGTCGCGCTTTACCTATCCGCACTACGGCCTTATTAAGCACCAGGACCTGGGCGCCTGGTGGGAGGCCGAAACCGGCCTGCCGCTGCCGCTCGGCGGCATTATGGCGCGGCGCTCGCTCGGCCGGGCAGTTATCGAACGCCTTGACGAGGCCATCCGCGCCAGCCTTAGCTACGGCTACGCTCACCGCGCCGAAGCGCAACCCTACATCGCCGCCCACGCCCAGGAGCTGGCCGCAACGGTCATGCAGCAACACATCGACCTGTACGTGAATGACTACACGCGCGACCTAGGCCAGACGGGCAAAGAGGCCGTGACCACCCTGCGGCGGCTGGGCCAGGCACGCGGGCTGTTGCCGCACAACAGCGCCCCGCTGTTCTGGGACGATTGATTACACCACCGTGTGATTTGCCACCGCAGCCACCGGGAAGGTCACCGTGAAGCTGCTCCCGGCGCCTATCCCGTCGCTCTGGGCAATGAGGTCGCCGCCGTAACGCCGTGCGGTCTCGCGCGCGATAGCCAGCCCCAGGCCGGTGCCCCGCGTGCGCTGCACCTGCGGGTCCTTGCGCACGCGATAGAAGCGCGCGAACAGCCTACCTAGCTCTTCCGGAGCGATACCGACACCGGTATCTTGCACCATCAGCACGCCGTTGTGGCCTTCTTCGCGCAGCACCACCCTTACCACCGACCCTTCCGGGCTATACTTGAGGGCGTTAGAAAAGAGGTTGTTAACAATTAGGGCAAACTGATCTGGATGAAGGAGCGCTGGTGGGAACTCCTGGGGCGCTTCGAGCGAGACTTCGATGGAGCGGAGTTTTGCGGTCGCCTGGAGCTGCTCGAAGCACCGCCGCAGTACCGGTAGTATGTCGGTCGGCTGCGGTGGCAGCAGTTCACGGCGCACGCGCTCGGCGTTGAGCAGCGCCTCGATGATCTCATTCATGCGATCGACCTCGCTCTGAATGGCCTGCACCGCATAGTGAAGGGTGGTCTCGTCGAGCGGGTGATCGGCCAGCAGCTCGGCAAAGCCAAGCAAGCTCATCAGCGGGGTTTTGAGCTCATGGCTAGCGGTAGCGATAAAGTCTGACTTTAGCTCGGACAGAGCCTCCAACTCCTGGTGGCTGCGGGCGTTCTGAATAGCTAGCGCGCCGTAATCGGCCAGGCCGCGCAAGATACGCTCCTCGGCCGGGCTGAAACCTATCGCCGAGCGCCGACTGACCGTCAGTACCCCCAGCACTTCCCCCTCGTGGCGGAGTGGCAAGCCGGCTCTGGCTAGCGGCTCACCCTGGCCCCAACGGGTGGTAACGAAGCGCACCTGGGCCACCCGCGCTACCTCCTGCCAGAGTGGATCGACAGCAGGCTCTTGCGGCTGCCGTCCTTCGCGGTAGCTTGAAGCTGCCAGCTCGAGCCTCTCCTCGGTTGCCCGCCAGAGGAAGATATGGGCGTTCTCGACCTCACATAAGTCGAGCGCCGCTTCGGTAATCACGCGCAGGGTGTGCTCAGGGCGCCGAGTCGAGGTCAGCTCAGCGGCTACTTCCAGCAGCGACTCCAGCTCAGCGGCACGGCTATTGGCACCCTCCAGCAGTTGAGCATTATAGACCGCCAACGCCGCCTGATCCGCCATGGCGGTCAGTAGGCGTTTTTCCCGGTAGCTAAAGGCCCCCGGCTGGTAGCGGGCAGCGATGATCACGCCGAACACCTGCTCGTCATGCCGTAGCGGCAAGGCGGCTCTGGCCTTTATGCCAAAGCGCTCGGCACTGCCATCGCTATGCAGTGGGTGGCTCATAGCGTCATCGACGAAGACCGCCTCGCCCAGGCGGGCCACCTGCATGCTCAGCCCGTGGGGCCTAATCACTAACTCATCGACCCGCGGCTCATAGCGCCAGGCCGAGGCCGCCACGTTGAGCACCTGTTCGCGCTTATCCCAGAGCAAGATGTGAGCGTCGCCGGCCGTGGTAAGGTCGAGCACGGCCCGGGTAATGACCTGAAATACCCGCTGTGGTTCGCGCATCTCATTGAGCGTGGCGCTAAGCTTGGCCAGCACCCCTAACTCATCCCGGCGCTCGCTGACCTCGGCGTAGAGCTGGGCATTAAGCAGCAAACTCGCCAAGGTATCAGTAAACTGCCTAAGCAGGTGGCGCTCTTCCGGGCTGTAACCCCCCCGCTTGGTCGGCAGCCACAGCTCACCTAGGCGCTGCCCACCAAGCTGTAACGGCAGTATCAACGGATCGATCAGGACACCTGGCAGTTCGGGCCAGCGGACCCGGGTCGGGAAGACCTCGCTATGCTCGAATACCACCTCTACTGCAGAAGCCTTGAGCGCTGCTGCCAACGCTTCCAAGGCAGAAAAGAGCGCCTCGCGGCTGGGAGGGAGCGTCCCGAGTAGCGCTTGATTAGCGGCATACAGCGCCTCAAGACGGCCCATCGCCAGCGATGCCTGAATGAGTTTCGTTTGGCGGTAACCTAGCCACACCGTCAACCCCACCAGCAGGATGCCGATCCCTTCTAACAGCGTCATGGCGCCTTCATGCTAGCCCGTCAAACATGGGCCTGCCGCCACAGCAGTCACAGCGATAGGGGCCGAATCGCCGCCCACATCCGGCCGGTACGGCCCGCCTCCCGCCGGTGCGAGAAGAACAGTTCGGTTTCACAGTGAGTACAGTGACCGCTAGTCCAGATCTGGGCCGCAGGCACGCCCAGCCCCAGCAGCAGCTCGCGGTTGGCAGCCGCCAGATCGAGGCGGTAGCCGGCTGTGTCCCGGCGGTAGACCTGTGACGAGAACCCCGCCGCCACCACCTGGGCTATCACCTCGTCGCCGACCTGATAGCAGTTTCCGCCGATACCGGGGCCGATGGCTACCCGCAGCTCCGCGGGTCGTGAGCCATAACGCTCATAAAGCTGCTCCACCAGTTCCACCACCACCTTGGCCACCGTGCCACGCCAGCCAGCATGAGCCGCGCCGACCGCGTTGCGGCGCGGCTCATGAACCAGGACGGCCAAACAGTCAGCGGCACTAATAACTAGCAGCCGCTCGGGGCAGTCGGTCACGGCGCCGTCCGCCTCCAACTCGAACCAGCCGGCTGTGGCTTCAACTACCCTCCGGCCATGCACCTGACTAAGCGCACAGACCTCGCTGTGGGCAACGCCAAAATGCGCCAGGAAACGGCGGCGGTTCTCCGCTACCCGCCAGGGCTCATCACCGGTGCTAAGGCCCAGGTTAAGGCTGTCAAAAGGCGCCTCGCTCACCCCACCCAGGCGGGTGCTAAAGCCGTGCGGCGCGCTCAGGTTAGGAGCGGTAAGGAGCTGCACCGGCTCAACTACAAAACCAACTGCACCGGCGAGTCCAGCAGCGAAGCTACCTCGCCTAGCAGCTTGGCACCGACC
>Ga0208733_100392_pt1 | contig 20033 bp, 17 predicted proteins | sample SubbioR11Jul_8B1_FD_184816 | JGI IMG/M metagenome (GOLD analysis project Ga0208733, IMG submission 184816) | Serpentinite rock and fluid subsurface biosphere microbial communities from McLaughlin Reserve, California, USA - CR11Jul_8B1 (SPAdes) | ecosystem: Environmental > Terrestrial > Deep... | reverse complement strand
GTCGTGCAACTGATCGACCGCGTCACCGAGCTGGCCGAGAACGGCGCCGAGGACGTCACCGGCGTGCGCACCGGCTTCTACGAACTCGACCGCAAGACCGCCGGCCTGCAGCCGGGCGACCTGATCGTGCTGGCCGCGCGGCCGTCGATGGGCAAGACCGCCTTCGCGCTCAACATCGCCGAGCACGTGGCCGTGCACGAAGGCCTGCCGGTGGTCGTGTTCTCGATGGAGATGGGGGCCTCGCAGCTCGCGCTGCGGCTGGTCGGCTCGCTCGGGCGCATCGACCAGCAGCACCTGCGCACCGGCGCGCTGCGCGACGACGAGTGGACGCGGCTGACCGAGGCCGTCGACAAGCTCGGCAAGGCCTCGATCTTCATCGACGAGACGCCCGCGCTGAACCCGGCCGAGCTGCGCGCGCGCGCGCGCCGCCAGGCCCGCCAGTGCGGCAAGCTCGGGCTGATCGTCGTCGACTACCTGCAGCTCATGAGCGGCAGCAGCGGCAGCGACGAGAACCGCGCGACCGAGCTCGGCGAGATCAGCCGCGGCCTCAAGGCGCTGGCCAAGGAGCTGCAGTGCCCGGTGATCGCGCTGAGCCAGCTCAACCGCAGCGTCGAGTCGCGCAACGACAAGCGCCCGATGATGAGCGACCTGCGCGAGTCCGGCGCGATCGAGCAGGACGCCGACGTCATCATGTTCATCTACCGCGACGACTACTACAACAAGGAAAGCAAGGAGCCCGGCGTGGCCGAGATCATCATCGGCAAGCAGCGCAACGGGCCTACCGGCGACATCCGGCTGACCTTCCTGAAGCCGCTGACGCGCTTCGAGAACCTCGCGCCCGGCCACGGCGAAGGCGGGTACTGAACCCGCGCGCCGCCGCCGCCGCGGGCGGCTGGCCGCAGGCGCTGCCGGGGCCCGGCCGGCGGGGGCTGGCGGCGAGCGACGATACTGTATATATTTACAGCATGTCGTCGACCGCCACCCACCCCGCCTGCGGCGCTGCCGCGACCGCGCCGGCGCCCGTGCGCCTGCACTTCAAGGGCCGCGGCACCGGCCGGGCGATCGCGCACCGCTACGAGCGCGACGCGCGCGAGGCCTGCGACGACGGCTGGGGCAGCCTCGAGCAGGACGCCGCCCTGGAGCGGCTGGCCCCGGGCACGCAGATCGTCGAGCAGCGGGTCGGCTCGATCCTGTCGGGCAACGATTCGCCCGACATCGGCTTCGACCTCTCGATCAACCCGTACCGCGGCTGCGAGCACGGCTGCATCTACTGCTACGCGCGGCCGACGCACAGCTATCTGAACCTCTCGCCGGGGCTCGATTTCGAGACCCGCATCGTCGCCAAGCTCAACGCCGCCGAGCGCCTGCGCGAGGCGCTGGCCAGCCGCGCCTACGAGCCCTCGCTGATCAACATCGGCTCGGCCACCGACGCCTACCAGCCCGCCGAGCGGCGGCTGGGCATCACGCGCGGCGTGGTCGAGGTGCTGTCCGAATGCGCGCACCCGTTTGCGATCGTCACCAAGTCGGCCGGGGTCGAGCGCGACCTCGACCTGATCGCGCCGATGGCGCAGGCGCGGCGCGCGGCGGTCTACGTGTCGCTGACCACGCTCGATGCGGCGCTGGCGCGCATCATGGAGCCGCGCGCGGCCTCGCCGCAGCGGCGGCTGCGCACGATCGCCACGCTGGCCGATGCCGGCGTGCCGGTCGGCGTCAGCGTCTCGCCGGTGATCCCCTTCGTCAACGAGCCCGAGATCGAGCGCATCCTCGAGGCCGCAGCCGATGCCGGCGCACGCGCGGCATTCTCGATCGTGCTGCGCCTGCCGTGGGAGGTCAACCCGCTGTTCCAGGACTGGCTGCAGCGGCATTTCCCCGAGCGCGCTGCGCGCGTGATGGCGCGCATCCGCGAGATGCGCGGCGGGCGCGACAACGACGCGCGTCACGGTACGCGGATGACGGGGCAGGGCGTCTGGGCCGAGCTGCTGCGCCAGCGCGTGCACAAGGCCGCGGCGCGGCTGGGCCTCAACCGCGAGCGCATCGCGCTCGACGCCTCGGGCTTTCGGCCGCCGCGCGTCGGGGCCGCCACCGAACCCCGGCAGCGCAGCCTGTTCTGACGGCGCTGCGCCGCACGGTCGCGGCGCGGCCCTACTTGAAGAGGTCCTTGACGCGGTCGGTCCAGCTCTTGGCGTTGGGCGAGTGGCGCTCGCCGGCCTTGCGGAAGCTCTCGTCGAGCTCGCGCAGCAGATTCTTCTGGTGCTCGGTCAGCTTGACCGGGGTCTCGACCGCGACGTGGCAGTAGAGGTCGCCGGGGTAGCTCGAGCGCAGCCCCTTGATGCCCTTGCCGCGCAGGCGGAAGGTCTTGCCGTGCTGGGTGCCCTCGGGCAGGTCGACCTCGGCCTTGCCGCCGAGCGTCGGCACCTCGATCGTGCCGCCGAGCGCGGCGGTGGTCAGCCCGACCGGCACCGTGCAGTGCAGGTCGTCGCCGTCGCGCTCGAAGACCTCGTGCTGCTTGATGCGGATCTCGATGTAGAGGTCGCCCGGCGGGCCGCCGTTGCTGCCGGGTTCGCCGTTGCCGGCCGAGCGGATGCGCATGCCCTCGTTGATGCCGGCCGGGATCTTGACCTCGAGCGTCTTGGCCTTCTTGATGCGGCCGGCGCCGTGGCAGCTCGGGCAGGGCTCGGGGATGATCTTGCCGCTGCCGTGGCAGTGCGGGCAGGTCTGCTGGATGCTGAAGAAGCCCTGGCGCAGGTGCACCGTGCCCGAGCCGCCGCAGGACGGGCAGGTCTTGGCGCTGGTGCCGGGCTTGGCGCCGCTGCCCTGGCAGGTGCCGCAGTGTTCCCAGCTCGGGATGCGGATCTGCGAGTCCTTGCCGTGGGCGGCTTCCTCGAGCGTGATCTCCATCGCGTAGCTGAGGTCGGCGCCGCGGTAGACCTGCTTGCCGCCAGCACCGCCGCGGCGCGCGCCACCGGCGGCGGCGCCGCCGCCGAAGAGGTCGCCGAAGATGTCGCCGAAGGCCTCGGCGAAGCCGCCGAAGCCCTCGGGCCCGGGGCCGCCACGCCCGGCGGCCATGCTGGGGTCGACCCCGGCATGGCCGAACTGGTCGTAGGCCGCGCGCTTCTGCGGGTCGGAGAGCATCTCGTAGGCCTCCTTGGCCTCCTTGAACTTCTCCTCGGCCTTCCTGGCGTCGTCACCCTGGTTGCGGTCAGGGTGGTGCTTCATGGCCAGCTTGCGGTAGGCCTTCTTGATGTCGTCGTCGGAGGCGTTCTTGGCCACTCCGAGGACATCGTAGTAATCGCGCTTGACTGCCATGCACACTCTCGGTTCAACCGAAACGAAACCGCCGCGTCGAGGCCGGGACCGGGCAGGTCAGCTCGAACGCGGCGCTGAACTGCCGCCGGCCGCGCGCGGCCGGCCGGCGCATCACTTCCTGACTTCCTTGAAGTCGGCGTCGACCACGTTGTCGTCGTCGGCCTTGGCTGCGGACTTGGGCGCGGCGTCGCCGCCAGGGCCGCCGGCGCCGGCCGCGCCGGCGGTGGCCTGCGCCTCGGCGTAGACCTTCTCGCCGAGCTTCTGGCTGGCGGCCATCAGCGCTTCGGTCTTCTTCTCGATCTCGGCCTTGTCGTCGCCCTTGATCGCCGCCTCGGCGTCCTTGATTGCCGCCTCGATCGCGTCCTTCTCGCCGGCGTCGAGCTTGGCGCCATGCTCGGCGAGGCTCTTGCGCACGCCGTGGACCATCGCGTCGGCCTGGTTGCGCGCCTGCACCAGCTCGAACTTGCGGTGGTCCTCGGCGGCGTTGAGCTCGGCGTCCTTGACCATCTTCTCGATCTCGGCCTCGGTCAGCCCCGAGTTGGCCTTGATCGTGATCTTGTTCTCCTTGCCGGTGGCCTTGTCGCGCGCGCCCACGTGCAGGATGCCGTTGGCGTCGATGTCGAACGTCACCTCGATCTGCGGCAGGCCGCGCGGCGCCGGCGGGATGCCCTCGAGGTTGAACTCGCCGAGGCTCTTGTTGCCGGCGGCCATCTCGCGCTCGCCCTGGAAGACCTTGATCGTGACCGCCGGCTGGTTGTCGTCGGCGGTGGAGAACACCTGCGAGAACTTGGTCGGGATCGTGGTGTTCTTCTTGATCATCTTGGTCATCACGCCGCCCAGGGTCTCGATGCCCAGCGACAGCGGGGTGACGTCGAGCAGCAGCACGTCCTTGCGCTCGCCGCCCAGCACCTGGCCCTGGATGGCGGCGCCGACGGCCACGGCCTCGTCGGGGTTGACGTCCTTGCGCGGCTCACGCCCGAAGAACTCCTTGACCTTCTCCTGCACCTTGGGCATGCGGGTCATGCCGCCGACCAGGATCACGTCGTCGATCTCGCTGGTCTTGACGCCGGCGTCCTTGATCGCGATGCGGCAGGGCTCGATCGTGCGCTCGATCAGCTCGTCGACCAGGCTCTCGAGCTTGGCGCGCGTGAGCCTGATGTTGAGGTGCTTCGGGCCCGAGGCGTCGGCGGTGACGTAGGGCAGGTTGATGTCGGTCTGGGTGCTGTTGGACAGCTCGATCTTGGCCTTCTCGGCGGCTTCCTTCAGGCGCTGCAGCGCGAGCACGTCGCGGGTCAGGTCTACGCCTTGCTCCTTCCTGAACTCGGTGACGATGTGGTCGATGATGCGCTGGTCGAAGTCCTCGCCGCCGAGGAAGGTGTCGCCGTTGGTGCTGAGCACCTCGAACTGCTTCTCGCCGTCGACGTCGGCGATCTCGATGATCGAGATATCGAAGGTGCCGCCGCCCAGGTCGAAGACCGCGATCTTGCGGTCGCCCTTGCCGTGCTTGTCCAGGCCGAAGGCCAGCGCCGCGGCGGTCGGCTCGTTGATGATGCGCTTGACGTCGAGCCCGGCGATGCGGCCGGCGTCCTTGGTGGCCTGGCGCTGGCTGTCGTTGAAGTAGGCCGGCACCGTGATGACGGCCTCGGTGACTTCCTCGCCGAGGTAGTCCTCGGCGGTCTTCTTCATCTTGCGCAGGATCTCGGCGCTGACCTGCGGCGGCGCGAGCTTCTTGCCGCGCACCTCGACCCAGGCGTCGCCGTTGTCGGCGGCGACGATCCGGTAGGGCATCAGGTCGATGTCCTTCTGCACTTCCTTCTCGGTGAACTTGCGCCCGATCAGGCGCTTGACGGCATAGACCGTGTTCTTCGGGTTGGTCACCGCCTGGCGCTTGGCGCTGGCGCCGACGAGGATCTCGCCGTCCTCCTGGTAGGCGACGATCGAGGGCGTCGTGCGCGCGCCCTCGCTGTTCTCGATGACGCGGGTGGTGTTGCCTTCCATGACCGCGACGCACGAATTGGTCGTGCCGAGGTCGATGCCGATGATCTTGCCCATCTGGGGACTCCTGGAGCGGTGGGTGGGGTTGTTGTCTGGACTTGCGGCTGTGCCGCGCGGATTCAAGCCCGGGGGCCGGCGGCCGGGCCCTACCTGGCCGCGGCCACCGTGACCAGCGCCGGGCGCAGCACGCGGTCGGCGATCAGGTAGCCCTTCTGCAGCACCGCGACGACGGTCTGGGGCTCCTGCTCGGCCGGCACGACGCTGATCGCCTGGTGCTGGTGCGGGTCGAAGCGGGTGCCTGCCGGCGGGTTGACCTCGAGCACGCGGTGGCGCTCGAGCGCCGCGGCGAGCTGGCGCAGCGTGGCGTGCACGCCTTCGCGCATCTGCTCGGGCGTGGCCTGCTCGACCGCGATGGCCGCCTCGAGGCTGTCGCGCACCGGCAGCAGGCTCTCGGCGAAGGCCTCGACGGCGTACTTGCGCGCCTTGGCGAGTTCCTCCTCGGCGCGCCGGCGGGTATTCTCGACCTCGGCCTTGGCGCGCAGGTAGGCGTCGGCCATCTCGGCGTGCCTGGCCGTGAGCTCGGCGAGCCGGGCCTCGGCGTCTTCGGGCAGCGGCGGCGCAGCCGCTTCGGCCTGCGCGGGACTGGTGTCGTTGGAGTTCATCGTCGATGACGGGTAGAGAAGACAACCTGGGGGACTTGGGGGCGCCGCCGGCCGATTCAAGGGTGGCGGGGCGCGGCGACCGCCAACGCGCCGGCGGGACCGGGCGTCGCGCCCGACATTGTGCCGGGGCGGCAGCAGGCCGCCCGTTCAGTCCGGGTCGGCGCTTGCGCTCCAGCGCTGCCAGGCGGCGCGCGCGCGCTCGATCTCGCGCCGGTTCTGCTTGGTCGGGCGGCCGTGGGCGATGGCCAGCGCCGGCTCGACGCCCTGGCGGCGGCGCTCGGCCGCCGCCAGCCGCGCCTGCACGCTTGCCGGCGTCTCCTCGTACATCGTCTGCGCGAGCGCGGCCGGCCCACGCTGGGTGCGCAGCGCGGCCACGCGCAGCTCGCGCCGCTGCTCGCCCAGCCGCAGCGTGAGCAGGTCGCCCACGCGCAACTCGCGCGCGGGCTTGGCCGGCTGGCCGTTGACCAGCACGCGGCCGCGCGCGACCTCCTCGGCGGCCAGCGCGCGGGTCTTGCAGCAGCGCGCGGCCCACAGCCATTTGTCCAGCCGCACGCGCGCAGACGGGCCCTCGGCCGCGGCGTGCGTGGCGCTGCCCGGCGCGGGCAGGGGTGCAGCGCTGCCGCGGCGGGCCGTCATGGCGCGACGTCCAGTGGCAGCCCGACGACGGCGTCGAGGCCGACGACGCGGCCGGCGACGACGCGGTTGTCCAGCGCGATCGTTCCGCCCAGCGCCTGCACGATATCGTGGCAGATCGCCAGCCCCAGCCCGAAGCTGCCGCCGTGGCCGCCGCGGGCGGGCGCCGGCTCGCCGTGGGTGGCAAACGGCTGGAACAGGCGCTCGCGCCGGTCCTCGGCGATGCCGGGGCCGCTGTCGCGCACCCGCAGCCGGGCCTGGCCGGCGTCGCGGCGCAGTTGCACGGCCAGCGTGCGCGGCCGCGTCGCGTCGGCCTGCGACTGCAACTGCTTGATCGCGTTGTGCAGCAGGTTGCGCACCAGCTCGCGCAAGGCCCATTCGTGGCCGCGCACCGGGCAGGGCTCGACGTCGAGCTCGAAGTCGATGCCGGCCTCGGCGATCAGCGCCGAGAGGTCCAGCGCGACGCCGCGCACGATCTCGGCCCAGTGCGCCACCGGCCAGCCTTCGCGCAGGTGCTGCTGGCGCAGTTGCTCGACCTTGGCCAGGGCGAGCATCTGGTTGGCCAGCTCGGTCGCGCGCTCGACGGTGTGGCCGATCTCGACCAGCGCCTGGGCGGCATCGACGTCGCCGCGGCGTGCCGACTGGACCTGCGCCTTGAGCACCGCCAGCGGCGTGCGCAACTGGTGCGAGGCGTCGCGCACGAAGCGCTTCTGGTGCTCGAGCAACTGGGCCAGGCGCGCCATCTGCGCGTTGGTCGCCTCGATGATCGGCTGCAGCTCGCGCGGCGCGTGTGCGGTCGGCAGCGGCTCGAGGTCGGTCTCGGCGCGCTCGCGCAGGCGTGCGCTGAGCTCGCGCACCGGCCGCGTCGCGCGCTGCACGACGGCGACCACGACCGCGGCGATCAGCGCCAGCAGCAGGGCCTGCTGGACCAGCATCTGCACGAGCAGCCGCTGCGCCAGCCGCTGGCGCAGCTCGAGCGTCTCGGCGACCTGGATGGTGGCCATGCCATGGCCCAGCGTGCCCGACACCGGCTGGCGCAGCACCGCCATGCGCACCGGCTGGCCGCGGTAGGTCTCGTCGTAGAAGTGCACCAGTGCGGCGTAGACGTTGCGCGCGCCGCCGTCGGGCCGCGCAGCGGGCAGGTTGGCAAAACCCATCACCAGCTCGCCCTCGAAGCCCTGGACCCGGAAGTAGAAGCGGCTGCGGTTGTCGGCCTCGAAGGCCTCGAGCGCGCTGTACGGCAGCGTCGAGCGCAGCCGCGGCCGGCCCGGCTCGCCGCCGACGTCGAGCAGCTCGCCGATCGACTTGGCTGAGGCCAGCAGGGTGCGGTCGTAGGCGGTGTCGGCAGCGATCAGCGCCTGGCGGTGCAGCGCCAGCGAGCCCAGCGCGACGAAGCCCAGCACCGGCACCAGGATGCCCAGCAGCAGATAGCGCCGCAGCGACAGCCGGCGGCGCGGCGGCCTGGTGATCGCGGCGGGCTGCACGCTCACCCGGCGTCCTTGAGCAGGTAGCCCAGGCCGCGCAGCGTCACCAGTTGCGCGCGCGTGCCGGCCAGCCGGCGCCGCAGCCGGTAGGCCACGACCTCGATCGCGTCGGGTTGCACGTCGGCGTCGCCGGCAAAGACCAGCTCGCTCAGGCGCTCCTTGGCCAGCGCGTGCCCGGGCCTGGCCAGCAGCGCGCGCAGCAGCGCCGCCTCGCGGCCGCTGAGCTCGAGCGGCTGGCCATCGAGAGTGATCGCGCCCTGCGGCTCGGCGCGCAGGCCGCAGAAGGCTGGCGCGGCCGGGGCCTCGCCGCGCGCGACCGGCGCGCGGCGGGCCAGCGCGCGCACGCGGGCCTCGAGCTCGTCGAGGTCGAAGGGCTTGGCCAGGTAGTCGTCGGCGCCGGTGTCGAGGCCCAGGATGCGGTCGCCGACGGTGCCGCGCGCGGTCAGGATCAGCACCGGCGTGTCCAGCCCCTCGGTGCGGGCCTGGGCGAGCACGTCCAGGCCGTCCTGCCCCGGCAGGCTGAGGTCGAGCAGCACCACGTCGGGCACGCAGGCGCGCCAGCGGTCGAGCGCACGCGCGCCGTCGCCGCACAGCACGACCTGCGCGCCACGCCGCTCGAGGCTGCGCCTGAGCGTGGTCTGCATCGCCGGCTCGTCTTCGATCAGCAGCAGCTTCATCGTCTGGCCACGATTATCGGCAGCGCCGGACCCCGGGCTTTTCCCGAGGGCACTGACAGCGCTTCGACAGCCGGCGCGCGCAACATCGGCGTGCCGTTGAGGCCCCACGAACCGAGGAGACGACGATGCGACGCGATGACTTCCTGAAAGCCCTGGGCGCCCTGGCTGCCGCCGGCCTGCTGCCAGCCGCCGCACGCGCCGAGGTGACGATGCGGATGATGATCCCGGCCAACCCGGGCGGCGGCTGGGACACCACCGGGCGCGCGCTGGGCAAGGCGCTCACCGACAGCGGCGCGGCCCGCAGCGTGACCTTCGAGAACCGCGGCGGCGCGGCCGGCGCGATCGGGCTGGCGCAGTTCTACAACGCCAGCCGCGGCGACGCCGACGCGCTGATGGTGATGGGCGCGGTCATGCTGGGCGGCATCATCACCGGGCGGCCGCCGGTGTCGATCACGCAGATCACGCCGATCGCACGGCTGACCACCGAGTTCAACGTCTTCGTGCTGCCGGCCGACTCGCCGCTGCGCACGATGGCCGACGTGGTCGCGCAGATGCGCCGCGACCCGGGCAGCGTGCGCTGGGGTGGCGGCTCGCGCGGCAGCACCGAGCACATCGCCGCGGCGATGATCGCGCGCGCGGTCGGCGTCGACGCGGCGCGCATCAACTACATCCCGTTTCGCGGCGGCGGCGAGGCCGTTGCTGCGATCCTCGGCGGCAACGTCACGGTCGGCGGCAGTGGCCTGAGCGAGTTCCGGCCGTACATCGAGAGCGGGCGCATGCGCGCCATCGGCGTCACCGCCGATGCGCGCCTGCGCGGCTTCGACGTGCCGACGCTGCGCGAGCAGGGCATCGATGTCGTGATCGGCAACTGGCGCGGCGTCTACGGCGCCGCCGGCATCAACGACGCGCAGCGCCGCGCGCTGACCGAGCGCGTGGTGCGCGCGACCCGCCACCGCTCCTGGGCCGAGGCGCTCGAGAAGAACAACTGGACGCCGGCGCTGCTGACCGGCAAGGAGTTCGCCGACTTCGTCGACCGCGACTTCGCCGCGCTGCGCGCGACGATGGTCAAGGCCGGCATGGTCTGATGTCATGCCGCAGGGCCCAGGCATGAGTGCAGCGCGCTCGTCGCGCGCCGCCCAGGCGGCGATCGGCGCCGGCACGCTGCTGCTGGCCGCGCTGTTGGCCTGGGGCGCAGCGGGCATCCCCTCGCAGGCCGGCTACGCCGGCATCGGGCCGGACTTCCTGCCCTGGGTGGTCGCGGCCGCGCTGGCCGTCTGCGGGGGCTGGCTGCTCCACGAGGCGCTCAGCGGCGGCTTTCGCCAGCTCGAGGCACCCTCGGGGGCGCCGCGCGGCGACTGGGTCGCGCTGGCCTGGGTGGCCGCCGGCCTGCTGGCCAATGCGACGCTGATCGAGCGCGTCGGCTTCGTGCTGGCCTGCGCCATCTGCTACACGCTGGCCGTGCACGGGCTGCGCAGCGCGCAGGGGCGGCGCTGGGGCGGGCCGCGGCAGGTGCTGCTCGATGCCGCAACCGGGCTGCTGCTGGCCGCGCCGGTGTTCTGGCTGTTCACGCTGGTGCTCGACGTCAACCTGCCCGGGCTGACCGGCACCGGCTGGCTGTAGCCGCGCAGGAGCCGACATGGAAATCTGGAGCGACCTGCTCGGCGGCTTCGCGACCGCGGGCACGCCGGTCAACCTGTTGTGGGCCTTCGTCGGCTGCGCGATCGGAACGGCCATCGGCGTGCTGCCCGGGCTCGGGCCGGCGGTCACGGTGGCGATGCTGCTGCCGATCACCGCGCAGGTCGAGCCGACCGCGTCGCTGATCTTCTTCTGCGGCATCTACATCGGCGCCATGTACGGCGGCTCGACGACCTCGATCCTGCTCAACACGCCCGGCGAGACCGGCACCATGGTCACCGCGCTCGAGGGCTTTCGCATGGCCCGCCACGGCCGCGCCGGCGCGGCGCTGGCCACCAGCGCGATCGGCTCGTTCCTGGCTGGCATGGTGGCCACCGTGCTGGTCGCGCTGTTTGCGCCGACCGTCGCCGAGTGGGCCGTGCGACTGGGCCCGCCCGAATACTTCGGCCTGATGCTGCTGGCCTTCGTGACCGTCAGCGCGGTGCTCGGCAAGAGCCGCGTGCGCGGGCTGACCGCGCTGTTCATCGGCCTGGCGCTCGGCCTGGTCGGCATCGACCAGGTGACTGCGCAGGTGCGCTACACCGGCGGCATCCCCGAGTTCATGGACGGCTTCGAGGTGGTGCTGGTCGCGGTCGGCCTGTTCGCCGTCGGCGAATGCCTCTACAACGCGCTCTACGAGGGGCGCAGCGTCAGCGAAGTCAACCGCATGGGCAAGGTCCACATGACGCGCGGCGAGTGGCGCCGCTCGTGGCCGGCCTGGCTGCGCGGCACGGCGATCGGCTTTCCGTTCGGCACGATCCCGGCCGGTGGCTCGGAGATCCCGACCTTCCTGAGCTACGCCACCGAGCGCAGGCTCACCCGGCACCCGGACGAATTCGGCACCCGCGGTGCCATCGAGGGCGTCGCCGGCCCCGAGGCGGCCAACAATGCCGCCGTCACCGCGACCCTGGTGCCGCTGCTGACGCTGGGCATCCCGACCAGCGTGACCGCGGCGATCCTGCTGTCGGCGCTGCAGAACTACGGGCTCAACCCGGGGCCGCAACTGTTCCAGACCAGCGAGGCGCTGGTCTGGGCGCTGATCGCCAGCCTGTTCATCGGCAACGTCATGCTGCTGGTGCTCAATCTGCCGCTGGTCGGGCTCTGGGTCAAGCTGCTGAAGATCCCGCGCGCGCCGCTCTACGCCGGCATCCTGGTCTTTGCCACCGTCGGCGTCTACGGCATGCGCCAGAGCGCCTTCGACCTGTACCTGATGCTGGCCATCGGCCTGCTCGGCGTCGTCATGCGGCGCTACGACTTCCCGGTCGCGCCGGTGATCGTCGGCCTGATCCTGGGGCCGCTGGCCGAGGCGCAGTTGCGCAACGCGATCGCGATCGGCCAGGGCAGTGCCTGGATCCTGGTCGAGCGGCCGATGTCGCTGGCGCTGCTGCTGGTCGTCGCTGCCGTGCTGGTGCTGCCGCGTGTGCTGGCCTGGAAGCGGCGCGCTTAGCCGGACCCGCGCCGGCGGGGGCGGAGTCCGACCCGGCCGCAGGGACATGGCAGACGCGGCACGCTGTGGGCCGATGAAGCCTGTCCCGACGCTACGGCCGGCCATGCGCCGGGTTGCCGCCGCCCTGCTGGTGCTGGCCGCCACCGGCTGCGCGCTGCTGACGCCGCCGCAGGTCCTGCCCGGCCAGACCCAGGCCGAGGCCGTGCGGGCGCTGGGCCAGCCCACCGGCCGCTACGCGATGCCCGAGGGCGTGACGCGGCTGGAGTTTGCCCGCGGGCCGATGGGGCGCGAGACCTACATGGTCGACGTCGACGCCGTTGGCCGCGTGCTGCGCAGCGAGCAGGTGCTCGGCGAGCAGCGCCTGGCCAGCCTGCGCATCGGCATGCACGCCGACGAGGTCCTGCGCCTGGTCGGCCGCCCGGCCGAGAAGCAGGGCGTGGGCTGGCGCGGCTGGGTCGTCTGGTCCTGGCGTTTCCCGACCGCCGACTGCCGCTGGTTTCGCATCACCTTCGATGCCCAGCAGCGTGTCGTCGAGGACGGCGCCTTCCCGATCGACCTGCTGTGCGACCCGTCGCCGCCGTCGCCCGGGCCGTATCCCTGAGGGCTGCGGCGGCCCCGGGCTTCAGTCCAGCCGCACCGGCAGCCGGCGAAAGCCGCGAAACCGCACGCGCGGGTCGCGCTCGGGGGTGCCGGCCAGCGCCAGCCGCGGAAAGCGCGCGACCAGCCGGCCGATCGCGATGCGCGCCTCCAGCCGGGCGACGTTCATGCCGGCGCAGGCGTGCGCGCCGTGGCCGAAGGCCAGGTGCGGGTTGGGCCGACGCGCGAGGTCGAGGCGGTCGGGGTCGGCAAAGACCGCGGGGTCGTGGTTGGCCGCGCCGATGGCCAGGGTCAGGAAGGTGCCGGCCGGCCAGCCGCGCCCGCCCAGCGTGACCGGCGCGGTCGTCACGCGGTTGTTGAGCTGCAGCGGGCTGTCGTGGCGCAGCAGCTCCTCGACCGCGCTGGCGATCAGCGCAGGGTCGGCGACGAGCCGCTCGAGCTGGTCGCGGTGGGTCAGCAGCAGGTGCGCGCCGTTGCCGATCAGGTTGGTCGTCGTCTCGTGGCCGGCGTTGAGCAGGAAGATGCACTGGTGCAGCAGCTCGTCGTCGCTCAGCGGCTCGCCGTCGCCGACGATCAGCCGCGTCAGCACGTCGACCTCGGGGTCGCCCGGGCGGCGGCGGCGCTCGGCGACCAGCCCGCGCAGCCAGTCCTTGAACTCGACGACCGCGGCGTGGCCGCGCGCCAGCACCGCCGGCGCCGGCGCCGGCTCGAGCGCCGAGAGGATCGCCAGCGACCACTCGCGCAGGCTGCCGCGCTCGTCGGCCGGCACGGCCAGCAGGTTGCCGATGACCTCGATCGGGATGCGCGCAGCAAAATCGGCGATCAGGTCGGGCGCCGGCGCAGCGGCCAGCGCGTCGAGCAGGCGCTCGACCAGCGCAGCCAGCCCGGGCTCCATGCGCGCGAGCGCGCGCGGGCTCAGCGCGGTGACGATCGGCCGCCGCACCCGGGTGTGCAGCGGCGGGTCGTTGAAGACCAGGCTGCTGGTGTGGTGCTCGTACAGCGGCGTGCCGACGCCGAACCGGGGGCCGAACTCGGCGCGCTTGTCGGAGCTGACCGGCAGGTCGCGGTAGGCCGCGGCGACGTCGGCATAGCGCGTCAGCAGCAGCGCGCCCGGCGCGAGCTCGTAGACCGGGGCCTGCGCGCGCAGCCGGGCGTAGTACGGGTACGGGTCGAGGGCAAAACCCGGCGGCGGATCGGCAAGGCTGAACGCCATGGCCCGGTCACCGGCGGGTTGGTCGGCGATCGGCACCATGACGCCTGTGGTCAGACGCTGTCAGGCCGCAAGGAGCTGGCGCAGCACGAACGGCAGGATGCCGCCGTGGCGGTAGTAGTCGACCTCGATCGCGGTGTCGATGCGCAGCGTGACCGTCAGCTCGCGCCTGGCGCCGTCGGCCCTGGTGATGACCAGCTTCGCCTCGTCCTGCGGCCGGATCTCGTCGCCGAGCACGACGTCGACCACCTCGTCGCCCTGCAGGCCCAGGCTCTGCCACGAGTCGCCGGCCTTGAACTGCAGCGGCAGCACGCCCATGCCGATCAGGTTGCTGCGGTGGATGCGCTCGAAGCTGCGGGCGACGACGGCCTTGATGCCCAGCAACTGCGTGCCCTTGGCCGCCCAGTCGCGGCTCGAGCCGGTGCCGTACTCCTCGCCGGCGAAGACCACGGTGGGCACGCCGGCGGCCATGTACTTCATTGCCGCGTCGTAGATGAACATCTGCTCGCCACTCGGCTGGTACAGCGTCAGGCCGCCTTCCACGCGCGCGCCGTCGGCCTGCGCCGGGATCATCAGGTTCTTGATGCGCACGTTGGCAAAGGTGCCGCGCATCATCACCTCGTGGTTGCCGCGCCGCGAGCCGTAGCTGTTGAAGTCGGCCCTGGCCACGCCCTTGTCGATCAGGTACTGGCCGCCGGGCGACTGCTCCTTGATCGCGCCGGCCGGCGAGATGTGGTCGGTGGTGATCGAGTCGCCGAACAAGGCCATGATGCGCGCGCCCCGGACGCCGGCATCGAGCGCCCTGGGCCGCATCTCGAAGCCCTCGAAGAACGGCGGCTGCGCGATGTAGGTGCTCTGCGGCCAGGTGTAGACCTGACCCTTGACGCCCTTGATCTGCTCCCAGAGCTTGCCGGGCTTGGCGTGCACCTTGCCGTAGTTCTCCTTGAAGGCCTTGGCGTCCATCGCGTACTTCATCAGCCGGTAGACCTCGTCGCTGCTCGGCCAGATGTCGCCGAGGTAGACCGGCTTGCCGCGCTTGCCCAGGCCGACCGGTTCGGTCATCAGGTCGCGGGTGACGTTGCCGGCGATCGCGTAGGCCACCACCAGCGGCGGGCTGGCCAGGAAGTTGGCCTTCAGGTTCGGGTGGATGCGCGCCTCGAAGTTGCGGTTGCCCGACAGCACCGCGGCGCAGACCAGGTCGTTCTTCGTGATGACCTCGTTGATCTCGGGGGTCAGGTCACCGGCGTTGCCGATGCAGGTCGTGCAGCCGTAGGCCGCGACCGCGAAGCCGAGCTTCTCGAGGTAGGGCAGGAGGCCCGCCTTCGTCAGGTACTCGGTGACGATGCGCGAGCCCGGCGCGAGCGAGGTCTTGACATGCGGCTGCACCTTCAGCCCGGCCTCGACGGCCTTCTTGGCCAGCAGGCCGGCAGCCAGCAGCACACCGGGGTTGCTGGTGTTGGTGCAGCTGGTGATCGCGGCGATCAGCACGTCGCCGTTGCGGATGTCGATGCCGTCGGCGGTCTTGTACACCTGGCCGAGCTTTTCGGCCGGCTGGTTGAAGCCGTTGTCGGCCACCGGCTGGCTGAACAGCTCGCCGAACTTCGAGGCCAGGTGCGTGATCTCGATGCGGTCCTGCGGGCGCTTGGGGCCGGCCAGGCTCGGGGCGACCGTCGACAGGTCGAGCCGGACGACGCTGGTGTAGTCGATCTCGCCGGCCTTGGGGATGCCGAACAGCTTCTGCGCCTTGAAGTAGGCCTCGAAGGCCTCGATCTCGGCCTTGCTGCGGCCGGTGCCCCTGAAGTACTCGATCGTCCTGCCGTCGACCGGGAAGAAACCCATCGTCGCACCGTACTCGGGCGCCATGTTGGCGATCGTCGCGCGGTCGGGCAGCGCCAGGCTCTCGGTGCCGGGGCCGAAGAACTCGACGAACTTGCCGACCACCTTGTGCTTGCGCAGGATCTCGGTGACGGTCAGCACCAGGTCGGTGGCGGTCACGCCCTCGCGCAGCGCGCCGGTGAGCTCGAAGCCGACGACGTCGGGCGTGAGGAAGTACACCGGCTGGCCGAGCATGCCGGCCTCGGCCTCGATGCCGCCGACACCCCAGCCGACGACGCCGATGCCGTTGATCATCGTCGTGTGGCTGTCGGTGCCGACCAGGGTGTCGGGGTAGTGCACCTTGTCGCGGCGCTTGTGCACGCCGCGCGCGAGGTATTCGAGATTGACCTGGTGCACGATGCCGAAGCCCGGCGGCACGACGCCGAAGGTGTCGAAGGCCTGCATGCCCCACTTCATGAACTCGTAGCGCTCGCGGTTGCGCTCGAACTCGAGCTTCATGTTGAGGTCGAGCGCGCGCTTGTGGCCGTAGTGATCGATCATCACCGAGTGGTCGACGACCAGGTCGACCGGCACCAGCGGCTCGATGGTCTTGGGGTCCTTGCCCAGCGCGGCGGCGACGTTGCGCATCGCGGCGAGGTCGGCCAGCAGCGGCACGCCGGTGAAGTCCTGCAGCACGACGCGCGCGACGACGAACGGGATCTCGTCGCTGCGCGCCGCGTCGGGCCGCCAGTTGGCGAGCTGCTCGACGTGCTCCTTCGTGACCTTCCTGCCGTCGCAGTTGCGCAGCACGCTCTCGAGCACGATGCGGATCGACACCGGCAGCCGGTTGACGTTGGGATGGATCTTCGCGAGCGCCGGCAGCGAGTACAGCAGGCCCTCCTTGCCGGAGGCGGTCTTGAACGACTTCAGGGTCTTGGCGTAGGCGTGGGCGGGGGCAAGCATCGTGGGCATCCTTTCGACGTGGGCTGGGCGGTGGCTGGGCGTTTACGGGAAGGCGGGGTACGGGTACGGCAGTGTGGGGCGGGGCCGGGCATCGTCGCTCAGGCGCCTTGCGGCACGATGACTTTGAGGCCCTTGAAATAGTCGCGGAAGAAACCGGCGTCGCGCGTGATCAGCGCCTGGCACTGCAGCAGCGCGTGCGCGCCGATCAGGAAGTCGGGCACGGTGCGCGGGCCGGCAGCGGGCAGCCCGGCGGCCAGGCGGCGCTCCTTGTAGCGGCGCTGCATCTCGCCGGCGCGCACCGCCGAGCGCGACTCGGTCGCCGAGTAGCCGATGCCGGCGCCTTCGAGCGCGTCGAGCAGCTCGGCACCATAGCCCAGGCCCGAGACGACCTCGCTGAGAACGACGTCGCAGGCGACCACCGGGCCGCGCGCCAGCGCGTCGCGCAGCGCCTGTTCGGCGAGCGCGGCGCGGGCGTCGTCGCCGAGCAGGTCGATCAGCACGCAGGAGTCGACGGCGATCATCAGACGTCGACCGGGTCACCGGGGGCGCGCCCGCGCAGCTCGCGCATGACGTCGTCGGTGCTCACGCCCGGCGGCAGGCGAAAGCGCCCGCGCAGCCGCGAGATCGCGTCGTCGACCTCCTTGCGCAGCACGATGCGCCCGCCGTCGACCTCGACGCTGAGCTTGCTGCCCTTGGCCAGACCGAGCGCGTCGCGCACCGGCTTGGGCAGCGTGATCTGGCCGCGCTCGGCGACGGTGACGGTCAGGTCGGCGGCGTTCGGCATGCGCGAATTATACGTACCGATTCGTGCAGACCAAAACGGTATGTCGCCGGGCCGGGCCTTGCCCGAGGGCGAATAAACAGCCGCCCGGCGGGGCGGCTGCGTCGGCCGGCGAAGCTGGGGTCCCAGCCGCGCGCGACCTCAGGGCGTGCCGATGTAGTCGCTGATCACGTGCCAGCGGCCCTCGCGGATCTCGGACAGCCGGATCAGGTTGCTGCCCAGCCGCTGCCTCGGGCCGAAGCGCAGTTCGGGGCTGCCGAAGATGTCGCGCGGGATGACCATGGTGTCCATCGCGCGGATGAAGCTGTCGGTGGTCAGCGTGGGGCCGGCCGCCGTTGCTGCACGGATGAAGGCATCGATGCCGGCATAGCCGTAGACCGAGAACACGGTCGGGTCGGTGTTGAACTTGGTGCGGTACTTGTTGGCCCAGAAGCGCACCTGCGGCGAGGCGTCGTCGAGGTAGGGGTGGGCGGCGGTCATGGTTGCGACCAGGCCGTCCATCGGGCGGCCGCCGAGGCGGTGGATCAGATCGGTGTACGAGGCGCTCGAGCCGAGGAAGCTCGGGTTGAAGCCGGTGCGGCGGGCCTCGGCGATGGTGCCGATGGTCTCGCGGATGATGGTGCCCATCACGACGAAGTCGCAGTTGGCCGCGCGCATGCGCGCGACCTGGCTGGAGAAGTCGGTGGCGCCGCGCCGGAAGCTGGTGCGCTCGACCAGGCTCACGCCGATGGTCTGCAGCCCGGCTTCGGCACCGCGCAGCACCTCGAGGCCGAACTCGTCGTCCTGGTAGATGATGCACGCGCGCGTGGCGTTGCGCTGCCGGTAGAGTATCGGCGCGGCGATGCGCATCTGGTCGAAGTTGGTCGCCTGCGAGGCAAACTTGAGCCGGTTGAACGGCTCGAACATCTGGCGGCCAGCGCTCAGCGGGAAGAAGTTGATGACGTTGCGCTCGAACTGCACCGGCATCGCGGCCATGTTCTGCGCGGTGCCGAGATGGCCGATCACGGCGAAGACGTTGTCCTGGTTGACCAGCTTCTGCGCGGCCAGCACGGCGCGGCGCGGGTCGTAGCCCGAGTCCTCGACGACCAGGCGCAGCCGGCGGCCGTGGATGCCGCCCTGCTCGTTGACCTCGTCGACGCGCAACTGCATGCCCTGGCGGGCCTGGCGGCCGAAGGCGGCCAGCGGGCCGGACAGATCCTGGATCGTGCCGATGACGATCTCGTTGCGGGTGACGCCCTGCGTGGCCTGGGCCTGGGCGAGCGGCGCGGCCAAGGCCAGCGCGAGTGCGGTGATGGCGAGTTTCATTCTTTGTCTCCTTTGCGTGGTCGTCCGGCGGCGACGGTCATCGTACCCGGGCGCGTTGCCGCGCGGCGGCGCGTCCGTTTTCTTGGCTTGATTTCGAGTACCGAGGCCGGAGCCGGTTCCGGGCTGCGACACTGGGGCGAACCCGGGGTCAGCCCGCAGTCCGTGAATGACAGGCCCGTGGCATATTGGCCAGCGCCGCGTCCCGTGCCCCGCAGATGCGCGGCGAGTCCCGAACCCCACCGCGCCCGACCCGGCGAATAGACCATGCCTGCTGTTGCACCTGAGGGCGAGCTGCAGCTCTCGCTCGCGCCGCCGCTGGCGGTCGTGACGCTGTCGCGTGCCCCCCGACTGAATGCGCTGTCGCCGCCGCTGATCGACGCGCTGATCGATGCTGCGCACCGACTCGGCGACGCGCAGGACTGCCACGTCGTCCTGCTGCGCGGCGAGGGAAGGGCTTTCTGTGCCGGCTTCGACCTTGACACGCTGGCGGGCGCGGCTGCGCTGACGGTCGACGATGCCGACCTCGGGCGTCGCCTGGTCGATGCCTGGAGCGCTCTGCCGCAACTCGCCGTGGCTGCCGTCCATGGCGTCTGTGTGGGCGGCGGGCTGCTGCTGGCCACGGCGTGCGACCTGCGCATCGCCGCCGCCGGGACGCGCTTTGCGATCCCCGAGCTCGACCTGGGCCTGCCGCTGGCCTGGGGAGGTGTGCCACGGCTGGTGCGCCTGCTCGGGCCGACGCTGGCCGCGCAACTGGTATTCGACGCGACGCCGTTCGATGCCGAGCAGGCTCTGGCCTGGCGTCTCGTCAACCGGGTCGTCGATGCGCAGACCTTCGACGCCCAGGCGCGCGCCTGGGCCGCGCAGCTCGGGCGACACCCCGGCGTCGTGCTGCGCGCGGCCAAGCGACGCTTTGCCGCGGCGGTCGAGGCGCTGAGCCCGACGCTGGGCGATACGCGCGACGCCGCCGAGCTGGTCGCTGCGCGGGCCGACCCGCAAGCCGACGCCGTGCTGCGCCGCTACCTCGCCGAGCGCCGGCGCTGAGGGCCACCCGGGCCCCGCGCGCTGGTGGGTCGGGGCGGGTGGCATCGAGTGGGCGCCGTCGCTGTCACAGACGGCCCCCCGCCGGCCTGGCAGGTCAGCGCGCGCGCATGTACTCGCTGATGACGTGCCAGCGGCCTTCGCGGATCTCGGACAGGCGGACCTCGTTGCTGCCCAGCCGCTGCGTCGGCGTGAAGCGCATCTCGGAGCTGCCGAAGATGTCACGCGGGATGACCATGGTGTCCATGGCGCGGATGAAACTGTCGGTGGTCAGCGTGGGGCCGGCCGCCGTTGCCGCGCGGATGAAGCTGTCGATCGCGATGTAGCCGTAGACCGAGAACACGGTCGGGTCGGTGTTGAACTTGGTGCGGTACTTGTTGGCCCAGAAGCGCACCTGCGGCGAGGCGTCGTCGAGGTAGGGGTGGGCCACGGTCATGGTCGCGACC
>Ga0208733_100389_pt1 | contig 20100 bp, 13 predicted proteins | sample SubbioR11Jul_8B1_FD_184816 | JGI IMG/M metagenome (GOLD analysis project Ga0208733, IMG submission 184816) | Serpentinite rock and fluid subsurface biosphere microbial communities from McLaughlin Reserve, California, USA - CR11Jul_8B1 (SPAdes) | ecosystem: Environmental > Terrestrial > Deep... | reverse complement strand
TATGGCTACCCCGCACGATACCGCCGTAAAAGAAACTATTGCCTGGTATCGCGAACACCTAAGAGGCAAAAAGTAAAAATAGTAAGATCGCAGAACCGGTAAATCAAAAAAGCGCTCCCCCATCTCTAGAGAGCGCCTCACCATTTTGACCCACCCTCCTGCATCACCGGTCTAAATTTATGGCCGTAGATACGAATCGGTCCGCGCCAATTGGGTAAGTATGGTTTTATAAACTTCGCTTGTTATTCACCACGCCACACCCTCTTCGGCCAAGTTGGAAAGCGGCACTGTCCTGATATTCTCGGCCAATGAATAGCGTTTGGATCCAGGGTAAATTACCATTAGTGTGGATAATTCAAGATCTTGCTTTGCCGCCAGCATCGATGGCGTCAGCCGAGGAGCGTCAACGCGTTTACACTCCACGCCAATTTTCTTGCCATCTTTAATCATGAGCAAGTCCAGTTCAGCCCCGGAGTGGGTGCGCCAAAAATATACTTCCTCTGGGGCAGTCGCCTTGATCATTTCTTCGATCACGAACCCCTCCCAAGATGCGCCGCTGCGCGGGTGCAAAAGCAGTTCCTGTTCGGTGCGGATCCCCAGAAGAACATGGAGCAACCCCGTGTCACGAATATACACTTTTGGAGACTTCACCTGCCGCTTTCCCAGGTTAGCATACCAGGGTTGGAGCAGCCGCACCATAAACAGGTTCTGAAGTAAATCGACATACCGGCGCGCCGTGCCTTCGCTGATGTTCAAGGTGCGAGCCGCTTCAGCCGCATTCCAGACCTGCCCGTGATAGTGAGCCAGCAGGCTCCAGAAGCGAAACAGACTGGTGGAAGGAATGCTGAACCCGAATTGGGGAATGTCTCGTTCCAAAAATGTGGATACAAAATCTTTGCGCCATTCAAGGCTGGCTTCTTCGCTGGATGCAGTGAATGAAAGCGGAAATCCACCGCGCCGCCAGAGGGCGTTTTGTGCCTGCGCTCCCACTTCCTCCAGGCTGAATCCGCTCATGGAAAGAGTGGAGATGCGCCCGGCGAGGCTCTCAGAAGATTGTCGCAAGAGTTCTGGAGAAGCACTCCCTAAGATCAAAAAACGAGCAGGGAGCGGGTTACGATCCGCCAGCACTCTCAGCACGGGAAACAGGTCCGGACGCCGCTGAATTTCATCGATAACCACCAGGCCGGTCAGATCCTGCAAAGCAGTCATGGGCTGGTCGAGCAGTGCCAGGCTTAATGGGTCTTCCAGGTCAAAATAATTGACAGAGCTTGGGGAGATGAATTCTCGCGCCAGGGTGGTTTTGCCGGATTGCCTGGGGCCGATCAAGGCTACGACTCGATTGGCGTCGAGTTTCTTTTGGACGGTTTGTCTGAGATGAGTGCGGTCAATCATACCTGCATCATACCATGAAATTCCGCTATCCAATAGCGGAATTTCATGGTAGTCACCTATATAAACGCCTCCCCTCTGCGTGCAACGGAAAGGCATGGCATGGTGATGTAGGGAATGGAATTTATCCTTTCACCCCTGTATATAGGGATGATGGCCGAAAATACATGGTAATTACTTTATTAGGCGGCGTTAAGTCCCGCAGGTCGGAACTTACGCCCCTTCGGGCGCACTGAAGAGTGTACCTGTACATACGACTCGGTCCGCGGGGGGAGTACTTACAACAACGATCTAAGGAACGCAGAGTCGCGGCCCGACGGAATTGGAGTCCACGCTTTTCCACCCATTATAAACACCCACATTTCATGATCAGCTTCGACCGCTCTTCAGTAGTTTGGAAACCTCGCCCCAAATAGGGCAACGGTCGTAAATCCCCAGAAAAGCAACAAGCCCTCCGAGACCAGCCACCAGCCAGCTGTCAGTGAATAATGCAACCAGGAACAGCAGCGCACCAGCCCCCAGGCGCAGGTAACGATCAAAGGGCGTCAAGGGAATTTTTACTTCCGACCCATCGGCCAGAGCTATAAACATGGCGCGATAGCCAGTTTCGTTTTGGGATCCTGTTACGCGTCCAACGATCTTCCCGTCCCGCAGTGCCATTACAGTAGGAATACCCGATATGTGGAACTGTTCGAGCACTTCTTGTGAGTCATCGGCATTGATCGGCAGAAAATTCACGGTTTCAGCATACTCCTGCGCAAGCTTTTCCAGGATAGGTTTGGTCCTACGGCATGGGCCGCACCAGGGCGCCCAGAAATCTACAATCACGGGCTTACCCATTTGCGTTATCTTGATTTGAAAGTCTGATAGGTTCATAAAAATCAAGCGAGCGAATGATTGCTCATCCGTTCCGGGGGAATGGTTGGATTAGCCTTTAAAGGTGCTGATTTTGAAGGGTAGGTAGAGCGGGCAGAACGCGACGATGGAGGTCAATAGAAAGACCGCGCCGAGCACTACCAGGATAATACCGAACATGCCTGTGACGGTTCCGCCAAAATATAGATAGGCAAACAGGGCAGCGATGATGACCCGGATAATGCGGTCAAGGTTGGACATATTGCGTTTCATAGGAAAATCTCCTTTTGGGTTGAATTGGATTGAATGGATACACTCATTGTAGGAGATTCACCCCAAGTTGTCTGTGACAAAGTCACATAACAGCCAGGGAATTCAGACTGTCTATATCCAGAATTTCAACAGTTCCTCTCTCTACAAGCACCCAGCCGCGCTGGGAAAAGTCCTCTAGCAAGCGGCTGATCACCTCTCGTGAACTGCCCAGGTCGGCAGCAATATTCTGATGCGTGGTGCGAATCGGGTTCTGCCACCTTACTAGTTTCAGCAGCCAGGCCGCCAGGCGCCGATCCATACGCTGGAAAACCACTTCATCCACCACCGCCATGACCGTCGAAAGGCGGTCCGAGAGCAGGTCGAAGATAAATTCGCGCCACAGGTCGTGCCGCTTCACCCAATCGCGAAAAACTTCAGCGGGAATCATCACTGCTTCGGCATCTTTTTCCACCGTGGCAATAGCGGGGAAGGATTTGCGACTCAAAATGGCATTAGCGGTCAGGATGCAGGATTCACCCAGCCCAAAGCGATAGAGGGTGATTTCGCGCCCGGTTTCGCTAATTTTGTATACCCGCACCACCCCTGAGATGAGCAGGGCGATGGCTTCTGCCTGGTCGCCTTCGATAAAAACATCCTCGCCGGCCGGGATGCGCGCAAAGAAGGACTGGGCGATGAACTCGCGTACCAACAGAGGATCTGCGCGCTCCAAGATTGGTAAAGCACGTTGCAAGCGGGTCAGTTGTTCCTGTTTTAGCATGAAGTTACTCCTGCACCCATGATGAGGTTATATGGAAATATTGACCATAGTATACCCTTTGGCTTGATTGAGGGGATAAACATGGATGACATAAATAGTACCTATTATCAGCCCCCACACTTTTTGGCACTGTTTTGCCACGCATCTCCTTGAGGCCGGGTATGACACCCAGCACCTACGGTTCTGGGCAGGTGTCCGCACAGTACAGGAACTGCTTGGGCATAAAGACGTTAAGACTACCATGATCTACACCCATGTCCTCAACCGCGGGCCGAAAGCGGTTCGCAGTCCATTGAATTGAAAGGTGCTTCTGCATGATGTGCACTCAGTGCGAGATGGAATAAAAAAGCGTTCTCCCAGTTGGAAGAACACTTCCTATGCTCTTAACTCGAAAAAGGGCTTACCGCGGACCGGCAAGCACCGGCCGGAACTTACGCCCCTTCGGGCGCACGGAAGAGTGTACCCGTACATACGACTCGGTCGGCAGCGCAGAGGTAAAGGTGATTTTCTAACGGTTTACCCATATTGTCTTATTCCATTTCTTTCAAGGCGTGTTCCAGCAAATCACTGACTTTTAGATCATTCGCCCATTTTCTCAAATAACCCAGGTCGAGCTTACTGGCGCGCGTTTTCAGAACGCCAAGAATGTCACGCCATTGCCGCTCCGACACCTCGCCGCCCAGACGATACCATTCGAGTTTGGCCAGGATAGTATCTTCGGGACCGCAAAAATTTGCGCTGACTTCATTTTCAAATTGAAAGGTTTGCTTTTGAGCGCGGGCGAGTTGAGATTGTAAAAAAGGTCGCGGGTGAGGAATGAAAACATCCACCTTGAACATGCTCTCGCGATGAATGATGTTAAAGCTTGAATGCCGCTGAATTGATTCGGCGATCATCTCTTCGTCCATATAGAATTCATCTCGCAAAGCTGTAACCAACGGTATAAGATGCTCAAGCTGCATTTCGGCCACGATGTCTGAATCCTGGGTGGTGCGCACCATGCCGTAAAGAGTGCTGGCAAGTGAACCGCCAATGAGATAGGGTATATTCAGTTTTTCGAGAATCTGGGTGACCCGGATTGTGACTTCAATTGGTTCATTTTGCATCGGGCAGTTCCCCATAAACCTTACATGCGATTTCTTCCCCAAGCAGCAGTCCTGCCAATCTGCGCCGCAGTTCAGCTTCGCCGATTTGGGGATATAGCGAGCGTAAACCTGTCAACGCTAACAAACGAGCCGATTGGTTGAGCTGCGCCAGCATTTGCATTTTACGGGTGGGGCTGGCCGACCGCCACAATTCAATTTGCAAGGCTTCCATTTTTGGATGGGTATCGGGAAATAAGGCACTCATGTATTTCATCCTTTCCATAGCGATCGTTTAATTTCCCGCCAGGTCATAGTCACAATCAATGTGCCAGGATTTTTCGGTTGAGATCTGATGATTTAATTTTACACGAAATGGATATGAGATGCGCCATCTTTTTCTTGGCTCATTGGGATTTGCCGTGGAAGAGGAGATATGTGGGGGTGAATTTGGCGCGGAGCGCCAAATTCACCCCCACATATACTACCCACTACGCCAACTCCCAGAGAACCTTTTTCTTATACAGTCATTTGGCTAAATAATACCTTTAGGATTTTATCTCGTAAAAAGAAAACCGGTTAGCGAAATGCCCCGACCATCCCAGGATAAAAATCCTTGAACAAATACGGTGCGCAGCCCGTTAGATTGACAAATGTTTCTGAGATTGGAATTAAAAAGCGCACTCCTGGCTTGGGAAAGCGCTTTTAATGTCCTTTACTAAAGAAGTGCTACCGCGGGCCGGCAAGCACTGGCCTAAACTTACGCCCCTTCGGGCGCACTGAAGAGTGTACCCGTACTTACGACTCGGTCCGCGCTATGGAGGTAATGGCGATTTTCTAACGGTTTATGATAGTGGCGCTGGGAGGGTGGGGAATAACCGTCTGAGCGGAAATAGGTTGTTGAGGCGTAGAAAAATGCTCAACGCGAAGCGTGCCGCACGCTGCGAAGCGGCAGTCCCCACTTGTCCAGTGCACCCAATCAGGATGGCGACCCATCTTGTATCCCGAAAGGACATGTTCCGTGTCCTGAGAACGCATTGTTGGCCAGTCTCTCACAGTCTTTGATATTTTCGGACGGTAATGTCCTCAAGAACCGCGGGCACTGTTTCGTCAAAATGATTCTCTTCAAAAAAGATGGGTGAATTGCGTTCTTCAGGTGTTAGGGCTATGTATGTATTCATGATGCCTTTTAGGGGTAGAGCTAAAACAGCGTTTGCCCTGCCTTTGCCACCATTACAGGCATCTTCCAGTACAAGCTCACATATTCGCTTATGAGATAAACTCTCACTGTTTTTCAGCATGGCATGTGCCAATGCTGAGTATATGATGGTTGCTTCGAAGATACGATAAATCCTAACTGTATGAATACCTTTCGCGTTGATATTTTCTGTTGGCGTTGCTTCATTCTCAACGACAGTTGCTACTGGTTTGCTGGCATAATGCTCTGGCTGCAAGTTGATCTTTAACGCATCAGCAAATTCTTCCACCAATTCACGTGTTGGATCCGTTTCGAGAATCGGATCATTATCATGGCTGAGGCGTTGGATACAGAACTCCCGGAGCGCAGACCAGCTTGACGGTCGGATAAAGAGGCGGAAATCCTGTTCGGTGCGTGAACGCTCGCTGTCAAAGTGAAAGTCGCCGGTCATGTCGTGGATGGCGTCCAAATCTAAAATGCGGATCGCTCCGCCGAAGGGTTGGATCTTTACTTCAACTTTATTTTCACGCAGAGTCGCTTTGCGTTCAAGAGCCAGCATCCATTCGCCGTTGCCTGGATGTTTGAAAACGGCTCGCACCAGCGTGGCGATACTAACACGTAAATTCAGCTCAGATGTTGCGCCGATACCGGGGTTATTATTCATTCGTTGCGAAGGCGACGGCTTGATCGATATTCATTGTCGCGCCGGTCTTGTGTGCTTTTGCAAAACCATCAGCGCTGAGCGCAGATTGCATCATCTCCCGGTTCCGTTCCACTTCCACGCGGTCGGCAGGCCACCACGCGCCGCCTGTAATCTTCAATATGGACTCTGCCGCGCTAAGCAATATGGCACCCCTTTCGATTTGTCCCTGCTGCGCTTTCAAGCCTGCCAGCCCTGCCAAACATTCAGCGATTCCGCGCCGGTTGCCCAGGCGCCGGAACATCGTCAGGCTTTCTCTAAATTGGGATTCAGCCAGCTCGAACTCTTCTTCGTGTTGGGCGATATATCCCAGGTTGTGTACGAAGCGTGCCACATCGCCTTTATCGCCAGCGGCCCTCAATAATTCTTCACACTCCTCATAATATTTCCGTGCCAGATCGAATTGACCCTGAGTACGCGCTACTTCACCAAGATTGTTCAGCGCAAAGGAGATCAACCAGTTTTCATCAATCGAGCGGGCTTTGGCAAGGGCTTCTTCATGATAAGTGCGCGCCTTTTCTAGATGCCCCAACCCGTTCTACCCAACCAATTCGCTTGAAACAACTCAAAAAGCGGGGGCGACCACCAAGTCCGCTGCATGCATTGTTAGGTGTCGTTTTCTTGTCGTGTTCGATACCGGAGGAAAACCGTACCATTGCCAAATCGGCGTTCCTCCAAAAGCTCGAGCTCCAATCGCACATTGTCAGGCAGGGCTGATTTGCCACCTCCCACGAGAATCGGGATCAGGAACAAATGACACTCGTCGATCAACCCGGCCCGGAAGGCGTGGGCAGCAAGCTCGGGACCCCCAATGAGAATATCCTGTTCGACAGCCTCTTTCAATTGTCGAATGACTGTCGGATTGAAGTTTCGCTCCAATTGCGTCTTGCGCGTGGATACAGCCTGCAATGTTTTGGAGTACACGATTTTGTCCGCGGCTTGCCAGATCTCGGCGAAGTCGCGCAGGAGTGGAGACTCAGCGGCCAAATCGGGGTCGGTCTCCCAAACCATCAAGGTCTCATACATTCGACGTCCATAGAGATGGGTGCCGGCTGACCGTTCGAGGTTGTTGATAAATCTGTGTACTTCCTCGTCTGGCGCTGCCCAGTCGAACTTACCATTCATGTCCTCGATGTAGCCGTCCAGTGACGAGATTGCCGAGTAGATCAAATTGGCCATATTCGACCTCTATATTTATTCCTGTTATTCAAATCCCTTCAACAAACCACGCGAAAGGCTTATGAACCACCTAACTATGAATTATACACCCATCTGCATAAAACTCTGATGGGTTATCTTATACAGTCATTTGGCTAAATAATACTTTTAGTATTTTATCTCGTAAAAAGAAAACCGGTTAGCGAAATGCCCCGACCATCCCAGGATAAAAATCCTTGAACAAATACGGTGCGCAGCCCGTTGGATGGATAGGCGTTCCTGGGAATGAATCAAAAAAGGCGCCTTCACTATTCGTGAATGATGGTGTGTTTACCGCGGGCCGGCAAGCACCGGCCTAAATTTACGCCCCTTCGGGCGCACTGAAGAGTGTACCCGTACATCCGACTCGGTCCGCGCCAAGATAATCATGATATCTCTCTGATCTTTTATACAACTGATTAAGAAAACTATCGATTGGAATAGAACTTTGCGTTGGTCCTGTAGCCAGAGGTCACGTGTCGAAGTAGCCGTTAATCCGAGATACGATCCAAATTGCGCCAACTTATCAACGCTCCAGCGTTCGTTTGCAACGATTGGCCACCGCCATAAACGACATAACCCTGATCTTCCGGTAGAGCTGCCAGAGATCGCCAGTATTTTAGATTGTCAAAGTAGCTGGTAGATATCGTTTTCCCCGATTTGATCTCAACCGGCGTGACTCTTTCGCCATTTATTAACAGGCAATCAATTTCTTTACCGTGGTTGTCCTGCCAGAAAAAGGGTTGGCGATTCTCGCCGCGATTGAAATTGCGCTTGATAAACTCGTTGATAATCAGATTTTCAAAAAGTGAACCTTTCAGGTAATGCAAGCGGACTTGATCTTCTTCGCGAATGCCAAGCAGTGAGCAGGCAACCCCCGTGTCGCAAAAATAGAGCTTGGGCGATTTCACCAGACGCTTGTTGAAATTACGATGATAAGGTTGATGGCGATAGACTATGTAAGAGCGTTCCAGAATAGACAGCCACGCCTTGGCGGTGTTGGGGCTGATTCCGGCATCGCTTCCCAGATTGGTGTAGTTGAGCAACTGCCCGATCCGTCCGGCGCACAAGCTTGTGAACTGGATAAAGGCATTCATGTCTCCGATATTTTTCATCAGGCGCACATCCCTTTCCACATAAGTCTGGATGTAGGATGGATAAAAATCGGTAGGAGCAATATCGCGATCGTAAATCCGCGGATATTGACCCTTAAAAATCAGGCTTTCGTACTGCTCTGCCAGCGGTTCCAGTTCTTGAAATGAAAAGGGCAGCAAATGCAGGACCGCGGTACGCCCCGCCAGGGTCTGGCTGATCTTTTCCAATAGAAGAAAGTTGGATGAGCCTGTCAGGATGAATTGGACCTGGCGGTTGTCGTCGACAATCCTTTGGATGTAGGAAAACAATTCAGGGGTATTTTGGATTTCATCCAGGATCGCGCCATTGGGATAATTAGAAAGGAAACCGCGTGGGTCGGCCAAGGCAAACTGACGAATATCTGGTTCCTCAAGGGAGATATATGGAAAGGCCGGAAAAGAGGCTCTGACGAGCGTAGTTTTTCCTGACTGGCGCGGCCCGGTAAGAGTGATCACCTGGAATTTCTGTGCCAGGGAGATCATTTTGGTCGCCATAGTTCTTTCGATCATGAGAAGTGGTCCTTTTATACAGAAGAAGGCCCGATATTTCTATGGCTATTATACGATAATTTGTACAAACCCGCAATATAATTGCGAGTTTGTACATGGCGATCGTGGTCAGGTTAAAAATAAAAGCTCCCTGCTATCAGGTACGGGAAGCGTGGCATACGAATGTACGGGTACGGAAATCAAACAGTCGCCCCAATATATGGGTGGTCTCCATGGATTTCATCCGTTAATTCTCTATTTGGCGATACCAAGTCCCGCAGGCCTAAACTTACGCCCCTTCGGGCGCACTGAAGAGTGTACCCGTACCTCCGACTCGGTCCGCACAACAGATGTGAGAGTGTCGATTTAAGACTCTTCCTAACCAACCTGAAATTCTGCTGTGTACCATTACCAATCCGTGTTGATGCAATTGTTAAGGCGTTCGCCAATCCAACTTTCTTGCGACATAAACACCATAACCGTATTGAGTTCCATATTTCTCGTATAGCTCAATTTCTCGATTTTCCGCTTCAACGATTGCTCGTGCTCTTTCATTGTTACCGTTTCGTTTAAGGAAACTCTTAAAGCGATTCTGCATAGGCCGATAATAATTGTCTAACCAACAATACTCCGGTAAAACAAAATAACCAATCGGAGAATAACCATTCTTTTCCAATACTGCGATCTTTGAAGAGGCCACATCTATTTCAGGATATTCGCTCGTCCAATATTTCTGGAGTTCTGGTGGACGGGAGTCTGTGATCCAAGTAATCTCCGATACCACCAGTAGTCCGCCTACCTTCAGATAACGATTCCAGTTTGTTATGCCTTTTTCAAAGCCAATGTTGTATACCGCACCCTCAGACCAGATTACATCATATTCCTCATTTGCGAAGGGTAAATTATCCATTGAGCAGCAAAGAGTTGTTATTTTTTCAGAAAGGCCCAAATTATCCGCTCTATCTTCAAGCACTTCAAGAAATGCTGGAAGGAAGTCCACTGCTGTAATCTTTGCTTCCAATAGACGAGCGAGTAATAGGGTAGAAGCCCCGGTGCCGCAGCCAATATCGGCTATTTTTAATGGTTCAGTTCGGTCTACCATAGCCAAACTGAGTACCTTTTCCACCTCTGCATCACCGCCTGGGCCCTGTCGATTTGCATCTTTATGAAGATCAATCAATAATTGATAATCGTCCACTTTTTATCCAACCTCATTTAATTATACTTGTGCATAACTTAAGTGTAACAAAAAAACGCCCTCATGGAATGCGTTTTTTTTATTTTCTATTGAGGTTTGTTTATTGCTGACCAGCCATCACCGGTCTAAACTTATACCGATAAACTTGATTTAACGAATTTCTTGCTCATCATCGTTGTATAAGCTTTCGATATAGTAAACATAAAAAGTTTATGGTGCTCGTAAAAGAAGACAGTGAGCTTTAAATGACATGGACCTAAAGTTAACCTGTTCTTCAGGTCCATGTCACTTTCAATTTTCCCCCTTATCGTACTACTAAAGGCAGGAAAACCTTCTTTTCGTTTGACTCGGAGGAATTAATTGAAAATTGCACCACTGAACTCCATGGACCATAGCCAGATGTGTTCCAGGTCTGTAGCTGCCAGGAATATTCTCCATTGTCTAAAGAATTATCAAATAGATAGGTACAAAGGTCTGCAGTACAGACATCCATCGCATCTAACCACTTTTCAAAGACGATGTCATTTGCCCCGGTTTTTATCCTTATAAGATAACGTGTTGAATTTATGCCAGGCACCCACGTAAAGATTGGGGAGCGAATCAACATCGTCGAATTTGGAGACATCGGTTCGGCGGCTCCAGGACCACTTACTGAATAATCGAGGTGCAATTGCAATGTACCAGCTCCCATCGTCATTGGCTGGATAACCTGCTTAGTAGATGACACTCCAGACACAACATTTGTGGAGAGATCTCCACTATACTTTCCGGCCATAATGTAATAAGTTGTTCCTGCTCTCAACGAAGCGACAAGCTCCGAATCCTGATCATGAGGCGTGAAGCTCCGGTCATCATTGCACTCAACCAGAGTTAGATTTCCCCTTGACCCCGACCAAACAGCTAACACCGTATCATAATCACTCCCTACTGTGTCTGCACTTAAAGTGCCTGATTGTGATGGGATATAGCGATACCAAACAGTGGCCTGAGCGCGAGTCAAGTTGCATTTCGGAATAGTGGGGTCATCCACAGCTTGAGTAGCGCCAAATGTATCTAACGATGTAGAATATGGCACCTGGCTAATGACGACAGGGGAATTGAAGTCATCGTTTGAAGGCGCAGGAGTATCCTTTACCTGGAAAGAATTTGTTCCTGTCGTTGGTCCTTGCCATTTACCCAGGTAATTCATTGATACTTTCGCAGTCCAGGTTCCAATCGGAGCATTATTGGGTATAGTCCAGGTGGACAATCCCCTCCACTCCGACTTCGTTTCCTGGAATTGTTGAATGTTTGAAGGATTAAATATCTCTACTGTTGAGGTAATTGGATTTACAGCTTGCGGTGAGATATCATCTATGTGTTGAGATAATTCTCTACTCGCGCTTACATGATAACTGTTGTCTCCTTCTTTATAAAGTACCTGCTCACCCAAGTTATATTTGGCCTCTTCAGAGTTTTCAGCAGACAGCAATGACTGGGTGGATGGGTTTGCTTGCGTCCATAAATCCATCAATGAGTTGTTATAGCTGTCCTTCAAGTAGTGGCTAATTTGGGCACTGTCACCACGCCCATAAGGAGCTTGATAAGGAGTTAATCCCACTTGCAAATCTCCACCAATATAAACTTCACTCTCTTGTCTGAACTGCTGAATGCTTAGATTTCCCTTTGAGAACAGATAATACCAGGTATCATCAGTATCATCTAAACCTATGATATGGTCTGCCCAGAAGGACATATCAATAGGGAAGGATAGGACAGCAGTTTCCCCATCGCTCATTACCGGTCCGTTACCGGTATTTCCACTCCATAGCACCAACTGTGCATTTGGTATCGTCTGAATATGATAGTTGTAAATCAGAGCTGGCGATTGGGACACATCAAAGGTATCTGTAGACTGGCTCCCTCCAGGATTAACGACAACTCGGTGATATGTCAAATATTTTTCAGAGTTATCGTAATTTGTCAAACGGACTATATAATCATCCGGGGTTGAATACACCACCATCGGCGAGGAAGTATATGAAACCCCCAAATTGAACTGACCATAACCATTGGTCAAAGTAACGCCAGCATTAATCGGATTACTCTGCAAATCTTTCAATGAGACAACCGTTGTTGGCAATCCCACTGTTGTTACTCCTAACACCCCCGGTCCTGCAACTCCTTCCACTTTCTTTAGTACGCCATAATCCGAAATGATCACGGTGTAAAGTCCAGAGCTGAGGTTACCAACTGATCCAAAACCGTAATCATCAAGAGGGAACCATTGGATCAACTGTCCTGCGCTATCGAATAATGTGCCGTAATATGTTAATGGCCTATACCATGGTGACGTTGCAGTAAAGCATAATGAAGTAGATGCACAGGGAACCAGGGCCATATTCAATTTTAATGACCCCCCCGAACCATTTCCATAATGAGTCACGCTGATCAAGTACGTAACATTGCTCTTTCCTGTGAAGATCACCTTAGATTGAGTGTTGTTTGGCGCTGGCTCATCATCATCTCCCTGCATAGGAATGACTACCGTGCCCTTTTCAAACACATGCAAAACAGTATCATAATCACTGCCGTAAGTATCAATAGAGAAAATTCCGGTCGAAGCAGGCTTGAAACTGAACCAAACACTTGATCCATTATTGGACCCAATAGGATATGTTGGCTCACCCGCTTCAATGGTCGCGCCGCGCGTTGATTGCGTGATGATATATGGCAATGAATTAATAATCGTCGGACTTGAGAGATTGTCATTACCAGGTGGACAGATTGATGTCGTTACCGAAGCAGATGAACTGGCAGGGGACTGTATCGAACCACGATATGCATAGACAGTGTAGGTGTAGCTGCTTTCCCCAGCAACGCTGTTGTCTTGATAACTGGTTACATTACTCCCCAGTGTGGCAATCAAAGCGCTGTTTCGATAAACCTGATATCCTTGCTCATTACCCGAATTGTCTGACCAGGTTAAGTTCACTCGATTGCAGGATGGCGAAGTTGCTGTTAGATTCGTTGGTTGGCCAGGTCGCACAATGAAGTTTCTGGTATTGCTAAAACCACTTTCGCCAACTGAATTTCTTGCCTTGACTTTCCAGGTATAGTTATAACCTGCCCATTGCGAGCCAATATTCCTGGTCGTTTCAGCCTGCCAGCCAAAAGTAATCGTACCTGCTGGACCGCCAGAGATTTCGCCATAAAATTGATCACCTGTATCAGTCCAGGAAAGGGTTATTGATTGGCCTTCGTTAAAAATAGTCCCATCAGCCGGGTCTACTAAAGCTGGGGTTCCTGCGGAGCAGCCAGACGTGGATAAGTTCCTTGTTTCGCTCGGATCCGATTCCAGGCTGCCTTTATATGCCTTTACATAGTACGAGTAACTTCCACCACAGGTTAGCCCATTATCTGTATAGCTCGTTGTTGAACTACCGACAGTGGCAATTGCACTCCCATTCCGGTAAATCCGGTAACCATCAATATTCCCAGGAGCATCGGAAGAAGCGTTCCAGGACAAAGTCACTTGTGTTTGAGTGGCGCCTGAGAGCGTTAGATTCGAAGGAGCGCCATATTTTCGATATAGAGTCCGCGTTTCGCTCCATCCACTTTCGCCGGCACTGTTGCGAGCCTTAACCCGCCACGTGTATACTCCACCCCAAAATGTACTCCCGACCGTATAACTGGTGCCGCTGGTCCAGCCAGAATTAACCGAATATCCTGGTCCTCCCGAAAATTCTGCATAGTACTCACTCACACCAGACACAGAATTCCAGGATAAGATTACACTATCATAACGACCCACCGTCGCATTATTGGAGGGCACACTTAAAGAAGGCGACCCCGGCGGCTGAATGCAGACACTCGTATCCGTCGTCCACCATACCTTTACTCGCGCATCACCTCCATCTTCGCGAAGTAATGCCCGTAAATTGGCATTTCCGCTGATATATCGAGCTGGACAAGATTTATCATTGGATCCGCTGCCACCATAGTCGCCAACATTTTGTCCATTAAGCCATATTTTCAAACCATCATCATGATCCGATAAAAACACATAATTTCCAGAGGGAAAATTGATCGTGGCGGAATAATCCGCTATCCAAGTATCCCCATCCATACCGCATGGCCCACTGGTGCCATAATTTTTGTCTAATGTTGGGCCGCCAACATTTTCGGAGCACTTAAAATTCCCACTATTATTGTTATCCCACCAGCGGTCAATCGTATCGTAGTAATTCGCTGTCCATGTACCACTGCTGGAGCTACGAGACTGCACTTTCAATGAAGAAGTAGACGTTCCAATGTTATTGTTTGTTAAGTCCGAATCATCACCGGTGAACTCATCACATCCGCCAGCATAATTGTCATCCTTACAAAGGATTGCCTTAACATTTCCACCCACTTTTACAGAGGATGCAGAATCATTAGGGAAACCCATTGCACCGGGGTTCGCCCATTCCCCTAATCCAAATATCTTTGCGGTACCACAATAATTTTTTTCTGTATAAAGTCCCACTTGATCGGCATTCGGGGAAGGGTTATTACAAGAACCTCCGCTGGTTATTTTGTAATAGCAGGCCTTTTGCACACCTGAAATTGGATCCCCAAAGACATCATTATTACAATCAATCCCATTAGAAACATTTTCCTTGTAGTAATAGCTGTTATTCGCACCATAATATACTATTCCGGTACCGCTAAAGTTACAGCGTCCACCCTCATTTGCACACCAAGTAGTATCAGAAGGGCGTGCCACCCCACCGCCTCCTGAACCTTCGTCCGGTCCAGTGGCTGTTCCATCAGGATTTGGATAAGGTTGGCATGGATTATTTGCATCACCAGAGTACCAAGTAATTCCCGGTAAATCTCTCATCCATATTGAGTAATTTGTTGAATTTCTTACTTCAAAGTGAAGATGAGCACCCAGAGATTGGCCTGTATTTCCTGATAGAGCAATATATTGTCCTGTATTATATGTACCCGATGATGCTGCAAAACTATTTAGATGTGCGTACCATGATACATTCCCATCATTGTGTTGAAGTTTTAACAAGTTTCCGAAACCATCATCGTTCCACCTATATATAGCGTAAACAATAGATCCTGTATTTGTAGCAAGAATTCTTGTATTTTCAGGCATACCAAAGTCAATAGCTTCGCTTGACCGACCAGTATGTGTCGAATAACAACCTGGTCCTGAAGTTATTGAACGTGTTCCTGCAAAAGGAAGCCTGTATCCAGAAGGGGCAAGTAGAGAAATTTCATAGTGAGGAAGGGCATCGGCTTGTTCATATAAATTGAACCGAGAACTATTGCTAGATATATGATTATTATCGGGAATAAAAGAATGCAAAATTTGATTTGCTATGTTGAACAAAGGAGAATTCAAAGGGACTGCATGAATATTATTCACAGCAAAAAAGTAAACTTGATTATTGTTTGCGGGAATATAGACAATAAACTCGTTTTTGGTGCCATACATTTGCTTATTCCCGATTATTCCGTTTACATTTACTGTACTTTGGCTCAGTAAATCTTCTGATATTCCTTCCTCTGGTGTTAACCAATCAGATAAAGAAACTTCATCAGGTTTCGAATAAAGAAGTAACCCGATATCAATTTTAATTCCAGGTTCTTCTACTTCTTCTCCGTCATTCCTAAGTGGATAACTACTTATCGTAGTAACGGAACCGAGGTCAGCACTAGCGGAATCAACAAACCAATCTGATGGGACCTGGATTGCGAAACCATATTTTGGATCTTTGTATGGAACAGGTGATGTATCCTCGAAGGTAGCTTTTAGTGAATCTGCACTAGCATATGGATTCATTAAATAAAAGATAATTAACACAATTGACATCGTTCGAGAAATCATCTTATTACTCCCTTCTAAAGGAAAAATATTCTAGTTCGTTTCTTCTGTTGAGAGAATCATTTTCGTATTCCAGGTAAAAACAATTGAAAACTGACACCGAGTTCAAATTCTAAACGGTATGTTTCACTAAATGAGAACCACCAACCATTCAAGTCCTCGAATGCCGGCTCGACAAAATAGCCATGCCCAGGATATGTAAATTTCTGTTGTCCACTGTAGGTGTACTCCTGACTGGGAAGGAGCGTAATGTTTTCGACAGGTGGGAAATCAATATTGCGCTCGCAGGTCCAGTCCACACAGTTTGGTCCGCGTGCTACCACTCCTAAATGTTTAATCGTGATTGCACGGTTACCCTTATTTTGTATCGTATAGCTTGCTATAACAGGTTCGAAAACACTTGGGTTTTGAGGTGACAATGTAATTGGTGAGATGATTTCAATACCTGGCAAGACCAAAAATCTTTTTATATCTCCTATCTGCCACCAGAAATCTCCCCCTCCAAAAAGCGTAATCTGAGTAAAGTAATCGCTCCCGGGTTCTGTAAAGATTCTTGTCTTTGAAAAATGAATTTCTTGTCCTGGTTGAACGGTTACATTTTCCAGCCAGGGGAAATCTACAGGCGAATTACAGCTCCAATCCTGGCAATTAGGGCCATGGGAACCTACACCGATACGTTGATATTGCAAAACACGGTTCCCCATGTTCTTTAGTATGAATTGAGCCGTAACAGGTTCACCTGTCAATGGAATTGAAGGCGTTATAGTTAAGGGGGAAACAACTTCAAGACCACGATCTACTGAATAGGTTCGCTGCTGCGCTCCTGGAAGCGTTTGCCAGCATCCATTTGTATCCATAAAGAGAGGCACAACAAAATAACCACTACCCGCCTGGTCAAAAGATCGTGTGGCTGAATATTGAATCTCTTGACCTGGGTTAAGGGTTATATTTTCTTTTGAAGAAAATCCAGCCCAATTCTGGCAAGTTAAATCATCACAGTTTGGACCTCGCCCATCCGCATTAATTGACCGAATGAAAATCGTTCTGGTACCATTATTTTTTAGGTTGTAAGTAGCGGTTACAGGTTGGAGAACGACCGGATCGGATGGGCTAAGGGAAGTGGGCGTGGTCACCAATAAACCTGATGACACTGAAAATGTCTTGATGTGGCCCAGTAATTTCCAGAAATCCTCCCCGACATGGTACATTATTTGAGCAATATACCCGCTTCCTACCTCTATATAAGTACGATGTTCCTCAAATGAATACTCTTGACCAGGCAAAATAGTAACATTCTCTTTCCAAGGGAAATCCACAACCCGTTGACATGTGAAAGAGGTACAATTCGGGCCTTGACTGCCTACCCCGATTCGATCGACATGAATTGTGTGAGTGCCCATGTTGCGCAATTTGAAACGCCCGACTATATCTTCCCCTGTGAAGGGCGTAGTTTGGTTAAGTGTTAATTCTTCTATCAACTCCAGACCACGATCCACCGAGAAACTTAACCGGGAACCACCTGGGATGATATACCACCAATCATTTTGGTCGGCGAACATGGGTTGGATAAAGTAACCACTGCCTGCTGATTCATAACTGTTCGTCTTTGAGTAGGAAAACTCTCCCCCGGGTAGCAAAGTTATGTTATTTACCACCTCAAAACCAGCCCAATTCTGGCAAGTCAGGTCGACACAGTTCGGTCCACGACCCTCTACGCTGATTTTTTGAAGCGTAATAGATCTATACCCATTGTTCCGCACCTTGAATGCAGCTGCAACTGGTAAGTTCGCTACCAGTTCGTTGGGAGAAAGAGATAAAGGTTGGCTAATCGCAATTCCCGCCCCGACCGAAAAGGTTATCTTGCTACCAAGCACAAACCACTGATTTGAAGAGTTGTTATAGGTAATTTGAGCGAAATAATTACTTCCTTGCTCGGTAAACACGCGCTGTTTTGTATAAGAAAATTCTTGACCAGGTTGTATCGTAACGGCTTCAGTCACCGGCCAATCCGCCACCGGATTGCACGCCCACTCAGTGCAATTTGGTCCGTGCGAGCCGACCAAGATGCGTGCAAAAGTAATGGATTGTGCGCTTATATTTTTTATTCGGAAGTGCGCAATGACACTCTCTCCAACAAGAGGATCTTGAGGAAATATCGTTAAAGGATCAATAATTTGTATAGGATTCACAAGCGAGAAACGCCAGGTGCTTGACCAACCACTTTCCGCATTGCGATTATCCTTGGACTTCACATGCCATTGATAATCGCCATACTGGTCGTTCAATAAAGTGGGCTGCCAACAAGTGCCACTGATCCATCCGCTGCTTAAGTTTATTGGGCTGTTATAAACTTCCGCAAAAAACTCAACGTAATCTCCATTTGGATCACCATTATTTTGCCAACAAAGATTTGGCGCCGTACCATTGGTGATGATTGAGTTATCAGGTGGACTTAACAAAGTCGGTATACGTGGGGGATCATTGCAAACACTTGTGTCGGTAGTCCACGACAGTTTTACCCTGGCATCCCCACCATCCTCACGAAGCATCACACGAAGATTGTTATTACCGCTCAAACTTCTGGCTGGGCAAACCCAAGAAGTACCGCTGCCACCCCGATCCGCAATGTTCTGCCCGTTTAGCCATAATTTCAATCCATCATCATGTTCGACACCAAACACATAATTCCCTGCAGAAAAATCGATGGTGGCGCTATAGTCCCCGACCCAGGTATCGCCATCCATTCCACCACATGGAGCACCTGAACCATAATTCTTATCTAAACCTGGCCCATTGATTGTTTCCGAGCATTTATAGTTTCCAGAGTTGTTGTTGTCCCACCAACGGTCTTGGTTATCGTAATAATCTGCCTTCCAACTACTAGGCAAAGGTGGTGGAGGTGCATTATCGACGACAATTGCCAGGTGATTCACAATCGCGCGAGAACCGCTTCCTTTCATTAGCGAATTGTTGTAGTAAATACCGCTCGAGCCTCCACCATCAAGCTTTAACACATCGAATGCACCCCGATCTTTTAACCACTGGGCTACCTGGGTTACAGTCCATCCACCAGATGAAACGCCGATAAAAAGATAACGCCGATCACTCGAATAACCAGCCATAGTGACCGCGCTAGTAGTTGTACAGTACCAGCGCTGGTCGCCTGTAAATTGTTCACCCGTGGAGAAATATGTTGTTCCATTTATATAATCACCTTGACAGATAGGAGAACCACCATCTTTTACAATCCATGGTCCTCCAGCAATCGTCATGTTTCTCTTGGATTGCGCGTCACCGATTGCAATTTGAACACTTCTGGAAGAATCAAATCCGATATTACCCCGCACAGGCCAGGTAGTACCATATGCTGACCAATTTTCTTTTTTATTCCCGTCAATATAAGTTAAACCTTGCGCGCAATTGACATTTGACGGACATCCACTGCCAAAATAATCACCGTTGATAATTGCCCATTCCGAAAAGCCTTGGCCCGCATAACGATTTTTCATACTGGAGAGCGGTTCATATCCTCCAGAATCGTTATTCGCTAAACCAACCCTGATTCTCACCCTTGAATCTTGTAGATCGATTTTCAAGAAATATAGGCTGCCATCCGACATCACCTCGATTGGGGAATTCTCGGCAGCAGTAGTGACACTCTCTGGCTCTCCTGGTTGGTTTGGTTCATCCTCAAGGTACGCAATAATAGCCGGTTGACTCTGACTATCAACCACTGGAGCAAGTATTTCACCATTTAGAAAGAATGGAAAAATGAGGCTGAGGATTATTGCGAAGTTTTCTATCATGTCCCCCTCTTGAACAATTATATACAAGATGTAATACACAAATAAGTGATGAATGTAACCAATGTTTTTTAATATACACCTGACTTGCTCACTTTTCCCAAAAGTCGTCGATTTTGAGCACAAAAACGACGATTTCGGGACACTAAAAGCCGAACCGGAT
>Ga0208733_100386_pt1 | contig 20256 bp, 19 predicted proteins | sample SubbioR11Jul_8B1_FD_184816 | JGI IMG/M metagenome (GOLD analysis project Ga0208733, IMG submission 184816) | Serpentinite rock and fluid subsurface biosphere microbial communities from McLaughlin Reserve, California, USA - CR11Jul_8B1 (SPAdes) | ecosystem: Environmental > Terrestrial > Deep... | reverse complement strand
CGGCGCTTGCGGGATGGGTCGCGCTGCTCGATCCGGTGGGGTTAGGCGGCGATCTCGTCAGCATCGTGTCCGACGCCCTGGTAGGCGTGGGGATGGTTCTCCTCGGCGTGTACTTTTTCCGGGTGCGCCGGGCGATGAAGCGTTACCTGTCGGTGCTCTCAAGCGTCGAGCCGCTCGCGTCGGTGCAGTCGGATGCCACCGCCCGCGAGGAGCCTCCGGGTGTCTAGCCTGCTTGCGACACGTATCGAAGAGGTGCTACGGCCTGTGATCGGCACCGTGCTCGCGACGGTGTCTGTCGATGTCGAGGCGAAACGCATCGGGAAGTCGGTGGACACATTAGAACGCAGGGATCTGCCCGTGATCGCCGAGAATCTCGCCGAGGCGCTTAAGCTGGTCGTTGGACCGGACGTCGCGATGGCCGCTTCACAGCGGGTACGAGAGCTACTCTGACACCGTTCGTTGTGCTCGCGATGGTTTACAGCGAGTCATCCGCGTCTTGTGGCGGGCACGGCGCGCGTTCGGGCAGCCACACCGTGAACGTCGTGCCTACCCCCGGTGTGCTCTGTGCGCCTATCCGTCCGCCGAGGATCTCCGTCAGGCTTCGTGCGATCGCGAGGCCGAGTCCAGCGCCCTCGGCGACATGCCCGTCTGGGGGAGCGAGCTGCGCGAACTCCGCGAAGATCTCTTCAATCCTCTCGGGGGGCATGCCAACGCCGGTGTCTGCGACCGTGAAGCACGCCCCGCCGTCGCCGGTGCGGCGGATCGAGAGGGTGACGATCCCGCGCTCAGTGAATTTGACCGCGTTGCCGAGCAGGTTCATGAGCACCTGCTCGATACGGCCCGGATCGGAGAAGATGTATCCGGCGTCGTCAATCTCCGATTCGAACGCGAGTCCTTTGAGGCGGGCCAGTGGCTCCGCGTAGCCGGTGAGGTTCTCGCCGATACTTTCTAGGTCCACGAGCTCGCATCTCAGCTCGACGCCGCCCGCCGCGATCACGGAGATGTCGAGCAGGTCGTTGACGAGGCCGAGCAGTTTGACGCCCGACCGCGAGATCATGCGAAGCTGGGTCTCTTGTTCTTTGGTGATATCTCCCGGAACCCGTGAGAGCAGGACTGAGCTAAAACCAATAATGGAGTTGAGCGGAGTTCGCAGCTCATGGCTCATCCGCGCGATGAAACGGTCCTTTGCCTGCGTTGCTTCCACCAGCTGTTGGTTGGTTTCCACGAGCTGCGTTGTTCTCCGCTCGACCGTCTCTTCGATGTCGCGCTTCGCATCCCGGAGAGCGTGCTCGACCGTTTGCCGCTCGGCAATCTCTGACAGCAGTGCGCTGTTCGACGCGGCAAGCGAGGCAGCCATCTCGTCAAATGCGCGGGCTACCTCACGGATCTCGGTTCCGCGCATCTCACCGAATCGGAACTCGAGGTTGCCGGCAGCCAGTTGTAGCGCCCCCTCGCGCAGTCGCGACAGCGGGCGCGAGACAGTCCTCCAGTTCCACCACGAGGCCGCGCCGACGGTGAGTATGGCGGCGAACGCGATCAGGCCGCCGATCATCGAGATGCGTGATTGAATCCGGGACTGGTCTTCCGAGAGCGTGGCACGGAACTCCATGGTGGCGTTAGAAAGGTCTTGCTCGGTGAGCCGGAGTTGCTGGGCGATGCGGATCCCGTGGGCGTCGAGGCCCGTGTGCAGTAGTTCCGGGTTCGCATCGACGTGGCCAGTGAGTGCGGTGAACAGTGTCGCGAGGCGTTCGTGATAGGGCACGAGTTTGTCGGACAGGGCGACGACTGTTTCGTCGCATCCGCCGGTGGTGGCGAGCGCTTCACCGAGCGCTTCATGTTGCGACCACCAAAGATCGGCCGTTTGCTTGTCGGGGGTCACGGTGTAGTCGCCGGTCAGTAGGGCGAGCTCGAACACCGCGATAGAGATCTGCCGAGCGCGAGTGGCGCAACGATCCCAGTGCAGGGACTGCGAGACTGAAACGAGCAGTACCGTCGCGAGCGCCAAGGTGAACAGGGACGCGAGCACCGCGACGGCTGTCATCCGTGCGCGAATGCTCATGGCGAGCGCGAGGTTAAGCCGCATGCGACACCTCTCCTGCGGTACCGCGAACGACGGTGGAGCCAATTGTGCTGCCTGCTCCTCCGAGGCGATACCCTTATCAGAGATTATGCGCTGTTTTACGTGCTTCGACACGCTGAGGCAGGGAAGCCGCCTGGGCTGCGGGAGCATCGCTCGGAGCTGAGGTGCCGCGCTGCGGTGCGAATTGCGGTGCGAATTGCCCGCACAGCGCCAGCCCGATATACTCGCGGGTGCCGCTCGACGGTGCCCGCAAGCGAGCACCGTCGCACCACATCCGGAGAGCTGGCCGAGCGGCTGAAGGCGCACGACTGGAAATCGTGTATACGGGCTTGAACCCGTATCGAGGGTTCGAATCCCTCGCTCTCCGCCACTGCACGCTACGACGGGAGCGCTCCCCAGAGGGGCGCAGAGGGGCGCTCCCGTTGCCCGGCTTGGCCGCCCTCGCTATACTCGCCTTTGCGTTCGCGGCCGCCTCGCGCGGCCCGCGCCACCGCGGAGAGGTGGCAGAGTGGTTGAATGCGGCGGTCTCGAAAACCGTTGTACGGGCAACCCCCGTACCGAGGGTTCGAATCCCTCCCTCTCCGCCATTGTGATGTCTCAGGACATCGTGGACAGATGTGTCACGACATCGTGGACACATCAGAACGACCGATGGCCTGATAGTTCTTGGTCGGATCGAGGGTGAGGTGCCTCAGCACCTCACCCTCTTCCGTCAAGATACGGACATCGAGATCGAGGAGACCCTAACACTTCAGACGGTACTCATTTCGGGGGCCGGACCAGCCGGCGATGACTCGCGGTAATCTAGTGGACCACCATGACAGGGCATTTAGACAATCGAGTGACTTTGTCCGCAGTGCTCCCGATGAGTATTCTGCTTATGCCGGTCAATCCAGTGGTTCCCATGACGATGAGGTCCACTTTCTCGCGTTCGGCCACCTTAAGGATCGTCTCGGTCGCTCTTCCATGTTCAATCAGTGTGGTCACCCTCACACCTTGCTCTTCTCCGAGTGTTGCGGCGATCTCAAGGCCGGCCTCGGCCATGAGAAGCGACTCTGGTTTTCCGATCCTGTCGTAGTACTCGGTCAATATGCCATGAACATCTACGGACTCATCCACTACGTGCTTGTCGGATCCCAATTGAGCAAGCACGTCGTACCCTCGCGCACCTACATCAACCAAAGTGGTGTTGACGCTGAGTGCGAGAACGTCTGCGCCCTTATCCCGCGCCATCTCTATGGCATGCCTGATCGCACGTATCGACGGCTCCGAGCCATCGGTCGCGACCATGATCTTCTTGATCTTCTCTATCTCAGTCATCATGCTCTGCCGTCTCCTTCAACCTCTAAGTGGAATGTGTCCCCTTCTTTCAAGACCTCCCTTAGCATCGGCGCCTTCAGACCTGGTCACCAAGGGAATGGACTTGCTACGACTCCTATATGAGCGCAGGAATTCCGGGGATCAGTCCCGCAGCCGCCATCGCAACCGTGCATATCACCCACATCGCAAGCGGTATGGCAACGCGGTCAATGGGCACCAAGCTTCTTGTCCTCTCGGCGTCCCCAAGTACGCCACTGTTATCAAGCAGCATCGCCAGCGACCATCCGAACACCGGGTTGATGAGCGCTGAGCCGAATATGCATAGCCCTGCACCCCAAGAATCCATCTTGGTCTGAATCATCTGCATACCGGCTTCGAGTAGCGGGAGAAACACCCCGACAATGAGGGCAACCCTGAGCATCGGCGGCCATACTGCCATATCCATCGGATACCCGATAAGAGATGCAAGAATACAGCCGATTCCTGTCAGTATCGCACCCGCGGGAATCGGTCGCTTGGCGATTCCCGCGGGGATTATGTAAGTTCCCCACGACGACGTGAGATTTCCGCCGCCCAGAACGCTTCCGACTGCTTGCCGCACAGAGCAGACGACCATCGTGTCGTCGACGTGCATGAACACTTTCTCTGATCCCTTTGGATAGTTCACTTCCTGGAAGATGCGGTGACTCAGGAAGTCCGGGGGCCACATGGCGATCGCAAGTATGGCAAACGGCAATACTGCGATGAAATGTCCAAGGTCCGGCATCCCCAGCATCCATCCGGTACCCTCTCCCCACCAGTAGAACGGATTCAGGTTCGGAATGCCTGGCGAGGTCTTGAATTCAAAGGGCGCACCCATAGACAGTGCGACAGTGACCGCAAAGAACGAGCACAAGGGTATCGCCATCCATCTCTTACCTATTCTTGCCAGGTACGTGTATAGGATGATCGTCACGAATATGACGACGAGAAATACCAGCTCAAGGCCGAGTGGTTTTGCCCATGCCCTCAACGCGTCTATCTGTCCTAGCAACCCTGTCAATCCCAAGAACACAAGCAGCCCCCCACGCACGCCGATTCCAGTCAGGTTTACTAGTCTTGACCCACCCTTCATCAATCCAAGCATCAGCCCGAATACCCCGACCATCACACCAAGAGCAAGAGGATGGCCCCCGGCAAGAGCGATGAGTCCGATCAGTGGGAGCATCGGTCCATGGCTTCCCGGAAGATTCACCCGTGGATTCAGAAATCCGCTGACGGGAATGACGAAGAGCAGCGCCGCGATCAGCATCTCGAATCTTACGTTCTCCACCACGAACTCCGGCGTAAGACCAAAGCCGGCTGCGAATGCTGAGACGATCGCCGTCACCATGACGATCTTCCCGATCGTCCCGGATATCGCAGGGACGATATCCTCGACTTCGAAATTGAAGTCTCGCATCGGAAGGTTGAGAGCCCATCGCTTGGGTCTCATTGTCTTCAGTTCATTCTCCAGGTATTCATCCCTCGTCGCGAATGAACTCTCCGGTCTATGAAGATTCCTATATGTGCCCTCTTCTACCACCTGATCGACTCCTTCGACGGCCGCGTCCCGTGGAGTGGCGTGACTCCCGCGAGACCCTTCAATCCCTGAAGTCTACTTCACTGGCGCGAGCAGGGTCGCGGCCCCGCTCGCGCATCTTCTTGATCAGTTCGACGTCGACCATCCCGAGCACTCGCTTCCTCCTGCCGTCGGCGTGGTCCCGGAAACACACGGGCTCTACGCGCGACGGTACAGGCGTCGGTGGGGTGGTCGAAGTCGGACCTCAATCTGCAGGTCGCCGACTACATCTCGTGGGCGGTTTACCGCAAGTGGAACTCTGGTGACCTGCGGTCGTACCGGATCATCGAGCAGTGCATCCGGTCCGAGGCGGATCCGCTTGAGGGGCATGCCGAGGAGTACTACTAGCGGCCTCAGACATGCGACCACCCCGGCTATCCGCTTGCGCGGAAGAGCTCCATGAGCTCTTGTCACCAGGGTGGAACCTTTTCACGGTGAGTATACCCAGGTGGGCGCGAGCCCGCAATCACACCTGGGCCAGCCTGGGTGTGATTGCGGTGGTGAATGAGCCGGGGATGGCTCTCATCGAAGTCAGGACATATGACCCGCGTCCACTGGCTGTCGCCAACATTGTAGATTCGCTCTTACCGTGCCTCTCACCGCGAGGATGTGGACGAGCGAGTCGAAGGAGCAGGAATGTTCGTGGTAGGAGGAATGACGCGGTTCCGTGACCACTTCAGTGCGTACGCTGACCGGTACGTGCCTATCGGCGGAATCAGGTGCAGATCCCCGCTCAGCGCGCGCGGGACTTCCTTCCCCCGGTCCCAAGGCGACTCATGAGGGCGTCGTCAGGCAGCCCGTTCTTACTCCAGCCGCGCTGACGGTAGTAGTCGCGCTTGAGCGACTCGAGCGGCACAGCGCCCCTCCCGCCGCCGTCCGGCTCTTGCTCACGTGTCAGCCGCTCCGGCAGGGTGTCGGCCGAACTGTCGACGCCAAAACGTGCCTGCAGCGCCCGCTCGAGATTGTAGGCGCGTTCACCGACCGCCCAAAAACCGCCGAAGCCATACCGCTCACCGGTCGCGAGTTCGATCGCCCTGATATGCGGGATAAGAGGCATGGGGATGCGGAGAAGGCCCCGTGGCGCGATGCGCATCAGCCGCAGCACAACGGCCGCATGCCGGAAGAGGATCGCAGCCGAGCGGCCCCAGGCGCTCTTGGGCGTCGCAACGAGCGAGCCGGGCAGGACGCCGAGCGTGGTGAAAAGACAGCTCCCCGCCGAGGAAATCGCCTCCATGAGGTCCTGGAAGAGCACCACCAGCGCCGCCTTGCCCTTCGGTGAACGGCCGTCCATCCGCAGAGCGAGCCCTTCGAGGGCCACGCCGTAGCCGCCGCCAAGATGACACCCGCCGCGGTTGGCGACTGCGTACCCGAGACCCTGACCCACAGCCCGGCGTGGCTCGTACGCCGCGATTTCCAGACCCTTCACGTTCATGGCGAAATCGGCCCCACCGTAGCGCTCGGCCAGCGCCCGGCTTCCGTCGGCAAGCTCATCGCCCAGGCCGCGACGGTACGCGATGTCTTCGAAGGTCGCCGCCAGCCCGTCGGTTCTGCCGAACTCCAGTCCGTTGTCCCACAGCCCCCGCTCGGCGGCTTCCATGGCAAACGAGATCGTCCCGCCCGTGCTCATTGTGTCCAGGCCAAGCTCGTCGAGTATCTCGTTCCATTCGATGATCCGGTCGAGGTCAGGGTTGTCGAGGTTGGCGCCGAGCAACACGAGCGTTTCGAGCTCGGGTCCCTTGATGCGCCGACCATCGAGTTCAACCACTCTTCCGCAGCGGATAGGGCAGCTTGTGCAGCCGGCCGTATCCACGAGGCGCCGTGCCGCGAGGGCCTCCCCATCGATCTGCCCCGCGCCATCGAAACGTCCGTGTTTGAAGTTACGGGTTGCGACAATTCCGAGATCTTGCATCGGCTTGAGGAACCCCGCGGTTCCTAGGCGCGGAAGTGAGCCGCCGGCGATCGGATGGGCTTTGAGCGCCGCGCTCCACTCCTTGATGTGCTTGCTATAGCGTTCGGGCTCGGCGACGGGAGTCCTCCGGGTGCCCCAGGCGGCGATGCCTTTGAGGTTCTTCGAGCCGAACACCGCACCCATGCCGGCGCGGCCGGCGGCGCGGTCGTCTGAGAGAAGACACGCGTACGCGACGAGGTTCTCGCCGGCAGGCCCGGCGACGATGGTCCCGCAGCGTTTCCCGACGCCCTTGCGGAGCGCGTCCTGGGCTGCGGTTGTCCTGAGTCCCCAGACATCTTTGGCGTCGTGAACGGTCACGCCTTCCTCGGCGATCTCGAGCCAGACAGGCTGTGCGGCAGCGCCTGTCACGATCAGTGCATCGTAGCCCGCACGTTTGAGGTGCGTGCCGAACGAGCCCCCGCAGTTCGAGGTGGCGGGCAGGCCGGTGAGCGGCGAGCGAGCCGCAACGCTGAAGCGGGATGACGACGGCGCGCCGGTGCCGGTAAGCGGCCCCGTTGAGATGACCAGTACGTTCCCCGGTTCGAGCGGGCCGGCATCTGTGGGCAGGATGTCCGCGAGTATGCGTGCCGCCATCGCCTTTCCGCCGAGCCAGGTCCGGTACTCCTCATCGCTCCAGGGGTAATCGCGAATCTCCCCGCTGCTCAGGTCGACAGCGAGCACGCGGCCCATCCAGCCGCCCCGCAGCGTCACAGCGCACCTTCAAGGATCGCGACGAGCTCCTCGTAGGTCGGTTGTTTGATGTTCATCAAGAGCGCCGCGTCATCGAGCGCCACAGACGCGATCTCGGGAAGCTGCTCGATGCTCACGCCTGCTTGCGTAAGCGTCAGCGGCAGGCCGGTGCGCTCGTGCAGCTGCACGAGCAGTGCTCGCACAGCATCTATCGCGGCCTGCCCGCGCTCGGCGGGGGGCGTGGCGGCGTAGACATCGATTCCGGCGAGGTTCGGCAGGATCGCACCGTAGCGGTCGCACACGGCATCGCTGTTGTACGCCATCCCGTGCGGGAGCAGCAGCGCCATGGCGTCCCCGTGCGCCACCCCGGCGACGGCTCCTACCGCATGCCCCAGTGCGTGCACGATGCCGACCATCGAGTTGCTGAAGGCCACGCCGGCCATAAGTGCCGCGTTGGCGAGCGCCAGGCGTGCGCGCTCGTCGTCGGGGCGGTCGAGGGCCTGCGGAAGGTACTCGCGTATGAGGTCGAGCGCGGAGCGCGCGTAGTTCTCGGAGAGAGGGTTGGCCTGTCGGCAGCTCACCGACTCCACAGCGTGGGTGAGCGCGTCCATCGCCGTCGATGCGGTCAACCGGGGCGGGAGCTTGAGCGTCATGCGCGGGTCGAGGATGGCCACGTCGGGCAGGAGCGAGAGCGACTGGAAGATCAGTTTGAGATGCCGCTCGGTGTCTTTGATGACCGCTGCCGAGGTCGCCTCAGATCCAGTACCCGCTGTGGTCGGGATGGCGATGAACGCAACACTCCGTCGGCCCCGAAGGCTCTCGGCGCCGCGGTAGTGCATCAGGTCGGTTGCGCCGTGGGTGAGCACGATCGCCGCTCCCTTTGCGGTGTCCAGTACGGAGCCGCCGCCTACCGCGATGATCGCGTCCGCTTGCGTCTCTCGGAAGACCCGGGCCACCTCGTTGACCACGGCCACCGAGGAGTCCACCGGCACGTCTGCGAAGATGGTCGCGACGGTCGCCTCGGTGTCCGCCAGCGCGTCGATCACGACGGTGGCGATCTTGAGGTCGAGGAGCTGTTCGTTCGTGATCAGCAGCGGACGCGACACGCCGAGTGAGAGGAGCTCGAAGCCGATGTGCTCGATCGCTCGGCTTCCCGAGAGGATCTTTGCCGAGTTCTGGAACTCGTAGTAGGCAGGAATCACGGGCGCTCTCCTGAATCGATTGTCACGTTCGAGTGCAGTAGGTTCGCATAGGCGACCAGATGCCCCCGGCTGCGTTTCGCAGGGCGGGGGAGGATGCGACGGGTCATGATGTCGGGGAAGAGGTAGCCCTCGACGATGTGCAGGCATCGCAGGATCGACATCGCATGCCTGAGATCGCCGCTTACGGTGGAGCGGTGCTCGGCGAATGCGTCGAGCACGCCCTTGACGCCCAGCAGGCAGGGCAGCGCAACGTCCACGCTCTTGAAGGTGACGAGCAGGTCCGGATCGGCCTCGGCGTAGCCTAGCGCGGTAAGTGAGTTGCCTTCGCGGCGCCATGACACGCGCGGTCCCCACGGCGCGATCAGCAACGTGACGACGGACGGGTCGGGCCAGGAAGCAACCTCTCGGCGCACACGATCGTCCAGCCGCGCTGATGCGATGAGTCCCCGGCCGAGGAGCCACAGCACGAGGGCGGCGACGGCCTTGCGGCCTCGCTTCGCCCTCCAGCCATGTCCTGCCATGGGCTTCTCCTTGGAACGGTCTCACTCATCGTACCATTCCACTGTTTTGGACTCAGAGGGCGGACTGGCGAACCGGGCGGGGGTCTCGATTCCGTGCCAAGCGCACCCATATGCTCACCATCGACCCGCTCAGAGATCGCGCTTGGCGAACAGACGCGCTCCGATGGCGATAAGGATCACAGGATAGGCGGCGGCGTAGATCACCATCCATGCACTCGGCGACTCTGCCGGGGTCAGGATGGAACCCCCGCCTCCGCCCAGCAGTAGCAGTCCCCCAGGCAAGAGGTATTCGATCGCCTTCCTGTACATCGCGTCGGCCGGGAGAAGCAAGCTCGATATGATTCCGAGGTTGACCATCGTTTCGTTCCTGATCGCGCTCCCGATCTGTTCGATGAACCCGCCGACGAACGAGATGCCGTACGCCGCCGCGCACAGCACTCCGTTGGCCAGGGTCGGTAACCTGGTGGTGCCGAGCATCGCCAATCCGAGGAGCGCGAGCGGAGCGAGTGTCAGAAGCGCCAGTGCAGTCGGCACGTTTGCCACGGGCGCTTCGATCAACCATAGGGCAAGCCCTATCAGTGCACTCATGAAGGCAAGATTGTGGAGGGCCAGCATCAGGCCGATGCCGAGCGTTTTTCCTACGAGTAACTCTGTCCTGCGAATAGGACGGACGAGCACCCCATGGAGCAAGCCCGTATCGAGCTCACTCGAGATTGCCGCCACGGAAGCGAACACTGCCGTCAGGCCGACGATGAGGCTTGCCGGAAACAGACCCACATACAGCAACTGAGCCGCCATCACGTTTTCCATGAACGCAGGGGTAGCAGCGTGGCCGCTGACTGCCAGATCCCGTGATGCGAAGTGCAGCGCTAGTCCGTACAGCGCAAGGTACCCAGCTGACATCACGACCGCGGCGATGATCATCTTGCGCTGCCACGCTTCCCGAAAGGTGAGCCCGGCGACGACCGCAATCCGCCGCGCCGATCCGGCTATCCCGCCGGCGGTCACTGACGCTTTGTGCGGCGGCGCTGACGCGACGCTAGCTTCGCCGCGCATGTTGCGCCTCCTTGACGGCATCGAGGAACAGCGCTTCGAGGGTCCGCCTCCGCCTGACCACACCAGTCACCTGTGCTCCTTCCGAGACCAAGCGCTCCACCAGCCCTGGGATGCGACTCTCATCCGGAAGACCGGCCACGAGGCGGAGCGGTTCGTCGACAAGGACGCTGGCCTCCAGGGGACGCAGCCGCACAGCCGCGCCCGCGAACGGCTCAGCGAGGGCGACCTCCACCTCACACGGTCCGGACAGTAACGCCGAGAGCGGTCCGGACTCGATCACCCTTCCGTGATCGATCACCGCCACCTCGTCGCAGACGGATTCGACTTCAGTGAGCAGATGACTGTTGAGGAAGACCGTCACGCCACGCTCACGCGCGGTTAAGAGTATCTCCCTCACCTCGTGCCGGCCAAGAGGGTCGAGCGCGGACGTCGGCTCGTCAAGGATGATCAGGTCCGGATCGGCCAACAGCGCGCACGCGAGTCCAAGACGTTGCGTCATGCCTTTACTGAAGGAGCGGATCTTGCCGCTGTCCTGGGATTTGAGACCCACCAGATCGAGCACACGCTTGGAGCTTTCGGTAATCGCCCCCGACTCCATCCCGGCAAGACGGCCGTGGAGCCTGAGCAGCTCAGAGGCGGTCAGCCAATCCTGGTAGCGGAAGACCTCGGGCAGAAACCCGATGCCGGTCCTCGCACCCAGGTCGCCTAACGGTCTCCCCAGCACCTCGGCGCGGCCGCTGGTTGGTGCGATCAGGCCGACCATCAGTTTCACGAATGTGCTCTTCCCGGCCCCGTTCGGGCCGAGGAACCCGAAGATGTGCCCCCTGCGAACCCGGAGGCACACCTCCTCGCATCCGACCTTGCGACCGTAGTGCTTCGTCAGGCCGTCGGCATCTATGACAAGCGACGTGGCAGTCATCGGATCATAGACTCCGCGATCGCGATCGCCCTCTCATCACCAAAAGCCAATACGGCACGCAAGATGCCATCCTGCTGCCAGATGACCGACACTATGGTCACGGGCTCAGTCTCCTCTGGGGAAGCCCCCTCAGCGCTCGAGGGGTCACTGGAATCCTGCGTCGCCGCGTCAAGGGCCTCGCTGGTCACCTCCGGGTATACCAGTACCGCGGGTATCCCGCCAATCGAAATCTCGCGCGCACTGCCATCGATGTTGGGGACGATCAGTGTGTGTTGCCAATCGTCGATGGATTCGAGCTGCCGCCGTACGTGCTCAGGCAAGAGCGGCAGACTTATCAGCACATCGCGAAGCTCGAGCGGATTCACGCCTTCCGGCACGATAAGCTGTGGACTGCGCGCCTGACCTATGTTGGCATACTCGGCGATATACTGCTCCGAATCCGCCCCGTAGGTCGCGGCCACCATGGAAGGTATTCGGATCTCAAAAGCCTCACCGTCGAGCGATCTTGGTAGCTCCTGCTCGCTTCCGTAGTAAGCGAGCAGATCGTTGACCTCATCCACATCGAGCTTGAACTTCATGATAAGACCGCTCTGAAGCGACAGTATCGGAGTGCCCGCGACGCCTGTGTCGGGAAGTACGACCGGGAAGTCGACAGCAGCCTGGGCTTCCTCCAGAGTCACCCCTCGCGATTCTTGATCGCCTTCGATCCACACTTCACCGAGAGTCCCCATGTCCACGTGCCCGGGGGCACCCTCCAACTCAAGAGCGATACGCTGCAGATCGGACTGGGTAAGCGCGATGGTTCGTATTTGTTCGACGCGAAAGACGTTCAACATATCCGCTGCGGCGCTGCGAACCTGCGGGAATCCTAGAGATGAGAGTGCGAGCACGGCCACGGCGATGGAGGCCGCTCTGCCCCAGCCAAACTCAGCCACGCGCGCTCTCCAGCTCCACCGCCGCGCAGGCGCCGGGCTGCGAAGCGAGGACACGGATGCGATCGGCGCCTTTGGCGTCTCTCCCGCGACTGATTCTGCGATTCGCAGTCGCCCGAGTGCATTCGCCGCGAACAGACGGTCCTCCCGCAGACGCCCGACCGTGCGGTCACACCGTTCACATGTGCTCAGATGCGCCTCTATCTGTGCTCGCGCCTCCGAACTCAACTCGTCGTCGACGTACTCCATCAACTCGCCATCTTCGTAATGCATAGCACTCACTTCCTCTTTTCTCTCGAGGACTCGGCGGAATAGCCCTCGTACGCCTCACGGAATCGGCTTTGCGCCCTTGCCAGCGTGGTGCCTACAGAGCCGGGGGCGATCCCTATCACTTCGGCTATCTCGGCGTATGTGGATCCCGAGTGGCGCAGCAGGAGAACAGTGCGGTCACGCGCGCCCATTCTGGTCAAGGCGTCGCGCACGTCGATGGCCTCTTCCAGAGAAGAGCTCCCGCACTCGCCAGCGTGCTGGCATAGCGCGTCCCTCACACCGGCCCGGCCTTCGCGCGCCCTGCGCCGCTCCTCGGCTCGGAAGTGGTTGTAGGCGAGGTTGGACGCTACGCGTTGTAGCCAAGGACCGGGGTCGCGCACAGCTCCTGATCCCTCGGCGGTCGCACGCTCCCATAGCCGCACGAACGCCTCTTGCGCCAAATCTTCCGCGATCTGCAGATCTCCTGTGAGGTACCGGAGGTGCCGTACGATCCTTGTTCGCTCGGAAGAGAACAAGGATTCGAAATCGTGCGGGCCGGATGCTGCGCGCGCGTCCATCGAGAGCGCCACTCCTCCTCCTCGCATCGAGAACCTCCTGCTGCCGTGGCCACTGGGATGCCCGAACCGGTCATCCGCTCATGTGATATAGACACCGCAGCTGGATGATGTGTGACACGGCTCCTACTCTGGCAAGCGCCACTTGCGGGCCGGGCTCGTCTCCAAGGTGCACAAGACGCGCAAGGGGCTGCGCGTGTTCTTCTGCCGCCGACCGTAGTCGACGCACTCAAGGAACACAAGGCTCGTCAGAGTGATTTGGATAGTATGCGTGACGTACACTCGGGGGTAGAAGACCTGGCCTTTCTGCAGGGCCGACGGCACCTGCGACGTTCAGAACCACGCCGAGGGCCCCTCGTGTGCTGCCTTTCAGGAACTCGCAAAAAGCGCGTAGTTCCGTTGATGAGGATCCCCCGTACCGAGTCGAATCCCTCCCTCTCCGCTAGGAAGCTTGAGAACGAGGGCGACCTACCTAGCCGGTACGGTCGCCCTCGTGTTCCTTCTTGCTTCTAGCGCCATCGAGTACTCGGTCGCTACTGGTATCTGAGTGCCTCGATGGGACTTAGGCGCGCCGCTCGGCGGGCGGGGTAGAAGCCAAAGACCACACCTACGAACGCGCAGATGCCGACCGCAAGGGCGATCGCGTTGAGCGACACAATTGGGACGATTGAGATGAGGGAGCCGGCCACACTCGAGATCGCCCAGCCCACTACGATCCCGATCACCCCGCCTAACAATGTCAGCACAACGGATTCGGTGAGGAACTGCGTTGCGATCACGCCCTCGTCAGCGCCGATAGCCTTCCTAAGCCCGATCTCACGCGTGCGCTCGGTCACGGTGGTGAGCATCATGTTCATGATGCCGATCCCTCCCACCAGCAGTGAGATGCCTGCGATAGCGGCGAGGAGCCCTGTGAGCATCGAGGTCACTTGCGTTACGGTATCGAGCAGCTCCGTCATGTTCCGAATCTGGAAGTCAGCGTCTTCAGGGTCGTCGATGCCGCGCACTTCGAGCAGCTTCGACTCGACAGAGGCCTCGGCTTCGGCCATACGTTCGACGTCGCTTACCGCGAGAGTGATGGACGAAAGCTCTTCTCCGCCGGACACGCGGCGCTGATGGGTTGTTAGCGGGATGAACGCCGAGGAATCCGTGTTGGAGAGTCCGAGGCCCTTCTCGGCGAACACGCCGATCACGCGCAGACGCATGTCTCCGTGCCGCACGTGTTCGCCCACGGGGTTGACCCCTTCCCCGAAGAGGTCTTCGGCGAGCTGTGATCCCAATACGACGACCTGAGAACTCGCCCGCACGTCACGCTCGCTCAAGAAGGCGCCTATGGCGATCTCAAGGTTTTGCACGCTGGCGTGAGCGGGTGTGACGCCGATGATTTGCGCACTGGCGGCAGACTCGGGGCTCACGAGCTGCCCCGCGCTTTGCACGTAGGGATCGACACCGGAGATCAGGTCGAGGGCAGCGAGGGCCTCGGCGTCTTCCAAAGTAAGCGCCTTCGAGGATGCCGAGACGCTTTGAGTTCCGAAACCGTCGCCACCCGATGCTCCCGGCTGGACGACGAGCAGGTTTGAGCCGATACCGGAGATGCTCTCTTCGATGCTCGCCTGTGCGCCGCGCCCGATTGCCAGCAGCGCGATGACAGAGGCAATGCCCACGACGATGCCCAATATTGTGAGCCCGCTGCGAAGCTTGTTGGCGGTCAGGGAGCGCAGTGTTTCCGAGATGAGGTCGGAAAGTCTCATCCGGCGTCAACCTCCTCAAAGAGCAATCCGTCACGGATGTGGACAGTGCGTTTTGCGCGCGCTGCGACCTGAGCTTCGTGCGTGATGAGCAGAATCGTGCGACCTTCGCCGTTTAGGCGGGCAAGCAGGTCCATCACTGCGGTGCCGGTGACTGAGTCAAGGTTGCCGGTCGGCTCATCGGCGAGAATGAGTGAGGGGTCGGTTACGAGGGCGCGTGCTACCGCCACACGCTGCATCTGTCCGCCCGAAAGTTCGTTAGACCGGTGCGTCCACAGCGGTTCGTCAAGCCCCACCGAGCGAAGCGCAGCCGCCGCACGGTCTTCGCGTTCATCCGGGTCGACTCGTCCATACAGCATCGGCAGTACTACATTGCGCATCACGGTCGCTCGGGGAAGGAGATTGAACGACTGGAAGACGAATCCGATGGTCTCCCGGCGCACTCTGGCCAACTCGTGCGTGTCGAGCCCGGCCACGTCACGTCCGTTCAGTCGGAAGACTCCGCCCGTTGGTGTGTCGAGGCAGCCAATGATGTGCATTAGCGTCGACTTGCCTGAACCGCTGGGACCCATGACCGCCAAGAACTCACCTGGTTCCACCGTCAGCGAGACGCCGCGCAGCGCATGCACCTCGCTGCTCACCGAGCCGTAGACCTTCGTCAAATCGCGCGCGTCGATTATCGCCGTCATTGGGGTCCCCTTGGGGCACCGCCGCCCGGAGCACCGCCGCCCGAAGCGCCGCCGCCCGAAGCGCCGCCGGGCATGAGCAGCATGCCGTTGCCGCCTTCGGTGGCGGCGTTCACCGTTCCGGTCACGACGGTGTCGCCCTCAGAGAGGCCCGAGAGCACCTGCGTGTGCGTGTCATTCGAGAGTCCTGGTTCGATGGCGACGCGGCTTGGCGCGGCGCCAGCGTTGTTCAGCACAAGGACGTGGTAGCCGTAGTCGTCGCTTTCGACGGCGGCATTCGGGACGATCAACGAGCTGTCTGTCACCGCGGTCACGATTTCCACGGTTGCGGACATCCCCGGCCTGAGCGCGCTTTCTGTGGAGTCAAACTTGATCCAGACGTCGAATGTCACGACGCCATTCGTAACGGCGCCGTCGCGAGCAATCTCTTGCACGCGACCGGTAGCGATAAGGCCGGGCAGTGCGTCAATCTCCATCTCGGCGGGTTGCCCTACCGCGAGCGTGGGCAGATCAACTTCGTTCACGGCTAGCTTGAGTCCCAGCGCTCCCTGCCCAACGAGTGTCATCGGGACCGACGAGCCCGTCCCGGATGTTGCGCCTCCCGTGCTTGCCGTCTCGATCGAAGCGCTCGTGACCGACGAGGTGCCGCTGCCGTTGATCGCATCGCCCTCCTCGATTGTGATCGACCAGACGATGCCCGCCGCGGGCGCTGTGACCGAGAGGTCGTTTTTGGCCTCAACCGCTTCGTCATATGAGCGCTTGGCGCTGGTACGCGAGGCTTTCGCCGTGGCGAGTCCCGCTTCGGCCACTGTGACGTCGGTTGTGGCCGCCGAGATGTCAGCGTCGGTTACGGTCGCCGTCTGGTTTGTGGCGGTTTGCGTCGCGGGTTGGCTAGACGCGACGGTCGCTTGTTGCTGTTCGCGACGCTCCCTCAGATCAGCAAGCGCCAAGCGGGCGCGCGAGAGGGCCGCTTCTGCCCGTGCGACGCTCTCTTGGGCCTGACGGTAGGTCACGAGCGCTCTTTCGGCTGTCGCGTCGGCTGTCGCGGAGTCCATCGTGTAGAGCGTATCGCCTGCTGAGACCTCTTGGCCTTCCTCGACTGCTATGGAGGCGACTTTCCCAGAAGAGCTCGGCCACGCCTCTACAGGCTCGGAATACTCGAGGTTGCCCGTGCCCGAGATTGTCACCGAGATAGAGTCGCGGCGCACTTGAGCGGTCTGAAAGGTCACCATGTCGCCCGGTGGCGCGGCCGCCCGCGTCACCGCCCAGACCGCTCCCGCGGTTACCAGCAGTAGCGCCACGCCTATCCAGCCGCGATACCGGCGGATCGTTTTCCGAAGCTTCATCGTGTTGCACTCCTTATCGCGATAGAGGTCGCTTTTACAGTAGCGGCCACGATGAGGAGTTACGTCGTGCTGTGGATGGCTGTTTCGCATACACCGCAGGAAGCAAGCGGACGAAAGGGTGCTCCCTGCGGACTACGGCGCCCAAGCGGTCAGTCAGGCGCCGCCGGGAGTTACGAGTCCGCTTTCGTAGGCGATCACCACGAGCTGCGCCCTGTCACGGGCGGCGAGCTTCGTCAGGATGCGCGAGACGTGCGTCTTCGCGGTCATGGGGCTGATGAATAGCCTCTCGGCGATCTCGCCATTACTGAGCCCATGGGCGACTAGGCCCAGGATCTCGCGCTCGCGCTCGGTGAGCACGTGCAGGGCTGTCGGGTTCAGGCGGGAGATGCTGGGGCGCGAGGCGAACTCACGCACGAGGCGCCGAGTGATGCTTGGGGCGAGGAGCGCATCACCCTGCGCAATCACCCGAATCGCTTCGATGAGCTGATCGGGCTCTGTGTCTTTGAGCAGGAACCCGCTCGCTCCCGCCCGCAGTGCCTGGTAGACATAGTCGTCCGCGTCGAAAGTCGTGAGCACGAGCACACGCGGACCGTCTTCTCGCTTCTCATCGAGTATGCGCCGCGTCGCTTCGAGCCCGTCGGTACCCGGCATGCGCACGTCCATCAGCACCACGTCGGGTGAGAGTAGTGCCGTCATGGCGACGGCGCTCTCGCCATCCTCGGCTTCACCTACAACCTCCAGGCCGTCGGCCGCGTCCACGAGCACTCGGAAGCCGGCGCGCACAAGCGCTTGATCATCGGCGATAAGGACCTTGATCGTCATGAGGTTCCTCCAAGCGGGATGGTCGCGGTGACCTCGAATCCTCCACTATCGCGCGGACTTGCCGCAAACGTGCCGCCAAGAGCCTCGATCCGCTCGCGCATGCCGCGTATCCCATGGCCGTCAAGAATGGCGGCGGTATTCTGGCCGTCATCGCTTATGCGTAGTCTGAGCGCATCAGAGGCGTCTATGTGAACCTCGATATGCCGAGGTGATGCATGGCGCACCGCGTTTGTGAGCGCCTCTTGCACGATGCGGTAGGCCGAGACTGAAGCGAATGCGGGTATGGCTTCGAGGTTGCCGTTCAACACCAGGCTAACCCGGTATCCGGCGTCTCGGACCTGGGTGACCAGACGTTCAACATCGGTGATACCCGGGGTCGGCTCCAGTCGCGCGCCGCCCTCGTCAGTGCGCATCACGCCGAGCACGGAACGCACTTCGGCGAGCGCCTGCTTGCCGGTCAAGCGAATGTGACGGATAGACTCGCTTGCTTTCTCGGGATCTCGTCTCACGAGTGTCTCAGCCGCCGCGGCTTGCACTGTGACAATCGAAAGACTGTGTGCGAGGACGTCATGCAGCTCACGTGCTATCCGGATACGCTCTTCGCTAACGCGGCGGGACGCTTCCTCTTCGCGTGTGCGCTCAGCGTCTGTGGCTCGTTGCTTGAGCGCTTCGATGTACTCTCGTCGGCTACGGACGCTGTCGCCCAGGAACGCGGATGCGGACATGAGCACCACAGCGGAAACCGACTCGCGTAGCCAGCGCATGTCCTGCGAAGCGGTTAACAGCGGGATGGCGAGCACCGCGGCCAGCACGAGCGCCGCAATCCACCGGGGGCGCCTACGTGTGGCCATCGAGGCCGTGGTATAGAGCGCGATCATGGGGCCGAGTAGCGCGAACGCGGGCGGACGAGGCTCCAACGCATAAGCGAGGGCGAAACCGGTTGAAAGCGCGAGCGCTATTAGCGGGTTAGTGCGCCGTAGAGCGAGGGGGAGGAAACAGCCCGCGACGAGCAGGTACGTGAACGCGTCCGTAACTTGCGTTCCTATCGGCGGGGTGCCAGGAGGCAAGGGAGCCTTGCCTGCGAGTAATGAGTCAACGGTCCAGACTTGCAACATGGTCAGCATCGCAAGACCCACCGCCATCGCGGTGTCTACCGCGAGCGGGGACGCGTTCTCGATGCGCTGTCGAAGTAAGGCAAGCATGTAGTCATCGTAATGCGACGCGGGGCGCTCCGATAGCCACTCAGGGTGTATGTGCGCGTGCTACCGGGGGAGCACGTGGCGGCCCGCGACCCGAAATGGCTTCCACATGAGGGCGAGCGCACGGGGACATTCCTTTATTGCCGCGTGCTTCGGCGGACCATGACGCCCTGTGCGCGGTTACGCCCAGCGGTACGCCGGGAATCGTCGTGGGAGGACCGACGAGAAAGGTGGACGGACAGATGACTGATGACAAAGCGCGCGCGAAGCCAGCGCGTAAGTCTGCGTCGAAGAAGGCCGACGGACTCGCCGAAGTTCGTGCGAACATCGCCGAAATGCCCGAGCCTGACCGGATGATGGCCGAGAGATTTCACTCGATCATCGAGAGAACAGCGCCCTCGCTCACGCCCAGGATGTGGTACGGGATGCCGGCGTACGCGAAAGACGGCAAGGTGCTGTGCTTCTTCCAGAGCGCGTCGAAGTTCAAGGTAAGGTACGCGACATTTGGATTCGAGCCGGAAGCCGCGCTCGATGACGGCGCCATGTGGCCGACGGCGTTTGCCCTGACTTCGCTGGGCGACGACGAAGAGAAGCGGATAGCCGCCCTCGTCAAGAGGGCTCTTTGGCCTACTGCGGCGGTTGACACGTCTGGCACGGAGTGAACCCGCGAGCCTTGGCCTCGTCGAGTGTCACGGGGATTTTGCTCCTGGCTAGGTGCCGGCACTCGCCGGTATGGTATCGTTCGCCGGTTCTCGTGATGTAGACGGTAGTGCCGCCTGGGGGGTCGCCGCGCACGCCGGTGCCGCTTGGTGCGGCCGGTGCCTCGCCGCCCACACTCCAAAGGCCGCGCCCGGCTTCGCGCGCTTCGACCTGGTAGCGGGTGAAACGGTCAACGTAGCGGACGTTGGGCGGAAAGGTCGACAGCTGCGCGAAGCCGTCCAGCAGGAGACGGGCGTTGAGCATCTTCGCGCGGATCTCGGCGTCCGTGGCCGCGGATGGCTGTTCAAGCCAGATGTAGGCGAGCATTCGCCCGTAGCGGTCGCGCGGTTCGATGTCGGTCTCGAGCCACACACGCGCGCCGATTGGGAGGGCGCGTGCGGTGTATGCGGACGACTCCCGGCCGTATGGCTCGACCCCTCCGTGGGTTTCCGGTGTGTCGACGCCGATGAAGCGCACCCGCTCCTCGACGCCGTTTTCCAGTCGGAAGCGTGCGGTGTCGCCGTCGGTGTGGCCCGTTACGGCGGCGGCGATGACCTTCGGAGCGGTGGCAGGCGGTTCGGGCGAAGGCGCAGGCGCAGGTGCAGGCGGGGGCGTCGGAGCGGGCGGGGGTGCAGGTGTAGGCGTGGGCGTGGGCGCAAGCGTG
>Ga0208733_100384_pt1 | contig 20318 bp, 21 predicted proteins | sample SubbioR11Jul_8B1_FD_184816 | JGI IMG/M metagenome (GOLD analysis project Ga0208733, IMG submission 184816) | Serpentinite rock and fluid subsurface biosphere microbial communities from McLaughlin Reserve, California, USA - CR11Jul_8B1 (SPAdes) | ecosystem: Environmental > Terrestrial > Deep... | reverse complement strand
AGGAAGAATGGGGTAAAAAAGTATCAGGCAGAGCGTAATCGAATAAATAAAATTGGGTTGATCGACATAGGAGGTGCCCCATAGCTAACCGAAAATATTACGCTTTGAATTCTTGAATTGGCTAATTATGTTGGGAAAATCTCCCCTTCCCCCTCTTTTCCAAAGAGGGGTATAAGAGTTCATTTGTATTACTTAAACCCATAACTGAGGCAGGTTACCTATTGATCCGTTTTTTTGCTTGAAATATTATGAATTTGTTATAAAATTTCCAAATATTTAGAAGCGTTTTGAAAACCTGCGGAAAGGAGGAAAAATGGAGAAGGAAGGCTTTGATCTAAAAGAAATCAAAGAAACTGCAATCAGGGTGTTAACATCAACCCAGGCATTCTTTAAAGAGATGCCCAAGACAGGTGGGTATATTAAACCGCTGATCTTTATGATTGCGATGGGTGTCATAGGGGGCCTGATCCAGAGTCTATTCAGCATTATTGGCCTGAAGGTTGCCACAGGACTGGCAATGGGTTTGGCTTCGATTATTCTGGTGCCAATTATCGTAGGGATATTCGGTTTTGTCGGTGCAGCTATCCTTTTTCTGATATGGAGGCTAATGGGCTCTAAGGAGACCTACGAGACGGCCTACCGATGTGCTGCATACATTTCGGTACTGACGCCAATAACCTGTGTGCTTGGGATTGTTCCGTATATTGGGGGTGCTGTAGGGGTAGCCTTGTCAATATATTTCACCATCATAGCGACCATCGAGGTTCACCGGATTCCCTCGCAAAAAGCATGGCTTGTTTTCGGCATTATCGGAGCTCTATTGATTCTATTGACTATCACCGGAGAGATCAGTTCAAGGAGGATGGTGAAAGAAGCGGGCAAGTTCCAGAAACAGATGGAAGAGACTACCAAAGAAATGCAGAAACAGATGGAAGGGGTAACCAAGGAGATGCAGAAGGCTACAGAGGATGCCAGCAAGGAGATGCAAAAGGCTACAGAAGAAGCAACCAAGGCTCTTGAGGAGTTGCAGAAACAAATGGAGAAGTCAAAGGAGAAAAGCGACTAAACGAAAGGGTCCGGGGCTTGTTTTTCCAAAACTGATGCGAAAGGCAGGTCCCGCCCCCCATCCCACCTATCTCTTCAATTCAATATCAAATCCCCAATGGAAAGATATTGGGCCCTGGCTATATTCCGAGGATGATTTTCCTTCGAAATGATTGTTGTTTTTCATTTTCAAAGTACAGGAATTTTTAGCAATTCCTCCTTCGTTATCCACCTTTGCACTATTGGAAAAAATATAGTCCTTATCTTTTTTCTGGCCTTCGAAATACTTTAACTGTGGAGGATTAAAAACCATACCTGATTTAAATTCCATTTTAAATTGACCGCCACTTTGAGTAATGACGACTTCTCCTTTACTGGGTTTGCCTGGCGGGACAGGGCCTTTTGCCCAGTGATTGGATGTTGAATAGTTCCAGGTTCCAACAATAGGATCTGCTGCCACCAGATTGACAAAACCGAGATTCAAAAAAACAAATAAAGTCAAAAACCCAACCCCGACAGCCATGGTTCTATTCATTCTTCCGAGCATAAACTTCTCCTTTCTTTTAACAAATGGCATTGTTCTTCTTATTTTTTAACGATTTCGACACGTCGGTTTTTGGCTTTGCCCTCTTCGGTTTTGTTGTCTGCGATGGGCTTATCCTGTCCCCAGCCTGCAGCGGTAAGCCGTTTTGCATCGATCCCTGCTTTCACAAGAGCACTGACTACGGACTCCGCTCTCTGTTGTGAAAGGGTTTTGTTTCTCGCAGGAGTTCCTGTGCTGTCGGTATGGCCCTCAACCCCTACCTTCAACCCCGGGTTATCCTTGAGGAGTTTCACTATCTGATCAATAATGGGCTTGGATTCGGGCCTGATGGTTGCCTTGTCGGTGTCGAAATTGATGTAAAGCGCTACAAAACCCTGTTTGTTCAGAGCGGCAAGCATGTCACCGGCTGTTACCTCCTGAACCATCGCCTTCTTTTCGACGAAGACCAAGTTATATGCCTCTCCCTGGTCATAAGCCTCAACATGCACCCACGTGGTCGCTCCTCCTTTTTCTACTTTCAAATAAGTTTGATCACGGGTTTCGAATACAGTCATTCCCCCTGTCTTCTGGATAGCATTGGCATAATTGCGTACAATTTGCAATTCGCTTGGGGCCTTTCCATCCCTTTTAAAAATATACTTGATAAAGCGATAAGATCCTTCAACCGCCACCCAGTTTCCCTTGGAATCTTTAAAGCGATCATACTGATCAAAATCCTTTTCTTCACAGCTATCAATGTAAAAGTTGGGCATCCGAGTAAGAAGCGGATGGTCCTTACACCCTGGATCATCCTGGGCATAGCCTATTCCTGCTGAAATCAGAAGAAGTGTAACCAAAATCAACCCTGTCTGTAACCTTTGCTTTCTCATGTAAATTCTACTCATCTGTTTAGTGCAAACTCAAGGGGTGCTCCAAGAGGAAGTCCCTCAGCCTTTCGGTTTGACGACCTGGGCAAAGGTAATCTGAGGAACCAACAGGAAGAAAATGGCAAGAAAGATCGCAAAAATTTTTAACTTTTTCATGCGCCCCCCCTTTTACCACGCAAACAGAAAGTTAATAATTCATTAGTCGGAGGCTGAATAGAAATATTCACCCTCCAAGAAAATTGTAAATTTTGGCCCCATCTCCTGCTGGATTAAATACCGCTCTGTTTTTCGGCGAAATCGCCAGCGATGGGCAGTTTGTATTTTTCGCCTTTGAAAGCCTTGAACATCAGGAAGAGCCAGAGGAGCAGAGTCAGGATTGAAAGGATGAGGGATAAAATCCATCCGACGAAGGGGATCACTCCAAGAATGATCACAGCCACGAAGAGGGGCAGAAAGGCGGCCAGGGATTGGGCGGCATGAAATCGGACGAACTTGTTCTCCTTCTCAAGGGCCAGAAAAACAATTCCGGTCACCCATCCCAGAACATAGCAGAGCAAAGCCTCGATGTTCTCATCAATACCCAGTGTCGTCTTGGTTTTTGGGGCTTCCATGATTTTCCTCCTTTTGTTTTGTGATTTTAAACCTTAGATTTCGATCATCTTCGTTGTGAGTATTTTGATAAAATTGTTATCAAACTATTTGTTAAAGGTCAAGTGAAAATTTTACTTTTTTGTGGTAATGGTGAATATATTGAAAAGGAAATAGAGGAGTTCGTCATGTCCTGGCAGGCGTTGTTGGCGGTGATCTTCTGGGGGTTTTCATTCATTGCCACAAAAGTGGCATTGAGAGAAGTCCATCCCTTTACACTTCTGACGCTCCGTTATGCAATTGGGGCGCTACTGCTTCTTCTTTTCCAACTGGGCCGGGATAGAACTTTTTTAAAAATATTTTCTCCCCGGGACTGGGTTTACATTTTCATCCTCGCTGCGGTGGGTGTTTCTGGTCTCGGCCTTCTCCAGGCCTATGGACTCCTCCACACGACCGCCATCAATACGGGATGGATCATTGCAATCAATCCCATCCTGATCGCGCTCTCTGCCCGTTTCTTCCTCGGGGAGGTGATTACACCCAGGAAAATTGTGGGGATCTTCTTAGGTTTCTCCGGAGTTTTTCTCATCATCTCCAGGGGGATCTTTTCCCTTTCCTTGTTTCAGTTGGACTCCACTTATGGAGATTTCCTGGTGCTTGCCAGCGCACTGGCCTGGACCGGTTTTACCATCGGAGGGAAAGGTTTCATCTCACGGTTTCCTTCTTTAGCCACGGTCACGACCATCATGCTCTCGGGATGTCTGATCGTCCTTCCCCTGAGCCTTTTAAAGGGAGAGTGGAACAATCTTTTCCATTTATCCCTCACCGCCTGGATCGGCATTCTTTTTCTGGGAGTCTTCTGCTCCGGCCTGGGGTATCTTTTCTGGTATTCGGCTCTTAAAAAAAGAGATTCTGGAGTCGTCGGAATGTATCTTTACCTGGAGCCCTTTGCCACCCTGATCGGAGCTTATCTCCTGCTGGATGAAGAAATCCGGTGGATCACGATGATGGGCGGAGGAATGATTTTGTGCGGGGTCTTTCTGGCAACGCATACAGCATCGAAAAGGTCTTCGGGGAAGAGTTAGGAAGTTAGGTTTTGTGCAGAGTTGTGATTTGGCGTTTACTTTTGTATGCGATCTTCAATCTTTTTTATCGCCTCTCTAATTTTTGGAGCTAATGATCCTTTTTGAGATTTTTCCAATCGGGTTAGCGCTTTGATCGATTCCCCGGTCCCTATCTTTCCCAGGGTATCACAGATCGAAGAGAGAGAGGGGTCGGTTAGGGGATTTTTCTGAAGAAAGCCCAGCAATCCCTTGCCCCCCCTTTTTTCCAAGACTTCAATCAAAATCTGCTCCGAAGTCTTCCCCTCGATGGAAATATTTCCGGAAAGACCAAAGGCGAGGTAGATATGTGTTTCGAGTTTATCGGATTGCGGAGATGGGGTTGCGGATAGCACTTTTAGCATCTCGACCATCTTTCCGAGACCCCGGGCGCTTTTGATCACGCCCAGGCACCAGACCGCTCTTTTTCGCACCTCAATGTCCGGATCATTTAAAGACGAAAGATAGATTGACTCACCCTCAGGGCCTCCGACCTGGCACAAGGTGTGAAGGGCCTGTTCCCTCAATTTGGCGTGCTCATGGTTAACGAAACCCTTTGCGATTTTTACCAGAGAGCCCTGCCACTCCCAGGACTTGATCTCTCCAAGAACCCTGAGAATATCGCAAGTCGTATCGATAGAGGTCTGCTGTTGCTCCAGTTCCTTCAGAAGATGGACAGGGCAACCGGTCCGATTTGGATCAGGACTTCACAGGCATTCTTCCTTACCCTCGAGCGATAAGACAAAACATACCCCATCCATCGAATGTGGTTGGAGTTTTCAAAGCCTCAGGTAGAGTTACGTTGATTTTTGAAAAGGGGTCGATTAGATTTAAAGACCGGGGAAGCGGGTAGGATGAAATCTTTCAAAACGCTTAAAGAAGACCTTATCAAAAACAAATGGCGAATTCTGACAGGACTTGCCGCCCTTCTCATCGTCGATGTCCTCCAGCTTCTCATTCCGAGAGTGGTGAAACATGCCATCGATGATCTCACTTCGGGAGACATCTCCCCTCCTCGCCTCCTCAATTACGGCTTACAAATTCTCATTCTGGCCCTTGGCATTGGCGGATTCCGTTATGTCTGGAGATACCTCTTGTTAGGCGCCTCTCGGCGGATGGAGAAGGCCCTCAGGGAACGCCTCTTTCTCCACCTTCAGGCGCTCTCCCCTTCCTACTTCTCACGGACCAAAATAGGAGACCTGATGGCCCATGCGATCAATGATGTTGAGGCCGTCCGAATGGCGACGGCCCTCGGGCTGGTCTTTATCGTCGATACGATCATACTGGGTATCCTGACGATCTTTTTCATGGTCTATATCGACCCGGTCTTAACCCTCTATGCCGTTCTCCCCATGCCGTTGATCACCCTCATCACCCTTCTCTTCAGCCGGAGAATTCACGACCGTTACGAAGTTCTCCAGAAAGCTTTCGCTCATCTCACCGAACGGGTGAGGGAGTCCATTTCGGGCATCCGTGTCGTCAAAGCCTATGTTCAGGAGGAGATGGAAAAAGAGAAACTCTCCTGCCTGAGCCGGGACTATATCGAGAAAAATGTGAGCGTGACCAGGCTATGGGGAATGTTTTTCCCCCTGCTCCTCTTTCTTTCGAACCTTTCTCTGGCCATTGTTCTCTTCCTGGGCGGAAAACTGACCATTCTCCAGAAGATCTCCACAGGAGACTTTGTGGCCTTCATGAGCTATCTGGGGATGCTCGCCTGGCCGATGATGGCCCTGGGATGGGCAATCAATGTGATTCAGCGCGGAGGCGCTTCCATGGACCGTTTGAACCGGATATTCGGGGAGGTTCCGGAGATTTCCGACGATCCCGAAGCCCTCTCTTCCGTCTTGCCGAAAGGGAGGATTGAGATCAGAAACCTAACCGTTTCACCCGGCAACGGCGGAGCCCCGCTTCTTGAGGATATCCATCTCAACATCCATAAGGGCGAAAGAATCGTCATCGTGGGAAGAACCGGAGCCGGCAAGACCGTCTTGTGCCATTTTCTGGTAAGGATGCTGGAACCTCCGAAAGATTCGATCTTTTTTGACGGAACTGAAATCCATCGCATTCCTCTGAAGGGGTTGAGAAGTTCGATCGGTTTTGTCCCTCAGGATACCTTCCTCTTCTCCGACACGATCAGAGAGAATATCGCCTTTGGAAAACCCGGCGCCACACTGGAGGAGATCGAAGAGGCAGCCCGAATTGCACAGATTCATGATGAGATGATGGAATTTCCCGCAGGCATCGATACGGTCATTGGCGAAAAGGGGATCACGCTCTCCGGCGGGCAGAGACAGCGTGTTGCCATTGCCAGGGCAGTTTTGATGAATGCACCCATCTTTATCCTCGATGACGGCCTCTCCTCGGTAGACATCCAGACGGAAGAGAAGATCCTTGACGGATTGGAAAAATTCCTCAAGGGAAAGACGAGCATCCTGATCACCCATCGAATTGCTCCGCTCAAAAGAGCGGATCGGATCATTGTCCTCGAGAAGGGTAGGGTGGCGGAGATGGGAGATCATGGAGCCCTTCTCTCAAGAGATGGGATCTATGCGAAGCTTTACCGGGAAAGAGAGATGGAAGAGGAATTGGAAAGAGAATAACGCTGGAATAATGGAATAATGGAACGATGGAATATTGGGTAAAATCAAATAATAATCATTTTCAAACTAATGCAAACGTAATTAATTTATTGTCATTGCCAAATTCGAGATTCCGAAACAATACTGAAACGAATTCAGCACAAGGTTCGGAATGACATACTTTTTTTGTCATGCTGAACTCGTTTCAGCATCTCATTTAATGCGTTTGTATTAGAAACAGATTTTCCCATTATTCCAATATTCCACCATTCCATGAGATGGGAGAGTAAATTATCGACGAGGGAATTTGATTCCCAAAAATTAGGACTATTCAAGGGTTGAGCGATGTACGCTGATTTCGGATATATGGAAGAGGGAAAACTGGGGAAACCCTACGATCTGAAACTGATGGGTCGGTTGTGGACCTATCTCAGGCGTTACTGGTTTCTGATGAGCGTCTCCCTCTTCTTCGTCCTGGTCATGGCGGCGCTTGACCTGGTCATTCCCTACCTGACCAAAGAGGCGATTGACCGCTACATCGTCACCTCTGCGAGGGAGGTGGTTCTCCGGGGGGACAGGTCACCGGAAGAGAGGCGGCTCCTTCAGCAATTTGAAAAGGTTCTCATCCCCATGAAGCAAGAGGGGAGATATCTGCTTCCGCCGGATGCCTTAAGGTCTATGGACCGCAAGGAGTCGGCCCTCTTTCAGAAGGCAGGCCTGCTCTCGGAAAATCGATACTACCTCTTTATGCCCCGAAAGCCGGAAGAAGATGCCTTGCTCAAAAAATATCCATCCTTTTTTGAAAGGAGCGGCCCTTACTGTTTCATCCCTTTCGACCGGATGAAAGAGTTAGAGAGAGAGGATCGCCTCATCCTGAGGGGAGGGGATATCGAAGGAGTTTTACACCTCTCCCTCCTCATTGTTTTCATCCTGGCCGTCCATTTCGGTTTGAATTTTGTTCAGGTCTATACGATGGAGGTGGCGGGCCAAAAGATGATGCACGACCTCCGGATGAAGGCGTTCTCCCATCTCCAGAATCTTCCGGTATCATTCTTCGACAGGAATCCTGTGGGAAGGCTCGTCACACGCCTCACCAATGATATTCAGAATGTCCATGAAATGTTCACCTCCGTTCTCATCAACCTTTTCAGGGATGTCATCCTCCTGATCGGAATCGTCATCATTCTTCTCCACCTCCATCGGGAGATGGCCCTGGTCTCCTTTTCGGTCATTCCCCTGATCTTTGTCATCACCCTCTTCTTCAGCCGCCGGGCCAGGGATGCGTTTCGTGAGATCCGTTTTAAGATCGCCCAGATGAACGGTTTTCTCCAGGAAAATTTCGCAGGGATCAAAGTGGTTCAACTCTTCCGGAGGGAGAAGGAGAACAGCCGGCGATTCGAGAAGATCAATGAGGCCCATTATCTGGCCAATATGAGGCAGATTACCCTCTATGCCTTCTTCGTTCCACTCGTCGAAATTTTAAGCTCCGGAGCCATAGGGCTTCTGATCTGGTATGGCGGAGGAAGGGTGATCCAGGAAGCCATCAGTCTCGGCGTTCTCGTTGCCTTTCTCTCCTATATCCGGATGTTCTTCCAGCCCATCCGGGACCTCTCCGAAAAGTATAATATCCTCCAGTCGGCGATGGCATCGCTGGAGAGAATTTTCGGGCTACTCGACCAGGATGAGAAGATAAGCCGGTCCCGTTCACCGGTCAGAGGAAAGGTCAAGGGGAATATCGAATTTCAACAGGTCTCCTTCTCATATAATGGAAAGGACCGGGTCCTCAACGAAGTTTCCTTTTCCGTGCGCGAGGGAGAGACAATCGCTATTGTGGGAGCCACCGGTGCTGGAAAGACATCGCTTCTCTCTCTTTTCGAACGGTTTTACGAACTGGAAGAAGGGAAGATTCTACTCGACGGGATCGATATTCGAGAGAGAGATATCTCCGATCTCCGGTCACAGATCGGTCTGGTGATGCAGGACACGTTTCTCTTTGCAGGGGATATTGAGGAGAATATCAGGCTGGGAGACCAGAGGGCAGATGGAGCAAGGGTGAAGGAAGCGGCCCGGGTGGTGAATGCGGATAAGTTTATTCAGCGATTGGCCAATCAATATCAAACCAGGGTAGGAGAGGGAGGAGAAGTTTTATCCGCCGGCCAAAGACAGCTCCTGGCCTTTGCAAGAGCCCTCTATGCCAATCCGAAAATCCTCATCCTCGATGAGGCGACCTCCCATGTCGATCCGGAAACAGATCGATTCATTCAGGAAGGATTGACACGGTTACTCAAAGGGAGAACAGCCATTGTCATTGCCCACCGCCTCTCAACCATCCAGTATGCGGATCGGATTGTGGTTCTTCATAAAGGAAGGGTTCGGGAGATTGGCGCCCATGCCGAGTTGATGGCAAAGAAGGGCCTCTACTACCGGCTTTATCAACTCCAATATGGAAGGTCCTAATATAGTTCGGAGTGTGGAGTTCGTAGTTCGGAGTCTTTAGACTGAAAACCAGAAACTGATAACCACGAACTGAGAGTTCCGAAATCCCTGCCCCGATTCTATCGGGGCGAACTCATCACTCTGAATTTTTATTATCTTTCTCCATTCCGCATGATTTTCTCTTTTCTGTCGTCCATCGTCTCTCGTCCTTCGTGGCCACAGGTGTGACGCCTGTGCTACGTCTATCAACTTTAGGCACTTTAGTCGTCTCTCATTCCTCGTGTACCTCTACAATTTGACAAAACGGGCGATAAATGCTTAAATTTAAACATCAAGAGATAACTGTTCGTTCTTAATTTATGGAGGTTTAATAAGATGCTTGAATCAAAGGTTGCAAAAAATGAAGCTATTGCTATCCCTGAAAGAATTGCTAAAAAACTTTCACTAAAAGACGGGATGATTGTCGAAGCAAAAGTTGAAAAAGGCAGATTACTTATTTTGTGGAGAAAAAATAAAATCAAAAATATCATGAAGTATGCAGGCATCTGGGAAGGTGAGGATGTCGAGAGTGTCTTTAAGGAAATACATAAGGGTTGGCATAAATGGCAAAAGAGGTTGTCTGTATAGATACGGATATCTGTTCCTCTCTTGACATTAAATACCATGCACTTTTCAAGAGTGATGGAATCGGGAAAAGTCGTCATTCCCGTGAAAACGGGAATCCAGAGAATTCCAACTGCTTGAAAACACTGGATTCCTGCTTTCGCAGGAATGACTGATAATTGGCTTTTCAGACCTTTTACGAAACCTTCAAGAGTAACCGGATTAAATCTTATTCCGATAGATTGATGAATCATCCTTTCCATTTTCTCACCCTTCGTCCCTCGTCCCTCCCACCTACGCTAAAGCTTCGGCGGGCAAGCTGCCTTCTGATTACTGGTCACTGATTACTGATTACTTTTTACTGCTTACTGCCGACTGCCTCCTGTATTCTGTATCGTCTCTCTTCCCTCTTGTCTCCCTCTCTCCCCCTCGCCCCCTCTGCTTTACTTATCCAGCACCTCCCTAACTTTTCTCAGCAGATCTTCCAGGTTAAAGGGCTTTTGAAGAAAAGACAGACCCTTTTCCAGAACACCATGATGGACAATGGCATTGTCCGTATAGCCTGACATATGGAGCGCCTTCGCCCCTGGATGGCGGGATACGAGACTTTCAGCCAACTCGCGACCATTCATCCCCGGCAATACCACATCCGTCACAATCAGATGAATCGGTCCCCCATGCTGCTCACAAATCTGTCTGGCCTCATCCCCATGAGACGCCTCCAGGACCGTGTACCCATTTTTAGTGAGGATTTGAACGGCCACCTGCCGGACCTTCTCCTCATCCTCCACCACCAGTATCGTCTCACCCCCGCCAGGAAGCTTCTTTTGAACCACCTTCTCACCCGCTTCCTCAGGAGGCTCATCCACCCGGGGAAGATAAATCTTAAAAGCGGTCCCCTGTCCTGGTTCACTGTATACCCAGATATTTCCACCACTCTGCTTCACAATTCCATAAACGGTTGACAAACCCAATCCTGTTCCCTTGTCCTTCTCCTTGGTCGTAAAGAAAGGCTCAAAGATCCGTTCTTTAACCTCTGGCGACATCCCCACTCCCGTATCGCTCACTGAGAGCATCGCGTAACGCCCCGGCGTCACCGCTACATGGTTGCGGGCATAATTCTGATCCAGCTCCACATTGGCCGTCTCAATCGTGAGTTTTCCTCCCTTCGGCATGGCATCTCTTGCATTGACCGCAAGGTTCATCACCACCTGCTCGATCTGTCCGGGATCAGCCTTCACCGTTCCCAAATTTTCTGCCAATAGAGTAACCAGCCCGATATCTTCACCAATGACCCTGTGTAACATTTTTTCCATATCTCGTAAAATGGTGTTGAGGTCTAATACCTTCACCTCCAACACCTGGCGTCTGCTGAAGGCTAAAAGCTGCCGGGTGAGAGCGGCCGCCCGGTCCGCCGCCTTCTCAACCTGCTCGATATTTTCTCGCAAAGGATCATCCTTTTTAATCTCCATGAGGGAGAGCTGATTGTTTCCCTTGATGATGGTAAGAAGATTATTGAAGTCATGGGCAATCCCGCCTGCCAGCCGGCCTATGGCCTCCACCTTCTGAGCCTGCCGAAGCTGGTCCTCAAACGCCTTTTTCTCTTCCTCCGCCTGCTTGCGTTCCGCCTCCCGAAATTGAAGCGATTCTGCCATTTGATCAAACGATTGCGCCAATTGCCCGATTTCTCCTGGAGGGTAGGAAGACCCTGTGCGGACTGTCAGGTCCCCGTCCGCCACCCGTTTTGTCGTGTTCAGCAGCCTGTTCACCGGACCCATGATAAAGAAGCCGCCAAACCACCAGGCGGCTACGAGCGTCAGAATGCTCACCAGCGCCAGTAAGGCAAGGTTACGGAACAGGATTCGGTTTGCCTCCGCAAAGGCCATTTTAGAAGGAATGCCTACAAACACATAAGCGCCCACCTCTTTCCTGTCGCTCAGCGGCGTAAAGGCATATAAACGCAGGATACCATCAATGCCTGGAATCTCGACCGTGCCCTCTCCTTGCCGGGTCAAGATGGCTTTTACGATTAGGGTATCTGATATGCTTTGGCCCACCCATTTCTCAGGATATGGATAACGGGTCAGGATTGTTCCCTTCCGGTCAAACACCGTAAACACTGAACCTGAAGGTAATTGCGCTTTTGTAGCGATCATGTTTAACCAGGTCAAGTCCAGGCTGGCAAAGACCACGGCCTTCAAGTGGTCTGCCCCGACGAGAATCGGGTAAGACAAAACGATGCTCGGTTTTCCTGTGATGCGCCCAATCAAATATTCGCTTACCGTAAATTTACGGGTATGAAGGATACGAGCGAACCACTCCCGATCGGCGAAATTTACAGGCTGCTTCATTGGAAGAGCGCTGCAAATGACCTGGCCATCCGGTCCTGTCACACCAAGGTTCGTATAGAATGAGTATTCTTTAAGCAAATCTGCCAGGAATGGAGAATACCCGGACGACGGGCATTCGAGCACGTGGTCCATTTTGGCCAGGTCTGCGAGCAGTTGGTGGGTTCCCTCAATTAATCGTTCTTTTTCATCGGAGACTTTCTTGGCAAGATCCAATGCGTCATCAAGGGCATGTAATCGGGCCTGACGGCGCTGTTCTAAGCCCATATAGAATGTTAGGATCAATGCCGGAATGACGGCGATCAGGACGAGAAAGATTAATTTAGTCCGTAAACTGCCAAAAGAAAAAAGAGCCATAATATCCTCCTTATCCTCCTTTCGATCAACCCTCCCTTTTCCCTCCGACATGAGACTGTGTCGCAATGTCATTGGGAGGGAGCGCTTGCCTGTGGCAGCAGGGGAGCAGGCATCCAGGGTTTTGCAGGGTTCCCTGCTTTCGCAGGGACAAGTCTGGATTCCGGTTTTCACCGGAATGACAGACCTTGGCAGGACTTTTTTCAAAGAGCGAAATGTTACGAAAAAAAGGCAAAATTGATGGTCTCATAAAAAGTCCTTCAAAGGATAGAAAACAACTTGTTTTTAAAAAGATTTTGTGAAAATAGTAACGTTGGGGGATGGGGTGGAGTTCTTTTACCCGAATAAGATTTTGAAATGTGGAATTTGGAATGCTCATATTTTCGGAATATGCATGAATTTATGTTCTATACTATAAAAATGTGCCAAAAAAATCAACCTAAATTTTCGGTGGCTATGAAAGACACACCAGCTGCCAGGAATTTAGAGGAAGCTGCTCGGGATTTTTAAGGAACCCATTTTCACTTAACGATAGAGGAAGATCAGGATGAGGAATAATGGCCGATCCAATGAACCTTTGGGTAGGACTGTTTAACAGAGTTAAACAATCTTTCATCGCCTGTCCACAGGACACAGTCGTAAATCTCTGATAGGGAGAGATAATGGCAATCGTAGGTGTTTGTTTTTTTTAGTTGATGAGCGATTCGAATGGCGCCTGAGTGGAGTCCGGGTTCTTCGAGAATTTGAACACCAAACTCCATCACGACATGGAGGGCTGTGATCGCCGTATCCAGGTCCATCTCGCCCCGAAGTATCCTTTTGTAAATGGCATTGGCGACTTCCGAAAGGATGAGACAGGGGGCAATGAGGGAGGTTTCTTCCCGGGCCCATTGATTGGCCAGGGCGAGAGCCTGAGGAGTGTAAGATTCCGGTATTGCCCACATCGCTGCGAGACTGGCATCCACCACCGCAACATTTTTCATAAAGCATTCCTGTCTTTCCTGGACTCTTGTATAAGATCCGCAGAACTGACAGTAAAAACCTTCCCCTTAAATGCCTTCCGTTGAAATTGATAGGCTTTTTCTACAGCATCTTTTAAGGAAGTCGTCTTCCTTTCGTGGTCCATTTCCTCTTCTTTCATCAGTTTCTGGGTGATGGCTTGGAAGCAGTATTCTGAGATTGAAACATCCTTTTTGGCAGCCGCTGCCTTTATATGACGGCGTATCCCTGCGTCGTGGATATAGATGTTCAAGCGAACAGGGCCTGTCTTTTTCCCGGACATATCGTAAACCACCTCCTTTTATAAAATAAATAGCACTAAAGCACTATAGTGTCAAATGGTAATTTTCAGCACACTGCTATCAAATATTTTATGGTATGTCCCAAATTTTAAGGATTATGATGGAGGGCGCATGGACGGGATGATCGTTTTAAACGGGAAGGTTCCTTTACTATCCGGGGTCAGGAGATCAGGCGATTCAGCCCCAATGACCTGACCTCCCTTTCAAAGAAATTTTGAAGCTCTAACGATGTCACTTCCCTGTCGACGAAGTCGATCGAGAAGTCTTTGATATCTCCAAAATAACAGAGTTGGCTCAAAAAGAGTTTTTCAGAGAAGAGGACTCCAAACTTCTTTTTGCATCCATTCATAATGCCTTTGAGAGAGAACCCGGCTTTTATGCAGAAGCGGAGGTCAATGTAGTCACGCCATTCCCCTCTTCTTCCGATGGCATAGGCTTTGTCCAGGGCGATGTCCTTCCAGCTCTGCAAGCCAAAGGATTGCGTGGGAATGATTCTGTAAAGTGGATGGAATGGGTAATGGATAAAACTGATCTTCACTCCGAGGGGAGAGACGATACTTAATTCGTCGGCGGTGTCCATTAGTATTTGGAGCTTTTTTAAATGTTTTCTTACTTTTAAAAGAAATGGCTTTGAAATAGGATTTTTGCAGAAGATGTCGAAATCATATGATTTCCGATGAAAAAGCTGAAGGGCCAACGCTGTTCCGCCTGCGAGGACTCCCTGCCTGGAGAATGTCTTTAATGATTCGAAGGTTTTTTTCTGTTCTTCGGAAAGAATGTCAAAATGGAGTTTTGACATAGTCCTCCTCTTTTAACGGTTTATCTTTAAGCCCAAGGATGAAATGCTTAATGAAATAGAAGACTGCTGGACGGTAGACCTTTTTAGGATAATTTATGAACGTTTCCCTTGTCTCTTTTAGAGTATAAATCCTGAGTAATTGCCGAATCTCCTTGAGGCCGCCATAGCTTAAAATCTGGTGGATAATATAAACCCTGTCCTGCTCCTCATCCATTTTTTTTAAACTCTTTGACCATAACAAGGGCTGAAAATTCAAAGGTAACTTTCTCATCATATATGAAAAACTATCACAGAATAAGAAAAAATACAATCATTCGGCAACCCCTCAGTTATGAAGGATAAATGCTTTGTCGAATATGTGACTCAGGGCCCTGCCGCAGGAGCCCTGGAAAATCCCTCCGGGCCAGAGGCCCTCATGGGCCGGCGGCAGCCCTAAAGGGCTGAGTTACAGGTTGTGGTAAACTTAAGCAAACCATAACTGAGGGATTACATCATTCGTTGCTTCACCGTTCAATGTCCTTTGTCCATCGTTGATTACTCCCCAACTTCTGAAATTGTTAAAGGGTATCGAAGGGTTGACAAATGAGAGGGGCTATCCTATATAGGATGAAGATTATGGAAAATTCAAAAATAGAAGAGAACGACCAAAGACCGAAGGAGATAAGACCCGAAGAAGAGAAAAAGCGGGAAGTGGATCTCAACACCCTTTTTCCCGGGAAGGACTATGATCTTAATCGCCTTTTCCCCGATGAGGGGACCAAGAAGCTTTTGCATGAACTGAAGCGGAACAAGAGGGATATCGACCGGTTTATTAAAAGTCTCAATCTTGAGGAGGAGTAGATGAAGTGTCCCCGTTGTGAGGAAGCATTGCCGTATATTCTTTGCGAGGGATGTGGAGAAAAAATACCGGAGGGGAGCCGTTTCTGTTGCCGGTGCGGAAACCCTGTCCTGGCGAAGGACGAGGAGAGCGATTTGTCGAATAGGCAGTTATGCAGTGATGGGAGTTGCATCGGCGCCATCAATGAGGCGGGGGCCTGTAATATCTGCGGGAAGCCCTATGCGGGTAAATCTTAATGAGAATAACCAAATTCCAAGCGCCTGCCTCCGCCGAAGCGCCTGCCCGCCGCACGAGGCTTCGGCAGGCGGGGCTTCTCGCAGGCAGGCCAATAATCAAATAATAACCAAATATGATAGTCTCGTAAAAAGTCTGAAAAGGAGATTTTTGTCATCCCTGCGCAAGTCCCGCTCTTAGCGGGATATTTTCATATAGTTAAAATTCCCTGGATTCCCGTTTTCACGGGAATGACGACTTTTTACGATTCCTTCAAATATCAATGACCGAAATTCAACAAAACAGCTAATCATTCTTATCTTAGTTTTGGTTAATTGGATATTGGGTAATTGGAATTTATCTGGGATTTGGTTATTGGAATTTATTTTATAAATCAACAGGATCGATTACATTGACAGGCGGATTGACAGTGATTATGTTATATTAAACGAGGCCATTATAAAGTTCGGCCCAGGAGGTTGTCATGATTTTTTTGCCAAAGAGCGGCGCAGATAAGGAGGAGAAAGGACGGGATGAAAAGATCATTATTCCTCCCGAACTTCCCATCCTTCCCCTGAGGGGGACTGTGCTTTATCCTGACCTGATTTTGCCCATCATGGTGGGCCGGAAGAGATCCGTCAAATTGATCGATGATGCGATGGATTCGAACCGGATCATCGGCATCGTCACTCAAAAGCGATCCGAAATCGAAGAACCGAAGGAGGGCGATCTCTATTCGGTTGGAGTAGCCGCGCTGATTCTCAGGATGATCCGGGAACTGGACGGAAGCCAGCGGGTCATCGTCCAGGGCGTTTCAAGAATCAGGGTGAGGGAATATATTCAGAGAGAGCCTTATTTCAGGGCGCGAACGGATACCATCGAAGAAGGATTCGCCCTGGGTGTGGAGATAGAGGCCCTCATGATGAACTTGAAAAATTTATTTCAGAGGGCGGTTGAGCTGGCCCCTTATCTCACCTCCGAGCTTGGCTCGATGGTCAGTAACATCAAATCCCCTCCCATTCTTGCCGACCTTATCGCTTCCAATCTCAATGTTTCCACCCCTGAAAAGCAGGGGATTCTGGAGACGATTGATGTCCGGGAGCGGCTGACCAAAGTCCACCTCGTCCTGAACAAGGAGGTTCAAGTTCTGGAACTGGGCAATAAGATCCAATCCCAGGTGAAGGAGGATATGGATCGGACTCAAAGAGAGTACTATCTTCGTGAGCAGTTGAAGGCCATCAAAAAAGAGCTGGGGGAACTGGACGACCACTCCAGCGAGATCAAAGAATTAAGGGAGAGAATTAAGAAGGCCAAGATGCCGCCCGAGGTGGTCACAGCCGCGGAGAAAGAGTTAGACCGTCTGTCTAAAATTCCTCCTGCTTCAGCGGAATATACGGTTGCCAGAACCTATCTCGACTGGCTGGTGGAACTTCCATGGTCGGAGGCGACTGAGGATAATCTTGAAATTCAAAATGCCCAGAAGACACTGGACGAGGACCATTATGATCTGGAAAAGGTGAAGAAGAGGATTCTCGAATACCTGGCCGTCAGGAAGCTGAAGTCCGATATGAAGGGACCGATCCTCTGCTTCGTGGGGCCACCTGGAGTGGGCAAGACCTCTCTCGGAAAATCGATCGCCAGGGCCATGGGGAGAAAATTCATGCGGATCTCATTAGGCGGGGTAAGAGATGAGGCGGAGATCCGGGGACACCGAAGAACCTATGTGGGCGCCCTGCCAGGCCGGATCATTCAGGGAGTCAAGAAGACGGGATCGAACAATCCTGTCTTCATGCTCGACGAAGTGGATAAGATCGGAATGGACTTCCGAGGAGACCCCTCTTCCGCCCTTCTCGAGGTTCTTGACCCGGAGCAGAACTTCTCCTTTTCGGATCACTATATCGATCTCCCCTTCGACCTTTCAAAAGTGATGTTCATCACCACAGCCAATGTGCTCGACACCATTCCTCCGCCCCTTCGAGACCGGATGGAGACTCTGGAACTTCCGGGGTATAGCGAAGATCAGAAGATGATGATTGCCAAGGATTTTCTAATCCTGAAGCAGATCACTGAACACGGGTTGACTTCGGAGTATATCGAATTTCAGGATGCGGCCCTTCAGGTCATCATCAGCTCCTATACGCGTGAGGCAGGGGTGAGAAACCTGGAGAGGGAGATTGCCGCCATCTGCCGCGGGGTAGCCAAGGATGTGGCCTCAGGGAATAATCATGAAAAGGTGATCATCAATCCTGAGGCCCTCCATAAATTTCTCGGGCCGGTCAAGTTCTTCCCTGAAGTGGCCGAGCGAACCTCTGAGCCGGGTGTGGCCACAGGGCTGGCCTGGACGCCCACGGGAGGAGATATCATCTTTGTAGAGGCGACGAAGATGAGAGGGGAGAAGGGATTGACATTGACCGGTCAGCTGGGCGATGTGATGAAAGAGTCCGCACAGGCGGCGCTGGCCTATGTGCGATCGAAAGCAAAAGATCTTGGGATTGAAGAAGACTTCTTTGAGAAGCATGACATTCACATCCATGTTCCTGCAGGCGCCATTCCAAAAGACGGGCCCTCGGCCGGAATCACGATGTTTATCGCTCTGACCTCTCTTTTGACCAACAAACCTGTCCGCAATGATGTGGCCCTGACCGGAGAAATCACCCTGAGAGGCCTCGTCCTTCCCGTAGGAGGGATCAAGGAGAAGGTTTTGGCGGGAATGCGCGCGGGAATCAGGACGATCATCCTTCCGAAGAAGAACGAAAAGGATCTGGAGGAAATTCCGGAACATATCCGAAATCAGTTGAGTTTCAAGTTTATTCAAAAGATGGATGAGGCGATCGAACTGGCCCTCAAACATCCCGAACTGCAGAAGCCGGAACACGGGGCATTGACCATTACGGCCTGATGAGAGCACGGAAGTTGCGTGGATTTTCCCAAGCTCAGAAATTTAATTATCTTTCCTGTTCAGAGGTCGGGCCAATCCCTGCTCTGTCTTCAGGACCCTCAGAATATTAGCGACAAAGCGCTTTTTCTTCCTCCCCCTCTATACTTCATCATCTCCCTCTTCGATGGTCGTCATTCGATTCTGGATATCCAGACCGAATACATGAGAAGATTCGGAGAATTTCTTTTTACAGAAAAGATCGAGGAGATCATCCATCAACTTGATGACACCCTCTTTCTCGAAGGGGAGAAATTCCAGGAAGCCCTGCGGCAGAAGGAGGAAGGGTTCAAGAAGGCTTCTTTTAGAGAGGCCGCATTTGCCGGAAAAAGTTATGAAAGAGAACCCGGGAGGCTAAAGGATCAACTCCTTGGGTATTTTACCGGGCTGGAGGGTCCGGGGCCGCTTCCGGAGAGAAAAGAGATAAACCCCGTTAGAAAGGACGGGGCTTTATCCCCCGCCCTTTCTGAAGTGTATTCAAATTCTGATTCACAACTTCATCCCTGCCTTAAAAAGGCGGGGCTTTCTAACGGGGTAAAGGGATTGAAAGGGGTGATTGCTCCGCACATCGATTTCCAGCGAGGAGGCTCCTGTTACGCCTTTGCCCACCAGGAGGTGTGGCGGAACCGTTTGCCGGACTGCTTCATGATCTTTGGCACGGCCCATACCCCGATGGGACATCCTTTCTCTCTGACCCGAAAGAAGTTCATTACTCCGCTTGGCGACTTAGAGGTGGATCAAGAACTGGTCGATGCGATTCAATCCCGATGCCCTGATGACCTTTTCATGGGCGAGGGGATCCATCGGAGTGAGCATTCCATCGAGTTTCAGTGCGTCTTTCTCCGGTATCTCTTTCCGGAACCCGCACCTGTCAGGATCGTTCCCATTCTGAGCGGATCATTCCATGAGGCGATTGAGAGAGGAATTTCGCCGATGGAACTTCCAGCCATCCGTCAGTTCATTGAGGCGGTCAAAGAATCAATATCCTCCCTTGGAAGAGAGGTCTGTTATATTGCCAGCGCCGACCTCGCCCATATGGGCCTTCAGTTTGGCGACCGGGACGGAATCGGAGAGTATGATCTCCGGATCCTTGAAGAGGAAGACAGGGAGATGCTAAAACATGCCGAGAGAATGGATGGGGAGGGTTTCTTCTCTTCCATTTCAGGGGAACGGGATCGAAAGCGGATCTGCGGACTGCCGGCCGTCTACGCAATGCTCAAAGTGATGGAGGCAAAAGAGGGCAGACTCCTCAAATACGGTCAGGCCTTCACTCCGGAGACTCAATCCGTCGTCTCTTTCGCCAGCATGGCCTTCTATTAGATTGCGGAATTCGGAGAAAAAATTCTTTAAAATCTCCCCTATCCCCTCTTTGTTAAAGAGGGGAATTTCCCCCTTTGGAAAAGGGGGATGAAGGGGGATTTTGTAAATCTCATTCTTGCTGTTAGTTGCTTCGTAAATCAGGAGGGTTTTTGTTTGATTCTGTCGAGGGAGGGATAGACCTGGGAGAGTTTGGTTTCGATTTCCTGAGGGAAGTCCATCTGGAGGTTAAGAACCTTCTCCCTGATCAGGGCAAGGGTCCCCAGTTTTTCACTCACCTCTTTTGGCGTGACTCTGCTCAATCTCTTTGAAACCTCTCTGACCTCTTCATTGAGGAATTCAATCAGCTTTAAAACTTCCGAGACCTTTTTCTGGGGCATCCTCGTTCCTTTCCTTCTCTCTCTGCTTCCACCATACCCGATTTAAAAAGGGATTTCAAGAAGTTTAATTTTC
>Ga0208733_100383_pt1 | contig 20362 bp, 18 predicted proteins | sample SubbioR11Jul_8B1_FD_184816 | JGI IMG/M metagenome (GOLD analysis project Ga0208733, IMG submission 184816) | Serpentinite rock and fluid subsurface biosphere microbial communities from McLaughlin Reserve, California, USA - CR11Jul_8B1 (SPAdes) | ecosystem: Environmental > Terrestrial > Deep... | reverse complement strand
GCGAGCGGGGGCACAAGCGTTTACCCCCGGCCAGCTAGTGCTGCTGAGAGACTATGTCAGCAACGGCGGCGGCCTGCTGATGACCGGTGGCCCTGAGAGCTTCGGTTTAGGTGCCTGGTACCGCACCCCGGTCGAGGAGGTGCTGCCGGTCAACTCCAACCTCAGAACCGACGTGGAGCTCCCGCTGGTAGCGATGGTATTAGTCATCGACCGCTCGCAGTCGATGGCGGCCGGGCGGCCTACTCGATTAGCGCTAGCTCAACAAGGCGCTATCGACGTGGTCGATCTGGCTTACCAAGAAGACCTGCTAGGGCTGATCGTATTTAGCGATCAAAGTGAGTGGGTCTTCCCGTTGCGCCAGGCTACTGACCAGGGCAAGCGCGAGATGGTAGCGAAGATTTTGGGCATTGAGCTGCAGGGCGGGACCATCTTTGAGCCGGCTTACCGCATGGCCATTAGCGCGCTGGCAGAGACCACCGCCGCCATTCGGCACATCATCGTGCTCTCGGACGGCGAGTTTTTCGACGGTCGTGGTCCCTTTGCCCGTGCCGGCACGCCCCCTGATTTCGCCGCCATGGCCGCCGCAGCCTTGGCGCAAGGCATCACGACCACCACCATCGCCATCGGCGAGGTCGGCGCAGGCCAGCTCCTGGCTATTGCTCGAGCCGGCGGCGGGCGCTTTTACCCCGCCTTCGACGCTGCTACTTTGCCGCAGATCTTTACCAGTGAGGTGCTGACAGCTACCCGCTTGTTCCTGCGTGAGGAGAGGCTGGCCCCGCTCGTCAGGCGGCATCCGCTGCTGCTGGGGCTGGCTGAGGCGCCGCCAGCTATTGACGCCTACATCGCTACCAGCCTCAAGCCGGACGGCGAGGTGTTGCTGGAGGGGCACAGCGGCGAGCCGATCCTGGCGGTGCGGCGGCAGGGGCTAGGCCGAAGCGCCGCGCTGACCACCGACCTCAGCGCCTGGGCCGGTGCCTTTGGCCGCTGGCCGGAGCTGCCCGGCCTGCTGGGGACGGTGGTGCGCTGGCTGCAAACCTCACCCCATAGGTACTCGGTCACGGTCAGTCCCACCGGCAACAAGCTGCGTGTGGCGGTAGACGCCGTCAAAGACGGTGAGTACATCAACAGCCTGCAGCTCGAAGCGCACTATGCCGGCTTGGTCCAGGCGCTGACGCAGGTCGCTCCCGGCCGTTACGAAGCGTTCATCGAAGCGCCGCTGGGCGGCGGCAACCTGCTCATTATCAGCGGCTCGGAGGTGGTGGCCCGCACTGTGGTCAGCCCGCCCAATGCCGAGTTCGACCAGACGGGGGCGGTGCTGCTGATGCAGGAGATCGCCCGGCAGACCGGCGGTGAGGTCATCGCCGTGCCGGGGCGCTATGCTCCGCCGGCAGGCAGCGCACCTACCCCAATCTGGTGGGCGCTGGCCCTGGCCGGGCTGGCCCTGTTCGTGCTCGAGCTGTTATGGCGGCGCTTCGCCGGACGGGGCTCTCTACGACCGGCTAAACCGGTGGCCGGGTAAGACCGCCTCCTATTCGCCATCGTCACTGTCGCCACTGTCGACGTCGACCTTCATGATCTCGCGCAACACGCTAGTGGCAAAGGCCCCCTTGGGCAGCATAAAACTTACCCTCAGCCCGTCGTCTTGAGCTAGCTCTAACTCGCGCAGCAACACCCGGCTGCTGCGGTAGGCGCCGCGCCGCCGCACAAAATCCAGCCAGCGCAGGCCGAGCGAGTCCAAGACCTCTTGCTCGAGCCCCCCCGCCTCGCCGCTACTCAGCTTGACCTTCTTGCCGTAGAGCGGCAAAGCGGCGCTGATCTCCAGCCGCTTGACGCGCTCACTTTCTAGAACGGCATCTTCCACCACGAATAGCCCGCCGCTATCGTGGCGCTTGGCGCGTTCACGGGCCAGCACCCGGTCATATAGGCCGCGCTTAAGCCTGAGCCGCAACAGGTGGTTAAACAGCAACGATTGCAGCGCCGAGATGAAAAATAGCCCCAGGCGATGCCCGCCGGGCACAAACTCCCCCCGGATCAGCCGGAGGCCGTCAATAGCGTTGCTGCCGAAGCGCCCGAAGCGCTGCGGCCCGAAGTAGTTGGGAAGCCCGCGCGCTTGCAACTCCGCGACTACGGCCTGGGCATGAGACAGCGCCGTGGGGTTGGTCTGGCGGATGCGCACCGTGAAGCGGTTGCCCAGTAGGTGCCCAATCCCTAACTTATTGCTATGCCGCGAGGTCTCTAGCACCCTCACCCCGTCCAACTTAACTAGCTCCTCCCACACCTGAGCGTAGCGGTTCGGCACGCTCAGCCACTGCTCGGTCAGGGCGTGCTTGTCCTTAAGCCCTGCTACCCCGATCTCGGCCTCCGCCACTCCGAGCCTCATTAGCGCTACCACCAGGTCACGGGTGCTGAGGCCCCGCTTTTCAACCAGGGCATAGCTGTGCGAGCCTTGGCCGCTAGGCAGGTAGAGCGGTACCTCACGAACCACAAAATCCTCAAGGGCCACCCGCACCACCCCCCCGGTCCCCGGTAGGTCGTGAGTTAAGGGCGGGAAATCCGACCAGCGGAAGCGGAACCCCTCCAGTTCAGCTAACAGCCGACTCATCGGTCTCAAGGTGCTCCTGCATGAGCCTTTGGGCGCTCTGAAAACGAGCGATGAGCGAAGGCGCCTCGAGCATCGCCTGCCGCGCTACTGCCGGCACGCGGAGGTTGGCACAAATAAACGAGGCTTGGTAGACCAGGTCGTCAGGGATCGCCTCTTCCAGCTGCTCTTGGGCGCCGGCATCAAAGAACCTCTGGGCATACCGCCGAAAGGTATCCAGGGCATCCCAGGCCGCTACCTGCTCGAGGTTGGGATCGCCACGCACCAGCGGATAAGGGCGATCCTCGATACTGTAGTACGGGTGGCTGGTAGTATCGATAGCCTCGACCTTGCAGCGCTCCTGGCCGTGCACCAGGATGTGATAGGTGCCGTCCATGTTCTCGGCCACCTTGATGATATCAACATAAGCTCCAACCGCGTGGGTAGACACCGCGCCATCACTAAGATGGGCACGCGACCGCGACAGCACGATGACTAGCCGTGGCTGGTTGTTTAGGCAGTCCTTGACCATCTGCTTGTAGCGCTCTTCAAAGATATAGAGCGGGATGGTCATGCCGGGGAAGATCACCGTCTCAGGAAGCGGGAAGAGCGGAATGGTCGGGCGAAGCCTTATGGTCGGGCGAAGCCTTAATGTCACGGCACTACCGTATCAGGTCTTGACCCACTAGAGTTGTCTCTAACCCGAAATGTTGTCCGGCGTTGGATGATTGCACTACCAGGGTCAAAGATGCCATGCTTAAGATTGAGGAGAGGGAACCGTGGCGATAGTGAGAAGGCCCACGCAGCTTGGGGATCATGGCTGACCCGCCGACCGTAAAGCCGCCGTACCTGCTAATCGCCATGACTAGCGAGGAACGCGGCGCCGGCTTCGGTACAGTGGCACGCGACCTCAGCCTTAACCCGCTCGTGCTAACCGAGGTCGAGCAGCTCCTTTACCAAACCCGCGCCAGTATCCCGGCGGCTATCATTCTCGAGGAAAGTCTGCTAGCTCAGGTACCCCAGCTCGATCTAATCGCCCTGCTGCGGCGCCGCAAGCCACTCGCCTCAGTGCCGCTGGTATGCCTCGGCCCTGACCGCCCCGAACGTCAGGTGGCGGTGATTGAGTCGGGTGCCGACGTTTACCTCACCCTGCCGACCCGTGCCCCCATCGTCCGGGCCTACCTCAAACAGCTGCTCGCCCGCCAACAGGTCGAGGGTTCGCTGCGCGACGCGCTAGGCAAGATGCGCAATATCGAACAGCACTACCAAGAGGCCGAGCGGGTCAAAGAGGACCTGATCCACATGCTGGTACACGACCTAAAAAGCCCTATCTCGAGCGTGATGGGGTTGCTCGATCACAGCCTCGAGACTCTCCAGAGTTCAGGCCCGGACAACGTTACCGAGCTGCTGGCCCTAGCCAGAGCCGAATCGCAGCACCTGTTGCACTTGGCAGCTAATATCCTCGACGTGCGGCGGATGAAAGAGGGGCAGATGCCGTTTAATCCGGTCTGGATCGACAACCTCACCGAACTGGCCAAGGTTGCGTTGCAAGATGTCAGCGGCGCCCCTAAAGAAATGTCATTGCGAGCAGAGCGAAGCAATCGGCATTTCAGCTTCCTGGTGCGGCCCGAGGCGGAGCAGCTCGTGGCTGATGCCGACCTGTTGCGCCGCATCCTGGCTAACCTCTTGGGCAACGCGGTCAAGCATACCCGCCGGGCTGGTCACATCGACTTTCGCGCCTGGAAACAAGACACCGCCATCGTCCTATCGATTCGCGACGACGGCGAAGGCATCCCCGAGGCCGATCACCACCGCATCTTTAACGCCTTCGAGCAGTCGCGGCACACCATTCACGACCGCTTCGACACCGGCATGGGGTTAACCTTTTGCAAGCTGGCGGTAGAGAAGCACGGCGGCAAGATCTGGGTCGAATCGAAGGTCGGGCGCGGCAGCACCTTCTTCTTTACCATCCCGCTCAGCCTACAGATACAGTTGCCGGAAGACGAGGTGGTCTTTGACACGGCGACCGTGGGGTAAGGACCCCCCCAAGGTTGGGGGGGACCAAGGGGGGGTGGGCGGGGGGCCGGGTTGGTGGCTTGAAGAGCCGCTGTGGCAGGCAGGGCTTAGCCGGGTAGCCGGCGTTGACGAGGCGGGGCGTGGCGCGCTAGCCGGCCCGGTGGTGGCGGCTGCGGTGTTGCTTACGCCGCATCAGCCCTATGCCTACCGCGACTCCAAGCAGCTTACCGCCAAGCAGCGCGAGCGCCTGGCGCAGGAGATCGCCGCGCACGCCGTTGGCTGGGCCATCGGCTGTGCCAGCGCCGCCGAGATCGATGCCGTAGGGGTGCTGCACGCTACCCAGCTAGCCGCTCAACGGGCACTCTCCAGTATCAACCCGCCGCCGGAAGGGCTGGTGACCGACTATTTAAGGCTTGACTTTGCCGGCCCTGTGGTGGCCGCGATCAAGGCCGACCGGCAGAGCCTGCAAGTGGCCGCTGCCAGTATCCTAGCCAAGACCTACCGCGATAGCCTTATGCAGAAGCTCGACGACGCCTATCCCGAGTACGGCTTCGCCACGCATAAGGGGTATGGCACCCCATGCCACCTGGCCGCACTAGCTCAGCACGGGCCGTGCCCGGAGCACCGCGTGAGTTTCCGCCCGGTGGCCCAAGCCCGGCTCTTTTCATCGCTTTAAGGTCTAAGCGGGTCACAATAGCACCATGGCTTGGCTCCTCCCCCTACTGCTGCTGCTGGCCTCTCTCGCGCACGCGCAGCCTATCACTATCGGCGCTGTTTTGTCGCTGAGCGGCCCCGCCGCCCCCTTAGGGGTAGCTCAGGAACGCAGCCTGCGGCTGTTTGAAGCGCAACTGCGGGCTGCACGCGGTATCTACGGCGTGCCGGTTGAGTTTGTCATCCTCGATGACGGCAGCAGTCCGCTCACTGCCACCCGCCAGGTGCGGGCGCTCCTTGAGGCTCACGCCCCCCACGCGCTGATCTGCTGCACCACCGATACCGCCTCCTTAGCTATCATCGACCTGGTGCAGCAGGTCGGGGTGCTCACCCTCGCACTCTCCAGCGCCGAAGCCATCACCTGGCCGCCCGCCGAGCGCTTCTGGCTGTTTAGCACCAAACCTAACGACACCGCCCGCATCCGCACCATGGTGCTGGATCTGGCGGAGGGAGCGCAGAGCCTGGCGTTAATGGCGCTTGATAACAGTTTTGGCGAGGTCGCAGTCACGGCGCTGTCGCGGCTGCTCGAGCCGGGTGGCCTGCGCCTGGTAGCCACTGAGCGCTACCCACCTGACGTGACCGTTCTGACACCGGAGGCCCTGTGGGTCGCCACCCGCCAGCCCGGCGGGGTGCTGGTGTGGGGGGCAGCGCGCGATACCGGGGTAGCGGTAGATGCTCTGGTCCGCCGGGGCTACGCCGGGCCGATCTACGTGAGTCCCAGCGCTATCAGCCCTACCCAGACCACCGCCTTAGAGGGGGTGTTGAGCGCGCTTGATGCGGTCACGGTGGCGGCCAGCCTCCCGCCAGGCCACGCCACTGCCGCCGAGACGCGCCGCTACCTGCAGCTCTTTGAAGGCCGTTACGGGCGGGGCAGCGCGGTTGCCGCCGGCGGTACCGCCTGGGACGCGGCCCTAGTCCTGCAGGCCGCTCTCAGAGAGGCCTTTGGCTACGGGGTTTCGCCGACGGCGCTGCAACCTTTCCGCTTTGCCCTGCGCGACGCCCTCATCGGCATGGGGCCGGTAGTCGGTGCTACGGCGGTCTTCGACTACCGCGAAGGCGATCACCTGGGAATTGTGCCGCGCTCGCTGGTAATCGCGCAGCTATCGCAAGGTACCTGGCGGGGAGTCCGCTAGCGCTACTGCGCGGGGATCTCCTCGGCGCGCCGCAGCATCACCGTCTCAAAGCCGTCATCGGTAAAGCTCCAGATCTCAATCGCGGTAGCCACCTCGCCCAGCTCGTTGAAGTCGACCTCGCCGGCGGCCCCAGCATAGTTGACCTCCAGCCCGGCAGCCAGCAGTTCTAGCGCCCGGGCGAACTCCCCAACCCCCACGACCTCGCCCGGGGGGTTGGCGATGGCCCGGAGCTGATCGCGCAGGTTCAAGGGCATGGGCTCGAGCCCTGCTGCGACTACTCCGGCAATCGCTAGCCCGGCGACGGCGCAGGCGTCGTAGGTGGTGTCCATGAAGGCCAAGGGCGGCGGCTCGCCAAAGCGCGCCTGGTAGTCGGCGGCAAACTGCCTAAAACCCGGACGCCCCTCATCAGCCCCTTGCACGGTGCCAAGCTGCCCCACCACGGCCTCACCGAGCACCTGCAACACGTCCAGCGAGCGCAGTGCGTCGAGGAATTGGAAGCTGGTGTAACCAAAAAGGTCGCGGGCTTCGGCCAGCGCGACTACAGCGTGGCCGGGGTACAGGACGGGGATCAGCACCTCAGGGTTACCCGCCAGGGCGCGCTCGAGCTCGGCCGCATAGGTCGGCGCCGGCGCCTCGGGGACCGGCACCATCGCCAATACCCGTCCGCCGCGGGCCTCAAACGACCTGCGGAACTGCTCGGCCAGACCCTGCCCGTAGGCGTTATTGACAAAGAGGACGCTGGCGGTCTCAAAGCTATGCCCAGCAACAAGCTCGCCCCTGGCCAACTGAGCGGCCACTACCCCTTGCTTTGCGTCCGAGCCGATGGTGCGAAAGAGCAGATCGTCGGTATCGGCAGGCAAGATCGCGATCAGCGGCGAGGTAGCGATGGGCACGATGTGCAAGACTTGCGCGGGCATGGTCACCGCCTCGGCCATAGCTACAGTCACTCCGCTCGACCAGGTGCCAATTATTATCGGTACACCGTCGATCTCCACCAGCTTCCGGGCTCGATCAACGCCAACTGCCGGCGCAGTAGCGTCATCCTCGAAGATGGCTGTCATGATCGGCCCGCCGAATACCGCGGTGGCCGCCTCGTTGACCTGAGCCACGCACAACTCAACGGTGTTACGCAACACCGGCCCCCACTCACTCCCAGCGCCGGTATACGGGAAGACCGTCCCGACCTGCACCACGGGCGGCGCCTGCGCTACCGCCATCATCGCACCCAGCGTGGTTAAGACCAGCAACAACGCTCGCCATGCTTTCATTGCCAACCTCCTCTGCAATTCAATACAGAATGACAGCATAAGCCGCACACTATCCCACCCGGCAAGATAGCAGACCGCTTGGTGCAAGGCGCGGTTTATACTCAATTTTATTGTACACTGGCCCCAGGCTCGATCATGGGTCAGCCGCATAAACATGCCCTAAAGGAGTCGCTTTGATCGATACCACCTCTCCTTCCGTGCCTGGACCTAACGGTGAAGCGCTGTTAAGCGTTCATAACCTCGTGAAAGACTTTGGCGGTCTGCGCGCGGTCAACCACTGCACGCTAGCGGTCAAGCGCGGCACTATCACCGGGCTGATCGGGCCCAATGGGGCTGGTAAAACAACGCTCTTTAGCCTCATCACCGGCTTCCTTCGCCCCGACTCCGGGCGGGTGCTCTTTAAGGGTCAAGATGTTACCGGCTTAGCGCCCCACCAGATCTTCCATAAAGGGCTCTGCCGCACCTTCCAGATTCCGCGCGAACATAAGAGCATGACGGTGTTGGAAAATCTGATGCTGGTGCCACCCAAGCAGCTCGGCGAACGCTTTTGGAACCCGCTGCTGCGGCCTCGGGCGGTAGCCAAGCAGGAGCAGGAGATCCGCCACAAGGCGTTAGAGGTGCTCGAGTTCGTCACGCTTGAACACCTCAAAGACGAGTACGCCGCCAACCTCTCGGGCGGGCAGAAGAAACTGCTGGAGCTAGCCCGCACGCTGATGGCCGACCCCGAACTGGTGCTCCTGGACGAGCCCGCCGCTGGCGTCAACCCCACCCTGATGGGCAAGCTGCGCGAGAAGATCCTTCAGCTCAACCAGGAGCGCGGCATCACCTTCCTGTTAATCGAGCACGATATGCCGTTAGTGATGGGGCTGTGCAATCCGGTCATCGTGATGAACCAGGGGTCCAAGCTGGCGGAGGGCCCGCCCGAAATCGTGCGCAACAATCCTGAGGTGCTCGAGGCCTACTTAGGAGGGCAGTATAGTGCTCACGGTTGATGGTGTCACCACCGGCTACGGCGAAATGGAGGTCTTGCGCAACGTTTCGCTAACCGTTGGCGAGGGCGAAATTGTCTCGATCATCGGCCCGAACGGTGCCGGCAAATCCACCGCGATGAAGGTGGTCTTTGGCCTGTTAAAACCCTGGCAGGGCACGATCCGTTTCCAGGGTGAGGAGATCGGTGGCCTGTTGCCCGATCAGATCGTGCGCAAGGGGATGTGCTACGTGCCGCAAGTAGACAATGTTTTCCCCTCGCTAACCGTTGAGGAGAATCTGGAGATGGGGGCGTTCGTGCTCAGCACCCCCTTGAAAGAGCGTAAGGAGCGTGTTTTTGCGCTCTTCCCCCGCCTGGCTGAGCGGCGCCGCCAGCGCGCCGGCAAGATGTCTGGAGGTGAGCGGCAGATGGTGGCGATGGGCCGAGCGCTCATGCTTGACCCCAAGCTACTGCTCTTGGACGAACCCTCAGCCGGGCTAGCACCGTTTCTGGTCGACATGATCTTCGAGAGGATTGCGGACATCAACCGGATGGGTGTAGCGATCTTGATGGTTGAGCAGAACGCGCGCAAATCGCTTGCGCTAGCCCACCGCGCTTACGTTCTTGCCAACGGCCAAAACCGCATTGACGGGCCGGGCGATGCCCTGCTTAACGACCCCGAAGTGGGGCGGCTGTATCTCGGAGGTTAAACTATGAACCAGACAGTGCAGAGCAACCTCGGTCCGAGACCGCTCGAGCGCCTCAAACAGCTGCTGGGTAGCCGACAGGCCCTGTTGGCGCTGATCGTGCTGATCTTGGGCGGTCTCTGGCTGTTAGCCCAAGCTCAGGGCATCCCCGACCAGCGCCTGCTGTCGCTAACGGTGCGCGGGGTGATGCTGGGCGGCATCCTGGCGCTGGGCGCCATCGGCCTTTCGCTCATCTTCGGCGTGCTGCGCTTCGGCAACTTCGCCCACGGCGACCTGATGACCACCGGAGCCTATCTGGCGCTGCTCTTCATCGCTTTCGTGCCGCTCGGCAGCCCGCTGGCGCCGTTTTCATTCGGCTATGAGTTCTTGCTCGCCCTCATCTTAGCCATGCCCCTGGTCGGGCTGCTCGGCTACGGCCTGGACCGGCTGATCTTCCGCCGCTTACGGGCCCAAAAGAGTCAATCGGTTATCTTTGCGATGGCGGCCCTCGGCGCAGCCTTCTTACTGCGCAGCTTGATCTATCTCTTCTGGGGCGCAGATTTTCTGTTCTACTACACCGGCCGCGCCCGCCCTGCTATTGAGCTGTTTGCCGGGATCAGGGTGCGGCCAGACCAGCTCTTCATCCTCGGCCTGGTGGTAGTTCTGGTGATACTGGTCTATCTCTTGCTGGAGAAGACCAAGATGGGCAAAGCGATGCGCGCTACCGCCGACAACCCTGAGTTAGCCCGGGTCAGCGGCATCAACACTGAGCAGGTTGTCTTGTGGACCTGGCTGATCGGCGGTGCGCTGGCCGGTGCCAGCGGTGTCATGTACGGCCTGGACACACAACTCCGCCCGGAGATGGGTTGGTTTTTGCTGCTACCGCTCTTTGCCTCGGTGATTCTGGGCGGCATCGGCAATCCTTACGGGGCGCTGGCCGGCGCACTGGTTATCGCGGTAGCCTGGCAGGTGTCGACCGCTTTCCTAAACCCCGCCTACGGCCCCGGCATCGCCTTTGTGGTGATGATTGTGGTGTTGCTAGTTCGCCCACAAGGGCTGTTTGGAAAGGCTTGAGATGGCGCCCGAATTAGTCAGAGCTACTCTGCTGATACTTCCCCTGGCATTGTTAGCCGGAAAGCTCTTACCAGCTTGGCCACCCTGGGCACGGGTGCCCATAAGCTTGCTCATAGGCGGGCTGGCAGCGTTTACCATGGCGCTCTGGCTCCCGCCGGGTGTTGTAGCGTACCTTGTCTCATTCACTATCATGGCCTCGATCTACGCGGTGCTAGCGCTCGGCCTCAACATCCAGTGGGGTTACACCGGCCTCTTTAACATCGGCATCGCCGGCTTTTTCGCTATCGGCGCCTTTACCACCGCCCTAGTCACCACCACCATGCCTACCGGCCCTATCGCCGCCTTTACCCAACAGTGGTTCGGTCTCGGCGCACCGTTTGTGGTCGGCGTGCTGGCCGGCGGCGCAGTGGCAGGGGTGGTGGCACTACTCGTCGGTTACCCAACGCTGCGCTTGCGCGGCGACTACCTGGCTATTGCCACCATCGGCATCGCCGAGCTGATTAGGCTCATCTTTCAAAACGAGCGCTGGCTGGCCAACGGCCCACAACCCATGCACGGCATCCCCCAGCCCTTGAGCTGCCTGGTGCGCGAGCCGGTCTGTCCCTGGTTGCCGGCCCCGCTGCAAGCCTTCTTTGCCCCGCTCGCTCCGCGAGACTACACCTTCATCTACCTGCTAGTCGTGATCCTGTTCGTGGTGGTGATCTACCTGGCGCTCGAGCGCGCCATCCGTTCACCGTGGGGCCGCGTGCTACGCGCCATTCGCGAGGAGGAGGACTCCGCCGCGATGAGCGGTAAGGATGTAGCGTCCTTTCGAATGCAGGCTTTCGTAGTCGGAGCAGTCATCATGGGCATAGGCGGTGCGCTTTACGCCCACCACATGATCTCCATCGATTTCAGCCACTTCGACCCGCTGCATGCCACCTTCCTAATCTGGGTGATGTTGATGCTGGGCGGCAGCGGCAATCATCGCGGCGCCATCCTGGGCGCCTTCGTCATCTGGGCTATCTGGTCTGGCACACCGTTTGCGATCGATATGCTGAGGCCGGTGTTGGCGGCCATCTCCCCTGACCTGCCAGCCCGCGGCCCTTACCTGCGCCTCTTATTCATTGCCGTGCTGCTGATACTGATCCTGCTTTACCGCCCCAAAGGGCTGCTCGGTGAAGAGAAGACCGTCTCGCTGGCAGCGGCGCCAGGCCGCTCGGGGCCCTAGCTATGGGTAAGGCGGAAGGCCCAGCCTTCCGCCTCACGTTCGACATTCCTACTCCAGCGGAATCTCATCAGCTCGGCGAACAGTCAGCACCTCGATAGCACCTCCGGCATAGCGCCAGATCTCGACCGGGGTTAAGACGTCCCCGTGCTGATCAAAATCGACCTCGCCCGCCGCGCCAGTATAGTTGATCTCCACACCAAGCTGCAGCAGCCGGAAGGCCTCCTCGAAAGCGCCGACACCCACCACTTCACCAGGGGCGTTAGACACCTCGCGCAGACGGTCGCGGACAGCTTCGCCGGTAATCTCTACCCCGTCGAGGTAGGCTTTGGCAATCGCCAAACCGATAGCGGCTACGGCATCGTAGACAGTGTCGTTAAACGGAAGGGTCGGTCGTACCCCATAGGCCGCTTCATACGCCGCCAAGAACAGCTCATTGCCAGCCCAGCCAGGGTCAGCACCGGGCGCCGTACCCAACAGCCCCTCGACGGTCTCGGCGCCAAGGGCCTCGATAATCCTGACCGACTTGGTGCCGTCAACAAACTGCCAGTTGGTGAAGCCGAAGAGATCGCGCGACTCGGCCAGGAAAACCGTGGCATGGCCGGGGTAGCTGATAGCCACCAGCACATCGGGGTTACCGGCTAGCGCCAGCTCGAGCTCAGCGGCATAGGTCGGCTGAACCGCTTCAGGGTGTGGCACCGCGGCCAGTACCCTGCCACCACGCGCCTCAAAGGCCCGCACGAAGTTCTCGCTCAGCCCTTGACCGTAAGGGTTATTGACGAAGATGGTGGCAGCGGTATCAAAGCTGTAGCCCTCGATAATCTCGCCGCGCGCCAACTGGCCCGCCACCACCCCTTGCAGAGCGTCAGAAGCGGTAGTGCGGAAGAGGAAGTCGTTATCGTTTAAGAAGGTCAACAGCGGCGAGGTGCTGGAGGGGGAGATCTGCACTACCCGCGCCGGGGCCGTGACCGCTTCGGCCACCGCGACGGTGACGCTGCTGGCTAGCGATCCGACAATCGCCACCACACCATCGATCTCGATCAACTTGCGGGCTCGGTCCGCGCCAATCGCCGGGCTAGTAGCCGAGTCTTCATGGATCAGCCGGATCAGGGGCCCACCGAACACCACCTCAGCAGCGGCGTTGATCTGTGCCGCTGCCAGTTCGGCGCTGTTGCGCAGGGCCGGGCCAAACTCAGCTAGGGCGCCAGTGTAATCGATAAGTACACCGACATTGCTGACCGGGGGCTGCGCCAACGCCCCTGAAAGCAGCAACACGGCTAGCAGTGTAAGAAGTTTCTTCATGTTCCCTCCTAAACTTATCTGGCGAGCGGCAGTCTCACCGCTCTAATAGCATCATACTATGGTCAACTTGGCCATCGTCAACTCGACCAGGGCGCGCATGATTATGCACGCCAGCCAGCTTGGCGCCGTCGCGCATCTATTCAAGCTTTAGTCGATTTGCTGGCACAATTGTGCTTAACGTTCGTAGGAACTGTAGCGCTTGGCCAAAAAGCCCTTGACATCTTACGCAACTCGTCATAGCATCAGGCGTTGTCCCACAGAGGAGGGTACAATGAGTTATACCAAAGCCGAGATCAAGAAACTGCTCAAGCAAGAGGACGTGAAGTTCCTGCGGTTGCAGTTTAGCGACATCATGGGCATGAACAAGAACGTCGAGGTGCCCGCTTCACAGTTCGAGAAGGCGCTCGACGGCGAGATCATGTTCGACGGCTCGTCGATCCAGGGCTTCACCCGTATCGAAGAGTCGGACATGCTCTTAAAGCCCGACTACGACACCTTCCTGGTCTTTCCTACGGCGTTAGAGAACTCAGGCCGTGGCCGGGTAGCCCGACTGATCTGCGACGTCAGCCATCCCGACAATACCCCTTTCATGGGCGACCCGCGTTATGCGCTCAAGCGCCAGGTCGAGCGGCTTAAAGCGCTAGGCTTTGATAACGCCTACACCGGGCCGGAAGCCGAGTTTTTCTTGTTCTTGCGCGATGCGGAAGGGCGGCCCACCACGACCAGCCACGACGCTGCGGGCTACTTTGATCTCGCTCCGGTCGATAAGGGCGAGGAGGCGCGGCGCGACATGGTCAATGCCCTGGTTTCAATGGGTTTCGAGATCGAAGCGGCCCACCACGAGGTCGCACCGGGCCAGCACGAAATCGACTTCAAGTACGCCGATGCGCTGACCACCGCCGACAACCTCGCCACTTTCAAACTAGTCGTCAAGCGGATTGCGCTCAACCACGGCCTGCACGCCACTTTCATGCCCAAGCCGGTCGCCGGCATCAACGGCTCGGGTATGCACACCCACCTCTCACTCTTTAAGGACGGCCACAACACCTTCTTTGATGAGAGTGCAGAGTATCAGCTCTCCGAGGTGGCGTTGCACTTCATCGCCGGCTTGCTCGAGCATGCCAGCAGCATGACCGCCATCACCAACCCTACCGTCAACTCCTATAAGCGCCTTACCCCCGGCTATGAGGCGCCGACCAACATCGCCTGGTCGGCGGCCAACCGCAGCGCCATGATCCGCATCCCGGCCCGCCGTGGGCTCAGCACCCGCGCCGAGCTGCGCATGCCCGATCCCGCCTGCAACCCCTACCTGGCGCTAACTGCTATGCTGGCCGCCGGCCTCGATGGCATCGAGAATAAGCTGACGCCGCCGCCACCCATTCAGCGCAACATCTACCACATGTCGGTGCGCGAGCGCCGCAAGCACCAGATCAAAGAGCTGCCCGGTACGCTACGCGAGGCCCTGGGCATGCTGCGCAAGAGCCGCCTGATGCGCGACGCCCTAGGCGACCATATCTTTGAGCACCTCCTGGCAGCCAAGACTATCGAGTATGATCGCTACCGCGTCACCGTGCATCAGTGGGAGCTCGATTCCTACCTGGCCGAGTACTAAAGCTCAAGCCGCTATGCAACCTGCCCTTCCTGGCGGTGACGCACCATCAGCACATAGCGCCCGCTCGGAACGTCGTCAAACTCCCTAGTCTGATAGAAGCCGGCCTTGGCAAAGGCTCGCTGCGAGGCCAGGTTGTCCAGCCGAGCGCAGGCCATCACGAACGGCACCGCCGGGTCGGACAGGGCTACCTCGGCGACAAGGCGTATAGCGCTCGGCCCCAGTCCCTGCCCCACCGCATCGGGTTCGCCGATCATGATGTCGATGTCAATTACGCTCGTCGGAATATCGGTGAGGCCGGCCACGTCGAGATCCTCGCGTGTGGGGTGCTGCCACAGCACGAGCCCAACTTTTCGGCCCTCCACCTCGATGATGGCCCGCCAATTCCCGTGAGCCGGCGCATCGCGCAGCAACCAACTGTTCGTATCGGGGTCACCCCAACCGCTGCGCACGTGATCCGCATGCAGCCATCGCTCAATGAGCGGCAGGTCGTCATCCGTAACGTCGCTAAGGCGTATCATAGTTCTCACCTTACGCACGCTGTTATGACAAAAAGGGCCTACCGCACGGTGCCTGCGTAAGCAGAGTTACATTGTAGATTTTATCAGGTTCAACGGCAAGAGGCATCCCGCAGAATTGAGGGCTGCCGAAATCAAGGGCTACGCCTAACTCGCTTGCTCCTCCTCAGTTAGGAACATCCCCATGGCGTGGTAGCCCGCATCGACGTAGATGGTTTCGCCGGTGACGCCGCTGCCCAGATCCGACAGCAGCACCAAGGCCATGTCACCGACCTCCTCTTGGGTAATGTTGCGCTTCAACATCGACATGGCGCCGGCTTTGGAGTACATCTCGCCGAAGCCGAAGATGCTGCGAGCCGCCACAGTGCGCGCCGGGCCGGCGCTGATCGCATTAACGCGCACACCTTGGGGGCCTAAGTCGTAAGCAAGGTAGCGGACGCTGGCCTCCAGGGCCGCTTTGGCTACCCCCATCATATTGTAGTGCGGCACTACTCGCTCGCCCGCCAGATAGCTCAGCGTGACGATGCTGCCCCCTTGGGTCATGAGCGGCGCAGCGCGCTGCGACACGGCGACCAGCGAGTAAGCTGAGACGTCCATAGTAACCTGCCACTCCGTGCGGGTAACTTTAACGAACGGTTTTTCAAAGGTACTGGCAGGCGCAAAGGCCACTGCATGCACCAGATAGTCGAGTCGGCCAAACGTCTTGGCGACCTGCGCATATACCGCCTCTAACGCGGCATCACTAGTCACATCGCACTGCATCAGCAACGGTTCACAAAGGCCAGCGGTGAGCTCCTCCATAGTGTCGCGCAGGCGCTCCCCCTGATAGCTAAACGCGATCCGGGCACCCGCCAAGTGCAACTTCTCGGCGATAGCCCAGCCGAGCGAGCGCTGATTGGTAACGCCAAACACCAGTACTTTTTTTCCAGTCAGATCAATACCGTACATGCTTCAGCCTCCAGTGGCTATAATTTCGGTCTGGCTACTCGAGCTCAGCTTCGAGCCGGGCTAACTGCTCGCGCACCTCGGCGGCCTTGGCGCTATTGCCAGACGCTTCCCAAACGCGCGCCAGCCCTTCCCACGCCTCTACTTCGTAACGTTCGTGCTGGATAAGAAGTTCATAGAAGCGGGCGGCCTGCCCCGGCTCCCCTTGCCGTTCAGCTCGAGCGGCAGCCTCAGCCAGCAACGACAGCTGATCGGCGTAAAGACTAAGGCGCCGCTCCTCGATCCACTCCGAGTCAAATCCGGCCAGGAACTCACCCCGATAACTCTCCGCCGCCTTCGCTACATCGTCCAGGCGGCTGCTTTCGCGAGCCTTGGCGCAGAGCTGGCGATAGCGCTCCACGTCGTAGTCGATCTCGAACTTGCCGTGCAGGTAGTAGCGGCGGTTAGCAACCTCGACGATCTCACCACCCATCGCCTTGCGCAGCCGATATAAGGTGGTGTGGAAGCTACTGCTGGCCCGGGCTTCGGTCTTACCGGGCCACAGCGCCTCAGCCACCTCAAAGGTGCTGGCGCCAGAGCGGTGCTCGAGCAGATAGAACAACAGCTCAATCGCCTTAAGCGACTCCCAATCCAGTCGGGCGCCGTCGCGCTCGACCCAAGGCTGGCCAAACCCTACCACTTTGACCGAGCCTTCCAGCGGGCGGCGCAGCTCCATAACGCGCCGCAGCCTGACCCTAACCGCCTGCACCAGCTCAGCGCGCTCAAACGGCTTGGTAATATAGTCATCTGCCCCCACCGACATGCCGTAGCGGATCTGCTGACGCTCGCTGAGCGCGGTCAGGAAGATAAACGGGACCGCCCGCAACTCGTGAATGAGGCGGACCTGTTCGTAGAAAGCAAAGCCATCTAGCCCCGGCATCGAGACATCCGAGACCATTACATCAGGGCGCAACCCTTCGTTAAGCTCATCGATGGCGTCACGGGGGTTGTCAAAGGTAAGCACTTCAAATCCGGCCCCCTTTAAGCTCACCTCGACCAGCTTCAGGATACCGAGGTCATCGTCAACAGCGAGGACTAGTGCCATTACCGGCCATTGTAACGCGGTGCCGCCCCGGTGACTAGCCGCTCCAGCCTCAGCTCGAGCGCTCGCTCCAACTCTCGGTCCGCTGATAGTGAATTAGCGCGCTGTATTCTACCGCCCCATCAAACGCCGCCGTCGAAAACTTGATATCGACAAGCACATCATCTAGCGACAGCGAGTCGGTAAAGCGATTGAGGCGCTCTTCAAACAGCTCCAGATTGTTCGAGCTAATCACCTTAAACCTAACGGACATTGCTACCTCCACAAGTTGGCTACACTCTACCAGCCGCCTGCTTGAGAGCAGGCGGGTCATCAGCCATCACTGCGTTGACGCCTAGCGCCAGCACCCGCTTCACCTCCAAGGGTTCGTTGACCGTCCAGGTATTGACCATCAGGCCGCGCCGCCGCGCCGCCGCCAGCAGTGTTGGTGTCACCTGACTATAGTGCGGGTGGATGGCGTCCACGTGCAGCCAGCCGGCCAGCCAGCGGTAGCGGGGCAGGTCGGGGGCAAACAGCAAGGCGGTGCGCAACTCAGGCGCCAGCAACCTGACCCGCAGCAGGCTGATGGGGTTAAAGCTAGAGATCAAGGTGCGCTCTGCTAGCCCCAGGCGACGTACTGCTGCCACTACCGAGCGCTCGAGCCCCTGCGTGTGATGCGACTTAGCCTTTATTTCGAGGTTAAGCAAAGTTCCAGGATAGCGCCCGGCCAGGGTTGCCAACTCGTCCACGGTAGGCACCTCAGGATGCAGTTGCCGCAGCTCCGCCAGGGTCAGCGCCGCTACCTCATGGCCGTGGGTGGTAAAGTCGTGGAATATCACCAGTGCGCCATCCCGGCTGCGTTGCACATCGAACTCCAGGCCGTCAAGGCCGGCACTGAGCGCCGCCTCAAAGGCCGTTATGGTGTTTTCCGGCAGCGTACCGCGCACGCCGCGGTGACCGATGAGCAGCGGGGCGGAGCGCGTTACGCCAGCCAGCGGCCGTGGCCGCCACAGGACGATGCGCCATAAGCTCAGCAGGACGGCGAGCAAGAGAAAGTAGAAAAACACGCTCCAGTATACCGAGCTGTAGGATTGGCTACGGCTGTCGGGGTCTTAAGCAGCTATCGTGCTGCCATGACAAGTCTTCCCCGTCCGTTAGTTACCGTGGGCGCACTGTTAGTTAGTCCTTCGGGGCACGTGCTACTCATTCACACTCACAAGTGGCGCGGCCTGTGGGGGGTGCCGGGCGGCAAGATCGACTATGGCGAAACTATCGCAGCGGCGCTAAAGCGTGAAGTGCTTGAGGAGACCGGTCAAAACATGGCGGAGATCCGCTGGGCACCGGTGCAGGAAGCCGTAAACTCAAGCGAGTTTTTCAAGCCGAGCCATATGATCCTGTTAAACTTCGTAGCCCGCTGTCACAGCGAGGCGGTAGTCCTCAACGAGGAGGCCGACGCTTTTGCCTGGCTGACGGTAAGCGAGGCGTTAGACTATCCCCTTAATACCCCTACCCGCAACCTCGTTCGCTACTACCAGCAGCACGGCTTTTCGGGCGAGCCGCTAGTATGCCGGCCGCACTGATTACCGGCGCTGCGCGCGGAGTAGGCCGCCATCTGGCACTAGCGCTGGCTAAGCACGGCTATGACGTGGCGATTCACTACCGCTTAAGCGCCGCGGAGGCTCAGGCGGTAGTAAGCGAAGCGCAAAGCTACGGCGTGCGAGCGTTGGCGCTAAAAGCCGACGTCACTCAGGTCGCTGAGGCTACCGCGCTGGTCCATGACGCGCACCGCCACTTGGGGCGGCTAGAGGTGCTGATTAACAATGTCGGCAACTACCACCAGGGGCCGCTTGAGGCTCTGACGCCGGAGCTCTGGCACGAGATGATGGCCAGCAACCTGCACAGCACCTTTTATACCTGCCAGGCCGCAGTGAAGCTGATGCGTGAGCAAGGTAATGGGCGGATCATCAACCTGGGCTATGCCGGTGCCGAACACCTCATCGCACGGCCAGGCATTGTGGCCTACGCTATCGCCAAGACCGGAGTGATCCTGTACAGCAAGGCACTGGCCAAGAGCGAAGCTAAGCACGGCATCACCGTCAACGTGCTCAGCCCTGGCGTGCTGGAAAACAGCGTTAGCCAACCGGTTGTGGAGATCCCGATGGGCCGCACCGGCACGCTCGACGAGTTAGCAGCTGCCGCCCTTTATCTGCTCTCGCCCGCGGCGCGCTACGTGACCGGCATCACGCTCGAGGTAGCGGGCGGCTGGAATCTGTGACTTACCAGAGGCGCATCCCCGGCACCGGCACATAGTTGCGGATCTGGTCGATCAGGGTAGGCGCATAGGCCACCACGATTAGCGCCGCAGCAATCAGCAGCCACAGGCCGATACGATCCATCAACTTGACCACGGGCTTATTGCCGGGGCCTGAGACCACCTCGGCAAAGGGGATCTCCGGCGTCTCTTGCTGCATCAGGCGCCGCCCCGAGACCAGCGTGGCGATCAGCACGTAGAAGAACAGGATGCCGGCCACGAACAGGATCGCCCCGCCCAGCCCGGTAATCGAGGCCGGGATGCCGGTCCCGACAAAGGTCTGCTCGAGATTGTCACCAAGCACTGCCACATGGCTACGGCGCGGCACTCCAAGCAGCCCGAGCCAGTGCATGCCGAAAGCAAAGACCATCATGCCCGCAAACCAGAGCCAGGCCGAGAGCCTAGCGATACCGGGCGCTACCAGGCTGCGCTGGGTTAGGTGCGGGATCAGCCAGTAGGCCGCTCCCATGAAGGTCATGGTAACAGCGGTGCCGACCGTGAGATGGAAGTGTCCCGGCACCCAGACGGTGTTATGGATGATGGCGTTGAGATTGAAGCTGGCATTCACAATGCCGCCCGCCCCGCCAGGGATAAAGCTGATCATGCCCAAGGCCGGCGCCACGAAGGCCGGGTCGCGCCAGGGCAGGGCGGTAATCCAGCCCAGTAGCCCTTTGCCCCCGCGCATCCGCCCAGAGAGCTCGAGCGACGCCGCCACGCTAAAGGCTGTCAGCAGACTCGGGACCGCCACAAACAGGGTTAGCACGGTATGGACCATCTTCCAAGCCACCGGGATGCTCGGGTCCTGGAACTGGTGATGAAAGCCGACCGGAATGGAAAAGAGCAAAAACAGCAAAAATGCCAGCCGCGCCAGGGGATCACTGATTAGCTTGCCGCCAGCGATCTTGGGCACGATGGTGTACCAGACCACATAGGCCGGCAGCAGCCAGAAGTAGACCAGGGGGTGGCCGGTAAACCAG
>Ga0208733_100374_pt1 | contig 20889 bp, 15 predicted proteins | sample SubbioR11Jul_8B1_FD_184816 | JGI IMG/M metagenome (GOLD analysis project Ga0208733, IMG submission 184816) | Serpentinite rock and fluid subsurface biosphere microbial communities from McLaughlin Reserve, California, USA - CR11Jul_8B1 (SPAdes) | ecosystem: Environmental > Terrestrial > Deep... | reverse complement strand
TTAGATCCCGCCCGCCGGTTTATTGGGAGTGAAGAAATAGGGTATGGGCAAGGACGGGCTGGTTTTAAAGTTGCTTTGTGCCAAAGAGACGTAGCAATTTACGGCGCATTGTTTTTATTTGGACTTGTTTATTCGATAACCGGAAAGCGAATAAAATCGTTGCCCTGGTATTTATGGATCGCTTTTGGATTGGTTCCCATCGGATTGGATGGAGTAACTCAGCTCCCTAGTTTATTGAATTTCTTGCCCGATTGGCTTTTTATCCGTGAAAGTACTCCGTTTTTACGATCGCTTACCGGGTCCTTGTTTGGATTTACAACGGGTTGGTACTTGTTTCCAATGATCGCTGAGAGTATGCGGGATGCCCAACAACTGCTTGCCGGAAAAATGGCGGTTGTTTCACAAATCGCAGCTAAGAATTAATCATGGAAGCTGTTCAAAAAAAAGGCTTAATCAGCTACGAATTCGATGACTTTTTTCCAAAAGGTGTTGTCCATGGATTCTATACGCGTAAGGGAGGTGTAAGTCCGCCTCCGTGGGCATCTCTCAACCTGGGTGGCACCGTAGGGGATTCTCGCAATCATGTAATCGAGAATCGGAAGCGGATTTTCGAAAATATAGGGTTAAAAATCGATTCGATTTTTGACGTCTGGCAGGTACATTCCGCGGACGTGATTCAGGCAGAAAATCCTCGTCCGCCTTCCGAACCTCACCAAAAGGCGGATGCCATCCTAACCGACCGGCCAGGGGTTACCTTGTTCATGCGCTTCGCTGATTGTGTGCCAATTATGCTGTTTGATCCGATCAAGCAGGTCATTGGGATGGTTCATGCCGGGTGGAAAGGGACCATTCAAAATATTGTTGGCGTTAGTGTAACCGCCATGATCGAAAAGTATGGATGCAATCCGGCAGATATCCGAGCTGGGATTGGACCATCCATCTGTCCTAATCATTACGAAGTTGGCCCGAATGTCGTCGAAGCCGCACAAGTTGTATTTCAAAAGGAATCCAGGCTGGTGTTGCAGAAAAGAAATGGAGCGGAATTTTTTGACTTGTGGACTGCTAACCGCATTCTGCTCGACCAAGTGGGAGTAAAATTAATCAGGGTCGGCGGGCTTTGTACGGCTTGTGATACTGAACACTGGTACTCACACCGGGCCGAACAAGGAAGAACCGGTCGATTCGGCGCATTAATTACTCTCCAGGAACCAGAATAATTTTCGATATGGACACAATTGTAGTTAACATCAAAAATAATGTTGAAATAGTCCACGATAAAATGTTAAAATTCGCACGTGAAGCAGGGCGAAATCCTAATGAAGTAAAACTGGTTGTGGTTACCAAGGGTCATCCATTGGATGTCATCCAAACTGCAGTGGCTGTTGGAATTGAACGGTTGGGAGAAAATTATCCTGAAGAAACAGTTGCGAAGATCGAGGCTTTGAAGGGCCAAAAAGTGGAATGGCATATGATCGGGCACCTACAAAGCCGTAAAGTGAAACTGGTTTGCGATCATTTTTCCTGGCTGCATTCGCTCGACAGCCTCAAATTGGCTGAGAAGTTGAATCGCCATTTGATTGAGGTGAACAAGAAATTACCCGTATTGCTAGAGTTCAACGTTGGTGGCGAAGAATCCAAATTTGGCTGGCAAGCGAATGACCCCAATTTGTGGAAACACCTATTGCCGGATGTTGAAACGCTTATTTCCTATTCCAACCTCGATGTGCGTGGTTTAATGACCATGCCACCCCTAGGGGAGACACCACAGCTATCGCAATCCTATTTTAGAAAACTACGCGATTTACGAGATTTCATCGAAAAAAATTTCACCGGTTTAAACTTGAATGAACTCTCGATGGGAACGAGCTATGACTTTCGGCAAGCAATTTTAGAAGGGGCGACCTTAATCCGAATTGGTGAAGCGATATTGGGACCACGTCCCCCAAAAATAAAAACATCGTAGAAGAAAAGGATTCTTGGAACCATCATGATCGATTTGCTCATTACACTAATTCAGGCGATTGGAACAGTATTGCTGTTTGTTGTGATTATCCACGTGGTGTTATCATTTTTCCTATCACCCTTTCATCCGGTGCGAACTGCCTTGGGAACAATAGTGGAACCACTCCTCACCCCAATCCGTAAGGTTGTACCTCCATTAGGAATGATTGATTTTAGCTCAATGGTTTTAATCATTATCATTCAGGTCCTGCAATCGTTCTTAATCATGCTTTTATCTTCCTTTAGGTAAACCCATGACCAGCGGGCGAAAATTTCGTTTGCATTCTGGAAAGATTGGGGCGGCCATCACCGTCCAAATTAAACCCGAATGTGATCACAACCAGATTACAGGAATTCTTGCGGATGGGACTTTGAAAATAAATTTAAACGCACCCGCTGAAAGCAGTGCCTTGAATGACATTTTGATATCTTATTTGGGTGAGATTCTTGGGATAAATAAGAAGCATCTGGATATCTTGGGTGGCGAAAAGGGGAGCGAAAAACTTGTCAGTATCCTGGGGTTAAATTCGGAGACTGTCCAAGACCGTATATTGAGCCAACTCCAATAAAAGGTTTCTAACCCCTTTTTTGATCATTTGGTAAAAACGAAATCTCTTTGCTCAGTAATCAATCTGCCTGAGATCCCCATATGCCAAAGGGTATACAAAATCGCTGCCCGAATCTCGGTCCGGTTTGTTTGAAGCAAGTTGTATAATTCGCTGATAACGTGATCATCGTTATAATACCTTAACAGGGTTATAGCGGCTAGTTGCTCATCGTGTGATCCGGCCTTAATTACTTGTAATAGAATAGGAATTGGGGAATCTGTTTTTGAAACACCCAACCCGAGGCGGGCGGCAAAGCCAATAAGCCAAGGAGTGTCGGCAGGGGCTGGAAGTGGCCTGGGAATATAGGGGTTTGGTCGTTGTAAGTTTTCGAGCGCCTGACCGACCGTATTACGGACGACCCACTGACTTTCCTCAACCGCGATCTTCTCAAGGATCGATATAACCCAGGGTTCGGATATTTTTGAAATACCGTAAACGGCGGAACGGCGAATGAGCAAATCTTCCGATTTAACCAATTCGATAAGTTGCTGATGGCCTGGCCCTGGTTGAGCAGCCAGCACTTCTGCAGCCAAAAGACGAAGAGTTTCGTCACCGTACAAAAGAGCATCCGTGATTACGGATCTAGCTTCTGTAGATTCTATCGCTGACAAAGCTAAACATGCGGAATGTCGAACCGGTTGGTTTTCATCAGAAAAAAGTTGGCCGATCTCTTTGATCGAACGGATATCTTGATTGATGCCCAACCCCAGAGCAGCAAGGCTGCGAACCGTATATGAAGAGGATGCAATGAGCTGACGGAAAAGCAATAATAAAGCCGGATCATTCGAAGTGCTACAAGCGGCAAGGAGGCGCATTCGAACCTCATAAGGAACGGCTTCGTTCTGCAGGTGCTGAACAACTTGGCGCATTATTCTTGTTCGATTGGGATGATTGGAAGGTGTGTCACGCATCCAAATGGCTGTATTTTGGAGGTTGCGGTATATGGGGGGTGTGTCGGTAAACAAATATGCATCCAACCATTCGGTTGTTGGGTGAGTTAAATCAAAACGATAGTACTCAGCCTGTGGTGCCCAAAGGCGAGGAGGGGGTCCAGAATCCTTCGCTTCGAAGGGTTGAAGGGCAGCAAAAAAACCAGTCCAGGCCGGGTTCGAAAATGCCACCATAGAATGGGTGTGTTCGGTCACCATTCTGGTTTTGATCAATTGATCGAGGGCGGGGTTACCAGAGGTATTGGTTTTTCTTCTAAATAAACCTTGGGGTTTATCCGAGTTGGGAATATTTGATTCCAAACCGGCTTTAGATTCTACCCTTTGATCTTCTGGTGGAAGTGTAAAACTCGAAAGAAGAGTACCGGCTTTCGAATAATCCATAACAGCAATTTTCTGACGGATCATTTCTTGCGCAAGAGAAGCAAGGGCTGCCTCTGGGATTAGATTTTCTGCGGAGCGGTACCAATACGATCGCAATAAATCCAATGAGGCGGAACCGGGAAGATCCCCAGCATAAGAAGCCCAGACTTTGAGAGTCCATTCTAATGGGGTTAAAAATTGCACATCCTGGCAGATCCAGTTCGTAACGAGCAGGTCATCCAGGACACCTACCGAAATTTGTTGGTTGATATTGGGTGCTAAATGGCTGTTCCATAATTTACCCCAACGTTCGACGAATTCCCGAATTTGGGTGGTTGTCCAACCAGCAATAGCGAGGGGTTCAAACCCAATAGATGTCAACCCATCGATATAATCCGGTGAGCCTGTCGTTATCACTCGTAAAGATGGTATTTCGTTCGTGATCATTTTCAGCCATTGAGTAGCTGCCACAAGCTGCTGTGGGGGTAATTCGTCGACTCCATCTAAAAGTAGGATAGGGTTACCGTCTTGGAAAGCGTGATTAAGAAAATTGGATAATTGAGGTTTTACCGTAACTGGGGCCTGGCGAGATATTGCAGTAACCAGGGCATCCATAGGGTTCCGACCAGAGGAAAAATCAAACTGAATATCTAGGATATGGAGATAAACCGGGAAACTATTGGACAGAACTCCTAGATCAACATCCATACGGGCGATCGAAGAAGCCAAAGCAGCCAAAGCAGTAGACTTTCCACAACCCGATCGGCCAATTACGACAATTTTCGCATTCCCCTGGAGCGCTTGGGGTAGGGTTAGCCTTATCGGAGCGAACCGGGCGGCGAATTCTGGACATTCCGGTAGATAGGTGATGACCAGTGAGCTTAGGTGGTCAAATTGGGGTGGATCCTCTGGATCTATAAGGGGTGGAGGAGCAAGCAAAAATGGTTGGATGAGAATTTCATTCAACGAAAATAAATCGGCCGCGATATGATTTCGTTGAGCGAGTTGTAAAACCTCCTTACGAAGGGCTAGATCTATACCCGATAATCTCTGCTCGCGAGTCTTTGTCAAGTGATGGTTAATAAAATTCTGTGCTAACGGCCAGGCTTTTATAAAACGACTGACCAGAATAAAAAATAGACCTCCGGCAATAAAACCCAACCAGAAGGAAAGTCGATCTATGGCAATGTTTTCAAAACCGAACATCGGTTATCCAGAGTATACAATTCTGCCACAAGATGAGCATAAAATAATATTAAGTGGAGACCGAGCTGCCTGCGACTCTGCCGGTGTTAAAGTGGAACCACAAGCCATGCAGGCGTTGTCGGTTAAAGACACGACAGCAATTCCCCTTTTTCTCTTGCGAAGATGGTCGTACTTTATTAAGTTTTCTGAAGAAATTTGTTTTGAAATTGCAGACCGTTCGATTCGTAATCGTTCCAAGTCAGCCGCGAGTCGATTTCGTTCCCCATTCAAACCAGCCTGGTCTTCCGCGACTGTGGCTCTCATCGACTCCAGATAGTTTTTTGACTGTTCAAATTCAACTGTTAGATTTTCCAGCGCTAACATGGCTTCTAGTTGGTGGTCTTCAATGGTGGCAATGCTCCGTTTTATAGAACCGACTTCATTTTGTAAATCTTGCAACTCTTTCGGAATTTTTACTCGTCCCGAATAAAGATTTGCTTCACTTAGTTCAAGTTTGATTCTTTTTCCTTCTACTTCATGTTCAACCTTTTTCAAGGTCTTTTGGGCTTTAAGGAGTTCGGCTTCCAATTCATTGTGAGTGTTTTGGGTTAATTCAATTCGAGTGTCTTTCTCGATCAATTCTTGAATTTCTTGCAAGCGTTGTTCAGCCTTGCTGATTTGGCTATCCAGTTTTTGAAGGTTGTAAAGATGAAAGCTTTGGCTCATAGGATAATTTTAGAAGCATAAGGTAATTATTACATGGAAAGATGGTGGGTAAGAAGGTCCTAAGGGAACGTTGCTTTACTACTTTTTCTCAAGTATACTTCAAAACAGATCCCCATGAGGCGTATTGGCCTTATCCTTTTTGTCGGTATATTTATTCTGTTTATTTCGCTGCCGTATATCCTTGCGGCAGCGTCTGCTGGTGATTCGCATGTGTTTGGCGGTTTTTTAATTAACCCCATCGATGGAAATTCTTATCTGGCGAAGATGGAGATTGGTCGGCAAGGTAATTGGCTTTTTCAATTGCCCTATACTGCCGATGTGGGTGAAGGGGTGTTCCTTTTTTTGTTTTACATATTTTTAGGGCATCTTTCTGCCTGGAGTGGGATCGAACCTGTATTGATTTTTCACCTGGCTCGGGTTTGTGGAGCGATATTTTTGTTACTTGTTTTATGGCGGTTTATTGAACAGATTTTAAGTGGGTACGACCGGCAGGTACGAATTGGGGCAATATTGCTGGTTTCGTTTGGTTCAGGCTTTGGGTGGGTGGCAGTGTTCTTCGGTGGATTCACATCCGATTTTTGGGTAGCAGAGGCTTATCCTTTTTTGTCTTCCTATGCGAACCCTCATTTTCCAATTGGGATTGCCATCATGCTCAATTATTTTAGGATATTAACGAATCCAAAGGCTGGGATAAAACCAATCTGGGTTGCATTACAGGGCATTTTATTAGCCGTTATCATGCCCTTCGGTGTTGTTGTAGCTGGGATTGTCGCGGTTATTTATACAGGCTTGAAATGGTCCATTGAGCGGAAATTTATCTGGCAGCATTTGGTTTGGTTTTTTGTTTTGGGGGGCATGCTTTTGGCATATCAATATTGGATCATCCTACGAGACCCATTATTAAATGCCTGGAATCGCCAAAATGTGACGACCTCTCCACCATTAGGTGATATTATCCTTTCCTTTTCTCCAGCCTTAATTCTGGCAGGTTATGGGTTTATTGGATTCTTAAAAAATAAACTATCGCCGAATTTATTGTTGCCGGCTGTATGGTTGATTAGCGGACTGTTATTGGCTTATTTCCCTTTTTCTTTACAAAGACGATTTCTATTGGGCTACTTTATTCCGGTTAGTCTTTTTGGGGTGGTCGGATTATGGCAGCTTGCCAGGACAAGGGTAAATCCTTTTCGCAGACTGTTCGCAGTGGTTATCCTTTTATCGATTGTTACAAATATTATTATTGTGAGTGGAGGAATTATTGCCTCTTCCAAAAAAGATCTAAATGTATATTTGTTTAATAGCGAGAGGGATGCTTTCCATTGGATCGAGGAGCAACGTCTCCCCGGAAGCCTGGTTTTGGCATCTGTCAGGAGTGGTTTGTTGATACCCGCTTATACGAACTGGCGGGTTTTATACGGACATCCCTTCGAAACCGTTGACGCGTACCAAAGGGAAAATGAAATTGAGAGAATATTTCGGGGCAAATATTCGGAACAAGAAATCCAAAGTTATATCAGGCAAAAAAGAATAGATTTTGTTCTCCTGGGACCTTTGGATCGAGAAACCAATTCTTGGCGGTTTTTAGGACGTTTTCCATTGGTATTTCAAAATGAAGGGGTCCGGATTTATTCTGTAAGGGAAAAAGAATGAAGCCCGGTTGGATTCCTTTTGTGGCATTGTTCGTGGCTGTCGTGCCATGGTTTTTTATTTCTGGTAACTTCATATATCCACGTTTTTCAGAATATTCTGACTTAACCATAAGCCACATTCCCAATGCGATTTTCTTATTGGAATCGCTCAAAGCCTACGGGGAAATCCCCTATTGGTCGGGTACGATTATGAGCGGATATCCCTTTACCGCCAATCCTTTGGCGGGGATCTGGTATTTACCTGGGTGGTTGGCCTATCTTTTCCCGCTGCACTTGGGGTTTAATCTGGTTGTCATCGTACACATCCTTTGGGGTGGTTGTGGGATGATGCGATTATTAAAAAGTTACGGGCTTCACCCCATCGCAGTGCTCTCTGGGGCGATTGCATTTACCGCGATGCCAAAATTGTTCGCCCATTTTGCTGCCGGGCATGTCACCCTGATTTATGCAGTCTCATGGACGCCGTGGCTTTTGCTTGCCTCAAAATTTAAGGATGAGACCGCAAAAAAAAGCGCCAGCCATTGGATCTTTCCAGGTGCAGTTCTGGGTTTGATTGGTTTGGCTGATATACGGTGGCTGCCCTATGCGGTTGGCTTGTGGTTGGTGTACACAGCCTGGAATGTATTGGTTAACTCAGGTGGAAAAATTATTTTTAGGCGAATTACAAACTGGCTGATTGTAGGATTGGTGAACCTGGGGTTGTGTATGGGCTTGTCGGGTGTAGTGACCATGGGGTTGCTAGAATTCACACCCTTATCGACGCGCCAGGCGATGTCAACAGGTGATGTGCTCATTTATTCATTGCCGCCCGAGGAATTGCTGGGATTCGTGGTACCCGATTTTGGCGGTTTTTCAGAATGGGTGCTGTACCCAGGAGTAGTAGGCCTTTTGTTATGTGTTTATTGCATGGTAACACCTGAAACTCGAAAGCGAACATGGTTTTGGCTAGTGTTGTTATTAGGTGCCATTTTAGTTTCATTGGGCGATACCCTTCCTTTCATGCGCGGGTTGGCCGACCTGCCAGGTGTGAACTTGCTGCGCGTACCTTCCAGGGCAATGTTTCTTGGTGGAATAGCGGTGAGCGTTATTATCGGGTTTGGCCTGGATGATTTACTTTCGCGTGGGAAACCATCCTTTCCTGATCCGGTATTCTTTATGGTGCCAATAATGGGATTTGTATGGTTGTTGGCAGTTGGGATTGGAATTATTGGCGGAATAGTACCCCTCAATATGGTGTGGGCCGGAGTTTTCATGAGCATTACCATCCCAATTATTGCGATGGAGGAACGTAATCGCTTACCAAAAGCATTTGGAATGATCCTTTTTCCCCTATTAGTGATGATCGATTTGGTCGGATCCAATATACAGGCAGTAGAAATTAAGACACCCGCGAATGTATTTGCGAAGGGGAAATTGACAGGTGAATATCTTGAGCGCCAGCCAGGGATATTTCGTATATACACACCTTCAAATTCATTGCCGCAGTTATCAGCAGCCTCTTTGGGCATCGAAATGGCAAATGGGATCGATCCCATGCAATTGCAGTTGTATTCTGATTTTATGGCATTAGCGAGCGGAATTGATAGCGAAAGTTATTCCGTCACGATCCCGCCCTTCGCAACGGGTGATCCCAAAATGGATAATCGGGATGCTAAACCAGATGCAAAATTGCTCGGATTATTAAATGTCAAGTATTTGGCGGCTGAATTTCCGATCATTGAAGAAGGATGGGTGCAAGTAGAGCGCGTGAACGGTACCTGGATCTACGAAAATTTATTTTTCCGACCACGGTCGTGGATACAACCGTCTGCCGAGATCCAAAACGGAGAGTGGAAGGAGGTATCGATACTCGAAAAAAGACCCGGAAAAATTGTAGTGGAAGCCAAGGGGCCGGGGGTGGTGGTGGTTTCCGAGGTAGATTTCCCTGGTTGGGCAGCCATGGTTGACGGAGAATCGGTCCAAAAATTGCGCGTAGCCAATCTATTACAGGGGGTTGTGATTGAGGAAGGCTATCATCGGGTCACATTTGAATTTACTCCCACAACCTTAGATTTTAGCCTGCCGATTTCTGTAAGTTCTTGGCTAATTCTTGGTGTTGTGTTCATCTTTTCAATTCAGAAAAAACGCTGATGGTATCTGTTGCCGAACGAAAATGGATACTCGGTCTGGCCGGGTTAATTCTGGCACTGACCAGCATTCCTTATCTGCTTGGATATTTTTTCCAAAGTGAATCCTACCGCTATAGTGGGTTTATTTTTGGGGTTGAAGACGGCAATTCGTATATCGCGAAAATGTTATCTGGAGCTAATGGCGCATGGTTGTTTCGAACCCCTTACACCAGTTACCCCCAAACGGGGGCAATCGCTTATCTCCCGTATCTCTTAATAGGAAAATTAACCGCACCTCCAGAACAACATGTTCAACTGGTATTTTGGTTTCATCTATATCGCTGGGTCGCTGGTTTGTTATGTGCATTGGCAATTTATGATTTTGCCGCAATTTTCCTAACCCATCAAAATCACCGGAGACTGTGTGTCCTATTGGCATTGTGTGGAGGTGGTGTAGGTTTTTTAATCCTGTTTGGATTGCGATTTGCTGGAGAGCAGGGGTTGCCGCTAGAGTTTTATTCACCCGAAACCTTTGGTTTCCTTTCGATCTTGGGGTTACCTCACCTGGCTGCCGGCCGCGCCTTTTTATTATGGGGAATCGCTGGTTATGCAACCATGGATGAGAAAAGATTTGACTGGAGGAGGGGAATGAAGATAGGGGGTTTGTGGACATTGGTGGGATTGATGCAGCCATTGTTCGTTATTTTAGGATGGGTCGTGCTAATTTCAGCTCTAGGACTAGAGATTGCCTATTCCCTTATTATCCAGCGATCGAAAAAGTTTGTGTTTACCGAACAATGGAAACATAAAATCAAAACCATTTTTTTGGCAATTATCATTTCTTCCGCCATACCGATCTATTCTGGGATGACCTATTTGTTTGATCCATTTATAGGGGCATGGATGGGTCAGAACTTGGTCTTATCGCCGCCGCCCGTAGATTACCTGATGGCTTTCATCATCGTATTGCCTTTTTCCATTGCTGGGTTAATTCATCTGGTTAAGACCCAAAGCAAACCAGCCTGGATTCTGGTAGGATGGGTAATGATATTTCCATTTTTGGTTTATGCTCCTCATAATCTTCAACGCCGTTTTCCCGAGGGGATTTGGGTTGTCTTATCCATTTTAGCGGTTTCGGCGTTAACAATTCCTGGGGTAAAATTTTGGAACCGGTTAAAACCCGTTTTATATACCACCTTTATTTCATCCTTGGTATTGTTCGCAGGTCTTCTCATGGAGGTTTCTAAACCTGGGACTCCCCTCTATCGCCCGGCTGGCGAAATTGCTGTGTTTGAGTATTTTGCCGAGAATGCGCCCGGTAGGGTGGTTTTAGCTCGGTATGATATTTCGAATGCTTTGCCCGCCTGGGCCTATGTAAGAACGGTTATAGGTCATGGGGTGGAAAGTGTTCGGTTAAAGGAGATTCAACCAAGGGTTGAAAACTTACTCGGTGGAACACTATCGTCTTTAGAATTTATGGATTTGGTCAATGAACTCGATGTGGATTATTTATTGTTAGCGCCTGGCGATAGTGGTGATAAATTGGGTAGTTATTTAAGTTTACAACCTGTTTATAATCAATCAGGTTATACGATTTTCAAAGTGCATCGTGAGGGAGAATGACAAGCAAGGTTACTTATTGGTTGGGAAAAAATATTTCCGTAAGATACTTGCTTATTTTTTTTGCCCCTTTTCTTTTATTTTTTTTGCCCCTGCTTACTGGTAAAGGATTGTTTTGGGGATTACCCATTTTGCAGTTTATCCCCTGGCGAGTCCTTGCTTATGATTTACTCGGGCAAGGTATCCTGCCGTTGTGGAACCCCTACAACGGATTAGGCGCACCGCTATTTGCTAATTATCAGTCAGCATTGATTTACCCACCCGGATTAATTTTATATTTATTTTATTTACTCGGCGATACACCCGGGTTGGTGTGGGGATTTACTTTGTTAGTTCCGGTCCACCTTGGGTGGGCAGGGCTAGGAATGGCTAAGTTAAGCAAAGAGATAGGACTGTCCATTCGGGGTCAGGTAATCAGTGGATTGTCGTTTGGGTTGTGCGCATTTTTTGTCGCCAGAGCAGGGTTTTTCAGTATGATTTGGGCGGGTGTATGGCTGCCATGGCTGATCTTAGCCGCCGAGAAAACCATTCAGGCCAGAAACCGAAAAACGGCGATATGGGCAATAGCCAGGCTGGCTTTCATCGCGGCTTTTCAACTCCTGGCTGGACACGCTCAATTGACCTGGTATTCATTTTTATTGGCGGGTATTTGGGTTATCTATCGCAGTTGGCACCTTTCCGATTTCAAAAACATGGGGGTTGTGGTTGGTAAATTTGGGACAGGTTTGATAATTGCGGTTTTGGTGTCGATGATACAACTTGCCCCGACCTATGAATATTTACTCGAATCGCAACGATCTTCATCGGTAGAATATGCTAATGCAATGACGTATTCATTCTGGCCGTGGCAGCTATTAACCTTTATATTTCCAGGCATATTCGGCAACCCTGGGCTAGGCGATTATTGGGGTTATGGGGCTTTCTGGGAGGATGAAGTATATATTGGCCTAATCCCGATCCTTCTGGCATTGACTACCCTAAAGCAACTATGGAAAAAAGGTCAACCACCTGAAAACCTCAGCACCTACCGGCCGATTCTATTCTTGTGGGTATTGGCATTGGTTGGTGGGTTGTTCGCATTAGGAAAAAATACGCCATTGTTTCCTTGGCTGTATCACTACGTCCCGACCTTCGATATGTTTCAAGCACCAACACGGTGGATGTTTTGGGTAGTTTTTTCTTTAAGTCTTTTGGCTGGAATCGGTGCAGATTTATGGAAAAAACCGTTTGGTTCAGGATTGTGGTGGTTAAAATTGTCTCGGGTTGGCATTCTTGGTGTCGTCATCGGCGCGATTGCGGCTCTACTTATTATGCCGAACATCCAACCTTCTTTTATCCGCACTTTTATCTACACTGGGATTTTTGGGTTTTTAACAATAAACATAGCTATCCATGCCCCGGAAATGACCTACAAAAGTAGAGTAAAGAGATGGGAATGGATCGGCATGAGTGTTATATTGGTTGATCTGGTCGCAGCCAACGCATTTTCAAATATTTTTGTTGAGGCGAAGGTATTCCAACGGTATTCTGACGATCATCGGACCGCTGAAGTTCAACAAAACCGGATATACATCCCCGCAGAGATTGAGCGCAGCTTGAAATTTGATCGTTTTTTTAGATTTTCAGACTTTTCTCCACGTGAAGATTGGAGCAACATTCATGATACCTATTTGCCCAACCTGAATTTATTTGACCAGGTCGCGATGATCAACAATTTTGACCCATTGACTCCTCGAAGGTATGCGGTTTGGATGGCTCATCTGGATTCTTTGACTGAAGAACAAAGAGGGCAACGGTTGAAGGAAATGTCTGTCGGGTTTGTGGCGAGTACACCAGATATGGATATTCCTGAGATTAGAATCGACCCGCTGGATCCATACAGTAGACTTAGATGGAGCGCTTGTGGAGAACTTATCCGTAGGGGACAGGATGAGTCGCAGATCAAGGCTGAACTAGGCAGCCGTCTGGAAAATCAACCTCGTTGTATCCTCGTGGAGGCAGCCAATGCTTGTGGGCAGGATGGGCCGGATGCTATGCCACGGGAAATTCGGCTAATCCATGAGTCAGTAAATGACCTTGAAATCGTTGTGTCGGATGGTGCAGAAGGGTGGTTGATCGTGGCGGATACCTGGTACCCTGGTTGGCAAGCTCGTATCGATGGCAATCGAGTACCCATCTATCCGGCGGACTATTTATTTCGGGGAATCTGCGTTCCAGAAGGCAACCACACGATTTTGTTTGAATACAAACCAAAATCCTTTTTTATCGGGATGCTGGTTAGTTTTGGTGCGGTACTCCTTTGGTTGGGTATGGTGGTTTTCGGTAAATGGCAAAATTAACCAATACTTATAGAGAAGGTTGACCAAACCGATAATCAGGAGAAATTAATGGACCCCTCTGTCGAAGTTGTTCAGTACTTTACAAAGAAAATCCTTTCGAATTTAGAACAGGTTATCATAGGTAAATCACAGACCTTAGAGGTTGTAATCATTGGTTTACTATCCCAAGGCCATTTATTAATCGACGATGTTCCCGGAGTTGGGAAAACCGTATTGGCTCGCAGTCTTGCAAAATCGTTGGGGTGTGAGTTTAGCCGTGTTCAATTCACACCCGATATGTTACCCAGTGATGTTACAGGGGTATCGATATTCAACCAAGTGACTCGAAATTTTGAATTTCGTCCGGGTCCAATTATGGCGCAAATTATCTTAGCGGATGAAATCAATCGGGCGACCCCCAAAACGCAATCAGCTTTATTGGAAGCCATGGAGGAGCGCCAAATTACGGTTGATGGGACGACCTATCCACTGCCCAAGCCATTTATGGTACTTGCTACTCAAAACCCCATCGAATATGAGGGCACATTTCCTTTGCCGGAAGCACAACTGGATCGTTTCTTAATGCGCATTAAAATTGGATATCCAACCCTGGCGGATGAAATGAAAATATTAGAATTGCAGCAATTGCGTCACCCGATAGAATCCCTCGAACCCGTTGTTTCTGTTGAAGAAGTCATGGAAGTTCAGAAGGCTATCAAAACCATTTATGTTTCCAACCCTGTGAAACAATATATTGTTGAGCTGACCCGCTCAACTCGGAATAATACCGATGTCTACCTTGGTTCTAGCCCTCGTGGAAGTCTGGGATTGTTTAGAGCTGGTCAGGCAAGGGCAGCTATTCACGGGAGAGATTACGTTTTGCCAGATGATATCAAATTTTTAGCGAATGTTATCCTTTCGCACCGGATGGTTATCCAACCCGCGGCACGCCTAAGGAATCTAAGTGCTGATTTAATCGTTGGAGAAATGGTGGCTAACCTTGCCATCCCGGGTGGAGATTTGAGCGGGAAGAAAGTAATAGATTGACTGTCCGACCACCTTTTTTTGTCTTTGTTGGCCTGCTGGTATTTACGGGTGTGGCAGCGTATTTTACACCGGGAGAAACTGTTTTTGTTTATTACCGTATTTTATACCTACTTGGTTTGATCATGGTGGTCGGACTGATATGGTCAAAATATTCTTTGTTTGGAATAGAGATAAACCGGTCAACACGTTTTGCCCGCCAACAAGTTGGGCAAATTTTTGAAGAACGGTTTGAAATCCGCAACAATAGTTGGCTCAGCCGGTTATGGGTTGAAATCAATGATTTATCGGGGATGCCAGGAAAGCATGGATCGCGGGTAATCTCGCATCTGGGAGCCAAACAACATAGAATTTACTTTAACCGGACCTACCTGATCAGGCGAGGGGCATTTGTAATGGGTCCAACCGCTTTGGTTTCCGGTGATGTATTTGGGATGTTTACGATTAAAAAAGTAGTTCAAACTGATAAACCATCCTTTATTGTGCTACCGTATATGGTCCATTTGACCCATTTTCCTGCCCCCACAGGAATTTTGCCAGGTGGGCGAGCCTTACGCCGAAGAAGCCTAGAAGTAACACCCTATGCCGCTGGAGTGCGAGAATATGTCCCTGGCGATCCGCTTAATCGGATCCATTGGAAAAGTACAGCCCGAAAAGACCGGTTAATTGTGAAGGAGTTTGAACAAGACCCGCAAGCCGATGTATGGATATTACTGGATGCACATGAAGGATTACACCTGGAATTACCTGATAATCGGATGATAGAAAGGAGAGACCAGTTTTGGGCATTACCATCCCGATTAGAAATTCCGTTGCCGCCCAGTACTTTCGAATACGCGGTTTCCAGTGCTGCTTCAATTGCTCAATATTTTATAGCTCAAGGGCAATCGTTGGGATTCGCCAGCGCCAGTAAAATATTAACGATTTTACCTGCAGAACGCGGTGAACGACAATTGGCAAAAATCCTCGAACGATTGGCATTCGTTCAACCCGATGGTCAGTTACCTATCCTGGGGTTGATTGAAAGTCAGGCGAACCACATAGCTCGTGGAAGCACGGTTGTCTTAATTACGACCGCCTGTGGTGATCCTGTCGAATTGGGAGTAGATATATTAATGCGGAGGGATTTACGACCTGTTTTGGTGTTTATAGACCCACAAAGTTTTGGGGCTTCCCAAAGTATCGCCGAAACTGCTGAACGCATAAAAGGTTACGGAATATATACAAAAACTATCCGTAAGGATGATTCGCTGCAACTCGTTTTAGAGGGTTAAAACGCGAATAGAAAGGGATCAGGATTCTTTGGGATTGATTTTATGACCTGCTTCTGAATGTGGGCTTTCTTGTAATAATTCAATCGCATGGGGGAGTACCGGCCATATAACTTCCAAATTTTCAAGTGCAGCTTTAGGGCTGCCGGGAAGATTAACTATTAATGTCTTTCTTCTAATACCAGTTACGGAGCGTGAAAGCATTGCGTGGGGAGTGATTTTTAAACTGGCCTGGCGCATCGCCTCGGCAAGACCGGGGGCGTTCTTGTCAATTACCGATAGTGTCGCTTCCGGGGTAACATCGCGGGGAGCAAATCCTGTTCCGCCGGTTATCAGGATAAGGTCTATTTCGCCTGAATCACACCAAAGGATCAACAATTCGCGGATCTTTTCATAATCATCGGGCAATAAAGCTATCCTATGGACGATATCGTCGTTTTCAACGACTTTGTTTATCAGTAATGGACCAGAAAGGTCCTCTCTTTCCCCTCTGGACGAGCGGTCAGATACCGTTAAAATTCCGACCCGGATTTTCGGGTTAACCTTCATCAAGACCTGCCACTTGCCTCCACCTACCGTGGATGCCGTCTTCGGTTACTCCAAAAAAGTACCGGTTGCCTTCTGGACGATGATAGATAAGGTCGTATCGATAAATATTACCGATTTTATGCTTGCGCATAAGGCCATAAACACCAAACCACGTTATTTTCGATTTATCATGATTGTTTGTAAGCTCGGCAAATTGATCGATCGCATAATGCCAAAGTTTTCGAGCTGAAGCTCGGGTAACATTTTTTACCACATTACCATTGCGGAGATCGCGCATGGTAAAGTAGAGTTTTCCCTGCCTTTCTTCAGGCGCCAATACTTCAACGCCGGTCCTTGGGGCAATTTCCTCTTGCTCTTCCATTTTTTCTTCGGTATCCAATAACCGGCTGACAGGCGATTCGGTGATTGGTGCACCTTCTTGGGCCAGTGGTTTGCTACGAAGAACCAGATTGACAATTTCATCTCTCACAGCCAAACCGGTTTCGGCCTCATCACGGATATATATTTTATTGTCATCGACAGCATACGGCGACTCCTCGCCACGGGGGACAAGGATTCGGAGGATCTTCTTACTCCTGTATTCGTGTATATCCACCTGACAGTGAAGCGGCGGGCTTATGCGATTATTGATTTCCTTTTCGATTTGTTGGACACCCTGTTCGGCTATAGCGATACCCACTGGTGGTTTTTTTGGATCTGGGCTTAACCCTATGTAAAGTGTGCCGCCGTTGGTGTTCGCAAAGGCACAGACATCTGCCAGGATGGCATATAACTTACCACCGCGGATCGTCATGCTTTCATGAAAGTCTTGAATAATATTCGAGCCTTCTTCCTGGGCAGCCTGGATAAAGTCGTAGGCAGGTTCCTGCAGATGGCGTTGTGGGCGAGTGCGGGAAAAATCGTTGCTGCGGAAAAGGTCAACCAATGCCTTAAAAGAGCGTTCGGGCAAAAGCACATCGGTGGCACGATCACCTACGCCGAGGTTTTTTTTACGTACCGGATCCGTTATTAGGCGGTGCGCATCGGAACCCTGGATACAGTGCATACGGCGAGGGTATTCAGGTTTAGTGCCACTAAAAAATGCCGCAGTGGTTCTCGGGCCCTTTTGCTCAAGATCTGTCACCTCGAGGGCATGTAAATGTGGGTCTTGTGTAAATGCAATTTTAGTTTGTCCGCCAAACCCAAAACCGCGCATAGCGACACCATTACTCGAATTTGCATGGGCGGCGATGACCAGACCGCCATTTTGATCGATGATTCGATATACCGTCAATACATCTTCGGTTGCACCTACGGTCTGTGAACCTTCGTCTAATTGCTCTGGAGGAAGGTTCATTGTCAGTAATAAGTGTTCTAATTCACGTACAGATTTTTCTGGCGGGAAAATGCACAAAATATGAAAACCAAAAGTAGCGGTGAATTCAAATCCGGGCAGAACCAGGATTTTGTTAAGAAGCCGTTGATATTCGTCGAGTTTTCTTTTCTCATCAGGTAATAGCCGACCTAACTTTTGAAGAAGCTCTAGCTGGTCTATTTCTTCGATAAGCCGCCGATATCCAGCAATTGTATTGTGATCGGTAATTGAGATCATATCCAAGCCACGTGAATCAGCTTTTTTCAAGATATCTAGAAGGGTCACTTCTGGTTGCTGATAATCGCTCGAAGCGGTTGTGTGGATATGGAGGTCAATGGTGTACCATTGATTATTTCCTTGTGGTTGTCTTTTGCCCAAATTCATTCTCCTTCGGAGCGAAAAATTATACTAAAGCGTGTAATAAAGAAATTAGATCCGTGGGCATATAAGGTTTTAGGAGAAAATAGTCAGCACCTGCGTCCTGATAATTATCTCTGAAATCCTCACCAGAGCTCAAAATAACTCTGGGTTGATGCCATCCTGGATTTTTCCTAATAGTTTTTATAAAATCAAGGCCGTTTAATTTTTTTAAATTTACGTCCATGAGGACAATATCTGGTTTACTTTCGTTGATTCGAGAGATCAAAAATTGTTCATCCTGGCTCTCCGGTGCTGAAACCTGAAACCGCTCGATTTCCAAAAGGATTTTAAGGAGCGCGCGCATGGAATTATCATCTTCGATGATCATAATATGGATCATTTTAGCACTCAAGCTTGTGATGCTATTGCTAAATCGAGTTGTGTAATTTCCAAAGCATTCGAAAGGACTTCATCCACTGTGTCTACCATGACAAATTTGATCGACTTGTGAACTTCTTCTGGTAAACCCTCAAGGTCGGCTTCGTTTTCCTTTGGCAAAATAACAGTTTTTAAACCAGCCCGGTGGGCTGCAAGGACTTTTTCTTTAACCCCACCTACCGGTAATACCTGCCCTCGCAAAGTAATCTCACCTGTCATGCCAGTGTCTGACCTGACCAATTGTTTTGTCAGCAGAGACACTAATGCAGTGGCCATTGTCACGCCTGCAGAAGGACCATCTTTCGGTTGTGACCCGGCAGGGATGTGCAAATGAATATCGGTTGACTCAAACAAAGTGGGATCTACACCATAGATCGAAGCCCTTGAACGGACAAAGGATAAAGCAGCCTGTGCGGATTCTTGCATAACTTTCCCAACCGAACCGGTGGTAATGAAGCCTTTACTGCCAGGCATCTGAGTTGCCTCAATGAAGAGAACATCGCCGCCAACCGGAGTCCATGCCAGACCGGTGGCAACGCCGGGGATTTCTGTACGACGTTGGATTTCTTCGGTGCCATGAAATTTTGGACGACCTAATAGTTTTTTTACTCTTTCGGTAGTAACAGTTTGTTTTTCAGTCTCCCCCTCCGTAATCCGAGTGGCAATTTTCCGGCAGATACTGCCAATTTCTCGTTCAAGGTTTCGCACTCCGGCTTCACGCGTATATTGACGGACAATAGTAGATAAGGCAGTGTTCGTAAACTCCACTTCGTTCGGACGCAAGCTGTTCTCCATGAGTTGACGTGGGATGAGATACTGTAAGGCGATCTGAAGTTTCTCGTTTTCGATATACCCAGAAAGTTGGATGATTTCCATGCGGTCCAATAACGGTCCAGGAATCGTTTCGATTTGATTGGCAGTAGTAATGAACATCACCTGGGATAAATCATAAGCAACTTCCAAATAGTTATCACGAAATTCATTGTTTTGTTCTGGGTCGAGCACCTCTAACAAAGCCGAGGCAGGGTCACCACGGAAATCGAAACTGAGTTTGTCGATCTCATCCAGCATGAAAACCGGATTGTGCGATTCTACCCTGCGAATACCCTGAAGGATACGTCCCGGCATGGCGCCGATATATGTGCGCCTGTGACCACGAATCTCAGCTTCGTCCCTTATCCCACCGAGCGAAATGCGGGTAAATTTTCGTCCCATTGCCCGGCTGATCGATTGGCCAAGGGAAGTTTTGCCAACCCCTGGGGGCCCAATAAAACAAAGGATAACGCCCTCTCGTTGACGGCGAATCTTATCTTCGTTAAGGGATAGGGGTAATTCACCCTGGCGCTCTTGACGCAATTTACGGATAGCCAGGTATTCGAGTATCCGACCTTTGATATCATGCAATCCGTAGTGATCCTGGTCGAGAACATCACGGGCATGGAGAATATCCAGATTGTCAGGGGTGGATTTGGACCAGGGAAGGGAAGCCAGCCAATCCAAATAGGTCCGGATTACCCCATATTCGGCGGCAGCAGTAGGTAAACGAGAGAGCCGATCGAGCTCTCTTGTGGCTTGTTTTTTAGCTTCCTCAGGTAACCCAACTTCTTCAATCCGTTTACGGAAATCTTCGACATCGGCTGTTTGTTCATCACCTTCACCCAACTCACGTTGAATGGCTTTTAATTGTTCGCGCAGGAAGTATTCACGTTGGACTTTGTCGATTTCAGAGCGGGCTTCTTTTTGGATTTTTAAACTTAATTCGAGCACTTCGCTTTCTCGGGTTAATAATGTGACCAGTTTGTGCAGTTTTGCACCGGTCGAATCCATTTCCAGGATTTCTTGGGCATCCGAGATTTCAATCCGTTGTAAATTGGCGATCATGTAGGCAGTTTGAAGTGGGTCCGTCAGGATGGCTACGGATGCGATCAATTCGCGCGGCATGGAAGGGATCATCTCGCCAATGTGCTGGAATTGGTCGCGAATATTGCGGGCCAATGCTTCAACTTCCAGGTTGGACACCAAAGGTTCTGGAAGGTTTTCAACCCTGGCTTGTATAAATGGTTCGAGGGATACATATTCCAAAACCCGAAAGCGCACCAATCCTTGTACAAGGAGGCGAATGGTACCATCCGGAGCGCGAAACATACGGTGGATGAGGGCAGCAGTCCCGACCTGATAAAGGTGTTCGGGACCTGGATTATCGAGGTCTGGGTGTTTTGAAGCAAGCAATCCGATCATTCGATCGCCTGTGATGACTTCATCTACCAGGCGAACACTACGTGGCTGTCCGATTGTTAAGGGCACTGCTGTTTGAGGATATACAACCAGCCCGCGAAGTGGGAGGATGG
>Ga0208733_100370_pt1 | contig 21065 bp, 16 predicted proteins | sample SubbioR11Jul_8B1_FD_184816 | JGI IMG/M metagenome (GOLD analysis project Ga0208733, IMG submission 184816) | Serpentinite rock and fluid subsurface biosphere microbial communities from McLaughlin Reserve, California, USA - CR11Jul_8B1 (SPAdes) | ecosystem: Environmental > Terrestrial > Deep... | reverse complement strand
GCGCCAGCAGAACACCCCCAGCTTCCACTACGTCCACTCCGACCAGTGGCGCTACGAGCGGGGCTACAAGGACTACGACAAGACCACCGCAAAAGAAACCGACCATACCATTGACCACCAGGCCCGGGCGGTGCGCAAAGGCTGGCTGCCTTTTTTCCCGCAGTTCAACAAGTCGAGCCTCGAGGTCGCCAAAGAAGCCCAGCAAGCCGGCGCCAAGACCGATCAGGAGATCATCCAGTATGTGGTCCAGCAGCTCCAGGAGGGGCAACTCGAGTTCGCCATTGACGACCCCGATGCCCCCAGCAACTGGCCCCGGGCCTGGTTCATCTGGCGCGGCAACGCCATTGGCACCAGCGCCAAGGGCCACGAGTACTTTCTCAAGCACTACCTGGGCACCCATACCAATGCCGTGGCCCCCGAGCAGGCCAACGGGCATGTCTCGGAAGTCAGGTACCGCAAAGAGGCCCCTCAGGGCAAGCTCGACCTGGTGGTGAACATCAACTTCCGCATGGACACCAGCGCGCTTTACTCCGATATTGTGCTGCCCACTGCCTCCTGGTACGAAAAAACCGATATCAACACCACCGACCTGCACACCTACATCAACCCCATGCAGGCCGCGGTGCCGCCTTTGTGGGAGACCATGAGCGACTGGGACATTTTCAAGGCCGTGGCCCAAAAGTTTTCCGAGCTGGCCCAGGTTCACCTGTCTGCCCCGGTCAAAGACGTGGTGATGATCCCGCTGCAACACGACACCATTGACGAGCTGGCCCAGCCCGACGACCGCGACTGGAAAAAAGGCGAGGTGGCCCCCATCCCCGGCAAGACCATGCCCAAGTTCCGGGTGGTCGAGCGGCAGTACCCGCTGGTTTATCAGAAGATGATCTCGCTGGGAGATACTATCGAGAAAAACGGGGTGGGAATGCACGGCCTGACCATCCAGGCTGCCGACTTTTACAACGACCTGCGCCAAAAGCAAGGCCGTAAGCTCAACGGCGCCACCTACCCCAGCCTGGAAGACGCCCTGCAGGTAGCCGAAGCCATTCTTTACCTCGACCCGGTATCCAACGGCGAGCTGGCCTACCGCGCATTCAAAGACGAAGAGAAGAAGACCGGCCAAAAGCTTACCGACCTGGCCGAGCCGGTGCGCGACACCCGGATCAGCTTCGCCGACATTGTGGCCCAGCCCCGCCGCCAGCTCACCACCCCCACCTGGAGCGCCATCATCAACCAGGGCCGGGCCTACAGCCCCTTCACCCTGAACGTCGAGCGGCTGATCCCCTGGCGCACCCTTTCGGGGCGGCAGCACTTTTACCTGGACCACCCCAACTACCTGCACTGGGGCGAGCACCTGCCCACCTACAAGCCCCGCCCCGACCACTCCATGCTGCTCGAGACCGAGATCAGCAGAGCCGAGGCCCAGGGCAAGCTGCTGAACTACATCACCCCCCACGGCAAGTGGAGCATCCACTCCACCTACTCCGACAACCACCGGATGATGACCCTTTCGCGCGGCAGCTACCCGGTCTGGCTGAATGACAAAGACGCAAAGCAGATGGGCATCCGCGACAACGACTGGGTAGAGCTCTTCAACGACAACGGGGTCTTTGTGCAGCGCTGCATCGTCTCGGCCCGCATTCCCAGCGGCACTGTGTTTGTCTACCACGCCACCGAGCGCACCCTCTCGATTCCCAAATCGCCCCTGCGCGGCAAGCGGGCCGGTATGAACAACTCCATTACCCGGACCCGGCTCAAGCCGGTCTTGATGTCCGGTGGTTACGCCCAGTTCACCTACGCCTTCAACTACTGGGGGCCGGTGGGGGTAAACCGCGACACCTTTGTTTACGTCCGGCGCATCGAGGAGCCGAATTGGTAGCTGATAGCCGATAGCTAATAGCCCATAGCTAAAAAGAAAAGCTATCGGCGAACTTCCAAGGAGACCAGCATGAACATTCGCGCACACGTTTCAATGGCTTTCCACCTGGATAAGTGCATCGGGTGCCACACCTGCTCGGTGGCCTGCAAGAACCTCTGGACCGACCGCAAGGGCACCGAGTACATGTGGTGGAACAACGTCGAGACCCGGCCTGGAACCGGCTATCCCACCGGCTGGGAAGACCAGGAACGCTTTAAGGGCGGCTGGGAAAAAAAGAATGGCCAGCTCAGGCTCAAACTGCACTCCCGAGCCGCCGGCCTGACCAACCTTTTTTACAACTCTGCCCTGCCGGAGCTAGACGACTACTACGAGCCCTTTACCTTTGACTACCAGAATCTTTTCAATGCTCCCGAAGGCGACGACCAGCCAGTAGCCCGCCCGGTCTCGATGATTACCGGCGAGCCCATGGAAATTACCTCGGGGCCCAACTGGGACGACGACCTGGGCGGGAGCAACCTTTATGCCCAAAACGACCCCAACTGGCAGGGCGTGGCGCCGGAAATTCAGGCCCAGATGGCCGAGATCGAGCGGGTGGCCTTCAACTATATGCCGCGCATCTGCAACCACTGCCTGAACCCTTCCTGCGTGGCGGCCTGCCCCAGCGGGGCCATTTACAAGCGGGCCGAGGACGGGGTGGTGCTGGTCAACGAGAGCAAGTGCAAGGGCTGGCGGATGTGTGTCTCGGCCTGCCCCTACAAAAAGGTCTACTACAACTGGGCTACCGGCAAAAGCGAAAAGTGCATTCTCTGCTTTCCCCGCCTCGAGACCGGCCAGGCCCCGGCCTGCTTCCACTCCTGCGTGGGCCGCATCCGCTACCTGGGCGTTATCCTCTACGACGCCGACCAGATTGCCAGCGCTGCCAATGCCCAGACCAAAGATCTGGTGCAGGCGCAATTAGACGCAATCCTCGACCCCTTCAGCCCCAGCGTGATCGCCGCGGCCAGGGCCAGCGGCCTGGGCGATGACTGGATCAAGGCCGCGCAAGACTCGCCGGTGTACAAGTTCGTGAAAGTCTGGAAGCTGGCCCTGCCACTACACCCCGAGTACCGCACCATGGCCATGCTGTTTTACATCCCGCCGCTGTCGCCCATGGTCAGCACCATCGAGGACGGGCTGTTCAAGCTCGAGCTCCCGCCCGACAGAGTAGATTTCGAGCTGTTTGACCACCTGGAAAAAGCCCGGCTGCCGCTGCAGTACCTGGCCAACCTGTTTGCGGCTGGCAACGTGGAGGTCATCAAGCCAGTCCTGCGCAAGCTGCTAGCAGTGAGAATTTACAAGCGCCGCCAGAGCGTGGAAAAAAACATTGATGCCGCAACCCTGAAGGTTGTGGAGGCCGCCGGCAGCACCCCCGAGGAGCTCGAGGCCATCTACCGGCTAACCGCCAAGCCCACCCTGCAGGAGCGCTTTGTGGTGCCGCCTTATCACCGCGAGATGGCAGTAGAGGCCTGGAACGACCCCCTGGCCCACAAGGGCGAGACCGGGGTGGGGTTCATCGAGCTGCCGGTAAGGGGGAAGTAGCCATGAAAGAAGTTTTGGAAACCCTTGCGCTGGCCTACCAGTACCCCAGCCCTGGCTCTACCAATGCGCTGTGGGAACGGGTCAGGGCCCTGCCCAGCTCCCCCAGCAAACCTTTGCTCGAGCGCTTTTTGCAGGCCACCTCGGGCCTGCGGCTTGCCGAGCGGGAGGAGCTACACACCCGCACCCTGGACCTGACCCCCCTCACCGCGCCCAACGTGGGTTATGCGGTCTACGGCGAAGATTACCGGCGGGGGCGCTTCATGGCCGAGCTGAGCGCCGAGTATGCCCGGCTGGGGGTGGATAGCCAGGGCGAGATTCCCGACCACCTGATTCCGGTGCTGCGCTACCTGGCCACAGCCGAAGAGCCCTTGCCCGAGTTGTTACAGCTTTTGGAGCCGGCCCTGGAGCAGATTCACCGCACCCTCAAGACCTTGGAAGCCAAGAATCCTTACCTGCTGCTCATTGCAGCCACCCACGAAGCCGTCAAACCCCTCGTCAAACAGGTTGCTGCCACACCGGGCCAGTCCCCCGTCGTGATGGGCTCGCTGATGAGCAGCCTCCCGTTCTGGAAGGGAGGCAATCAATGAACTGGAATGTCTTGCTCTTTCAAATTTTCCCTTATGTAGCGCTGGCGCTCTTGATCATCGTCGGTTTTCAGCGCATGAGGAACCGGCCCTTCAGCGTCTCGAGCCTCTCGAGCCAACTCTTGGAGCGCAAGCTGCTCTACTTTGGTTCGATTCCCTTCCACTGGGGCCTGCTGGTCATTCTGCTCTTGCACCTGGTAGCCATCCTGCTGCCGCAAGGGCTCTTGTGGTGGAACTCGGCGCCTGTCCGGCTGTTTCTGCTGGAAATCACCGGCACGATGCTGGCCCTGTGGGCGCTGGCTGGCCTGGTGCTACTACTCTACCGACGCCTCACTAACCGCCGCATTCTGGCGGTTACACACCATACCGATGTCATCGTCTTGCTACTGCTAGGGGTCTCCGTCGTCAGCGGCATCCTGACCTCGGTCATGTACCGCTTCGGTAGCTATTGGTTTCCTTCGGTCCTCACGCCCTACCTGTGGTCGATTTTCACCCTGCGCCCACGCCCCGAGTTGGTGGCTGATCTCCCGTTCTGGATTCAGCTCCACGTCTTCAGTTTTTGGCTGCTACTGGCGGTCTTCCCCTTTACCCGGCTAATTCACATCGTAACCCTGCCGCTGGGGTATCTGTGGCGGCCCTGGCAGATCGTGATCTGGATACGCAAGCACCGCCGCCCGGCCACCCCTGCACCCAAGCCGCAGACAACACTGTCGGACAGGGGAGGTGCGCATGGTTCAGATTAGCGCTCCCGTGAGCGCGTCCGAGCGGGCGCAGCGACTCCGGGTGCTCATCCTCTCAACCATTGGCTTTACCCTGATGTTTGCGGTTTGGACGATGTTTGGGGTGCTGGGCGTGCCCATCCGCCAGGAGTTCGGACTGACCGATGTGCAACTGAGCTGGCTGATCGCCGTAGCCATTCTTAACGGGGCCATCTGGCGGCTGGCTGGCGGCATTCTGGCCGATCGTTACGGGGGCAAGGTCGTCTTTACCGCGATGCTCTTCCTTACCGCTATTCCGGCTTTTCTGGTAGCCTATGCCACCAGCTTCCCCATGCTGCTCTTGTATGCCTTTCTGGTAGGCTTCGCGGGCAATGCTTTTAGCGTGGGTACCGCCTGGAACGCGGCCTGGTTCCCCCGCAATCAGCAAGGCTTTGCCATGGGTCTGTTTGGTGCGGGCAATGTAGGCGCCTCAGTGACCAAGTTCATTGGCCCCGCACTAATCGCCCTGGTACCTGCGGCTGGCTATCTGGGGAGCTTGATTCCAGGCGGTTGGCGCTTTCTCCCGTTTCTGTACGGCGCGCTGCTAATTTTGATGGGCCTGGCTGTCTGGTTCTACACCCCTCAAGTGGACCGCAAACCTGCACAGGGCCGCCCGCTTGCCGAGATGCTGGCTCCGCTCAGGGAGGTACGGGTCTGGCGCTTCAGCCTCTACTATGTGGTGGTCCTCGGGGCATATGTGGCGCTGGCGGGTTGGCTGCCTAGGTACTACGTGGATGTCTTCGGCCTGCCACTTTACCAGGCTGCCTTGCTTACCACGCTGTTTATCCTCCCTTCCTCGCTGCTGCGCCCGGTAGGTGGTTGGCTTGCGGATAGGTTTGGAGCCAGAAGAGTGATGTACTGGACTTGGGGGCTAATGCTTTTCTCAACCGGTCTGCTGATGATGCCTGATGGTCATATTGTGCTCTATCTGCCCCCCGCCCACGAAAGAGATGGCATGCGCGAGGTGATGCACTACACCATGACGGTCTGGTCATTCACGGTTTTGGTCTTCATGGTGGGAGTAGCACAGGGCATCGGCAAGGCGGCCAACATCAAATACATCCCGGAGTACTACCCCAAAGATGTCGGTACCGTCACCGGCCTGGTGGGTATGTTGGGCGCTCTGGGCGGCTTCTTTCTGCCTCCGCTCTTTGCCTATACTGAGGCCTTAACTGGCTTACCGCAGATGACCTTTGCCGTCGTGTTCGTGCTTACCGCTATCTGTTTGATCTGGATGCACCTGACGGTGATGTCAATGCTCAACAAGGCTGCTCCCGAGCTAAAGGGCAGGTTCGACCCTCCCCCTGGTGACAAGGACTAGTTTTACGAGCTATCAGCAGGTGTAATAAGGCTACTTTTTGTTGATGGGCTATCACCGGCTTTGTTACTCAACATCGTCCAGGCAACAAGCTGCACCGCCCACGAAAACTAGCTGACCACGGGAGGTCGCCCCTACTTGAATACTTGAATACTCGAATACTTGGATACTGTTTTTCGGAGGAATTGTGAATCCAAAACACCAAGATCCGAAAACCTGGCTATCACGCTGGGAGCCCGAGAACCCCGAGTTCTGGGAAAGCGCTGGCAAGGCCCTGGCCTGGCAAACCCTCTGGGTGACCACCTTCAGCCTGACCCTGTGCTTTATCACCTGGTTCGTGGTCAGCGCCCTGGTGGTGCGGCTTCCGGCGGTGGGCTTTGAGCTTTCTACCAGCCAGCTTTTCTGGCTAGCCGCCATGCCGGGCCTGGCTGGCGGAACCCTGCGCATCATCTGGGCCTTCCTTCCCCCGGTAGTGGGCACTCGGCATCTGGTAACATTCTCCAACCTGCTGCTGCTGATTCCCCTCTTGGGCTGGGCCTGGGCCGTGCAGAATGTTGATACCCCCTACTGGGTGCTAATGCTGCTGGCCTTTTTGGCCGGGGTTGGCGGTGGCAACTTCTCGGGCTTTATGCCCAGCACCAGCTACTTTTTCCCACGCAAGCTGCTGGGCACCGCCCTGGCCCTGCAGGCCGGCCTGGGCAACTTCGGGGTATCGGTGGTGCAATTCGTCACCCCCTGGATTATCGGTTTCGCTTTGTTGGGCCCGCTACTGGGCGACCCCCAGACCCTGACCCGGGCCGGGGTAAGCACCTCGGTCTGGCTACAAAACGCTCTGCTAATTTATGTTCCCTTTGTACTGCTGGCGTCGCTACTGGCCTGGAATCTGCTCAAGAGCGTACCCATTCGGGCCAATCTGGCCGAGCAGTTCGACATTTTCCGCGACAAGCACACCTGGTTCCAGACCAGCCTCTATATCATGACCCTGAGCTCTTTTACCGGCTACTCGGCCACCTTCCCCCTGCTGATCAAAACTGCCTATGGCGGTTTTGAGGGCGCCCCCGACCCGCTGACCTTTGCTTTCCTGGGGCCGCTGGTAGGCTCCCTTAGCCGGATCGTTGCGGGGCCGCTCACCGACCGCCTGGGAGGCGCTTTCTGGACCCAGATCAGCGGTCTGGGGCTTTTGTTCTCGGCCATTGGGGTGACCTTCTTCCTGCGCCCCGATTCGCTGGCAGACTTTCCCTGGTTTGTGACCTTTATGCTGCTACTCTTCTTCTTTGCTGGAATTGGCAACGCCAGCACCTTCAAGCAGATGCCCATGATCTTTGAGCCGCGCAAGGCCGGTGGGGTGATCGGCTGGACTGCGGCCATTGCCGCTTATGGCCCCTTTGTGGTCTCGGTGCTGATGGGCGCGGCAATTGCCAGTACCGGCTCTGCGGCGGCGTTTTTTGTCGGCGCGGCGGTCTTCTATGCCCTGAACGTGGCGCTAAATTGGTACTATTATGCCCGCAAAGGCGCCGAGAAGCCTTGCTAAATGGTTTCCTCCTGCAACGCCCTCGTCTCTTGAAAAGGCTGTTTACCCCACAATAAGCCCAGAAACAGCAAAACGCCCGTCCCTGACGCCGCTCACAGTTTGACTCCCGGGCTTTTGAGTGTGATAGAATGCACCGTACCGCGCTGGCGCCGCGGTTTCATAGGCATCTCGGAGGCATCATTTGACCGCTTATACCGCTGATAGCATCAAGGTTCTCAAGGGCTTGGAGGGCGTGCGCAAGCGCCCCTCGATGTACATCGCCGGCACCGGCAGCGACGGTTACCATCAACTGCTGCGCGAGATTCTCGACAACGCCGTAGATGAGGCGCTAGCCGGCTACGCCAGCGAGATCGTAGTTACGCTTCACGGCGACGGCTCGGCCAGTGTCATCGATAACGGTCGCGGCGTCCCGGTCGATGTCATGAAGGGTGAAGGGCGTCCGGCCATCGAGGTGATCTACTCCGAGCTGCACGCCGGCGGGAAGTTCGAGGAAGGGGCCTATAAGGTCTCGGGCGGCTTGCACGGGGTCGGGGCCTCGGTGGTTAACGCTTTGTCGGACTGGATGCTGGTCGATGTCTACCGGGAGGGCAAGAACTACCGCATCAAGTTTGGCCGCGGGCGGGTCTTGGAGCCTCTTTGCGAAGTCGGTCCGGCCCCCAAGGGAATGCGTGGCACGCGGGTCCACTTCATGCCTGACCAGACCGTTTTTGAAGCGGAGGTGCGCTTTGACTACAGCAAGGTGCGCCGCCGTATGCGCGAGGTCAGTTTCTTGGCGGGCGGATTAAAGATTATCCTGAAGGACGAACGCAGCGGCAAGGAGGAGGTCTTTCAGGACAAGGGCGGGGTCGCCTCGTTTGCCAAAGCGCTAGCCGAGGGGCAGGAGTTTATCTACGACAAGCCGATCCTGCTAACCGGCAAGGTCGATGAGGTTGAGATAGATGTCGGCCTGATTCATACCACCGGCTACCTCGGCGAGCAGCTGGCCTACGCCAACATGATCGCCACGCGCGACGGTGGCACTCACCTATCGGGCTTTCGTGCGGCTTACACGCGCGCGCTCAACCAGTACGCCAAAAAGGCAAATCTGAGCAAGAACGGCCAGGCGCAACCGACCGGCGAAGACCTGCTAGAAGGGCTGTTTGCGGTAATTTCGGTCAAGCTCCCGCAGCCGCAGTTCGAAGGGCAGACCAAGGGGAAGCTGCTTAACCCCGAAGCGCAGAGCGCTACTGCGCAGGTGGTCTACGAGAAGCTAGCGGAGTACTTAGAAGAGAATCCGCGCATCGGCAAGCTGATCTTCGAGAAGGCTACACGCGCTGCGCAGGCGCGTGAGGCGGCGCGCAAAGCGCGCGACCTAGTGCGCCGGGCCAACCCGCTGGAGAACGATGAGCTACCCGGCAAGCTGGCCGACTGCCAGGCTGAGGATCCGGCGGTGAGCGAGATCTACATCGTCGAGGGGGACTCGGCTGGGGGCTGTTTGGCGGGTGATACGCGAATTCCCTTAGCCTCTGGCTTAACGAAGACTATGCGCGAACTTGCCGACGACTGGGAACTCGGCATTCAGCACTTTGGTTATGCCACCAACGAGACGGGCGATATACGCATCGTGGCGCTCATCGAACCGCGCTTGACGAAACGGCAAGCGGCCATGGTGGAAGTCGTGCTGGATAACGGCGCACGGATTCGTTGTACGCCCGATCACCCCTTCCGTTTGCGCAATGGTTCCTATCAGTCGGCCAGCGAACTTCGGCCAGGCCAAAGCCTAGTGCCATTCAAAACCCGACTGACCAAAGAAGACGAATTGCCCGGCCCCGGCTATGAAATGGTCTGGATGAATGGCCGGGGCGAATGGAATCACACACATCATTTGGCCGACCTCTACAATTTGTTGACCGGCGTGTACACACGCCAAGCCGGAAATACCCGGCATCATCTAGATTTCAACAAACTCAACAACGACCCGCGCAACATTCGGCGAATGTTCTGGCGCGACCATCAGCGTCTCCACGCGGAATTGGCAGGCGAGATGGCAAGACGGCTGTGGCAAGACCCGGCCTACCGTGAGCGCAAACTGCGTCAACTGAGTGAGCAGGCCATTCTCCAATGGCAAAACCCGGCCTACCGTAAGTATACGTGCGAGCGGGTCAGGTTGCAAAGGCAGGATGAGGCCCTCAACGAAAAACTATTGCAGGGTTTTCAAGAGTGGTTCGCCGCTTTGACGCCAGATGAATATGCGGCCTATTGTGAACGTATGAGAGAACTTCAGGCCGCCTATTGGGCCGACCCGGCCCATCGTCGGGAACAGGCTCAACGCACGCGACAGTTCTTTGAGGAGCATTCCGAAGCGCGAGACGCACGACAGGCCGCCGCCCTGCGACAGTGGGAAGACATTGAACTGCGCGCCAGGCGCGCCGAAAAGACGCGCGAGCAGTGGCGTGATGAAGCCTATCGCCGCCAGCACAGCGCCGCCGTATCCGAATGGTGGCAGGCCCATCCTGAACACCGAGAAAAAATTGTGGCCGCGCGCCAGCGCCAATGGGACAATGCTGATGAACGCGAAAAGGTTCTGTCGGCTCTGGCACGCTGGCGCGAAACAACGTCAGTCACGGAAAAGAGGGCACGGATTCGAGCTGGGCACAGGCTCAAAGCCCTGTTGCTTCTAAGTCAAGTGTTAGATTCGAGGAGCGTCCAACAAGCCTATGAGAGGCTCAGACTCCAAACTGCGCCCACCGCGCCGCGCTATGATCGCCTGGTGAAGGATTATTTCGCGGGCGACGAGTCCCGGTTGTTAGAAGCGGCGGCAAATGTGAACTGCAAAGTGGTTGCAGTGCGTTCTCTGGCCGAGACGGCGGATGTGTATGATTTGACCGTGGAGGGCTACCACAACTTTGCGCTGGCCGCCGGCGTGTTCGTTCATAACAGCGCCAAGCAAGGGCGCGAGCGCCGCTTCCAGGCCATCTTGCCGCTGCGGGGCAAGATCCTCAACGTGGAGAAGGCGCAGCTCGGCAAGATCCTCAAAAACACCGAGATTCGGGCCATGGTGGCCGCCATCGGTGCCGGCTTGGACGGCACCGGCGACGAGCAACACTTCAATTTGGAGATGGTGCGCTACCACCGCATAATCATAATGACCGACGCCGATGTGGACGGCAGCCATATCCGCACCCTGCTGCTGACCTTTTTCTACCGCTACATGCGGCCTATTATCGACGCGGGCTACCTCTACATCGCCCAGCCACCGCTCTACGGCGTGAAGTTCGGGCGCGACAAGGAGCTGAGCTACGTCTTTAGCGATGCCGATTTACAGCTCTTACTTAAGCAGCACAGCGGCCGCAAGGCGGAGATTCAGCGCTTTAAGGGCTTAGGTGAGATGAACCCCGAACAGCTCTGGGAGACCACCATGAACCCCGAGACGCGCACCCTGAAACGCGTCACCATCGAGGACGCGCTCGAGGCCAGTGAGACGTTTGAGATGCTGATGGGTAGCGAGGTGCCGCCGCGCCGCGAGTTTATTGAGCAGAATGCGCACCTTGCGCAGATCGATGTTTAGCACTGGATAGCGTGGTTAAGGGCGTCGCGCATGGCCAGGGTCAACTGTCGGGTGCGTTCGGCGAAGTCGTCGCCCGTAGTGGTGTAAGTGAGTCCACGGCTGGCGTTCACCACCGCCCCCAGACCCCGCGCGTCGAAGGCGGGCGCGATATCCTCGGCGCTGCCGCCCTGCGCACCGTAGCCCGGCACCAGCAGCAGGCTGTGCGGCAGGCGTCGGCGCAAAGCGGCAAGCTCACGGGGGTAGGTCGCCCCCACCACTGCGCCGACAGGGCTATAGCCGCTGCGGTCGCGGTTTGCCTCGGCTAGCGCGGTCAGGGTATCGGCCACCTGTTCGTAGAGGGTCTGGCCGCTTTTTAGCCGCGTGTCCTGGAAGTCTCGACTGCCGGGGTTGGAGGTCTTGACCAACACGAACAGGCCGCGCCCGGCGCTAACAGCCTGGGTAATAAACGGCTCTAAGCTGTCAACGCCTAAGTACGGATTGACGGTGAGGGCGTCTGCCGCGAAAACGCCATCGCCCAGATAGGCCTGGGCGTAGGCGGCGGCAGTGGTGCCGATATCGCCGCGCTTGGCGTCGAGAATGACGGGGATCTTGATGGCACGGATGTCGGCCATGAGCTGGGCTAAGGCGATTAAGCCGGGAATGCCGAGCGCTTCAAAAAAAGCAGCCTGGGGTTTATAGCAGGCCACCGCGTCCGCCGTGGCCTCGATGATGGCGCGAAAGTAGTTAACGACCGCCTTGGCAATTTGGGCCGGGTCGCTGCCAAAGCGTTCGGGGTGGGTAAGGGGGTGCGCTTCGGGGCGTGGGTCGAGACCTAAGCAGACGCGCGAGTTAGTCTGCTGAATGCGCTCGTGGAGCCGTTCGCTGAAAGGTTGCACGCGGTTATTAAGCGGCAGCGCGCCCGTGACAGTGCTTGAACTTCTTGCCGCTGCCGCAGGGGCAGGGATCGTTGCGGCCTACCTTCTCCTGGACGCGGATCGGCTCGGTGCGGCTACCGCCCGCGCCAAGCCCAGGCTGCGCTTGATCCTGATAGAGCAGGGGCCGCTGCTGTTCGCGGCGTTGCAAGCCCTGGTCGCTCTGTACCTGCACGCGGTAGATGAGCTTGGCCACCTGCAAGCGGATGTTGGCCTTCATCTCCTCGAACAGGTTAAAAGCCTCAAAGGAGTACTCCTGAATCGGATTGCGCTGGCCGTAGCCGCGTAGGCCGATCCCCTGGCGCAGCACATCCATGTTGTGCAACTGCTCTTTCCAGTGCTGATCGACTACTTGCAGCACGATAAAGCGCTCGAGCTCCCGCATTAGCGGCGCCCCTAGCTCAGCTTCGCGCTGCTGATAGGCAGCTTCAATGAGCGGAACTAGCTGGTCGGTGGCCTCTTCGGGGGTCAGGCCGCGCAGCGTTTCGAAGTCGAACTTCTCCAGCGCCGGCACCGCCTCCACTACCGCCGTGCGCAGGGCGGCGATGTTGCGCTCCTCAGGCTCGAGCTCGGGGTTAAGGTAGTTCCGCACCTGCGAGTCGACGTACTCGGCGATCATGTCCTTAACATCTTCGCTGATATTGCCGCCAAGCAGGATGTCGCGGCGCTGCTTGTAGATGACCTCGCGCTGCTTGCTCATCACATTGTCAAAGTCAAGGAGCTGCTTGCGGATGCCGAAGTTGCGGTCCTCAACGCGCTTTTGCGCCCGTTCGATGGCGCCGGTGACCATCCTAGCCTCGATCGGCTGGCTGTCGTCCATGCCGAGGCGGTCCATCATCCCGAGTACCCGGCCGCTGGCGAATAGGCGCATCAAGTCGTCTTCAAAGCTGACGTAAAAGCGGCTGCTGCCTGGGTCGCCCTGGCGTCCGGCGCGGCCACGCAGCTGGTTGTCGATGCGGCGCGCTTCGTGCCGCTCGGTGCCGATGATGTGCAACCCGCCCAGCGAGACCACCTTGTCGTGGTCGCGTTTGGCTTCGTCGCGGATCTTTTCGAGCTGCGGCAGGATCCCCTCGGGTAGCCCCTCGATCTGGCGGGCTAGCTCCCGCGCTTCGTCCATCCGCCCTAGCGTTATCGCCTTGATGAATAGCTCCACGGTGGGCTCGTAGACGGCGATTCCTTCGCGCTCGAGCAGCTGTCGCGCCATCGCCTCGGGGTTGCCGCCCAGAACGATATCGGTGCCGCGCCCGGCCATGTTGGTGCTGATGGTGACCGCCAAGCTGCGCCCGGCCTGAGCTACGATCTCGGCCTCCTTGCGATGGTACTTGGCGTTTAGTACCTGATGCGCAATCCCCTTGCGCTTGAGCATGGCCGAAAGCCGCTCCGAAGCTTCAATGGTCACGGTGCCGACCAAGATCGGCTGGCCGGTCTGGTGAACTCGCTCGATCTCGGCTACCACCGCGTCGTACTTCCCCTGCTGCGTGCGGTAGACCATATCGTCGTAATCCTTGCGGATCATCGGTTTATTGGTGGGGATGACCAGCACATCGCAGCCGTAGATCTCCTGAAACTCCTTCTCCTCGGTCTTGGCGGTGCCGGTCATGCCGGCGATCTTGTCGTAGAGCCTAAAGAAGTTCTGATAGGTAACAGTCGCCAGGGTCTGGTTCTCGCGCTCGATCTTGACACCCTCTTTGGCCTCGATGGCCTGGTGCAAGCCTTCGCCGAAGCGGCGCCCCGGCATTAGGCGCCCGGTGAACTCATCGACGATTACGATCTGCCCGTGCTCATCCTTGACGTACTGCTTGTCACGGTGATAGTGCTCCTTGGCGCGCAGCGCCTGGCGGAGCATATGGGCGATCTCCATGTTCTTGGTGTCGAATAGTCCTTCGATGCCTAGCGCCTTCTCGGCCTTGGCGATCCCCTGTTCGGTTAGGTGGATATCCTTGGACTTCTCTTCGGCGGTGTAGTCGCCGGTAGGAGGCTTCTCCGCCCCTTCGCCCGGCTCGCCGCGGGTCAGCTTTTTGACCAGCCGAGCCATGGTGAAGTACATGTCGGTAGCCAGCTCAGCCGGGCCGGAGATGATTAGCGGCGTGCGCGACTCGTCGATCAGAATCGAGTCGACCTCGTCGATAATGGCGTAATGCAGTGGAGTATCGTGCCGCAAGACTAACTGCTCAGGGCGGAAGGCCATATTGTCGCGCAGATAGTCAAAGCCTAACTCCGAGTTGGTGATGTAGGTGATATCGCCGAGGTAGGCCTGGCGCCGCGCCTCGGGGGTGGTTTCGTGCCGGATGACCCCCACTTTGAGGCCCAGGCCGCGATAGACCGGCCCCATCCACTCCGCCCCGACCTGTGCCAGGTAGTCGTTGGTGGTAACTAGGTGCGTCCCCTTGCCGGCAAGGGCGTTTAAGGCCAGCGCCAGCGTGGCGACTAAGGTCTTCCCCTCGCCGGTCTTCATTTCAGCGATCTTGCCCTGATGCAAAGCTGCGCCGCCGATTAACTGCACATCGAAGTGGCGCATCCCTAAGTTGCGCACCGCCGACTCGCGGGTCAGCGCAAAGACCTCCGGCAGCAGCGCCTCGAGGCTCTCGCCGCCCTCTAGGTGACGCCTTTTTAGCGCGGCATAGGCTTCGGCCAGGTTATCAAGCCGCTTGACCTCGGGCTCGAGCGCGTTGACTCTGCCCACGACCTCTTGCTCAATCCGTCTAACATCGCGTTCGTTGGTATCGAAGAGCTTTTGTAACAACCCTAACATGGTAAACCCTCTCAGGCGCCCTCAAAGCGACCTAGTCTAACATGAGGGTCTGAGCCACCGGCCAGCTGGGCCGACGAAGTGCGGAGTCCGTTCATGCTTTGGGTTCAAGGCTGATCAAGCTCAGCGCGTTCGAACCGTAGCGGCGGCGCTTAAGCGGCACCGGCACCCCCTGCCTAGTCAGCGCCAGCTCCAGCCGGGTCGGGTGCTGGAACAGGTACAGGCGCGCTACCTCGGCGTCTAAGATGGCCTGGAAGATGCTGGGGAGATCATCGGGATAGGGCGGGGCGGCAAAAGCCACGTCAAACGCTTGGGGATGGGCCTGGGCGTAGCGCAGCGCGTCGCCCGTTACTACTTCTACCGGCAAGCCGAGCTGCCGGGCGTTGCGGCGAATCACCTCGGCGGCGGGCTTGGCCAGCTCCACGCAGGTCACCTGCCAGCCGCGGCTGGCGGCTTCCAGGCCGACCGCCCCCGAGCCGGCATAGAGGTCTAAAAAGCGCCCCCGCTCAGAAAACTCGAGCATATTAAAAAGCGCCTCCCGGAGTTTGCTGGGGCTGGGTCGGGTGCCGCTGGCAGGCGTTACCAAACCGCGCCCCTTGGCTACCCCGCCCAAGATGCGGGGCTTAGCCACCACCCCTCCTTGACAGCTCGAGCTGGACGCGGACGCCGCGCATGATCTGATAATACTGCGGCAGCTCATATAAGTGCGATTGCTGCGAATGGTACACTCGTGCCCGGCCATGCCAGAAGGCGACGAAGTGCTCATCCGTTTTGCCGAAGTATCGGACATCCCGGCTCTCAAGGCGCTCGACCGCTGGCCGCGGGAGCGCGTCTGGCGGCATAAGGTTGCGGTGCAGGAGCTGCGTAGCGCGCCGGGTTGTGAGGTATAACGGCGATGTATGCCTATGATCCGCAAGCAATTCTACCTGATGCCGGAGCAAGATACCGCCCTCAAGGGGCTGGCTAGGGCAAGCGGTCAGGCGCAAGCCGCCCGCGCGGTCGGGCTGGATATCACGCACGCCTAGCGCTTCACGCTGTCACCCGGTATAACCGCACACCCCCATCCGCGGCGAGTTGACCACCGGCAAAAAGGCCCACTCATCTTTATGCCTGCGCTTATGTTCGCCGCAGTAAAAAGGATCTTCGCGATCCCACCGCTCTTCGGTATGAATCCACTTAGCCGGTTTGCCGCACTTGACGCAGACAAACTCCGACGCCTCGTTACGGGCCAAGAGCCGTATCGGCTCGTGCAGGGCGTACCCCTCGCGCTCGCTAACGACCTTGAGCTTGAGATAGGTGGTCGAGCCAAAATCGTATTCGTGCGCGAACTTGAGGCCGGGCGTAAGCACTTCGGCCAGCGCTACCTCCATATCGCCCTCCTTTGGCATACGCGCCCTCCGCACCTCGAGCATCTCCCGGAGGCCAGGGGAGAGGCTGCCGAAGGTATGCTCCAGAAAGGTTTCGAGCTCGTCCTCGCCTTCGAACTCCTCCCCCTCGTCGTAGCGGACGTTATAGAGCGTATTGCCAATCTTGAACATGCTCAGGTGCCCGCAGCACTCGAGCCAGACTTTGCGGAGGAACCGGACCAGGTCGTAGAGCGTGGCCTCCGCCACGACCTCGAGGTCGAGCCAATAGTGCGGCTCATACCGCCCTTCAGCGCGCAGGTGAAAGAGCTTAGCGGGTTTGTTCTCCGCCTTATCGTGCTTGGGCAGACACGCCTTGAGATGCCGGGACATACCCGCCTTAACGCCCCGGTAGCCGCAGAGGGCGCAGGTGCCGTAACTGGTAGTGCGTGCCATGACTCAAGCTTATACCAACGGTTTATCGGCGCCATAGCTAACCGCGGCGCTCGAGCCTAAGTCAGCCGCCAGCTCTGGAGCGCCCGCAGCTTGGGCGTCTTCTTGTACTGATGCTCCTGCATGCACTTTAGCACCTCGGCCAGCACGCCGACGGCCTCCAGCACATGACTCCCTTTGTTGAGCATGGCGCATTCGGCGCGGCCGGCCATCACCGCGTCTGAGACCTCCGCCCGCGAGGCGGCCCCTTTTTTGACCAGCCGATCGAGCACCTGGGTAGCCCAGATCACCGGCAGGTGGGCAGCCTCCGCTAACCACAGCAGCTCCTCTTGCATCTCGGCGAGGCGCCTAAAGCCCAGCTCGACCGCCAGGTCGCCACGTGCGATCATCAGCGCGGTCGGGATGCGCCCGGCGCTGCGCACGATCATCTCGGGCAGGTTCTGCACCGCCTGGGCGGTTTCGATCTTGAGCACCAGGCCGAGCGGCCGCTGGGGCCGGAGCCGCTGTAGCTCAAAGAGCAGCCGGTCGACATCCTCGGGTCGCTGCACGAACGAGTAGCCGACTAAGTCGGCGTGCGCCGCGATCCACTCCAGGTCGCGCAGGTCCTTAGCGGTGAGCGGGTCGAGATAGATGCTGCTGGTCGGCAGGTTAACGCCCTTCTCGGGTGCGAGCTTGAAGCCCTTAGCCGAGGCGCGCACCACCCGGAGCCAGGCGCCTTCAGGGGTTATGCGCTCGACGCGGGCAGCAAGCTTGCCATCATCGAAAAAGATCTCTTGGTCCGGCTGTAACTGCGCGATCACGGCCGGCAGATTGAGGGTCACTGCCGGGGCGGCGGCTTCAGCTGCTTGGCTTGCTACCAGCAGCGCGTCTCCCACATGGAGCCGCGCCAGGGGCGGGTAGGCGGTCGCGGTGCGCAGGCGTGGGCCGGTGAGGTCCATCTGCACCGGGATGCGCCGCCCCAGGACTGCCTCTTGACTCCTTACCAAGGAGACTAGCGCCTGCCAGACGATCGGATCACCGTAGGCGCAGTTAATGCGAACCACCTCCGCCCCGGCCTGAAGTATCCGCTTTGGCTGCTCCGGGTCGTCGAGCGCTTCTGCCGCTAAAGTGACCATGATGCGGGTCTCGCGCCCCAGCGGAGGCGGGCCAAAGAGTTGCTCAGTGTTGTGTTGCAGGCGCTCATGGCCGGCAAAAAACCGGCTCCGGTCGGGCTCCGGGCACGGTTCACCCAGCAGTTGCGAGAGGGTGTAAAGTATCGCCGCCAGATTCTCCCGCACGCGCGATTCGGCGCGGCCCAAAGACGACAATCCCTGCGCCATCAAGGCGGCTTGCAGCGGGCGGAGGTCGTGTTCGCGCAAGGCCAGGTAGTAAGCTAGGTTCCAGCTGCTGGCCAAGAACTCCTCGCGTTCGATATATCCGGCCCAGGCTTGGTGACGGCGCTCACCCTGCTCCTGCACAAAGGCCTCTAGTTCGGCTAGAGCGCGATGCAGTTGCCGCAGGTCGCCACCGTGAGAGTCGAGATACTGCTTCATAGCAAGAGCCTGTCCAGCTGCTGTCATGATAGCGTCAGGTCGGCAATTCCACAACTTACCGCCTTACTCGCCGGTGATAAGTGGCTCCTGGTCTCGCTGATGTACGGCGCGGGCCCGCGACTGCTGGAATGCCTGCGGCTGCGTGTTCAGGGCATTGACTTCGCCCGCAGCGAGATCACTGTCCGCTTAGACTGGTAGCCCAGGATGCCAAGGGCACTTATACTGGTCAGTGTAATTATTGTTATGCGCCAAGACGTAGGAGGCCCTAACTTGAGGTGCTCAGTTTACTGTGCTGCGAGCCTCGATGGGTTCATCGCCAAGCTGGATGATGATGTCGATTGGCTACACAAGCAGGAATACTCGCAATCACCGATGAAGGGACTTGTCTACGACGAGTTCATCTCGACGGTGGACGCACTCGTCATGGGACGCCGCACGTTTGAAAAGGCTCTCTCCTTCAGCAAGTGGCCGTATGAGGGAACTCCGGTTGTAGTGCTTTCCAACCGTCCCTTGCAGATTCCTCCAGAGTTAAAAGGAAAGGTCAGGGCCGAAGCGGGCACGCCACGGGAGATCGTTTCCACGTTGGAGGCCAAAGGCATGCGTCACCTCTACATCGATGGAGGAAAAACGCTTCAGGGGTTCCTGCAAGCGCGCTGCATACAGGAGCTTATGATCACGATCATCCCTGTTCTCTTGGGCGCGGGAATCCCGCTGTTTGGATCGTTGGGGGTGGAAGTCCCGCTGCGCCTCGTCTCGGTAACACCTTCGGAGAACGGTTTTGTGCAGGTGCGGTATGAGGTCATGGGAGGCACATAACAAGTCGCTTGAGCCGATGCCGCTTCCTTCTGTGTCAATATGCAATATGGATGAGACACCTACCCCCTAGAATCTAGTGTCGAAGGTGGAGAGGCTCGAGCCGGAAGGAGAATCAGATGTCTGCAAAGGCCGAGTACCGCACCCTGGAGGCCAGTCTCTCCAGACTCCTCGGAAGGTACGCTGCGCGAACGGATACCAGTGCCGTGCAGTTCGCACTTGCCTCGCCTGGCCGTGGTTGGCGGTGGGAGTGGTACGCACCTGGCGCAATCCGGCAGTACTTCATAGCGAGTGCGACGAAGCTCTACGTGACTGCGCTCGTGATGCAACTCCGAGCCGAAGGGCTTCTCGGTCTCGACGATCCGGCGGCACAGTACCTCGACTCATCCGTGATGTCCGGCATCCACGTGCTCAGGGGCATCGACTACGGCGACCGCATCACGGTGCGGGAGCTGCTCTCCCACACCTCGGGGATCGCGGACTACTTCGAGCAGCGGCGCAAGAATGGCCCGACGCAGATCGGCAAGGCGCTACGGGGGGATTTCGCATGGACGTTTGACGACGTGTTGCAGATCACCAAGGAGGAGTTGTCGCCGAGGTTCGCGCCGTCGACTCCGGGTAAGGCGTTCTACTCCGACACCAATTACCAGCTTCTCGGCCGGGTGATCGAGAAGGTGATTGGTCTCAACTATGAGGAGGCGCTGCAGCAGCGCCTCCTCGGTCCCCTCGGACTCGTCGACACGTATCCGTTCACTGCTGCCACCGTTGGACGCTACGACTCGGTGGCGCGGATGCTTTACGGAAGAGAGCCCGTCAGAATCCCGCTCGTCATGGCTTCGGTGAGGGCGGACGGAGGCATAGTGTCCACGGCGGTCGATGGCATCACGTTCCTCGAGGCCCTCATGGGTGGGCGGTTGTTCCCCGCTGAGTACCTCGGCGAGATGCAGAAGCGGTGGAATGCAATCTTCCCGCCGCTCGAGTATGGAGTGGGTATAATGCGGTTCGCGCTGCCGCGCTACTACACGCTCTTCAAGGAAGTGCCTCCGATGATTGGGCACTCGGGCGCATCTGGAGCGGTGCTCTACTACGTCCCCGCGCTTGACCTCTACGTCTCAGGCACAGTGAATCAGCTCAAGAACAGGAGCCTGCCCTACAACCTGATGACGAGACTCGTCATGGCCTGTCAGGATGCGTGGTAGGCAAAGCTGCCGAGGCTTCCCAACAAGGAGATCGAGCCGACGCGCTGGCGCTCGCGGCTAATTTCGCAGGCGTTAGCGGCTAAGACAGGAGGCTGTTCGTGGGATAAAATTCGGATCCGAGCGAAGCGAGAATGATTCTAACTGCGAGGTAAGGCATGGCTTCCTTTAAAAAGATCGAACAACAAGCCCGGGCTTTGGCAGCAGAGGACTGTGCCAAGCTCGCGGAGGCACTGCTCGAGCCTCAGCAAACGCCCCTTGCAGCGGGCTCCGCACCCCCCTGCCGTCCTTGTTGAGCACGTGGGTGTAGACCTGTCCTGAGCAGCGCCGAAGGATCATGGTGGTCTTCACATCGCTATGCCCCACAAGCTCCTGTACGGTTCGAATGTCGTAGCCGTCTTCCAGGAGGTGGGTTGCAAAGCTGTGACGCAGGGTATGGACGCTTTAGCTCGAGCCAGCTGCATCTGCAAACCGGAGATCAAGGACGTGGGTAGCATCATCAGACGGTCTTTGCCCCCCTTGCCATCAGGCACGGTAATCTGCCGGTAGTCGAAATCGATGTCTTTGACCCGCAACCTCAATCCCTCGCTTAAGCGCATCCCCGTACCGTAAAGCAGCGCGATAACCAGGTGATGCGTGCCCGTCAGGTTTGCCAGGATCCGCTTGACCTCGTCCCGCATAAAGACCGACCGGTATACGCTTGGATCGTTTTGCGCGTTCGATGTTGTCGATGTACGGCAGGGTCACATGCAGCACCTCCTTGTATCTTGAGATTGGGACACGGCACGGCAGACCGTTACCTCCAAGGTCTAGGAGACCGTGAGAAAGCATGGATCGCCGTGCCGGAGTCTCCAGCTCGAGTCCGAACGGTTGTCA
>Ga0208733_100366_pt1 | contig 21111 bp, 22 predicted proteins | sample SubbioR11Jul_8B1_FD_184816 | JGI IMG/M metagenome (GOLD analysis project Ga0208733, IMG submission 184816) | Serpentinite rock and fluid subsurface biosphere microbial communities from McLaughlin Reserve, California, USA - CR11Jul_8B1 (SPAdes) | ecosystem: Environmental > Terrestrial > Deep... | reverse complement strand
CTTGACGGGAGAGGGTTAGGGTGAGGGTGATAAATCACCAGAATGGTTCCCCCTCCCCTTAGTCCCCTCCCGCCAGGGGAGGGGATTTACGGTGGACGGTAAATTTCTAAATCGGGATTTGGGTATGAAGTAACTCTTGTTTTCAAATGGTGAATAGGCTATAAATATCGAAAAGCGTTAGCGAATGGTGATGGTGAATAGAATGAAGAAGGCATGGTTTCTTTCAGTTTTTTTTGGGCTCGGGATCCTATTGGTTATCACGGGATCTCCCTATGCCCAAAAACAGCCGAAGAGCCTCACGATCCTCTTCACCAACAATATCAATGGTGAGATCGATCCCTGCCCCACCTGAGACCCGAGGACGCGTTTTGGCGGTCTGGCCAGAAGGGGCGCCTGGATCAAGGAGATTCGTGAGGGAGGGGGAAAGGATCCGCTCATTTTAGATGCGGGCGACCTTCTCTTTAAAAAATATTCAGGCCCTGTTCCTGAAAATGAAACCAAGATGGCAACGGAAAAGGCAAAACTGATCATCGATAGTCTGAATCTCATGGGTTACGATGTTCTGGCTATCGGAGATGACGATCTCAGCCTGGGGAAGGAGTTTCTATCGGAAATGTCCAGGAGAGCAAACTTCCCCTTCCTCTCCTCCAATGTCATCGATGAATCATCAGGCAAACCGCTTTTCCAGGCCTCTCTGATAAAAAAAATCGATGGCCTGAGAATCGGAATCTTCAGCCTCCTCGCGCCTGATACTTTTCCAAACCCATACGATCCCAGAAGAAAAGGACTCACACTTCGTTCCCCCACTGAAACCGCTCAGGCCATGGTCAAAGAGCTCCAGCCCAATGCCGACCTGATCATCCTTCTCAGCCATCTCGGCTATCCAAAAGATGTGGAGATGGCCCAGACCGTGCCGGGGATTCATCTCATCGTGGGCGCCCATTCAGGGGTTAATCTGCCCTACCCGCCTGTCATCAATAAAAGTTTGATCGTCCAGATGGCTCCGAAGGGATTATACGGAGGGAGGCTTGATCTCGCCTTCCACAGCAATGAACCCAATTTTTTTAATTCTTCAGAAAAGAGAACCTTTGAAAACAGTTTGAGCCAATTCAAGGAGAGGGTCGCTTTCTCCGATGTGACAGAAATTGAGACATGGTTGCAACACAACTTCGGACACTATTCACGCATTTTCCATCTCGGCCGTCTATATAACCTGCGCCTTCCGGAGGAATTCATCCAGAACCTGAGAGACCTCATCGCCTCTTTAAAGGCCCAGGATACTGAAAGACCGAAAACCCTGAGAATCAAAATCAAAGGCGAGGCTGAACAGATCCTCAAACAGCTCCAGGACAGGAATGAGTTCATTCACAATCTCATCGCCCTCGGCGAACAGATCAAAGACCACCCTGAGATTGGAAGGATGGTTGAAGCGTTTCGCTCAAAATATCCCGAACCGGAAAAACCCGCTCCCTCAAGACAAGAAGCCCCCCGTCCCAGAGGCGGAGTTCCAAAGAAGTGAACATGGCAACGGCTGACTTAATCCTTCTCCATCCACCCACTTATTACGATTTCAGAAAGAGGCCCGGAATATACGGCCCCATCAGCGATGTGGTTCCTTCCACGCCTGTCTTTGAGATGTATCCCATCGGTTTTGCCAGCCTCTCGGAATATCTGGAACGACATGGCCTGAAGGTCAGGATCATCAATGTCGCCCTGAAGATGCTCAAGGACGAAAGCTTCGATGTGGAGAAACTCATCCGCAAGAACAGGCCCCTTGCCTTTGGCCTCGATCTTCACTGGATGGCTCATGTCCACGGAGCGCTTGCCCTGGCAGAGATGATCAAACGGTTTCACCCTGATATACCTGTCATCCTGGGAGGACTCTCTGCCACCTATTATCATGAAGAGATTATGCGCAACTATCTTTTCGTTGATTTTGTGATGAGAGGAGACTCCACGGAAAAACCCCTGCTCCAATTATTAAGGACACTCAAGGGAAAAAGAGAATTTAAAAACATTCCCAATCTCACCTACCGGGATGGAGCAAATGGCATCCATGTCAACCCCATCACCTATGTGCCGGAAGACCTCAATGATATCACAATCGACTATCGCCATATCATGAAGAAGGTTGTCAGATATATGGACCCTGTTGGCTACCAGCCCTTTGTGGACTGGTATTCCTATCCTGTCACCGCTGTCTTCACCTGCCGCGGCTGTAGCTACCACTGCAAAACCTGCGGGGGGTCATCCCGGACTTTCCGTTCGATGGGCAATCGCACCAAGCCGGCCTACAGGAGCCCGGAACTCCTGGCCCAGGATATCTTCAATATCTCGGAGTACCTCAACGCCCCCATCATGATCATCGGTGATATCTTTCAGCCAGGGGAAGAGTATGGTTTTAACTTTCTTCGAAAGATGAAGACAAGGCGCATCGATAATCATATAGCCTTCGAATTCTTCGTTCCTCCCTCAAGGGACCAACTGGAGAGGATCGCCGAATCCGTAAAATATTTTAATATCGAAATCTCTCCCGAATCTCACGATGAAGAGGTGCGAAAGGCCTTTGGCAGGCCTTATGCCAATCCCCCCATGGAGAAAATGATCGCCGATGCGATCGACCTTGGCTGCAAGCGGATCGACCTCTTCTTTATGATCGGCCTCCCGAAACAGACCTATGAATCGGTCATGGAGACAGTCGATTACTGCCGGCTTCTGCTTGAGCGATTTCAACCCTGCGACAAGCTCTTTCCCTTCATCTCTCCCCTTGCTCCCTTTCTCGATCCCGGAAGCGCTGTATTCGAAGAACCGGAAAAGTTCGGATACCGTCTCCTCTACCGGACCGTGGAGGAACACCGTCAGGCATTGACGACGCCGAGCTGGAAATACATCCTCAACTATGAAACCGAATGGATGGATCGCAATGAGATCGTGGCAAGCACCTATGAATCCGGAAGGAGGCTCAATCGCCTGAAGACTGAATTTGGTCTGATCGATCAAAAAACAGCCGCATCGGTCGAAATGCGAATCGAAAAGGCGCTCCGCATGATGGAGGAGATCGACCAGATCTTGGCCATGCCGAATCTCAAAGAGAGGGAATCCGCGCTTGAGTCCTTGCTGAACCAGCCCTTTTCTCTGGAGACCTACAGCATGTCCACGGTCTGTGAGAAGAGAGAGCTGGAATGGCCCACCCGATTTATCCGGATGAACTTGTTTAAGATTATCAAAACACTGATTGCGAGGAGAAAACCACCGATTCGCCATGGATAAAATGGCGAATCGGTATTGCAAAATGTAAATTGTAAATAGAAAAATTTTCAAAAGAATTTTGATGAACTCGTAAAAAGTCGTCTCACCGGTGAAAACCGGTGTCCAGTGTTTTCATAAGCGCCTGAGATTACCGGATTCCGGCTTTCGCCGGAATGACGATCGTTAGGCTTTTTCGACTTTTTACGAAACCATCAATTTTGCATTTTTCATTTTTCACTTTTCGATTTTCAATGAGGTGTAAGATATGTCTCCGACCTTTCGCCGGCAGGTTCTTCGTAAGATACCGAGTGTGGATGACATCCTTTCCAGAAAGGAGATCCTCGATCTCTTAAGCGTTCATCCGAGAGCCGTGGTTGTAGAGGCCATCCGGAGAGGTCTGGGACGATTGCGCAAAGAAATCCTGAACCGGGACAACCTCTCCGGTGACGAGGAAGCCCTCCTTTCTTTCAAAAACATATTTCCCCTCTTTCAGAAGGAGATTGACCTTCAGGTTCAGCCCCGACTTCGCCGGGTCATCAATGCCACAGGAATTGTGATCCATACCAATCTGGGAAGAGCTCCTCTCCACCCTCTCGCGATCAACCATATGGTCAAGGTGGCAAAAGCCTATTCCAATCTCGAATACGATCTCGCCCTCGGTGAGCGCGGGGATCGGCACTTCCATGTCGAAGAGATCCTTTGCCGGCTCTCGGGCGCAGAATCAGCGCTGGTCGTCAATAATAATGCCGGAGCGGTTCTGCTCTGTCTCAATACCCTGTCAGAGGGAAGAGAGGTGGTCATTTCGAGGGGAGAGCTGGTTGAAATCGGAGGAGCCTTCCGAATCCCTGATGTGATGAAACGAAGCGGAGCTTTTCTCAGGGAAGTCGGAACGACAAACCGGACCCATCTCAATGACTATCAGAGGGCAATCAGTCCCCAAACCGGTCTGCTGTTGAAGGTCCATACCAGCAATTTCAAGGTGATGGGCTTCACTTCGGACGTCTCCCTTGCCGAACTGGTCCAGATGGGGAGGGAGCGCCATCTCCCTGTGATGGAGGACATCGGAAGCGGCTGTTTCGTTGACCTTACTCAATATGGAATGGAAAAAGAACCCACGGTTCAGGATGCCGTCAGGACCGGGGTGGATGTGGTCACCTTTAGCGGCGATAAACTTCTGGGCGGACCCCAGGCTGGAATTATCCTGGGGAAAAAGGATATCCTCGAATCGATCAAGGTCAATCCCCTGTTGCGGGCGCTGCGCATTGATAAGCTTACCCTGGCCGCTCTTGAATCGACGCTTTTTCTCTATCTCGATGAGAAAAGAGCAATGGAAGAAATCCCAACTCTTCAGATGTTAGGATTGGACATGAGGAAGTTGAAGAGAAGAGGCAACCGTCTTTTGAAACGGCTCCAGGAGAAGGTCAAAAAAGGGGTTCAATTCACCCTGAGAGAAGATGTTTCCCAGGTCGGCGGAGGAGCCCTTCCCCTTCAGGAACTTCCGACGATCATCCTCTCCGTTAAATCCTCTGACCGTTCCGTTAACAGCCTTGAACAAGGTTTGAGGAAAGCGGATCCTCCCATCATTTCCCGAATCAGTAAGGATGAATTGGTCTTTGATATGAGAACGGTTTTCGACGAAGAGATTCCAATTTTGGCGCAGGGGATTGAGAAAGCGTTAAGTCAAATGAACGAAAAATGATCGATTCTAAATTCCAAATTCCAAATCACAAATCCCAAATAAATTCCAATTTCCAATATTCAAACACAGAAGAAAAAAGGAAATCTTTTTCGATTCAGATAACGGAAAAGGATCAGGGGAAACGCCTCGACCAATTCCTCTCCGAAACCGATCTTCATCTCTCACGGTCTCAGGCAAAACATCTCATCGAGCAGAAGCATATCCTCCTGAATCAGGGCGTGACTAAACCTAGCGCCCGTTTGAAATCCGGAGATACTGTTTCAGGAACCCTTCCCGAAGCCGAACCCCTCTCTCTGGAGCCCGAACCCCTCCCTCTCCCTATTCTGTATGAAGATTCCTCCATCATCGTGATTGACAAACCGGCCGGCATGGTTGTCCATCCTGCTGCGGGAAACAGATCCGGAACATTGGTCAATGCGCTTCTTCATCATTGCAAAGACCTCGCTGGAATTAACGGTGTGTTGAGACCGGGCATTGTCCACCGTCTCGACAGGGAGACCTCCGGCGTGATGGTCGTCGCCAAGGATGATGAGGCATTTCACCAATTGGCCGGACAATTCAAGAATCGCCTCGTGGAGAAGGTCTATCTTGCCGTTGCTCATGGAATTTTTAAGCAGGATGAAGGTCTGATCGATGCTCCCATCGGAAGGCATCCTGTCGAGAGGAAACGGATGTCGACCAGAACCAGAAAAGGTAAAACGGCAATGACCAGGTGGAAGGTCCTTGAGAGATTCGGTCCTCTTGCCTTTCTCGAAATTTATCCCCATACCGGTCGAACCCACCAGATACGCGTTCACCTCTCCTCTCTGGGCCACCCCATCCTCGGAGACCCCCTCTATGGAAGAAAAGGAAAGCCCGGGTCGATACAGGATGCCATACTGAGAGAATGTATAAAAAGGATGAACCGCCAGGCCCTCCATGCCCATCGGTTGGGATTTAATCATCCCCGAACCGGAGAAAAAGTTGAATGGGTTGCACCTGTTCCCAAAGATATGGAGGGAGTGCTCCAATATTTACGGTCATTGGAATAAGATGGATCCAACCAAGATGAACCCAATGAATCGATCTGTTTTAAAAATGAAGAAAGGGCTTCCCTATTTTGAAATCCCTGAGATGGCAAAACTGGGATGGCTCCGGCATGGATTTCTCACCCGACAGGGAGGAGTCAGTCTCCCCCCATATGATTCTCTGAATGTGGGGGATGCCAATGGAGATCGAAATCGAAACGTCATCAGGAATAGGGAGAGAATTGCAGAGACGTTTGGCTTTGAACCGAGCCGCCTGATCCTCCTCATCCAGATTCATCAGGATCGCATCCTTCTTCTTAAAGACGTTTTCCCCAGCCTGCCTCCGCTTTTAGAATATGACGCCCTGATAACGAATATCCCAAACTTATTCTCCGGCATCCTCACTGCGGATTGCATTCCCATTTTTGTGGTGGATCGGAAAAAAAGAGCTTTTGCCGTCATCCATGCCGGAAGGCAGGGCACGGCCATGCATATCACGAAAAAGGTTTTGAGAAAGATGAAAGAGGAATTCGGTTCCTCCACGGGGGACATCCTTATTGCTGCTGGCCCATCTATCGGCCCCTGCTGCTATGAGATTGACGAGAAAGTCTTTCAAAAAGAATGGGATGTCTTTTCAAAACCGAAAACCGAAGGGAGATGGGCGCTTGACCTTCTCAGGGTAAATAGAGCTCAAATGAAAGAAGAGGGAATAAAAGAAAACCAAATATTTAGGGTCGATCTCTGCACCCGTTGCCACAACGATCTCTTCTTCTCCTACCGGGGAGAGGGACGAACCGGAAGGCAACTCTCTTTTATTGGAATCATACAAACCAACTGGAATAATGGAACATTGGAATAATGAGAGACAATCCTTTTTTGAAAAACCCACTATTCCAGTATTCCATAATTCCAACATTCCCTTTCTATATCTCAATATCCCACTGTCAAAAGAATTAGGAATTCCCCAGTCCCAGGTTGAAATCATAAAGGGCCAACGATCCCGTGAGAAAACATTAAGTATTTCAGACATCAAGAATTGGGCAGGCATCCAGAATTCCTCCCAAATACCTTGACTTTAAAGGGAAAATCGATTAGTCTGAAAAAGGAAGTGGACAGGTTCTGGTGGGCCTCCTGGACTTCAAATCCAGTGACGGGCAGAAATGTCCGTGGTGGGTTCGATTCCCATGCACTTCCGCCAAGATAAAAGCATAGGGCATAGAGCAAAGCCCATGGTAAAAAAATTATGACATTTGCTTTTTCAACTTCATAAAGGTCGTTGACCTTAAAAGGAGAAAAGAATGTTTGGAATAGGAATGCCGGAGTTGTTGATCATCCTGGTCATCATCCTTGTCATTTTCGGCGCAGGGAAACTTCCTCAGATTGGCGAGGGAATTGGAAAAGGGATTCGAAATTTTAAAAAGGCGACCAAAGACAGGGATGAGATTGATGTAACTCCGAACAAATCTGAAGAGATCTCTGAGAAAAAGTGAAGCGCTGTGTAGCCTTTGACTTCGTTCAGAATGGGATATACTGCCTACATCGGGATCGGCTCAAACGCCGGTGACAAAATTCTTAACTGCGAAACAGCCATTTCTGAAATCCAGAAAATTGACCGACACAGGCTCCTTGCCAGATCTTCATTCTTTAACACCCGCCCCATCGGTTATACCGCTCAGGACTGGTTCGTCAACTCGGTGATAAAAATTGAGACCGATATGGAACCGATTGATCTTTACCGGATGCTGAAGACCATCGAAATCAGGCTGGGGCGCAAAGAGACTTTTCGAGGGGGCCCAAGGGTCATCGATCTCGACCTTCTCCTTTTTGATGACCGGAGAATAGAGACAGAAGAGCTTCAGGTTCCACACCCGCGCTTTCACGAACGGCAATTTGTTCTCATCCCCCTATCTGAAATCGACCCAAACCTTATTCACCCCGTTATGAAAAAGACGGTTGGAGAACTTCTGGAAGAGATCAAAGAAGATCAAGGGGTGGAAAAAATCTAAAACAAAAGGGAAATATGCTCCGACTTATTTTCTTCATCTTTGTCGCTCTCATCCTCTACTCTCTCCTCCGTTTCTTTTTCAAATCGATGCTTTCATCACGGAAGAAGAAGGACGGAAAACAGGAACTGGAAGAGCTTGTACAGGATCCCTATTGCCAGACCTATATCCCCAGAGGATCGGCTTTGAAAAAAAGAGTGACAGGAAGGGATTACTATTTCTGTAATGACAAATGCTTGAAAAATTATGTCCAAAAGGAGGTAAAAAACAAGGAGACAAAAAACGGTTGACAAATCAAAATCCCTCTATTATGGTAAAGAGGATTAAAAGTCTGAAAGGGGGTGAATTTATGGACAGACGACTCTGGACATTTTCTTTGGTCTTCATATTCCTTTCCTTCTCTCTTTCTGGTTGTTACTATTTTTCAGCTCGAAATGAGATCAAGGACGCTGAAAAAATGATTGCTGAATTAAAAGGAGCAGGAGGAGAAAAACTGGTTCCCTATGAATATTGTAGCGCAGAAAAATTCTTGGAAGCCGCAAAATTGGAATTCGATCATAATGACTTTAAAATGGCAAAAGGGGTTGCAAGTCGCTCAAAATCTGCGGCCAAAACAGGTCTATCAGAGGTGAAAAAGAAGTAGTTCAACCCAAAGGAAGGGGGGAATTTCAATGACGACTCGAAAATGGCTAATGTTTTTACTTCTCATTCTGGGCGCAATGATTGCCTCAGGATGCGCTGTGAGTAAAGAAACGATGATCTCTTATAACGCAGCAAGAGATCTTTTTCAAAAGGCCACCCTTTCCGGTGCGAAGGAATGTGCACCCTGTCAATATGCAACTGCAGAGGTTTATCTGGCCCTGGCCGGTCACGAAAAAACACACTTCTGGAGAGAGTTGGAGCGTCTGGACACCCACATTACAATAGTTAAGGAAAAGTCTTTAGAAGCCATCAAGATCTGTGAAAAACCACCGGTACCACCACCGCCTCCTGCACCTCCGACACTACCACCTCCACCGCCACCTCCGCCACCCACACCTCCTGCACCCCCTCCGCCCGCGGAGGTTAAGCCTTTTGAGATCTATCGAACTCCCCCACCGGCGCCGCCTGCACCGGCGCCACCCGCCCCGGCGCCCAAACCAATGCTGGTCTTGGATACGATCTATTTCGCTCCTAACAAAACCAATATCACCCCCTTATCAGCCAAAGCGCTGGATCGAAGCGGGACGATTCTGAAGGAAAATCCCCAGATCAAGGTCGAAATCGGTGGTCATACGGACCCGGCTGGTCCTGAAAAGGTGAACCAGAAAATGTCGGAGAAAAGGGCTCAGAGCGCAAAGAAGTATCTCACGGATAAATTTGGGATTGCCGAAAATCGATTCGTCCTAAAGGGTTATGGATCAACCAAACCCATTGCCGATAATAAAACTGAAGAGGGTCGGTCCAAAAACAGGAGGGCTGAATTCAGGATCCTTCCGTAACCTTCCCTAAAGCAATGATCCATCTATCCTGGAGGTGGTGGGAAAAAATTCCTACCGCCTCTTTTTTATCTTTCATGGAGGTGAGCGATGAAATTCTTTATTGATACAGCCAACCCCGGTGAAATCCGGAAGGCCTACGAGATGGGAGTGATCGATGGTGTCACCACCAATCCCACCTTAATCTCCAAAGAGAACAGGGATTTCGATTCCCTCATCAAGGATATCTGCGGGATCATCCGAAACCTTCCCATCAGCCTGGAAGTAATCGGCCTCAAGTCTGAAGAGATGATCCGGGAGGCTCGAACCCTCTCCAAAATAGGGGACAATGTCGTGGTAAAGATTCCAATGACATCAGAGGGTCTGAAGGCGGTTCATGTTCTGATACCGGAAGGGATTAAGACGAACACGACCCTTGTCTTCTCTGCCACGCAGGCGCTGCTCGCCGCCAAGGCAGGTTCAACCTATATCAGCCCTTTCATCGGAAGGCTGGACGACATCTCCCAGGCAGGGATGGAACTGGTGGAACAGATTGTAACGATCTTTAATAATTATGATTTCAAGTCCGAGGTGATCGTAGCGAGCATCCGGCATCCCATCCATGTGCTGGAAGCGGCCCTCATCGGCGCGGATGTGGCCACCATTCCCTATAAAGTGATCGAACAGCTGACCAAACATCCCCTGACCGATATCGGGATTGAACGGTTTCTCGAGGACTGGAAAAAGGTCCCAAAGAAGTAAACCCCGTTAGAAATTCCAGTCGTTCGACCCAGAGGGTCTCGACGGGCGGGGCATTATTCTAACGGGGTAAACAAATCCGTTCGCCCTGAGGTTCTCGAAGGGTGATCGGTGAAGTATTTCCCACGCAAAAGCCGGATGAGCCAAATAAAAAAGGCCCTCTGAAAGAGGGCCTCACTTGGTTCGGGTATAGTCTCGGATTTAGCTCGTTTCCACTGAAATCTGTTTGGGATGGACATCCTTTTTTCGGGGAAGCACAATCCGCAGCACCCCATCCTTATAGGAAGCCTTGATTCCCTCTTGATCAATGGCCTTCGGTAGGGCAAAAGTTCGGTGGAAGTGTCCATACGGCCTTTCGACCTGGATATAATTCTCTTCGGGATTCTCCTTGATGAACCTTCTCTCTCCCCGGATGATCAGCGTATTCTCCTCCACCTTAATCTCAATCTCACTCTGATTCATCTCAGGCAGATCAGCCTTCAGGATCACTTCTTTCTCCTGCTCCACAATATCGACAGGGGGAGACCAGGCGCCCCGGGGCACTTCCTCTTTGAAGATTCGGGAAAGTGTCTCGTCAAAGAGACGGGTCATCCGATCCTGCATCGCCATCAGGTCCCGGAAAGGCTCCCACTTCACATAATGGACCATCTCTCTCTTCCCTCCAAAATGGCTCTTAATTAAATATACTCCCTTTGAAGGGGAATTTCAACCTTTCGACTTTCGGCCTGTTAAGCCAAGTCTTGCTCAAGGTTGACCCTGAGCAGCGCTTCTTTACCCCGATTTCAAAGGCAGGGCCTGGCGCTGTCGAATGGGTCAACTTCTGCAAGTATAACAGACATCGTAGAAATCCTTCGGAAGCTTCGCCTTCTCCCTGAACTTTTCCAGCTGGAACCATGGAGCAAAGTAGTTGCCGCAAACCTTACAAGACTTCATCTTGAGCGTATGTTTCCAACGGATAATCGTCCGCTCATCGCCCTCCTCTTTCATCCGGACAACATCGACCGGACAGACGACCACACAGGCGCCGCAGGCAATGCAATCCATTGCCTCTCCTCCAAAAGGAGGAACCATCTCCCTTCGGTCTCCCCGGGATGCAAATTGTATGGCATGAGCCCCTACGACTTCATCACAAACACGTGCGCAGAGGCCGCACAGGATGCAGTCCTTATCCTCTTTCTTGAACCGGAACTCCTGAACCCCCATCTTGGCTGCCATCTCCTGAAGGAGTTTATCTCCGGGGCACATCGAGACAAGGAGCTCGATGATCATGCGCCTGGCCCGAAGCACCTTCTCCGACTGAGTAAAGACTTCTATCTCTTCCATGACCGGATAGTTGCAGGAGGTGGTCATCCTGGATCGTCCTTTTTTCGTCACCTCCACCAGGCAGAGGCGGCAGGCGCCATAGGGCTTTACCGACTCATTGTAACAGAGATGGGGGATCTCAATCCCTGCATCAAGGGCCACCTCTAAAATATGGGCGCCCTCTTTTCCCTCAACGGACTGACCATCAATCTTAAAAGAAATCATTGTTTTCCTCCAAAACTAAACTGAGGGATATCAGGATACCAGGCCATCAGGCAGTGGATACCAGGAGATCAGTGAATCAGATTCAAAATTTTATATTCAATTTTTCCTGATATCCTAATATCCTGGCGCCCTGCCCCCTGATTTCCTGATTACCTGATAACCTAATTCTATATTCTTATTGAACCTCGACCGCATCGAATTTACAGGATTCCAGACACATCCCGCATTGGATGCATTTGGCATGGTCGATCTCGAAAGGTTTTCCCTTCTCTTTTTTCGTCTTCTGAACACCGGTGATCGCTTTCTCCGGACAGACCTTGGCGCATCGGCCGCAAGCCGTGCACAACTCGGACAGAATTCGATAATGCAGGAGGGCTCGGCAGACCTTTGCCGGGCATCGCCTGTTCAGAATGTGTTCCTCGTACTCCTGGCGGAAATATTTGATGGTGGACAGAGCAGGATTGGGCGCCGTCCCTCCAAGGGCGCAGAGTGAGGCTTCCATGGTCACCCAGCCCAATTCCTCGAGGAGATCGATGTGCTCGGGTTTTCCCCTGCCCTCGCTGATCTCTGTCAGGATCTCATGCATCCGTTTCGTCCCCTCCCGGCAGGAGGTGCACTTCCCGCACGACTCGTCCTTGAGGAAGTTCATAAAATATTTGGCCACATCCACCATACAGGTTGCCTCGTCCATGACGATCATCCCTCCGGACCCCATCATGGAACCCACTTCAGTCAACCGGTCGAAATCAACGGGCAGATCCATCATGGATTCGGGAATACATCCGCCTGAGGGCCCTCCGGTCTGGACAGCCTTGAATCTTTTCCCGTCAGGGATTCCTCCTCCGATGTCATAAACGATCTCCCGCAGGGTGATCCCCATGGGGACCTCCACGAGCCCTGTATTATTCACCTTGCCCACAAGGGAGAATATCTTCGTTCCCTTGCTCCCTTCGGTTCCGATCCGGCCATACCAGTCCGCTCCTTCATTGATGATGACCGGCACATTGGCCCATGTCTCCACATTGTTCAGATTGGTCGGCCGGTCATAGAGGCCGCTCACCACAGTGTGAATATGTTTTGCCCGGGGTTCTCCAACATTTCCTTCGATGGTGGCCATGAGGGCCGTTGATTCCCCGGCCACAAAAGCCCCCCCTCCTCGACTGATCTTGATATCAAAATTGAATCCCGATCCAAGGATGTCTTTTCCCAAAAGCCCCAATTCCAGGGCCTGCCGGATAGCAATCCCGACATTTTCAAGCGCCAGCGGGTATTCATGCCGGACGAATATATAGCCTTCATGAGACCCGATGGCAAAAGCGCCGATGATCATTCCTTCGAGAACGCTATGCGGATTTCCCTCAAGAAGACTTCGGTCCATATAGGCGCCCGGGTCCCCCTCGTCCGCGTTGCAGATTACATATTTTATGCTCCCAGGGGCATTTCGGCACTGCTCCCATTTCAAACCGGCAGGGAATCCGCCGCCTCCCCGGCCTCTCAGATTGGCCTTCTTCACCTCCCGGATGATCTCCTCGGGTTTCATCGAGAAGAGAGCTTTGGACAATGCCTGGTAGCCTCCCACGGCAAGATAGTCTTCGATCTTGGTCGGATCAATGCTACCATTATTTCCGAAGATGATCCGTTTCTGTTTCTGGTAGAACGGCACCTCTTCTTCGAAGGTAACCTTTTCTCCTGTAACCGGATGGTCATAAAGAAGGCGCTCAAGGACTGTACCGTTAAGGACCGTGTCCTGAAAGATTGTTGGAACATCCTCGGGTTTGACCTTCTGATAGAAAACCTTTTTCGGATGGATGACGACCAATGGGCCCCTTTCACAGAAACCATGACAGCCCGTCACCCGCAGGCCGATTCCATTGCCTGAGGCCTTCTCCTGAAGAACCTTTTTAAAGGCATCCACCACTGCATGACATCCTGAGGCATGACATCCTGTTCCGCCACAGACCGTGATCAAGCGCTGGTCAGGATTTCTCCTGCCAAGGATCTCATCCCTGTATTTTCCCAGCTCCTGAGGAGAACTAAGCCTTACCATTCGCCCCCTCCTTCTTCTTCTTGTCAGAACGATATTTTTTCAGGGTCCCATCGACCTTTCCAGAGATCATCTTTCCGAAGTACTGACCGTCGATCGCGACCACTGGTCCGGCCGCGCAGACGCCCAGACAGTTGACCGTCTCCAGGGTGAAATTCCGATCCTTTGTCGTCTCACCCGGCCGAATGCCCAGTTCCAGTTTCATCTGATCGATAATTCGTTGCGCCCCGCGGACATGGCAGGCGGTTCCCACGCAGACGCAGACCTCATGCCGTCCCCTGGGCATCAGGCTGAGAGCCCGGTAAAAAGTGGCAATTCTGTAGATCTTGTTGATGGGAATGCCAAGTTTCTCCCCGAGGTGCTCCAGGGCCTCTCTCGGAAGATATTTTTCCTTCGCCTGGATATCCTGAAGGATCGAAAGGATGGCCGATTCCCTGCTTCCGTATTGTTCGATGATGACTTCGATCTCTGAATGTGTCATGTTAAAATCCCCTTTTGTCCCTCTCTCTTAACTGTTCATAATCATGGTTGATCCGCGCCTGGATCTCTTCGATCATCTCTTCTGTCAGGTGCCGAAATCTTCCCTGAAGTTTCATGTATTCCTTAATCGGCTTCAACTTCGGGAAATCGATATTTAAATGATACCTGCCATGTTCCACCTCATAAAGAGGAAACGTGCCTGTCTCCACCGCCAGCCGGCCCAGTTTGATCGAGAGGTCGGGTGCAGACCTCCACCCCGTAGGGCAGACCGAAAGGATATGGAGATAGGCAGCTCCTTTGATATCCGCCGCCTTCTTCACCTTCTGAATCAAATCCATGGGATAACTCGGGCAGGCGGTGGCCACATAAGGAATATTATGCGCAGCCGCAATGGCGGCCATATTCTTCTTCCAGGTGATCTGGCCCATCTTCGTCTTTCCGGCAGGCGAAGTGGTGGTCGAGGCGCCGAAAGGCGTGGAGGACGATCGCTGGATGCCCGTATTCATATAGGCTTCATTATCCGTGCAGACATAGATGAAGTCATGCCCCCTCTCAAGGGCTCCGGAGAGCGCCTGGAGTCCGATATCCGCAGTCCCCCCATCGCCTGCCATTCCGACAGTCACGATCTTCTTCTGAGGGATCCTCCCCTTTCGCATCAATACTTTTAATCCCACCTCAATCCCGGATGCCACAGCCGCTGTATTTTCAAAAGCGCAATGAAACCAGGGGACCCTCCATGAAGTGAATGGGAGGGGAGAGGAGACGATCTCCATACATCCTGTCGCAGCGGCAATGATGATATTTCTCCCCAGCGCCTTGCAGACCAGCCTTACGGCCAGCGCTTCGGCGCAGCCCTGACAGGAGCGATGCCCGGGCGCGAAATATTCTTTCTGGGTCAATGTTCTAACTGCAAAGACATTCAGATTTTCCATCATTCTCTCACCCCGTAAATTTCAAAACCTTCCTTATTTCCCTCTTCAATTTCGATTTCGGCCTTATCAATCATCTTAATAAAGTCAAAAGGAGCCACATCCCTTCCGGAAATCCCTGCGGCAAAATTGTAAATGGATGGTCTGATGGGCTCTCCATAGATGGCCGCCTTCACTTCGGAGGCAACCGGCCCGCCCGGTCCCCCAACAGAGACGGCACGATCAATCACCACTAAGTTTTTTGCATGGAGAGTAGCCTGTTTTAACGCCTCAAAGGGAAAGGGGCGCCAGAGGCGAATCTTCACCAACCCCACGGATCTCCCTTCCTCTCTCATCTGATCCACAGCCACAGAGGCTGTCTCGCCGATGCTCCCCATGGTGACAAGGAGGGTCTCAGCATCCTCTGCTTTGTAAGTCTCAACGGGATGATAGTATCTGCCCGTCATGTCACCAAAGGCTTTCCAGACCTCAAGGATTTTGGGCATGGCTCCTCTGAGAGCGACTTCCTGTGCTTTCTTCGTTTCAGCGAAAATAGCAGGAAGGGCAAAGGCGCCCATGGTAATGGGTTTATCTGGATGCAATTGATGGAGAGGTTGATAAGGAGGAAGGAATTGATCGATCTTTTCCTGTTCGATCAACTCGATCGGCTCGATGACATGGCTTAGGACAAAACCATCCATATTAATAATCACTGGAAAGAGAACTTTTCGATCTTCTCCCAACCGGTAAGAGATGAAAACATGGTCATAGACTTCCTGGCCGTTCTCCACAAAATATTGAACCCATCCGCAGTCCCGGATCATCATGACATCGCTATGGTCATTCCAGATGCTGAGGGGAGCGGAAAGGGTTCGGTTCGCAACGATCATAAGGATGGGGAGCCTGAGACCGGAAGCAATATAGGTCATCTCAGCCATCAACGCTAATCCCTGGGCGCTGGTGCAGGTAAAGGACCTTGCGCCTGTCGCCTCGCTTCCGATACAGATGCTCATTGCGGAGTGTTCCGATTCCACGCAGAAGAACTCCGCATCCATCTCTCCGTTGGCCACGATTTCGGAGAGGTGTTCAACGATGTGGGTCTGCGGAGTGATGGGATAAGCGGAAATCACATCCACATTGGCCTGCTTCACTGCTTCGGCTGCCGCAATCGAGACCTCCATTCCAACCCTTTTTGCCATGATTACTCCTCCTCCACCACCATAGTGATCGCTCTGGTGGGACACTCTTTCGAACAGATGCCACAGCCTTTACAATAATAAAGGTCTGAGATGAAATAGCCCTCTGCGTCCAGATTATAGGCCATATCCGGGCAAAAGATGTAACACAGCCCGCAATGGATACAGAGCTCCTTATTCAAAATCGGTTTAAAGCTCTTCCAGTCCCCTGTCCGATACACGCTGGCATTCCCGGGTTCCAGGATCACATTCCCAACGGGTATCTCCTTCCATGTCCATTCTGATTCTGGTTTTGTCATGCCTTCCACCTCTTCCGATCTAATAAATTCAATCCCCCCTATCCTTTTATGAAAGAAAGAAGGGATGATTAAATATCTATTGAATGACCACCGTTTCCTGATAGGCCCGCTCAAAAGCGGAGATGTTCTTGTCGGCAATTCGGCCAAAACGTTCCTTAAAGGGAGGAATAAAGGACTCTTTCTTCACCAAGTCGGAGGCTTTGACGACGGATCCAAGCATCGTTGTATTGGTAATGGGAAGGCCGAGGATCTCCAAAGCAATTTTGGCGGCGTTCACCACTCCAACCCGGTTTTTAACCTTCAAGCCCTCTTTCACCTTTTCAGGAGAATCCTTGCTCGTGGTGACAATGATGCCGTTTGGCTTTAATCCGGAAGCCACATTGACAATCTTTAAGAGCGAGGCATCAAGGACGACGACAATATCGGGCTCATAGATATTTGCCCTGATCCTGATAGGATTATCGCTAATCCGGCAGAAAGCCACAACAGGCGCACCCCTTCTCTCGGGTCCGAAACTGGGAAAAGCCTGCGCATACTTGCCTTCCCAGATTGCTGCCAGGGCTAACAGTTCCGCAGAAGTTACCGCTCCCTGCCCCCCTCTTCCATGAAAACGAATTTCAATCATCTGGATCTCCTTAATGAATTCTACATAAATTGAGCGATTCTTTTAAAAGAAACCTGTCGCCGCTCCGTGTGAGACGGAGCGTCAAAAAGACGCCCACTGAGTGAGGACCAAGAATCCGAAACCCTCGCACCCTGAAGGGTGAGACTCCATTTGAAAAAATATCTCTCAAATTAGGTTCTATATAAAATATTTCACATGGTCTGACAAGATTTTAACTGATTTGTGCGTTTTTTCTTATATGCGTTACCGTTAACATTTTTATTTCACCATGTCAAGATCAAAATCTATTTTTTGTCTATCCATATGATATTATTTATTTTTTTAGTTTTATTTTCTAAACTTCCCTTCGACCCTCAAGCGCCTTTGACAACGTCATTCCATCCGAATATTCGATCTCCCCTCCCATTGGAACACCGTATGCAATTCGTGTTACTTTGATTCCTGAGGATCTAATTAAATCGGCGATGTAGAGAGTGGTCGCGCCTCCTTCAACGGTCGGATTAGTGGCAAGGATCACCTCGATGACCTTTTCCCGTTTAAGACGCTCCATCAGCTCCTTTATTTTCAACTCTTCCGGACCAACCCCCTCCAGAGGCGAGATGGCCCCGTGGAGCACATGATATCTCCCGTTATAGGTCCCTGTATTTTCAATGGCGATGAGGTCATTGGGGCCTTCCACCACACAGAGAATCTCCGAAGTCCGCCGCCCATTCTGACAGATCCAGCAGGGATCCTCATCCGTTAAATTGAAGCAGATGGGGCAGAGGTGGATTTTCTCCTTCACATCTAAGATGGACCTCGCTAATTCCTGGGCCTCCGAGAGACTCGATCGTAAGATATGGAACGCCAGTCTGGAAGCTGTCTTTTTCCCAATGCCGGGAAGTTTTGACAGGGCCTCGATCAGATGATCAATCGGCTTGGCATGAAGCATCATCGCTAAAAACCTCAGTGCAAATTGCAAATTGCAAAATTAATCCCGCCGTGGCGGGATAAACTGTTTAGGAAAAATCCAAATATTTTGGGCTTTTGTGCTTTAACCTGATCCTCTCTCCTGGTTCGCATTTTGCAGTATTTGATTTGTAGGGCTGCTTTAAAATTGATAATTTTATATTGCTAATTTTGCAATTTACATTGATCTTTAAAATAGCCCTGGCACGCTTAATCCTCCGGTGATCTTCTTCATCTCCTCTGTCATCATCTCCTGCGATTTACGGATGGCCTCATTCACGGCGGCGGCAATTAAATCCTGAAGCATCTCCATATCTTCTTTATTGACCACCTCCGGATCGATTCGGACGGAGAGAACTTCCTGCTTCCCATTCATCACAATATTGACCATCCCTCCTCCGGAGCTGGCTTCCACTATCTTTCCGGCCATCTCCTCCTGAAGCTCAGCAATCTTGGCGTGCATCTGTTGGGCCTGTTTTAAAATATTTCCGAAACCTTTTGACATCGATCCCTCCTCTTCTTCTCACTTCTCTACGATCTTTCCGTCAAAGAGACGGAGCGCTTCCTGGACAAGAGAGTTCTCCCCCAACCTGTTTTTTACCCTCTCCTCCGGCTTATCCTGTCCATTCCTCTCATTATGGGGAACGGCTCCCTGCATCCTTGTCCCTCGTTCCAGGGGTGATATGATCACTTTCGTGTTCTTCTTAAAGTACTCCTGGCAGATCAACTCTGACTGGCTTCGATTCCCTTTCTCCAACATTCGGTCATAATGGAAAGAGTCTTTCTCAAAACCGATTTCAACTTTCTCATCGCTAAGACGGATGGGAATCCCGAAAACCAGGAAAGAACCAAGTATGGGATTCTTGGCCCGTGTAAAATCGACCAACCCTCTCCATACTTCTTCGGAAAACTCTCTCGATTCTTCTAAATTCCTCTCTTCCCGATAAACCTCTAAATCCTTTGCCTCTTCTCCGGAAGATGGCATCACCCCCTCCCTAACTTTGCCTAGGGGGATCTCCCTCTCTATAACCTTTTCCCTGACCTTTCCCTCAACACTTTTGGGAAGCTGTTCCACTTTTCCTGAAGGCGGCTTTGCCGCGATACGATTCCCGGGTTGGGAAATCCCTGCCAGTTTTGCTGCTCCACTGACGGAAGAAGTTTTTTCCATCCCTTCCAATTTTTTCAGAATCTCATCGATGGGAAGGACGGGGCGAAGGGTCGCCATCCGGATCAGGGTGATCTCCAGCATCGTCCGGGGATAGGTGGACTGGGCGACTTCCTCCTCTCCCTTCAGGAGGAGGCTGAAGAGATGATTCAATTGCTCGAATTGAAACCGCCCCGCCTGTTTTTTCAATCCTTCCAATTCCTCCGGAGGCAACTCCATTAACCCTTCGGGATGCTCGCTCAACTTGATCAGAATCAGGTTGCGCAGAGTGTGAAGGAGATTCTGGCAGAAGTGTTGAATGTCGTATCCGTAATGATAAATGTGCTCTACGATCTCAACACAGCGTTCCCCATTCCTGTCGGCAATGGCCTCGATGGTGTCGTAAAGGATCTTCTGGTCGATCAGCCCGAGGACTTCCGTGATATCCTCATCCCGTATCTTCTTCCCTCCATACGAGATGACCTGATCGAGAAGGCTCTGGGCATCCCTCATGCCGCCTTCCGATTCTCTCGCAATCACCAGGAGGCCCCTCTGACTGATTTCAATCCCCTCTCTTTCGACAATCTGTTTCAGGTTCTCGGTCATCTCTTTTAACGAAATCCTCTTGAAGTCATATCGCTGGCATCGGGAGAGGATGGTGGCTGGAATTTTATGGGGCTCGGTAGTGGCAAAGACAAAGATGATATGGCCGGGAGGTTCTTCCAGGGTCTTCAGCAGGGCATTGAAAGCCTCCCTCGTCAGCATGTGGACTTCGTCGATGATGTAAATCTTATATCGACTCTTCGCAGGTGTGTAACGGACATTCTCCCTCAACTCCCGACTCTCATCGATTCCCCGATTGGATGCGCCATCGATCTCGATCACATCCATAGAGATCCCATCCGTGATCTCCTTGCAATTTGCGCATTGATTGCAGGGATTGATCTGGGGGCCCTTCTCGCAATTCAGGGCTTTCGCCAGAATACGGGCGGTAGAGGTCTTGCCCACTCCTCTGGGCCCTGAAAACAGGAAGGCATGGGAGACCCGATTTTGAGAAATGGCATTCTGCAGGGTCTGCGTGATGGGTCTCTGCCCGATCACTTCCTCAAAGACCTGGGGTCTCCATTGCCTTGCCAATACCAGATAAGACATCTCTTCTTAGTCCTGTAGTCCTTCTTTTTCTTACGACACGACTATTTGACTACCTGACGATTAGACTATTAATAACTTGTTGATAGCCAGGCGCCCCTGCGGCACACAAGGTGAATTACTACCGTTGCTTCCTTCCGGACCTGGCGGGGTTTGTAATCTCTTGTTGCGCAGGACCCGGCTATCAACAAGATTTCGCTACGTGAAATACTAATACTACAAACAAGGGACTTTTAACAGTTTTGAGTTAAATGTTACAAGTAAATGGTTAATCGTTAAATGTTACGGGTAAAAATTTGTAAAACAAATTTTTCTGGCGGAGAGAGAGGGATTCGAACCCTCGATCCCGTTATTAGCAGGATACTCGCTTAGCAGGCGAGCCCCTTCGGCCTCTCGGGCATCTCTCCTAGATTTTGCTCCGCAAAATACCTTTAAAACAAACTTGTAACTTGTTGCTCTTAACCAGACAAATTATTAACCCAACCTAATCTTGCTCCGCAAAATACCTTTAAAACAAACTTGTAACTTGTTGCTCTTAACCAGACAAATTATTAACCCAACCTAATCTTGCTCCGCAAAATACCTTTAAAACAAACTTGTAACTTGTTGCTCTTAAC
>Ga0208733_100365_pt1 | contig 21118 bp, 13 predicted proteins | sample SubbioR11Jul_8B1_FD_184816 | JGI IMG/M metagenome (GOLD analysis project Ga0208733, IMG submission 184816) | Serpentinite rock and fluid subsurface biosphere microbial communities from McLaughlin Reserve, California, USA - CR11Jul_8B1 (SPAdes) | ecosystem: Environmental > Terrestrial > Deep... | reverse complement strand
CGTCCCCTTCTTAACCGTATCGGCTTCAGAGTTCATGGAGATGTTTGTGGGCGTAGGTGCTAGCCGCGTGCGCAACCTCTTCGAGGAGGCGCGCAAGAGCGCCCCGGCCATCATCTTCATCGACGAGATCGACTCCATCGGGCGCCGCCGCGGCGCCGGCATCGGTGGCGGACACGACGAGCGCGAGCAGACCTTAAACCAGATCCTCGCGGAGATGGACGGCTTCGAGAAAGACACCTCGGTTATCATCCTGGCCGCCACTAACCGCCCCGACATCCTCGACCCGGCCCTGTTGCGCCCCGGCCGCTTCGATCGCCAGGTCACCATCGGCCTACCCACGCAGCGCGAGCGCGAGCAGATCCTCAAGGTGCATGTGCGGAACAAGCCCATCGCCGGTGATGTTGACCTGCACCGTGTGGCTGAGGCTACCCCGATGTTCTCGGGCGCCGACCTGGAGAACCTGACTAACGAGGCTGCGCTGATCGCCGCTCGTAACAATAAGCAGATCATCTCCTGGAGCGACTTCAACGAGGCGCTCGACCGCATCGTGCTGGGGCTGCGGCGCGGCAGTCTGGTGCCGACCGAAGGGGAACGCCGGATGCTGGCTTACCACGAGGCCGGTCATGCAGTAGCCTTCACTTTGCAGCCCGGCCTCGGCGAGATCCGTAAGGTGACTATTATGCCGCGCGGCAACGCCGGAGGCTTTATGGCGCCGCTGGCCAAAGAGGAGATGTTCTTTAGCCGCGAGCGCTTTGAGCGCCAGTTGATTGTGGCCTTCGGTGGGCGCGTGGCTGAGAAGAAGCTAACCGGCACCATCAGCAGCGGCGCCTCCAACGATCTGCGCCAGGCCACCGAACTGGCCAAGCAGATGGTCTTTGACCTGGGCATGGGCGGCGAGGAATACGTGGCCTGGGGCTCTGACTCCGGCCCGGTCTTTTTGGGCGGCGAGATCTCCCGCCGCAAGGACTTTTCCGAGGAGACCGCCCGCCAGCTCGAGTCGCAGGTACACGCTATCTTGCGCCAGAGCTACGAGTCTGCCGAGCGAGTCATCAGCGAGCACTGGCAGGCGGTAGTGGCAGTGGCTGAGGCGCTCCTGATTCGCGAGACGCTTGACGGGCGGCTAGTCAAGGCCGCCGTTGAAAAAGCGCTGGCTGGGCAGTCGGCCCAAGAGATCACCGCCTGGATTGTTGAAGAAGCGGTTGCCGCCGATCGCGCCGTGGAAGAGGAGTCGCGCCGCGCCAGCGCTGAGGCCGAGCGCCAGCGCCGCAAGGCTATGGAGGCCGAGCGCCTCAAGCCGACGCTAGAGCCTCGCCCCGCCTCGGAAGGCTAACCGACCCGGCGGATGGTATCGGTTTCGTAGCGGCTCTATGTTACTCGATGGTCGCTACGAAATCATTGCTGAGCGCCCCCTTAGCGCCGAGCAGACATTATTTGAGGCCACCGCTGCTGATGGCACGGCGGTGCGCATTATCTGGTACACCTTGGTGGGCAGCCAGGCCGAGGCGGCCTTTGAGCGCTACCGCCAGGTGCTGCGTGCGCTGCGCCGAGAGGATGCAGCTGCCCTGCACGACGTAGTAGCCCGCCCAGGAGCGACCTATGTGGCCTGGTATACTCCGCCACCGAATCAGCAGAGCCACCCCAGTGCTGCCATTAACCAGGTACTAGAAGCTTTTGACTACCGCCCGGAAGAGGCCGACATCCGGCTTGCTGCTGACGGCAAGCCGCGCGTCTACGGCCTGGCTTTTGCCGGTACCTTAGCCGCACCGCCGCCCGCCGTGGCAGCGCCGTCATCGCCGCGGCACAAAGGGCTGGCACCCTGGCTGCTAGCGCTGGCGCCGGGTGTACTGCTGGCCCTACTCGGTATCGTACTGTTGGGGGTGGGGCTGGCGCTACAAGAGCGGGGCACCGTAATCCTGCCGAGGGTTGCTGGGCAGGAGGTTAATAGCGTGCTTAACACGCTGTATCAGTTGGGTTTGCAGGCACAGGCCGAGCCGACTCCATCAGGTCAGGCCCTCGGCACGGTAGTCGGGATTGATCCCCAGGAAGGGAGCCAGATTCGTCCGGGGCGCACCGTCTTGGTCCGTTACGCCGTACCTTACGGTCAGCTGGTCTCTGGCGAAGTTCCCGATTTGCGCGGGCAGCAGCTTGAGGGCAACGAGGTAGCGCGGCTGTTGCAGCAGCAGCGGCTTAGCTTAGGCGAAGTTGCCCGCATCCCCGCCAACGTCGAGGCTGGAACGGTGCTAGGGCAGCAGCCTGCTGCGGGCAGCCAGGTCCCACAGGGAAGCCGGGTCGATCTGCTCGTTAGCAACGGTCCTATCCGGACCAGCACCTTCCTCCCCGACCTGCGCGGGTTAAGTCGTGAGGACGCCTTTTTCTTGGCTCGAGTAGCAGGCGTTACCGGCACCATCGAGATCGAGGAGGTCCCTATCCCTCGGCAGCCGGTCGGGACGGTGGTGGGGCAGAATCTCGAGCCGGGCGTGCTGGTTGCCGCCGACTCGGTAACTCTGCGGCTGACAGTGGTGGGAAGTGGCATGGCTAACTTTGAGGACACCGCTCCCACCTTTATCGGCCTGTCGCGCGATGAAGCCGAAGCGTTGGCGGCTCGCAACGGGCTTGCTGTCACCGTCAGCGAAGTCGGAAACCTCAATCTGCCGCCCGGGGTGGTGCTGCAAGACCCGCCGGTTGGCGAGGCCGTGAGTGGGACAGTGCGGCTGATTGTCAATGTGCCGCCACGGCCCCTGCCACAACCCAATGTCACCGTGGAGGTGCTCCGCCTTACTCCGCGCCGCGCCGCCTTCGCCTGGCCCATCGAGGCCGGCATCCCCGAACAGGAGGCGGTAGTGACCGCAACCACCGTGGCCGGCGATACAGCAGCGGTCTATCGCGGCATCGTGCGCGGTGGGCAGCGAGTCGAGGGGGTCTGGCTCACCTTTGCGCCGGGGCCGATCACCTTTACCCTGACGCTGAACGGCGTGCCTTATAGCGTGCCGCTGCGCGTCAACCCGTAGAGGAATGCAGGAAGTGGGGTGTGGGCAGTGGGAAACTCCTACAACCCACCTCCTACTTCTCACCTCTCACGCTTGAAGCTTGAACAGCCCCGCTCTGTAAGAATTCTGTAAGAGTTGCCGGATTACACTAACAGCGTGGATCTGAGGTAGCTCCCAACGCCTCACTCCCGCTTCTCTTCCGGCTTCATGTCTCCCACATGAAGCCTTTTTTGTTGGGCTCGAGCCATACCTGCTATAGTGCCTCCATGTTTAGAGTCCTGGTCGCTGACAGCATCAACCTGGGCGATGCCCACTATCCGGATGTCAGTCTCGATTACCGCGAGGGGATCGCCAGAGCCGAGCTGCTCCAGATCATTCCCGACTACCACGCGCTGATCGTGCGGAGCCGCACCAAGGTGGACGCGGCCTTGCTCGAGGCCGCCACGCGCCTGCAAGTGATCGGGCGCGGCGGCGTGGGGGTCGATAATATCGATATCGATGCAGCCAGCCGCCGGGGTCTGTTGGTAGTCAACGCGCCGGACGCCAACAACGTTTCAGCGGCGGAGCTGGCTATCACCCTGATGCTCAGCGCCGCGCGGGGGGTGGCTCGAGCCGACCGGTTGATCCGCCGTGGCGAGTGGGACCGCAAGTTCCTGGGGCGCGAGGTCAAGGGGGCGCGGCTGGGGATCGTCGGGCTGGGACGGATCGGTTCGCTGGTGGCCGGCTACGCTCAGGGTTTGGGAATGCGGGTGATGGCTTACGACCCCCGGATCAGCCGGCACCGGGCCACAGAGCTTGGCGTCGAGCTGTTCGATAACCTGCACGAGATGCTAAAGCACGCTAACTTCCTGACCCTGCACACCCCGCTGACCGAGGAGACCAAGGGCATTATCGGTGAGGCTGAACTGGCGCTGCTGCCCGATGGGGCGGTGGTGGTCAACGCTGCGCGCGGCGGGCTGATAAACGAGCAGGCGCTCTTTAGAGCGCTCGAAGCGGGCAAACTCTTCGGAGCCGGGCTCGATGTCTTTGAAGACGAGCCGCCCAAGCCCGATCACCCACTCTTGCACCACGACCGGGTGGTGCTGACCTCGCATCTGGGCGCCAATACCGCCGAGGCCCAGGCCCGGATCGGCTCGGAGATCTTGGAGCGCACGGTGCGCGCCCTGCGCGGCGACTATTCGTTGGGGCTAGTGAACGCGCCGGCCCTGGCTCCCGAAGTGGTAGCAGCCTTGGGGGGCTACCTAACGCTGGGTGAAGCGCTGGGCAAGATGGTGGTGCAACTGGCCAAGGGGCGGCTCCGCGAGATTCAGGTCGAGTTCTTTGGCCCCTTCCCCATCGAGCCTGACCCGATCGCCGTGGCGGTCACTAAGGGGGTGCTCGAGCCGATCCTGACCGAGCCGCCCAACTACGTCAGCGCCCCCTCCATCGCCAAGGAGCGCGACATCCGCGTCTCTAAAGTCACCGCTACCCGCAGCCGCGGCTATACCCGCCACGTGCTGGTGACGCTCTATACCGACGAGGGCGCGGTGAGTGTGGGCGGCGCGGTGCTGGACGATCACCCCCGCATCGTGTCGATCAACGGCTACCCGCTCGAGATCCGGCCCGAGGGGGCGATGCTGGTCTGCACCAACTACGACCGGCCCGGCGCTATCGGCAAGGTCGGTACGGTGCTGGGTAATGCCGGGGTCAATATCTCCGGCATGCAGCTGGGCCGACTCGCTAACGGCGGCCTGGCCATGTTTGTTCTGACGCTCGATACCGTACCGAGCGAGGAGGTACTGGACGTGCTGCGCAATCTTGGCGAAGTCATCCACAGCTTGCAGATGGTGCTGTTATGAAAGCGCGTCTGTACGCCCCTGGGCCGGTCGAGGTGCCGCCCCAGGTGCTCGAGGCGACCGCTAGGGTGCCGCACCACCGCACAACAGCCTTCAAGGAGGCCATGCTGCAAGTCCGCGAGGGGCTAGCGAAGGTAGCCTGCGTGCCCGGCGACGACGTCATCATCCTGGCCGGCAGCGGCACCTCGGCTTTTGAAGCTGGTTTGTTAGCCTGCGTGCCGCGCGGCGCCAAAGTCATCGGCCTCGCGGCGGGCAAGTTTGGCGAGCGCTGGGTCAAGCTGGCCCACCGCTACGGTTACACCGTGGTAGAGCACGCCGTGGCCTGGGGCCGGGACTTCGACCTGGCGGAGCTAGCGCCGCTGCTGCAAGCGCACCGCGATGCTTACGCCGTGACGGTAGTCCACTCCGAGACCTCGACCGGCGTCCTGCACAATGTAGCCGCCATTGCCGCCGCAGTGCGGGAGGTTCTCCCCGAGGCGCTGGTGCTGGTCGATGCCGTGACCAGCCTGGGTGTGACCGAGCTGCGGCCCCGCAACTGGGGGCTAGACGGCGTATTCGCAGGCAGTCAGAAAGGGCTCTTGACCCCGCCCGGCCTGGCCTTCGCCTGGCTGTCGGAGCGCGCCTGGGCCAGCGAGCGCAACTTAAACCCCAGCTTCTACCTAGATCTGCGCAAGGAGCGCGCTCAGCAACGCCAGGGAGAGACCGCCTACACCCCGGCAGTGAGCCTGGTAATGGGCCTTAAGGTGGCGCTGGAGCTATTGCTGGAGGAAGGCCTAGAGCGCGTCTGGACCCGGCGTGAGCGCTTAAGCCGGGCGGTGTTAGCGGCAGGCGAGGCGGTCGGCTGCCGGGTCTTCGCCGAGCGGGTCAGCCCAGCAGTAGCGGCGCTGCTGGCCCCGGACGGTCTGGATGCTCCGGCTATCGTCAAGGGCTTCGCCGCGCGCGGGGCGCGCATCGCCGGCGGCCAGGATCACCTTAAGGAGCGGCTGTTCCGCCCTTCGCTGATGGGCTATGCCGACGCTTACGACGCCGTGACAGTAGCGGCTATCCTTGAAGACGTGCTGCGCGAGCTGGGCCGTCCCGTCCCTTACGGAGCGGCGGTCGGCGCTGCCCTGCGGGTGCTGGCGGAGGCCAAGCAGGCGCGCTAGATGGCCGTCATCAGCTCGGTGACGATCTAGGCGCTGCTTCATCAGTTGAGCCCTGGTGACAGCCCGGCCTATCAGGCGGTGTTACAGGCGGCCGAAAGTGAGAGATAAAAAAAAGGCCCTGAGGGGTTCTCCGCCGGGGGGGCAGCGGGGTGCGGAGAACCGCGCCTCAAGACCAAACCGCAGTATAGGCCCGTACTGAGCAGGGAGTGTCTTCTGGGATACACGGGGTATGCTCGAGCCCTGGCCGAGCACGCACACGCACCCCGGCTCTATTCGACCTCCAATGTATCCGTCGCAATCAGACCAGATCAAAGCGGTCCAGGCTCATCACCTTGTGCCAGGCCGCAACAAAGTCGTGCACAAACTTCTCCTGGGCATCGGCGCTGGCGTAGACCTCGGCGATAGCCCTAAGCTGAGAGTTCGAGCCGAAGACCAGATCAACGCGGGTGCCGCTCCACTTTACTTCGCCGGTCTTGCGATGGTGCCCCTCAAACACCTCCTGGGCCTCGCTAACCGCTTTCCACGCGGTGCTCATGTCCAGCAGGTTGACGAAGAAGTCGTTGGTAAGCGCCCCGGGCCGCTGGGTGAAAACGCCGTGCTGGGCGTGGGCGAAGTTGGCGTCCAGCACCCGCATCCCCCCCAGCAGGACGGTCATTTCCGGGGCGGTAAGGGTGAGTAACTGGGCTTTATCAACCAGCAGCGCCTCGGCCGGTACGCTGTACTGGCCCTTGAGATAGTTGCGAAAACCGTCGGCAATGGGCTCGAGCAGTGCAAACGAGGCCGGGTCGGTCTGCTCCTGCAGCGCGTCCATACGGCCCGGCTGGAAGGGAACCTTTACCTGGTAACCGGTACTGCGGGCGGCCTGCTCCACCGCAGCGCAGCCAGCCAGCACAATCAGATCAGCCAGTGAGACCTTTTTGCCGTCCGGGGCAGCGCTGTTGAACTCACGCTGAATACCCTCCAGCACCTCCAGCACCTTAGCAAGCTGGGCCGGCTGGTTGACTTCCCAGTCTTTTTGCGGGGCCAGGCGAATTCGTGCGCCGTTGGCACCGCCGCGCTTGTCGGAGCCGCGGAAGGTGGAGGCCGAGGCCCAGGCGGTGTAGACCAGTGCAGCTACCGACAAGCCCGAGGCCAGAATTCGATCCGCCAGATAGGTAGCGTCCTGCTCATCAATCAGCCGGTGGTTGACGGCGGGGATGGGGTCTTGCCAGATCAGCTCTTCGGCAGGAACCTCTGGCCCGAGGTAGCGCGCGCGCGGCCCCATGTCGCGGTGGGTTAGCTTGAACCAGGCCCGGGCGAAGGCGTCGGCGAACTGATCGGGGTTTTCCATGAAGCGCCGCGAGATCTGTTCATACACCGGGTCGAAGCGCAGCGACAGATCGGTGGTCAGCATGGCCGGCGCATGCCGCTTGGACTTATCGTGGGCATCGGGTACGGTGCCCACGCCCATGCCGTGCTTGGGCTGCCACTGGTATGCGCCGGCTGGGCTCTTGGTCAGCTCCCACTCGAAGCCGAACAGATTCCATAAAAAGTTGCTGCTCCATCTGGTGGGGGTGGTGGTCCAGGTCACTTCCAGGCCGCTGGTGATGGTGTCGCCGCCCTTACCGCTGCCAAAGCTGCTGCGCCAGCCCAGGCCCTGCTCCTCGAGGCCGGCGGCTTCGGGCTCGGGCCCCAGGTGCGAGGCCGGCCCGGCCCCGTGGGCTTTGCCGAAGGTGTGGCCGCCGGCAATCAGCGCCACCGTCTCTTCGTCAGTCATGCCCATGCGGGCGAAGGTCTCGCGGATATCCTTTACCGCCGCCACTGGGTCGGGGTTGCCATCCGGGCCTTCCGGGTTGACGTAGATCAGGCCCATCTGCACGGCAGCTAGTGGATTCTCCAGCTCCCGCTCGCCGGAGTAGCGTTTGTCCTCGAGCCAGGCCGTCTCGCGGCCCCAGTAGACATCCTGATCCGGCTCCCAGACGTCTTCGCGGCCACCGCCAAAGCCAAAGGTCTTGAAGCCCATGGTCTCCAGGGCGACATTGCCGGCCAGTATCATCAGGTCGGCCCAGGAGACCTTGCGGCCATACTTTTGCTTGATGGGCCACAGCAGCCGGCGGGCCTTGTCCAGGTTCACGTTATCGGGCCAGCTGTTGATTGGGGCGAAGCGCTGCTGGCCCCGGCCACCCCCGCCGCGCCCATCGCCAATGCGGTAGGTTCCGGCGCTGTGCCAGGCCATGCGGATAAACAAAGGGCCGTAATGCCCGAAGTCGGCTGGCCACCAGTCCTGCGACTCGGTCATCAGTTTGGCCAGGTCTTGCTTGAGCGCCGCAAAGTCGAGGCTTTGGAACTCTTCACGGTAGTTGAAGCCCTGTCCCATCGGATTTGGCTTGCTGGAATGCTGGTGCAAGAGCTCGAGCCTCAACTGATTAGGCCACCAGTCGCGGTTGGTGGGGCCGCTACCGGCAGCGGGGTTGCTAGTTCTACCCGTTACCGGGCACTTGCTGGTTTCGGTCATTTCCGTCCTCCTTTAAGCTTGGACTGGTACAGCTAACACAAGGCTTCGCCCGACCGTTCCAACTAAGCCATGTTTGCAGCCAGGACCCGCGTTCATCACCATGGTATACCACGTCCAGAATGAGACAACGCGCAGCCTGAAAACCGCGCGTTTTGGCGTCTCTTAATTGGCGTCTCTTAAGTGGTAGCGATGGACGGACTTGAACCGTCGACCCCACGATTATGAGTCGTGTGCTCTAACCGGCTGAGCTACATCGCCGCGCTGGGAGGGTTTTCCGGATTGCCGCAAAAGCGTTCACCCGGCTCCCGAGCTACGATTATATACGGCCACTCCGGCAAACCGCAAGTTCGGCGAACATCGAAATTCAGCCTCAGCCACTAAGGTGCGGCCAGCTTGGCACGATAGTCATGCTACTTTGGCCATCGCTATAAGGGCTTCATCGCACCGTCATCGTTTAGTGCAGCCGTTGGCTATGCCGGCAAGCTCAAGCAGGTCAAGAGGCCAACTCGAACAAGGGCAGCTCGAGCCCCTCCTTGGCAGCCTCTTCGCCCGGATGCCCGGCGGGGTAGGCGCCGTTAAAGCAGGCCAGACAGGTTTCAGCGATACCGATGGCTCGGGACAGCCCGGCTTCGCTGATGAAGTAGAGCGTGTCGGCACCGATCTTGGTGCGGATCTCCTCAAGGCTCATCGTGGCGGCGGCCAGCTCCTGCCGGGCGGCGGTATCGATGCCGTAGTAGCAGGGGTACTTAATGGGCGGACTGCTGACGCGGAAGTGGACTTCCCTGGCCCCAGCGTCGCGCAGCATCTGCACGATGCGCCCGCTGGTAGTGCCGCGCACGATGGAGTCATCAACCAGCACCACCCGCTTCCCCCTAATAGCAGCGGTAGGTGTGAGCTTAAGATGCACCTTAAGCTCGCGCAGGCGCTGGTTGGGGTTAATGAAGGTCCGCCCGGCATAGGGCGACTTGTAGAGGCCAAGATCATACGGGATGCCGCTGGCTCGAGCATAGCCGATCGCAGCCGCCAGCCCTGAGTCGGGCACGCCGACTATCACGTCGGCTTCGACCGGCGCCTCTCGCGCCAGGATTTCGCCCATCCTCAGCCGCGCCTCATGCACGTCGGCCCCGTCCAGGGCACCGTCGCCACGGGCAAAGTAGATCCACTCAAAGGCGCAAGGAGTAGGCTGGGGGGTTAGCACCTGGCGCGAGTGCAAACCCCGGTCGTCGGCGACCACTAGCTCGCCGGGCCGCACGTCACGCACGAACTCGGCGCCGATAATGGCGAGCGCGGCAGGCTCGGAGGCCAAGGCGTAGCCGCCAGGCAGCCGCCCGATGACCAGTGGGCGCACGCCGTGGGCGTCGCGCAGGCCCAGCACCTTGGTCTTGTCCATAAGCACCACCGCAAAGCCGCCTTGCAACTCGCCCATCACCCGGGCGGTGGCCTCTTCAAGCGAGAGGTGGCTGTAGCGGGCGATCAGGTTAATCATCACCTCACTGTCGTTAGTGGTCTGAAACACCGCGCCGTCCTCGAGCATCTGGTTGCGGATAACTTTAGCGTTAGTGAAGTTGCCGTTATGCGCTAGCGCTAAGATCCCCTTGTTGGAGCGCACCGTGAGCGGTTGGGCGTTAAAGCGCAGCGACGAGCCGGTAGTCGAGTAGCGGGTATGGCCGATGCCGGTACGCGCCGCCGGCAGGCGCAGCTTAGCGAGGCGCTCTTCGGTAAAGACCTCCGAGACCAGCCCCATATCCTTTTCGATGGCGATCTCGGCGCCATCCGAGACGCAGATGCCGCACGACTCCTGGCCGCGGTGCTGCAAGGCGAAGAGCCCTAGATGGCACAACGCGGCCACGTCCGCTGGGGTAGTGAGGTGCACGGCAAAGACACCGCACTCCTCACGGGGTTTGTCAAGTGACCAGGTCATGCTAAGGCATCTTTCAGCGGTTGTTGGAAGGCCATTGTGAGGTCTGCTAAGGCTAGTCGCAGTTGACCACCAGGGTAGGCAAGAGTGAAGTAATGACCATCAACCGCGCCCAGGTTGGTATACGGCACGCCGGCCTGGTTAAGCAGAGCCAGGGCGGGCGCCAGCCGCTCGGGCGAGAGCGCCACCACGATCCGTGAGGCGGCTTCACCAAACAACAGCGCGTCGGGCCGGATGGCGCCTGGCAGTTCAAGGGTAGCACCCCGGCTGCCGGCGATGGCCATCTCGGCTAACGCCACCGCCAGGCCCCCTTCGCTACAGTCGTGAGCGGTGTCGCAAAGACCCGCGCTTATCAGCGCAATGACCGCGTCTTGCACGGCTTTTTCGCGCTCAAGATCGAGGCTGGGCGGGCGGCCTGCCTCCAGGCCGTGCAGGCGGGCTAGATACTCGCTGGCCCCCAACTCGCCGCTGTTCTCGCCAATAAGCAGCACCACGTCCCCCTCGCGCTTAAAGGCTGTGGTGGCGTGACGGGTAACGTCGTCAAGCACCCCGATCATGCCGACCGCCGGAGTCGGGTGGATGGAACGCAGCTCGCCGCCGGCGCGGTACTGGTTATAAAGGCTGACGTTGCCGCCGGTGACCGGGGTATTAAGGGCCAAGCAAGCGTCTTTGAGCCCTTCAACGGCCTGCTGTAGCTGGTAGTAGACATCCTCCCGAGTAGGGTTGCCAAAGTTGAGGTTGTTGGTAATAGCCCAGGGCCTCGCGCCTACGCAAGCCACGTTACGGGCCGCTTCAGCCACCGCGTGCTTAGCACCCAAGTAGGGGTCGAGGTAGCAGTAGCGCGGGTTGCAGTCGGTGCTAGCGGCTATCCCTCGGCGACTCCCTTTGATGCGCAGCACTGCGGCGTCGGCCTGGCCGGGGAGGAGCACGGTGTTGGTCATCACCTGGTGGTCGTACTGGATATAGACCGGCGCCTTGCTGGCGATGGTGGGGCTATTGATTAGCATCAGCAGCGCCTGACCCAGATCGCGCGGCATCGGCACCTCGATTACGGTCTCGCGCCGGGCCTTAATCTCGGGGTCCTCTACCCCGGCGCGGGTGTAGGTCGGCGCTTCGTTGAGCGCCTTAACCGGCAGGTCGGCCACCATAGCGCCGTCAAAGATGCGGAAGCGGCCATGGGCCCTAACCTCGCCGATCGTTACCGCGTCGAGCTCCCAGTGCGCCAGTAAGGCCAGGAGCGCCTCCTCTTGGTCGGGCCTAACGGCTAACACCATCCGCTCTTGCGACTCCGAGAGCATGACCTCTAACGGCGTCATGCCGGTTTCGCGGCGCGGCACCTTATCGACCAACAGGTCTACCCCCAATCCGGCCCGGTGCGCCATCTCCCCCACGCTGCTGGTAAGCCCGGCCGCCCCCATGTCTTGCACGCCGACCACCAGCCCCTTAGCGATGGCCTCCAGGCACGCCTCGAGCAAGAGCTTCTCCATGAACGGGTCGCCTACCTGCACCGCTGGGCGGTCGGCTTCAGAACTGTCGCTCAGGTCAGCCGAGGCGAACACGGCCCCGCCTAAGCCGTCCCGCCCGGTCTTGGAGCCGACGTAGACGAGCTTATTACCGACCGTACCGACGGTGCCGCGCTGTAAGTCCTGATGGCGCAAGAGCCCGATCGCCATGACGTTAACCAGCGGGTTCTCCTGGTAACAGGGGTGGAAGCTGATCTCGCCGCCCACGGTAGGCACGCCCACTGCGTTGCCGTAGCTGGCGATGCCGTGTACTACACCGGCCAGCAGGTAGCGGCTGCGCGGGTTGGTAAGCTCACCGAAGCGCAGGCTGTCAAGCACCGCCACGGGCCGCGCCCCCATGGCAAAGATATCGCGCAAAATGCCGCCTACCCCGGTAGCCGCCCCCTGCACCGGCTCAACAGCCGAGGGGTGATTGTGCGACTCCATCTTAAAGGCTACCGCCCAGCCGTCACCGGCATCGACCACGCCGGCGTTCTCGCCGGGCCCTTGCAACACCTGCGGGCCCTGGGTGGGGAGGCGCCTTAAGAGCGGGCGGGAGTTCTTGTAGCCGCAGTGCTCGCTCCACAGCGCGCCAAACATGGCCGCCTCGAGCGCGTTCGGTTGGCGCCCCAGGGCTGCTACCACTAGGTCGAACTCTTCGGGCGACAGGCCAAAATCAGCAGCGCGGTCTCTCAGTCGGGTGTCCATCGCCTTAGCATAAACCAGCCTCAAGCAGCGCACGAAGCAGTGGCAAGCCGTCTGCAGAACCTAACAGCGGCTCGGTAGCCCGCTCGGGGTGGGGCATCATGCCCAGCACATTGCCGCTCTCGCTGACAATCCCGGCGATGCTATGGAGGCTCTGATTAACGTTGGCCGCCGCGCTGAGTTCGCCCTGGGCATCGGCGTAGCGAAAGATCACGAGCCCGTCACCTTCGAGCCGGGCCAGCATATCGCGGTCGGCGTAGTAAGAGCCCTCATTGTGGGCGATCGGCAGGCGCAGCAGCTGGCCTGGGGTATAGCCGCGGGTGAAGGCGGTGTCGCTCCGCTCAACCCGCAGCATTACCGTTTGGCACAAAAAGTGGAGCGACGGATTGCGGGCTAGTTGCCCCGGCAGCAAGCCCGCTTCGGTTAAGATCTGAAAGCCGTTGCAGATCCCCACTACCGGCCCACCGCGAGCGGCAAAGGCGCGCACTGAGTCCATCACCGGCGACAGGGCGGCCAGCGCACCGCTGCGCAGGTAGTCGCCGTAACTGAAGCCGCCGGGGATGACCACCGCACCGGCGCCCTTAAGATCGCGCTCGCGGTGCCAGATCATCACCGCTTCGGCCCCTAGTCCGGCCAGCGCATAGCGTGCGTCGTCGTCGCAGTTCGAGCCAGGAAACTGAATCACCGCTACCTTCATGAAACCCCTTCAGAGCGCCAAAGCGCCAAGCGAGCTTACCACTTCACAGGGCCACACTCTAGGCGCTGCCTATGCTATGCCTATGCTATAGTTGTGCGACATGTGCCCTGGGCACAGCTAAAGGCTCTGGAGGACTTTTTGTCACACGCTGCCAGCATCACCAACCACCCCCAGGGGGTCGAGGAGGCACTAGAGACGAGCCGCGATATCTTTGCCAAGGCGTTCGCGTTCACCCGCGCGGACGAGGCAGCGGCGCTCGGGCTGCACCCATTTTTCCGTCCTATTGCGGCCCAGCATGGTGGTACTGTCACCGTCGAAGGCCGCGAGATGGTAATCACCGGCTCAAACGATTATCTGGGCTTAACCCAAGACCCGCGCCTTAAAGAGGCGGCGCGCGCGGCGCTTAACGACTTCGGCACCAGCTGCACCGGCTCGCGCTTCTTGACCGGCACCCTGACGCTGCACGAGGAGCTCGAGCTCCGCCTGGCCGATTTCTTCCGCAAACCCGCAGCCTTGACCTTTAGCGCCGGTTACTTAGGCTCGCTGGGAGTGATTAGCGCGCTAGCCGGGCGCCAAGATATTCTTTACTTCGACCGGGAGAACCATGCCTGCCTCTATGACGCGGCCCGGCTCTCCTTTGGCACACTGCGCAAGTACGAGCATAATGACATGGACGAGCTCGAGCGGCTGCTGGCCAAGGATGCCCATAAGCCCGGGGGGCGGCTGATTGTAACCGACGGCGTCTTTTCGATGAGCGGGCATATCGCCAAGCTTCCCGAGATCGTGGCTATTGCCCGCCAACACGGTGCGCGGGTGATGGTTGACGACGCCCACGCCTCCGGCGTGTTGGGTGAAGGGGGGCGCGGTACCGCCGAGCATTTTGGGCTCGAAGACCAGGTCGATCTAATCTTCGGCACCTTTTCCAAGTCGTTCGCTTCCGTAGGCGGCTTTGTGGCTGGCGAGCGCAAAGTTATTAACTGGATCAAGCACAAGGCACGACCCTTTATCTTCACCGCAGCGCTGCCCGCTATGCAGATGGCAGCAGCACTCAAGGCGCTAGACATCATCGAGAGCGAGCCCTGGCACCGCGAGCAGCTCTGGCATAACGTCAAGCTGCTGCATGACGGCTTGAACAGCCTGGGCTTTGATACGCTCGGTTCCGAGACACCGATCGCGCCGGTGCTAATAGGCCCTGATGAGCTGGCAGTCATCTTCTGGCGGGGCTTGTGGGATGCCGGTGTCTTCACCACCCCGGCCTTGCCGCCCGGCGTGCCGGTGGGGCAGGCGATCATCCGCACCAGCGTCAACGCTAACCACACGCCTGAGCAGCTTAAGCGGCTGCTGGACGCTTTTGCGATGGTGGGACGGCAGCTCGGTGTGATTGCGGGGTAACATGAGGCGCATACTAAAGCGATTTTCAGAGCCCTCTCGCTCAAGCGCCAGTATTAGCGCTGCGTTTCGGGCGCAGCTACCGGCATGAGCGCCGTAGTGATCCGGCCAGTAATCAGTCGGCGCGATCTTAAGCGCTTCATCGAGTACCCCTTTGCGCTGTACCGGCATGACCCGCACTGGGTAGCGCCGTTGCTGATTAACGAGTGGGCTAAGTTCAACCCCAAAAAGAATCCCTTCTACCAGCACGCCCGCATGGCGCTTTACCTGGCCGAGCAAGGGGGTGAAGTTGTCGGGCGGATCGCTGGCATCGACGATGACAACCACAACGCCACCCATAACGACAACCTGGCCTTTTTTGGCTTCTTCGAGGCCGCCAGCCAGGAGGCGGCCCACGCCCTGCTAGCAACGGTGGAAGGCTGGGCTGTGGAGCTTGGCCGCAGCGCACTGCGCGGCCCGGCCAACCCCAGCATGAACGACGGGTCAGGGTTGCAGATCAGCGGTTTTGATGTAGACCCCTTTATCATGATGCCCTATAATCCGCCGAGCTACCCTGGCTATGTCGAGGCGGCAGGCTACCAGAAGATCAAAGACCTCTACGCCTGGTTGAACGATGAGGAGCGCGGCTTGGGCGAACGGCTGCTCAGGCTGGTCGAGCGGATCGAGCAGCGTCTCAAGCCGGTGATACGCCCGGCCAACCTCAAGCAGTTAGACCGCGAGCTAGCTCTCCTTAAGCGGGTCTACAACGAGGCCTGGGAGCCGAATTGGGGCTTTGTCAAGTATACCGACGCCGAGTTTGACCACCTGGCCGCTGAGCTCAAACTGATCATCGACCCCGATGTCGCCCTGATCGCCGAGGTCGAGGGGAAGGTGGCCGGGTTAGCTATCGGCCTGCCCGACTTAAATCAGGTCTTAAAGCGCATCCGGGGCCGCCTGCTGCCCTGGGGGATCTTCACGCTGCTCAGGCGCAAGCGCTACATCAACCAGATCCGTCTCCCCATCCTGGGGCTGTTGCCGGAGTTCCGCCGCACCGGGCTCGAGCTGGTGCTGATTCGCGAAGTCTTCCGGCGCGGCACTGCCAAGGGCTATCGGCGCTGCGAAGGTAGCTGGATTCTTGAGGACAACGAAGCCATGAACAACGGTATCAAGGCTGCCGGTGGCTATCTAGCCAAGACCTACCGGCTCTATCAGAAGCCCTTGTAAATGCTGCGCGCGCTAGCAGCCGAACTTAAAACGCTTGTGCTGCCCGCCAAGCCGACGTTATATCTCGGCCTGGCGCTGCTACTGTCAAGCCTCTTCTGGTATCTGGGCAGCCCTGGCCCGCATTTGGCCGGTGTTCCGCGCAGCCTGGAAGCGGCGCTCACTACCATCGGGTGGGCGCTGCTGCTGCTCTTCATTGTCCCATTGGTGGTCTTACTGGCCTGCCGCGAGCCCTGGCGGGAGTTCGGCCTGGGCCTGGGAGACATCCGCTTCGGTGCTGGGGCAACAGCGCTGCTGACCATCCTGGTAGTGCCGGGGTTGGCCATCGGGGCGCGCCTGCCGGAGATCCAGGCCACCTATCCCTGGGCCGGCGCCTGGGCCGGAGCTACCATCACCAACCTGTTGCTGTGGAGCCTGCTATATGCTGCATATTACGTCGCTTATGAGTTTTTCTTTCGCGGTTTCATGCTGCACACCCTTAAGCCCCTGTGGGGAGTGAAGGCTGCCGTCTGGCTGCAAGCCGCCGCCTCAGCCTTGATCCACCTTGGCAAGCCGCTGCCGGAGATGCTGCTGGCCATCCCCTTCGGGCTGGTTTTCGCGGTGTTGGCCCTGCGCAGCCGCTCGCTACTGTGGCCCATTGTGCTGCATCTGATCATCGGCCTCAGCAACGACCTCTTCTCGCTCTACTTCCAGGGGTTGCTGTTGCCATGAAGGTAGCTGTTACCGGCGCTCACGGTTTTATCGGCAGCCACTTGTCCGAGCGGCTGTTAGCAGCCGGGCACCAGGTGCGCGCCCTGGTCAGCCCCTGGGGGGTGCTGGATAACCTGGCCGCGGTAAGGGCTGAGCTCGAGCTGGTCCGCGCCGATATCACTAACTCTGAGAGCTTAACAGGCGCCTTTGACGGGATCGAGGTAGTGGTTCACGCCGCCGCCCGGGTGGCCGAATGGGGCCCCTGGGAGCCGTTTTATCAGGCCAACGTAGTGGGCACCGAACGCGTGCTGCGCGAAGCTGAGCTTGCCGGGGTGAGGCGGCTGGTGCTGGTCTCGAGCGTGGCCGTACACCGTTATCGGGGCTACCGCGATGCCGACCCTAGAGCTACTCCCCGTGACGGCGACCTCAACGCCTATGCTCGCTCTAAGGTAATCGCTGAGCTGTTGGTAGAGCGGGCTAAGGGGCTCGAGCCGGTCATCGTCCGGCCCGGAGTGTGGCCGTTCGGCCCGCGCGACCCGATCTTATCGCGGCTGATGGCCGCTTTGCGGCGCGGCCTCTTTCCGCTGGTAGAGGGTGGGCGCGCTGTTATCAACACCGCCTACGTCGGCAATCTGGCTGAAGGGCTGTTGCTGGCGGCGACCGTCCCGGCGGCGGCTAACCGCCTCTATCTGATCGCCGACGAGGGGGCGCCGACCTGGCACGAAGTGTTGGCGGAGTTGGCCCGCTTGCTCGGCGTGGCGCCGCGCTGGCTAATGGTCCCAGGGGGGGCGGCAGCTCTGCTCGGTCACGCCGTGGAGGGGGTATGGACGGCGGTTCGGCCCAAGGAGGCTCCGCCCATCAGCCGCTACGCTGCCGCGCTGATGCGCCGAGACCTCCACTTCTCGCTCGCGGCAGCCCAGCAGGAGTTAGGCTATCAGCCGCTGCTAAGCTGGCAGCAGGGGCTACAGCGAAGCGTGACCGGCTAAACTCCTACGCCGTCATGGTGCAACTTTTAGCGGCTCGGTATGATAGTTTCATGACACGCCCGCACATCGCCTTTGCCACCATCGCGGCGGGAGGAGGGCACGTAGCGACGGCGCGGGCTATGGCCCAGGCGCTGGAGGCTGATTATCCGGGCCAGTTCGACCTCACCATCTCCGACCTGCTGAGCGATCTTGGATTTGCTGTGCAGGACCATCGCCACAAGGCGCAGTGGCGCTGGATGCTGGCGCACCCCTGGACGGCCCGCTCCGGGCAGCGGCTGATCGACGCCTTCCCAGCCGTCACGCGGCGGGTACTGCGGCGTTCGTTAGACGAGGTGGCCAAAGCTGCCGCTCAGCACTTCCAGGCCCAGCCGCCCGCGCTGATCGTCGCCAATCACGGCTTCTTGACCTTTACGCTCACCCGGAGCCGGCGGCGCTACGACTTGAGCACGCCGGTGTTGACCTTTGCCACCGAACCGCTGGATGCCAGTGCGCTGTGGGCCGAGCCGGAGGCCGATCACTTCGCGGTGCCGTCCCGCCCGGTGCTTAACGACCTGGTGCGGCTAGGCGTGAGTGCCGATAAGATCGACATAGTGGGCTATCCGGTGCAGCAGGCCTTCTTGCGGCCGCTAAGCCAGGCGGAGGCTCGAGCCTGCCTGGGCCTGCCGGAGCGCTTTACCTGCTTGGTATCCCTGGGCGGCGAGGGGGTGGGAGCCAACGCTGTAGCGGTGGTGCGGACGCTGTTGGCGCTGCCGCAAACCCCGCAAGTAGTGGTTATTGCCGGGCGCAACGAGGCTTTAGCAGGGACGCTACGAGCCTTCGCGTCGTCGCAGCTGGCGGTGCGCGGCTTTGTTGACAACATGGCCGACTATCTGGCGGCTTGTGATCTGGTCATCGGCAAGGCCGGGCCGGCCTCGGTGATGGAGGCGCTGGCGGTGGGCCGCCCGCTGTTGGTAACAGGCTATGCCGGCCTCAACGAAGTTAAGCTGCTGCGGTTTCTAGTCACGCGGGGCCTGGGGCACGAGGTGCGCGACCTGGCTAGTTTGTCCGCCCTGGTGCGCGGCTACCAGGCCTCTCCGCACCGGTTGGAAGCGGTAGCGGCTAGCTGCCGCCAGTTGGAGCTTGCTGGGATGACCGCACGCCTAGCGAGCTATCTCCAGCAGGCAGCTACTCGTGGCTTTCCGGCGGAGCGCTCTCGGCAAGGTGGCCTGGCGTGAAGCGCCTCGTGGCAATGGTGCTGCTCAGCTTCACACTGGGCTTTGTGGGTCTCTACCTGGTCAGCCGGGAGGCGCTGCTCGACCCTGCCTCGTACCTTCCCGTCGATCTGGGCACCAGCCCGGTAGCGCTCGGCCTTTTGAGTTTTGGCTTGATGTGGATAATCCCCTACCGGCGACTACAGCTCTTAGCCCAGCAGCACCACTACCGCCTGAGTCCTTACACCGCCTGGCTGGCGCATATCGCCATGGTCTTTGGCGCCGCGCTGACCCCAGGCGGCTCAGGTGGGGCCCCGACGCTGGTCGCAGCCTTGACCCGCTTGGGTGTGCCGTGGGGAACGGGGATCGGCATGGCTGTGCAGATTTTCATTCTCGACCTGGTGGTATTCGCCTGGCTGATCCCCTTGGGTCTCTTTTACGCTATCTTCAGCGAGACGCTGGTGCTGCCAGGCAAGCTCGAGCTGCTCAGCCTGATCGCCGCCTTAGTAGCGCTTGCTGGTGCGCTCATGCTAGGCCGCTACCCCCGCCCCGTAGTGCGCCTGATGCTCTCTTTAGCCCGGCAGCGATCCTTGCGGCGCTGGGCGACGCGCCTGCGCCAGGCCGCCCGCAGCTACTACCGCAGCGCGCGAGCCTTTGCCGCCATGCGCCTCAGGGAGTGGGTGTGGTTGCAGCTCGTCACCTTGCTGGGCTGGCTGGCTAACTTCACGCTGTTCTGGGCGCTCCTGACGATATACGGCAGCCAGGTGCGGCTGCTCGACATCATCGTGTTGCTCAGCGTTATTACCCTAGTCTCGTTTGTGGTGCCGACGCCGGGGGCAGCCGGCTTCATGGAGTTCGTAGTCGGTCTGGCTGCTGGCGGTCACCTAGCGCAACCGATCGCAGCGCCCATCTTATTCTGGCGCTTGGGTGGCTTTTATCTCACCTTTGTGCTGGGCCCGCTGGCCGGCTGGCTGCTGCTGCTGCATAAACCGCCGCACTGGCTGCAGCGCTGGTGGCAGAGGCGGCGCCGGGCCGGCGATTAACGAGGGTTTTTAGTTTTTGGCTTAAGCCCCGCAGCGCGTCTGAAATAAGCGTCCTTGAGCGAGTCGGGAAGCGCTGCCAGCAGGCGGGTCGGGATAGCGTCCAAGGTGCCGTAACGGCGCGCTTTGAGGCGCCTCCCTAGCGCATACTTGACGATCCGCCCGGCTACCGCCTCGACCGGGGTAGCGGTAGCGGTGCCCCACAGCGAGCTGTTCAAGAAGCCTGCCAGATAACCCTGCCAGTCCGGGCCGGAGCGGCCGATCTCCTGGCGCAGCGCAGCCTTGGCGCTCTCAGCAAAGGGGGTCTTCATGGCGCCGGGCTGCACTACTCCGACCTCTAACCCCCAGGGTGCGAGCTCGAGCCGCAGCGCGTCGGAGAACGCCTCCAGGGCAAACTTAGAGGCCGAGTAGGCACCGGTAAAGGGTGTAACTAAAAAGCCGTTGGTGGAGCTGACATTAATAATCCGCCCGAAGCCGCGACGGCGCATGCCGGGCGCTAGCGCTTTTGCCAAGCGGAGCGGACCTAAAGTGTTGACCGCCAACTGCTGCTCGATCTCGCTCATAGCCTGCGCCTCGAGCGCGCCCGGCCTGAGAATGCCGGCGGTGTTGATCAGCAGGTCAACCTGGGCTTGATCCTCATTAAGCCTTGCCATAGCCCGTTCGATACTTTCTGCCGAGGTTACATCGAGCGCCAGTACCCGTACTTGCGGCTCAAGCGGAGCCAGTGCTGCTATATCGATGTCCGAGGCGTAGACAACTAGCCCGCGCTCGGCTAGCTGGCGCGCTACGGCCTGACCCAGGCCGCTGGCCGCGCCCGTCACTAGCGCCACGCGCGGGCGGCGCAGCAGACCGGCCTGATGCAGCCAGGCTTCGGTCCGGCGCATGCCTTCAGCCAGATCCACTTGCGGCACATAGCCAAGTAGTCGGCGGGCCTTATCATGAGGAAAGGTGGCGCGGCTGGTCATCACCCCGAGCATTTCGGGGATCACCACCGGACGGCCCAACAGCGGGCGCGTCAGCGCCGCCGCGGCGCGCGCTCCTGACCAGGCTAACGGCGCCGGAACGCGGCGCAACTTAGCCCCCGCCATCTTGGCGTAAGCACCCATAAAGTCGTTCCAGGTAACTGCCGCGCCGCTGATATTGAAGCTCTCGCCGGCTGCCTCTGGGACTCGCCCGGCCAATACCAAGGCGTTGGCTACGTCATCGACATAGACCGCGTCGAGCAGGTCGTTACCGTCGCCGATGATGATCGGCAGCCCGCGCTGGATCGTCTCAAAAGGTAGAACCGTCCACGACGGCGAGGCCGGGCCGTAGATCATGGTCGGGCGCAAGATCACCAG
>Ga0208733_100364_pt1 | contig 21131 bp, 20 predicted proteins | sample SubbioR11Jul_8B1_FD_184816 | JGI IMG/M metagenome (GOLD analysis project Ga0208733, IMG submission 184816) | Serpentinite rock and fluid subsurface biosphere microbial communities from McLaughlin Reserve, California, USA - CR11Jul_8B1 (SPAdes) | ecosystem: Environmental > Terrestrial > Deep... | reverse complement strand
CCGGCGTGCTTCCAGGGGTCGATTTTGGATTGAAGGTCGATGCCTTTGGCCTCATCTTTGCCATCACCTCTTCCTTTCTCTGGATCTTGGTCTCCGTCTTTTCCATCGGCTATATGAGGACGCTTAAGGAGCACGCTCAAACAAGATATTACTTCTGCTTCGCCCTGGCGATCTTCGGCGCGGTTGGGGTCGCCCTCTCTAAAAATTTGATGACCCTCTTTATCTTCTATGAAATTCTGACCATCTCCACCTATCCCCTGGTGGCTCACGAGGAATCGCCGGAGGCCCTCTTCGCGGGCCGGAAGTATCTTGCCTACCTGCTCACCTCAGGCGTCTTCTTGCTGGCGGCCATTGCCCTCGACTATTCCATCACAGGAACGACCGACTTCAATCCCGGAGGCCACTTGACGCTGGCTTCCGCCTCCCGGCCTTTCTTGATGATCCTCTTTCTCCTCTTTCTTCTCGGATTTATGAAGGCCGCTTACATTCCTTTCCATTCCTGGCTTCCTGCGGCCATGGTCGCACCCACTCCGGTAAGCGCCCTGCTGCATGCGGTTGCGGTCGTCAAGGCCGGCGTCTTCGGTGTGGTCAGGATCGTATGCTATGTGTATGGAACAAACACCATGCAGGAACTCGGACTGGGGGTGATGCTCGCTTCGTTAGCTGCCGTGACTATGATCGGCGCTTCTCTGTTTGCCATTGCCCAGGACAATCTGAAAAAGAGGCTGGCCTATTCCACGATCAGTCAGCTCTCCTACATCCTCTTCGGCGTTGCGCTATTGAGCCCCATGGGCGTCACCGGCGCCATGCTCCACATCCCCCTTCATGGATTTATGAAGATCACCCTCTTTCTCTGCGCCGGATTCATTCTGGCCGCCTCCGGAAAGAAAAATATCAGCGAGATGGCGGGGATAGGGCGAACCATGCCTGTGACAATGCTCGCCTTCACCATTGGAGCGCTTGGGATGTGCGGGGCGCCGCCTGTGGCCGGATTCATCAGCAAATGGTATCTGGGCCTCGGCGCCATTCAATCCGGGCAGATGATCTTTTTGGCGATTCTCCTGATCGCCTCTCTTCTCGATGTGGTTTACTTCTTTCCGCTGATCCGGACGGCTTTCTTCGAAACGATGCCTTCGCAGGAACTTCTTCCGGGCGACCGGGGAAAAACAGTGCCGGTCTTTCCGGGCAAACCTCAGAGGCTTGAGGCCTCCCGTTCGATCTATTTCCTGATGTTTCTTCCCCTGTCGATCACAGCCCTGTTATCGATGCTGTTCTGTCTGTTTCCAAACCTTTTTTATATCCTGGGTCTTGCCCGGGTCGCTGTCAGAGACATTTTGGGAGGGCTTTGATGAGTTTTTTAAGACGGTATCCTAAAAGATTTTTTTGGGCCGCCTTTTTCATCGGCCTGGTCGCCAGTCTAATTCTGGATATCCTCTGGCTTCGCTCGGACATCCTTCACTATCATTTTCCATTCCAATATGTTCCTCAGTTCTTTGCCATCTTCGGACTCCTTGGCTGCATGCTCCTCATCCTCATCGCAAAGGGAATGGGATATTTCATTTCGAAGGATGAAGACTATTATGAAAAAGACTCGAGGAGACAGGTATGACAGATTGGATTCATCCAGGATTGGTCATCTTTCTCGGGGCTTTTCTCATACCATGGATTAAGTGGAGAAGGGTAAGGCTTGCCTATTTCCTCCTGCTCCCGCTGGTCGGGCTCGCTCTCCTGTTCTTAACGTCCTCAGGATATTTTGGACAGATCCCGGCATGGCCCGGGGCCCTCCATAAGTGGCAAATTCCGTTTCTTGATTATTCCCTTGAGTTGGGCCGCATCGACAAAATGACCATGGTCTTTGCCTACATCTACTTAATTGCCGCTTTCTGCATGAACCTTTACGCCTTTGGCGTAAAAAACAACTGGGAGCATGTAGCCGCCATGATCTACCTGGGGAGCTCCCTCGGGGCAATCTTTGCGGGCGACCTCTTCACCCTCTTCTTCTGGCTCGAAATCATGTCCTGGGCGCCGGTCTTCCTCATCTGGTTCAGGGGAACTCGCAAGGCCATGGGCGCTGCGATCCGATACGTGTTATGGCACCATTTCAGCGGCGCCTGTATCCTGGCCGGGGTCGTCATCCACCTCTACCACACCGGTTCCATTGAGCTGACCCGTCTCCCCTGGGGGTGGGGCGGAGAATATCTGGGTTACAATCTCATGTTGCTCGGGTTCATCATCAATTCGGCGACAACCCCTTTCCATTCCTGGTTATCCGACACCTATTCCGAGGCGACCCCGAGCGGTTCGATCTACATGACCGCCTTTACGACAAAAACAGCCATCTACTGCCTGATTCGAACATTCCCGGGAGTGGAGCTTCTGATGTGGCTGGGAGCGATTCAGGCCGTATTTGCCCTCTTCCTGGCTGTCCTCGAAAATGATGGAAGAAGGCTCTGCTCCTACCATATCATTTCTCAGATCGGGTATATGGTCGCCGGTGTGGGAATCGGGACGGAGATGGCTATCAATGGCGCCATCTCCCATGCCCTGTGCCATATCATCTATAATGCCCTGCTCTATATGGGAGCGGGTTGTGTCCTCGTGGTGGTGGGAACAGCCAAATTTCATGAGCTTGGCGGCCTGTACAAATACATGCCCGTCTCCTTCTGGCTCTACATGGTGGGCGGTTTCTCCATCTCCGGCTTCCCTCTTTTTAACGGATTCATCAGCAAGGTCATGACGATCGAAGCGGCTGAATTGATCCACAACGCTCCCATCTATCTTCTGCTCGAAGGAGCAACCGTGGGGACGTTTCTCCATACCGGGCTCAAACTCCCCTGGAACATGTGGCTTCAAGGAAAAGACGAGCCCCCGCCTAACATTCGGGCAAAGCTCAAGGATTCGGCCTTCAACACCCCGATCCACATGCTTATCGGCATGTCCATCCTCGCATTCCTATGCATCTTCATGGGCGTATACCCTAAAATCCTCTACGATCAACTGCCCTTCCCTGTCGAATTCATCCCCTTCACCACGACCCGCGTCTTTTCCATCATGCAGATGTTCATCTTCACCTTTTTAGGCTTCTGGTTCCTGAGACGGTTGGTCACCGGCTATCCCACCTATACCCTGGATACGGATTGGCCTTTCCGGATGGCCGGCAGAAAACTGATCTGGTTTTGTGAAGAGCCTTTGATGGGTTTTGCAAGATTGATGGACCGCAAAGTCATGGAGGTGGTCGATTTGATCGTTTGGATCAGCAAAAACCCTGTCGCGGCCTTTGAGATCAAAAGAAAAGAGATGCTCCTATCAGGTCAAAGACTCCTATCAAGACCGGGCAGCGCAGGCCTATGCAACCAGGCGCTCGAAGAAGAGAAGAGAAAATACCCGGGTGAGTTGCCGGGATTGACCCTGGGCGCTTCAATCATCTTCATCCTTTTTTCTTTCTTACTTTATTTAGCCTTATACTTGTTCGCCATCCCTTAAAGGCCGGCCCACTTTCAACCTTTCCGGCGCAACATAGAGGTTTTCCTTTATCTAAAAAATATCCGCAGAAAAGATATAAATTTCTATGTCCTTGTCCTTCCATGCGCCGGAGGGAAGGCCGGCCTTCTGGCAGGTATGTTCGAGGAAGGTTTTCCGGTCCCATCCGTACTCCGTGGCAACCTGCGGAAGGAGAAGGCCGGAGTGCCATCCCTTCTTGATATAGATTCCATGCTTGCCGACCTCGATCTCGTTGACATCTGTGATCTTCGCAAGCGGAGTGAGGACTGAGATCTCAATATCGAGTTCTGGGAGTTCCTTCTCCGTCACTGGCGAGAAACGGGGATCGCGGAATGCGGCCGCCTCTGCCATCTCTTCAATCGTCTTATGGAGGGGGCCCCTCCCCTCGATATATCCGATACATCCCCTCAATTGCCCTTTCTTATGGAGGGAGACGAAAGCTCCCCTGTTCTCCTTTAAAACAGGGAAGTCTATCTTAAATCCGGGAATGGGCTTTCCCCTTGCCTTGTTCTCAATCACCGTCTTTGCAATCTGGTGAAGTGTTTTTTTCTCATCTCCGCTCAATCCCAGGTCGACACCGACTTTTTTCTCTCCCTTCATCTTCTCTTCTCCTCCTGCCGCCTTATAAAAGACGGCTGCCGCATATCCCACCACACGGCTCCGGTCCCCCATCACATCTCCTGAATTGAGATACTTGAGAACCTTGCCCCGTGTGGCTCCCAATGCTTTTGCCGCCAGCATCATCGTGATGACAGGCCCTCCGCCGCAGGCCTCACAGCGGCCTTCTTTTAAATCGCGATTCAAACCCTCCGCATCGAACCGATCGATATGTTGCAGGACGATCTTATCCAATTGAACCGCCTTCTCATAGGGATGAAAATGGGAGAGATCAGAACTGGCAATGAGAAGGACATTCCTCCCTCTGACCGTATCGGCAATGGCCTGAGCAAGTAACCGGCAGGTCTCCCAACTCCAGTGAGGCTCCATCACAATGGGGATGAGTTTGAACGATTTTAAAACGACCTGAAGAAATGGGATTTGAACCTCAAGGGAATGCTCCTGGGCATGTGCCTCCGGAAGGAATTGAATTCTCTTCCATCTCTCCATCATCTTCTTTGATAATTCAACATCGATGGGGACGACTCCGAGAGGAGTTCGATATCCACCACGGTCATAGAGGGAGGCGCCTTTAAAGTCAACCCGGTGGCTGGGGGCAAGGACTACGATGGAATCGAAGGTCTTGCCTTCGATCAATTTGTAAGCATGGGCCGCCACCTGGCCGGAATACATATATCCTGCATGGGGTGAGACAAGGGCTATGACCTCACCGTCAATTTTTTCCCTCTTTACATTCTCTAAATATTTTTTGACATCCCTGGAGAGGATCTCCGGTCTGTCGGGATAGAACATCCCTGATACCGCAGGCTCCCTGATCTCTTGCATTCCCGCCTCCTTTCTCTCCCTCGAGACCTGAGCCATTGCGATGGAACCCGCGAGGAAAAAAGTCATTAAAAAAAAGGGATAAAAATATCTTCTCGAATACATCCTTCCGTTCCATATGTAGCGTCGGCATTTATTGCCGACGTCTGTTTCTCCCCCAATAAATAGGGGCGCTACGGATTCCCCTTATCGCCTTTCCACCGTCCACTCTCTACTTTCTACTTTCCAGTATAAGCGTGACAGGGCCATCATTGATGAGGTGGACCTCCATCCTGGCCTGAAACTCCCCCGTCTGGACAGGGATATTCTGTTCCCTCAATCTAAGGATGAATCGTTCGTAAAGGCCTCTGGCAAGGGGGGGATCTTCTGCTTCTGTAAAGGAGGGTCTTCTTCCCTTCCGGCAATCGCCATAAAGAGTAAACTGGGAGACGACCAGCATCTCTCCACCTATCTCTTTTAGGGAGAGGTTGAATTTTTCGGACTGATCTTCGAAGATTCTGAGCTCAGGTATTTTTAAAGTGAGGTAGGAGAGATCACGTTCATCATCCCCTCTACCCACCCCTACAAAGACCAGAAGGCCTTTGCCAATCCTGCCGGACACACGGCCATCCACCAGAACCTCAGCGGATTTAACTCTCTGGATGACAGCACGCATATAAAAAAACATTGCAAAATGTAAATTGTAAATTGCAAAATGCAAAATATTATTAGTTTTTCACTTTGAAATGCTAATTTTGCATTTTTCAATTTTCATTGATTTCTCGATTAACTCTCTTTTTCCTTCTCCTTATCCTTTTTGGCCTGGGCGATCACCTTCTCGGCTATCTGAGCAGGGACTTCCTCATAATGGGAGAACTCCATGGTGAAGGTCCCTCTTCCGCCCGTTTTGGAGTTGAGGTCCGGAGCATATTTGAGCATCTCTGACATGGGGACATTGGCCTGGATCATCTGGTAATTTCCCTTGACATCGACTTTTAAAACTCTTCCCCTGCGGCTGTTCAGATCGCCGATCACATCGCCGATGTTCTCATCCGGGGCGGTCACCTCGACCTTCATGACCGGCTCGAGCAATACGGGGTTGGCTTCCTGCACCCCTTTTTTGAAGCACATGATCGCCGCAAGCTTAAATGCCATTTCGGAAGAATCGACCTCATGGGACTTTCCATCGTAAAACCGGACTTTCACATCGACCACGGGAAAACCTGCAAGGACACCGCTCTGCATGGCCTCGGCAATCCCCTTCTCCACGGCAGGAACAAAGTTTCTCGGCACATTCATCCCCACGAGTCCGTTTTCAAACTCAAAGCCTCCGCTCCGGGGAAGAGAAGAGATATCTAAATGCACCTCTGCAAACTGCCCTCTTCCACCCGTCTGTTTTTTGTGGCGGTAGATGATTCCGTGTTTCGATCCGCGGATCGTCTCCCTATAGGGAACCTTCGGGGTGCTCAGGTTCACCTCTACTCCGAACTTCCTCTTCAACTTCTCAACGATCACCTCCACATGCGTCTGTCCCACTCCGGAAAGAAGAATCTCTCCGGTCTGCTCATCCCTGCCCACCATGATCGTCGGGTCTTCCTCATGGATTCGGGCAAGGGAGGCGGCGATCTTCTCCTCATCTCCTTTTGATTTTGGCGTGAGGGCATAGGAGATCATGGGCAGGGGTAGTTTGGTCTCTCCGAATATAACGGGGTTCTTCTCATCGCTGAAGGTATCGCCGGTGGTGGTCTCCTTCAATTTGGCCACGGCGACGATGTCCCCCACGCTGGCAAACCCCACAGGTTTCTGCTTCTTCCCTTCCAGCAAGAAGATCTGGCCGATCCTCTCCTTTACATCTTTTTTCGAATTGTAAACGGTTGAATCGGCGTTGATGCTCCCCGAGTAGATTCTGAAGAGGCTCAACTTCCCTGCGAAGGGATCGGCGATCGTTTTAAAGATGAAAGCGGAGAGAGGGCCATCTTCCTTCGGTTCCCTCGAAACAACCTCTCCTGTCTTCACATTCTTTCCCTCAACTGCCCCTTTTTCCTGGGGCGAAGGGAAACAGCGGATCATCAGGTCGAGAAGAGGTTGACTTCCAATATTCCTCGTTGAGGAGCCGCAGACCGCCGGCGCCAGCTTTCTTTCTATGGTCCCCTTCCGGAGACACCGCAGGATCTCTTCATTTGAGACCTCTCCTGACTCCAGATATTTCTCCATCAGTTGATCGTCCATCTCCACAACCGTCTCAATCATCTTTTCGCGAAGCTTATCCACCTCTTCTTTCAATTCGGAGGGGACCTCTTTCAACTCATACTGCCCGCTTCCGTCCTCTTTGTAGAGATAGGCTTTTTTCTCAATCAGATCGACCACTCCCTTGAAATTCTTCTCCCCCCCGATGGGAAACTGAACCGGGACTGCGGGCTGGGAAGGAAAACGTTTCTTCACATCCTCCACCACTTTGAGAAAATCGGCCCGCTCCGTATCCATCTTGCTCACATAGAGGACCCGGGGAACCTGAAACTCATTCGCATATCCCCATACCGTCTCGGTCTGAACCTTCACTTCGGAATTTCCGCCGACGACGATGACCGCTCCATCCACCACCCTCATCGAAGCTTTGGCCTCTGCGATGAAGTTGGCATATCCGGGCGTATCGATGAGATAAAACCGGTGTTTGTCCCATTCGAAATGGGCAAGCGAAGCGCTGATGCTGATTTTCCGGTGGATCTCTTCCGGTTCAAAATCCATCAAAGAGGAACCGTCATCCACCTTTCCCAGGCGTGTATTCTCCCCCGTATTAAAGAGGATGGCTTCAACCAGGGAGGTTTTCCCTTCTCCGCCATGTCCAAAAGTCCCGATATTGCGGATGTGGTTCGGTTCAAATCGTTTCATCTTCTCTCCTTTCTTCTACCCTCCGAATCGGAATGGAAACAGTAATATTAACTACATTATTCCCCAAATAAAATCAACCCTGCACGGCGCAGTTTACACCCTGATAAGAAACCCGATTACCATACAATCCACAAAAAATTATCCTCCCCCTTGACGGGGGAGGATTGAGTTGGGGGTGGACATAGTCTCTACTCCTGTGTGAACTCTGAACATTGACACATTTCCGCGATTCTCTTAGAATTTCGCCGCGGAGGATAACCTATGAAAAGCAATGTCTTCTTTTCTGACTTGAAAGTTGAATCGAAACGGACACTCTTCGATAAGCTCGATACCCTCCTCGACCGGACCGACCTGAAAGGAAAGATCAAAGAGAAAGACCTGGTCGCAATCAAGCTCCACTTCGGAGAAAAAGGGAATACTGCCTATGTCCGGCCCATCTTTTTACGGAAGGTCGTCGACAGGGTGAAGGAATATAAAGGGAAACCCTTCCTGACCGATACGAATACCCTCTATATTGGAACCCGGAGCGAGGCGGTCTCTCATCTCACCACCGCCAATCAACACGGTTTCACCGAATCGGCGGTCAACGCCCCTGTCCTTATCGCTGATGGCCTGAGAGGAAACAGCGCGGTTAAAGTCAAAATCGATAAACCCATCTTCAAGACCGTCTCCATTGCCCATGCCATTCATATGGCGGATGTCCTGATCGGCGTAACGCATTTCAAGGGACATGAACTATCGGGATTTGGAGGGACGTTAAAGAACCTGGGAATGGGATGCGCCAGCCGGGAGGGAAAACTGAGCCAGCATTCCAACATCTCTCCCAAAGTGAAAGAGAAGGCGTGCAAAGGGTGCGAGACCTGTCTTCCCTGGTGCCCTTCGGAAGCCATTTCGATGATCTCCCCTGAGGTGGAGGGTAAAGGCAAGCATCCGGCCGCTCTCATCGATTCAAAAAAATGCATCGGGTGCGGGGAATGCATTCTCACCTGCCCCGCCGGCGCCATCCAGATCCAGTGGAATGAATCGATCCCTCTCTTTCAAAAGAAGATGGTGGAGCACGCCTACGGAGCTGTTCACAAGAAAAAGGGGAAGGCCCTCTACCTCAACTTCCTCACACAGATCTCCCCTGCCTGCGACTGTTACGGATTCTCCGACGCGCCGATTGTCAATGATATCGGAATGCTTGCCTCTGAGGACCCTGCGGCCATTGATCAGGCTTCGATCGATCTGGTCAATGGAGAAGAGGGGAACCGGTCTTCCAAACTGCCCAAACATTGGGAAAAAGGAGAAGATAAATTTCGCGCCATCTACCCGGAGGTCGATTGGAGCATCCAGCTATCCTATGCCGAGGAAATCGGACTGGGCACAAGGGAATATGAATTAATAAAAATTTAACCCTTAGATACTTACACGGTAAAGTCTGATAATTTATCTCTATCCAAAAATATTTGAAATTCTCTAAATAGAGTCTGTTTATAAACTAACAGTTTCCAAAAAGGTCGTCATTCCGGCCCCGATTTTCATCGGGATAAACTCCATCTGAAATCCAGCCCTTTCAAGACCTTCTGGATGCCGGATCAGGTCCGGCATGACGGAAAAAGACATTTATAAATAGATTCTAAATAGAGGGATCTCTTCTTCTGTTCATTGTTCATTGTTCACTCATCTTCCCAGCCATATCTCCCGATCAATTTAACAAATCGACAGCCGCCAAGGTTCTCCTTCTTCATCCCCTCTTCTGTCTTGGTAATTCGAAAGAGGTCCTGAACATCGGAGTTTCCTACCGGGATGACCAGCCTTCCGCCCATTGATAGTTGGTCATAGAAAGGTTGGGAGAGAGACGGAGATCCGGCGGTGACGATGATGGCATCGAAGGGGCCCTTCTCTGCCCATCCGTAGGTTCCATCGAAGATTTTGATCTCTACATTGAAATATCCAAGGTCATAGAGCAACTTCCTGGCCCTGATCGCCAGCGAACGAATCCTTTCGACGGAAAAGACCTCCTGGGCCATTTCGGCCAGTATGGCTGTCTGATAACCCGATCCAGATCCGATCTCCAGAACCCTCTCTTTACCCTTTAACTCCATGGCCTCGGTCATCAGAGCAACCATATAGGGTTGAGAAATGGTCTGTTTCTCTCCGATGGGAAGGGGACGGTCATTGTAAGCCTGACTCTGGAGCGCCTCCTCGACAAAGAGGTGTCGAGGGACCTTCTTCATGGCAGCGATCACTCGAGGGTCCTTGATCCCCCTCTCAATGATCTGCTCCTCCACCATTTTTGCTCTTGCCTTCGGAAAATCGAGCATCCTTCTCTGACCCAAATTACCAAAGTTCAAAGGTTGAGGTTGAACCAATAGTATCTTTTTAGCTCTATGAAAATAATTATCTAATCCCCCTTCATCCCCCTTTGTCAAAAGGGGGAAATATTTTCTCCTCCCTTTGGCAAAGGGAGGTAGGGAGGGATTTTAAAAGATTTATTTCAAACCGATAAATTGATATAAACAATAAAGTGTTTAGCCTTAGCCTTGACCTAAACCTGACCTTAAATTCTTACTCTTCTTTCTCCGCCTTTTTCTTCAACTCACTTAAAATCTTTAGCGCCTCGATTGGGGTCATCTGATCAGGATCGATCTTTTTCAACTCCGATCGGATGGGATCAGGCTGAGAAAAAAGGGACGGCTGAATCGGGATCTTGGGTTTTAAAGTTGCAACCTTCGACTTCGCGATTTTGGGCAGTCCCATTGAATCAAACTCCCCCCTCTCAAGATTGGAAAGAATCTCCTTTGCCCGGTCAATCACCTTTGCGGGAAGGCCTGCCAGCCGGGCCACCTGAATCCCATAACTCCGGTTGGTTCCTCCTTCTACGACCTTCCTGAGAAAGATGATTTCCCCTCCCCATTCCTTCACCGCCACATTGTAATTTTTCACCCTCTCTTTGGTCAGGGCCAATTCCGTCAATTCGTGGTAATGCGTCGCAAAGAGGGTCCTTGGCCTAAGAAGGGGGTGATCGTGGAGATGCTCAACCACAGCCCAGGCAATACTCAACCCGTCAAAAGTGCTCGTCCCCCTCCCGACCTCATCGAGAACGACGAAACTTCTTGAGGTGGCCTGCTGGAGGATGCGTGCGGTCTCCATCATCTCCACCATAAAGGTGCTCTGGCCTCGCATGATATTGTCCAGGGCGCCGATCCGGGTGAAAATTCGATCCACCAGTCCGATCCGGGCTTCGCTTGCGGGGACGAAACTCCCCATCTGCGCCATCAGGATGATGATCGCCACCTGCCTCAAGTAGGTCGATTTGCCCGCCATATTGGGCCCGGTGATGATGAGGATCTGGTTTTCTTGATGATCGAGGAGGGTATCATTGGGAACAAATCTCTCGGAAAGGGACATCCGCTCGAGAACCGGGTGTCTGCCATCCTGAATCACAATCTCTTCGCCCTCGTCTATCAGGGGCCGGCAATAATCGTTCCGGTCAGCCACTTCGGCCATAGAACATAAGACATCGATGACTGCGACCGCGGAGGCTGTCTTCTGGAGGCCCGGGGTCTCCTCAGAAACCTTCTTCTGTATCTCCTCAAAGAGTCTGTATTCGAGTTGGCAGATCGTCTCCTCTGCGCCCAGCGCCCTGGTCTCGAACTCCTTCAGTTCCGGCGTGATGAACCGTTCGGCATTGACCAGCGTCTGTCTTCTGATGTAGTGGTCAGGGACGAGGTGGAGATTGCTCTTGGTCACTTCAATGTAATATCCGAAGACCTGATTGTAGCGAATCTTTAAGGAGGAGATCCTGGTCCTTTTCCTCTCCTCGGCCTCCAATTGAATAATCCACTTCTTCCCTTCCCGGCCGATCTCCCTTAAATCATCCAGTTCTTTGTTGAAATGGGATTTGATGATGCCTCCTTCTTTTAACGCAAGGGGAGGATTCTCAACGATCGCGGATTCAAGAAGTTGAAAAAGGCTTTCGAAACCATCTATCTCCTGGGCAATACCCTTAATCAGGGAGGAGGTAAAGGCCTGGAGAAGGATTTTCAGGTCGGGCAGATATCTGAGGGAATTTTTTAACCCGACGAGGTCCCGGGCATTGGCATGCCCCAGGAAGATCCGGGAGGCGAGTCTCTCAATATCCTGAACCCCTTTGAAAGGCTCCCTCACCCGTTTTCTCTCGATCTTCTTCTCCTTCAATTCGGAAACGCCCTCCAGGCGGCGCTCGATCTCCACGATATCCATCAGGGGATAATTCAACCATTGTTTCAATTTCCTGCCTCCCATGGCGGTCATCGTCTCATCGAGCGCCCAGAAAAGAGAGCCCTTCTTGCTCTGGTCGAAAAGGGTCTGGGTCATCTCCAGGTTTCGCTTCGTCACTTCGTCGATGACCATGTAGTCCTGAACCTGATAGAAGGCCACGGACCGGATATGGGAAAGCGGCCTCTTCTGATTCTCTTCCGCATAAAACAGAACCATCTCCGTAGCCATGGCCGCCAGAGGAAATTCAGGGGGAATCGAATTTCCACGGGCTTCATTGAGGGGATGGAAAGAATCGAATTTCGAATCCTCCAGGAAATTGATCAGACCGTTCTCAAAACTCTTTTTAAAACCGGCAAAACAGGGGTGTTCCTGAAAACGATGGAGGGAAAGAATCTCTTTCGGTTCATTCCGGTGGGCTTCGTTCAGGAAGGGCTCAAATCCGGAAACCTGACAGGCTTTCAATTCGCCGGTGGAGATTTCGAGAAAGGCCAGACCGAAGACTTCTCCTTCCGCACAGAAACCCATTAAGTAATTATTTTCACCGGTGCCCAGGTGGATGGCGTCCATTGTGAGACCCGGCGTGAAAACCCTGACCACCTCCCGCTTCACAATCCCTTTGGCCTGTTTCGGGTCTTCCACCTGGTCGCAGAGCGCAACCTTATACCCCTTCTGGAGAAGTCTGGAAATATAAGTTTCGGCTGTGAAGTGGGGAACGCCGCAGAGCGGGATGCTATCCTTCCGGCCCTTATCCCTCGAGGTCAAGGCAATATCCAGCTCCTTTGAAGCCACCTGGGCATCCTCGAAGAACATCTCATAAAAGTCGCCCATGCGAAAGAAGAGAATCGAATCCGGGTATTGGCTTTTGATCCGGAGATACTGATTGATCATCGGAGTTAAAGGTTTGGTGACCATTTGAGAAGATAATTTAACAGAATCTGACGGGGTTGTAAATGAGAGGAGTTATGAGTTGTGAGTTATGAGTTATGAGTTATGAGTTATGAATTACGCTATGCCCTTTGCCCTATGCCCTATGCCCTTTCAGGGAAAGAGTGGCGCCACATCAAGGCCCATGGTTTCAGGGTAACCGAGCATGATATTCATATTCTGGATGGCTTCGCCGGAAGCGCCCTTCACCAGATTGTCGATGGCCGTGACCACAACGGCCCGGCCATCGGCCTCACTTACCACCGCCCCGATATCGCAGAAATTGGAGCCTCTGACATCTTTGGTGTTGGGGAGTTTCCCTTTCGGATAAATTCGGACAAAGGGTTCCCCTTCATAACATTCCTGAAAAGCATTTAAGAGCTCTTCCGTCTTCATCTTTTTTGTCAGTTGCACATAGAGGGTTGTCAGAATCCCCCGGTCCATCGGAATGAGATGGGGAACGAAGGCGACTGCAATCTTTTTCTGAGAAAGGAGGCTTACCTCCTGCTCAATCTCCGGGGTGTGCCGGTGTGCAAAGATCTTATAAGCCTTGACCCCCTCGTTCACCTCGCAGAAAAGTGATTCCAGAATCACATCCCGGCCTGCGCCGCTGACACCCGATTTGGAATCGACGACAATGCCCTCAGCGGTGATGAGCCCTTTCTTGATCAGAGGGATTAAACCGATCAAGGCGCCTGTCGGATAGCAACCCGGATTCCCGACAATCTTTGCGCCTCGGATCTTATCCCGATGGAGTTCCGGAAGTCCATAGACCGATTCACTAAGAAGGTCCGGAGCCGTATGCTTCTGATACCAGCGCTCATAAACCTCAGGGTCTTTCAACCGAAAATCGGCGCTCAGATCGACCACTCTCTTGCCCATCCGGTAAAATAGCGGGACCGTCTCCATTGCGGTCTTATGGGGAACCGCCGTAAAGACAAAATCTGTTTTCTTTGAAATCTCTTCTACAGATAGCTCTTCACATTTTATCTGGAGAAGTTTCATCAGGGATGGAAAAACCTGGCCAATCTGAACCCCGGCATATTTTTGAGAGGTCAGCGCGGCCACCTCCACCTCAGGATGATGGAGAAGAAGGCGCAGAAGCTCCACTCCCGTATACCCTGTCGCCCCAATAATCCCAACTTTCGTCCTCATCGGTCTTCCTTTCCTATGTCCCTGAAGAGATTTCCTCTAAAAAAGCAACTGCATTGAGAATCTTTATATCCCGATATCCACCTAACTTCAACAGATGAATATCTCCGGTAACAATGTAATTCGCTTTGGCTTCCAAGGCGCATTCCAGGATTCTATTGTCCTCGGCATCTTCCGAAACAACGCTGAGGGTCTTTGAAGGATTCACGAAATCTGAAATGCCAATAAGTTCCGTGAGAATGACCTGGACAGACGATAGTCTTTCGCAACATGTTATACGCCGTTGGTCACCAACGTTAAATATTTTCTGGGAAATTAAAAACGGGCACTTCAAGTATTTTGACAGGCTTAAACTTGTCTTTCGCAAACTTCAATAACTCATCAGTAACATTGGGAGAATAGGTCTTCTCTCCACATCGTTCACAGACCTCAGCGGGGACATGTTCAACAAGAAAAAGCCTATCTTCTTCTTCATAACTGAAAGTGACCAACATTTTCTTTGTTTCACCGCCACAAAAAACACACTTCACCCTTTTTCCCTCCTAACTCTATAGTCTGTGTTAGCGGACGTATGGCCAATTTTTAAGCGGCTTTTAATGACTCCTCATTTTGGATAATAATTTTTGGATTTACATTTTTGGGCGGAATAGGCAATCCCTGTTCTCTTAATAAATTCACATGTTCAATCATCCCCCATTTCGCTTTATAAAGACAATCCTCAACGGAATGCCCGATGCCTGAAAAACCTGGCAAGTCAGGGGAATAAAATCCAAAAAAATCAGGTTCCTGGGTCGCCTCAATCGCCAATGAATATTCTAAATCTATCATCTTTGCGCCTCCATCCTCTTTACCCCGTTAGAAAGCCCCGCTGCTTGCCCTGTACACCACGCGGTGCAGGGCTTGCAGCGAGGATGAAGATGAAATTCCCTCCGGGCCGGAGGCCTTCCGGGCCAGAGGCCTTTTGGAGCCAACATGGGGTTTAAAGCCCATGTGAGCCTTCCCGCTGGAAAGTTGAATGCTTTCTAACGGGGTTTACTTCTTGATCCCTGCATCTTTCAAAATTGCATGTCAAGTGCCTTTTGGAACTTCTTTTGATCCATGGTAATCAATTCTAATCAGATTGCTCCAACCTGGCTTGCCATAATATCGGACAGAGCCCTTTTCCTTTATCATCCTAAACCCATTCTGTTCCAACAATCGAACAAGCTCACTAAATTTCATACAGGGTCCCTAAATCTATAAAAATTGTCATATGTACGCTAACGTTCAAGGCCAAGAGAAATGCGAAGCATTTGGATGGCAATCTTTTGGCCTTTGTTATCTGCCGTTGAGACCATTATCTTAAACTGAATAATTTCCTCAGTCTGTTACTAACTTCGTCTTGAATTCGAGGAGATAGTTCACCTAATTCACGTTGGAAGAAGGGGGTGGTAACCGTCATCAGACGGTGTAATCGTAATGTAGAGGATACCCGTAAGCCCGTTGCAGCAAAATCGGCCTGTGCCGAATCTAAAATGAGGTCCGTTTCCAATAAATCGGCAGACATCCGACTACTAATAAAAGCAAGGATAACATGACGATGTATTCCGATAGGATCAGTCAAACATACCGCTGGGCGTACTTTAGTTCCAGAAAAATCATCAAATGGAAAAGGGACCAAAACCACTTTACCTCTGATCATAAAACGGCCTCCCATCCTCGAGTGTGTAAATATCCTCCTCAGGCTCTTTCAAAAAATCGAAGGCTGGGTTTGCGCTTGCTGCCCGAAGCCATCCCTTTTCATCTACTTCAGTATCTTCGGATAATAAGATAATGACGCGAACCCTCTTTGGACCAGCAACCGGTAACGGTTCGTCTAGAACAAGCCTCCGTTCTGCATCAATCATTCCTGTAGCTTCAATAGCTTTTTCTATATTTTCCATACTTAATTCCCTCCTGTCCTACCTATTATAACATGGCCGCAATGAGTGGATAACGCCTGAGCATAAACGAAGTTGAAAGATTTGGTAGTTGACCGTTTGTGCTCTGTTACCGGACGTGTGCCAAACGTTTTGGTTTTTCAAGCCGCCGACGCATTTCTTCCGAGGAAATTCCCCCCTCGGCCTTTTGCTTTGCTCGTGACCGCTCGATAAGTTCAATAAACCTTGGATGAGTGCTCAAAGAAACGGTTTCAATATCAGCATTGGTTATGCTTACCAAGGCCGCCACAGGTTTACCTTCTTTTGTAATAATAAACGGTTCCTTTTTAACCTTTTTTGTGTAATCTGACAGCGGCAGGGTAGCTTTAGCAAATTCAACAGTTTTCATGATTATAACTGTATTTCCTTGAAACAAGCTCTCTTCTGAAGTCTTCGAAATGATACCCCTCACCCCTTCCCTCTCCCCTGCCTTCGCCAAAACGCTTCGTGCAGGCAGGCGCAAGGGGCGAGGGAGTATCTTATACTTTGGAAGTAGTAGTTTTTAAAGCAGTATCTATTTGGATTTCCTTGTCCCCAAAAACCTTCAAAATCTTCTCAAGGACGCCATTCCTATTTGGAAAAGTCCAATATTTTTCAACAGGGCGCCACCTACGGCCCTCAATGGTCTTAATCTTTGTAATGATGGAGGAATCGTAAGGAAAGGAAACCGCTATCCTTCCGTATAAATCATTGCTGATATTTACCTCTGTCATGACGAAAAAGATATGAAATTTTATACAGGAAGTCAAGAATTTCTAATAATAATCGCTTATTATAAAATCGAAGTGGTTATCAATGCGGTTCGGACGAGAAATGAATTTATCAGAGTGGTAAAATCTGAAATGAAATAGAACGTAGCGTCGGTATTTATTGCCGACGTTTATTCGCCCCCAGTAAATGGGGGTGCCACATTGATACGTTCGACGGCGCCAAACCCTGATATTTAAATCGGGGTAAAAGCGCCGCTCAGTATCAACCCTGAGCATACCCCGGGCTTCAGACCGGGGAGTCGAATGGGTTGATTTTAACAAAAAAAGGAGGCGCGATGGCCTCCCTTTTAATTTAAATCCATGTGATCATAAAATTATCGTTTCGAGTACTGCGGTCTGCGTCGGGCTCCTCTTAATCCATACTTCTTACGCTCTTTGATCCTTGAATCCCTTGTCAAAAGACCTCCCTTTTTTAGGGCATCCTTGAACTCCGCATTGTACTGAAGCAGAGCTTTCGATATTCCATGGCGGACAGCCTCGGATTGACCGGTAATACCTCCTCCATGGACATTGGCTTTCACATCGAATTGATTCCGGGTCCCTGTCAGATCAAAGGGCTGCATGATGACCATCTCGCAGGTTTCACGTCCAAAAAACTCCTTCAGGGTCCTTTCATTGACCACGAACTTCCCCTCGCCCGGCTCCAACCATATCCTGGCGATGGAGGTCTTTCTCTTTCCTGTGGCATAAATCGGTTCTGGCACTGTTTTCTCCTTATCTTATTCTTTCACCCCCACCCCTACCCTCCCCCATCAATGGGGAGGGGGAGAGGGACAAATTAGATTTCTAATGGAACGGGTTTCTGGGCTTCGTGGGGATGTTTGGCCCCGGCATAGATCTTCAATTTCTGGATCATCTGCCGGCCCAGGCTGGTTTTGGGCAACATCCCCTTTACGGCGATACGGATCATCTCGGTGGGCTTTTTGGCCAGCAGCTTTTCAGCGCTCATATCTCGAATTCCGCCCGGATAACCCGTATGATGATAGTAAATCTTATCTTTCATCTTCTTTCCGGTCAGGGCCACTTTCCCGGCATTGACGACAATGACAAAATCGCCTGTGTCCACATGAGGAGTATAAATCGGTTTATTCTTACCCCTCAATATCTTTGCCAGTTCAGCGGCTAATCTCCCCAGGACCCTTCCTTCCGCATCCACGAGATACCACTGATGTTCCACTTCTTCTTTTTTAGCCTGGTAAGTCTTCATAGAATCACCTTAATATAAAAACATAAGATATTGCTTTGTCTTCTGTCAAGGATTTATCTTTTCCCCCTCACCCCTACCCTCTCCCCCTTTGTTTGCGATTACGACACAGTCTCCAAGGGGAGAGGGAGAAAGAGATCAGCGTCTCTTTTTTTGTGTGAAATATTTATTCCAGAGCAGGACAACAGGACTGGCCACATAGATCGTTGAATAGGTTCCGGAAATGAGCCCCACGATCAACGCAAAGGCAAAATCGTGGATGACCGGGCCTCCGAAGAAGAAGAGAATGAGCACAACCGTCATGAGCGTTCCCGAGGTGAGAATCGTCCTTCCAAGGGTTTCGTTGATGCTCACGTTAAAGATGGTCTCGAAATTCTCCTTCCTCATCTTCTTTACATTCTCCCGAACCCGGTCGAAGATGACGATCGTATCATTGATCGAGAACCCGATGATCGTCATGATGACAGCCAGCAGGGGAAGTGAATATTCGAGACCCGCGATCGATATGGCGCCGTATGTGATGATGATGTCGTGAACCAGCGCCGTAATCCCTCCGAGTCCGAAAGAGACCTGTTTAAATCGCCATGCCACAAAGACCAATATGGCCGCAAAGGAGAGTCCCACTGCCCAGAGGGCTTTCGTCTTCAATTCCTTCCCCACTTTGGGACCGACTACCTCCACCCTCCGGATCTCCAGGGTCTTGTCCTTGAAGCGCTCCTGAAGGGATGCCTGGACCTTCTTCGACATCCCTTCCAGATCCTCCACGCTCTTTTCCACCCGGATCAGAAATTCATTCTCCCCTCCGAATTTCTGAACCATAGCGTCCTTTGAACCCATCGCCTCCATGGCGTTGCGGACCTCGGAGATATCCACCGCCTGAGAAACTCTGATCTGGATCAGAATGCCTCCCGCAAAGTCTACCCCGTATTTCAATCCTTGGAGAAAGATGGACCCCAGGCTGATGACAATGGCGATCGTTGACACCCAGACTGTAAATTTCTTTTTTCCGATAAAATCGAACATTGTGCCCGGACGAATCAATTCCATAGCTTTAGCTCAAACCTAAAGTGAGCGATTCTTTCATAAGATTTTGGTATAAAGCAGGGGCGGCCCTCCCTGCCTGCCCTGTACCATATTAGGTTCAGGGGCTGCCGCAGGCAGGCATCAGAAGCAACCCTAAAGGGTTGCGCTACGATTAAATTTATGAAAATCGCTCAATTCAGGTCAGAATATCCTTTGCCCCTTTCCTGAGAAGAGGAATGTGGGGTTAAATGCTCAACTTTTTGATCTTCACCTTCAGGGTGAGAAAATCGAAGGCCCACCTGGTCACATAGACCGCTGTAAAAATATTTGCAAGAAGTCCAATGGACAGAGTGACCGCAAATCCCCTCACCGGACCTGTCCCGAATTGATAGAGAAAGAGGGCGGCAATCAACGTGGTCAAATTTGAATCCAGAATGGTGATGAAAGCCCTCCGATAACCCTCATCGATGGCGGCCCGGACCGTCTTTCCCCATCTCAACTCTTCCTTGATTCGCTCGTGGATCAATATGTTTGCATCCACTGCCATTCCGATCGAAAGGACGAGACCTGTAATCCCCGGAAGGGTGAGCGTGGCCCTGAAAATGGCAAGTGTTCCCATCACGAGGAGGATATTCAGGATAAGGGCAATATCGGCAATGGCTCCTGAGACACGATAATAGAAGATCATGAACAGCGCCACCAGAGCTGCGCTGATCAATGTCGAAATGATCCCTTTACGAATCGAGTCCTGTCCCAGGGACGGTCCCACGCTTCTCTGTTCGATGATCTTAACCGGCGCGGGTAAGGCGCCTGCCCTGAGAACGATGGCCAGGTCGCCCGCCTCCTTCATATCGAAACGGCCGGTAATCTGCGCCCTTCCTCCGGCAATCCTCTCCTGAATGACCGGAGCGGAATAGACATGGTCATCCAGAATGATGGCCAATCGCTTCTTCACATTGGCTCCGGTGATCTGCTCGAAGAGCTTCGCCCCGATATCATCAAATTCCAGCGCCACATAGGGTTCATTGAACTGGGTATCGATGGTGACCCGGGCATCCTTTAACACCTCACCGGTCATCAGGGTCTTCTCTTTTAAGAGGAAGGGAATCCTTTTCACACCGCCTGTCCTTGGATCGACCTGTCTCTGATAGAGCAGGATGCTCCCCTCCGGAACATTCCCTCTCAACGCCTCATCGAGATCGCCCTCTTCATCCACCAGTTTAAATTCTAATAGGGCGGTCCGGCCGATGAGGTCGATTGCCCTTTGCGGGTCTTTGATCCCCGGCAACTGGATTAAAATACGATCCGTTCCCTGAAGGGTGATCTCCGGTTCGGCCACACCGAACTGATCGATCCGGTTCCGGATCGTCTCCAGCGCCTGATCAATGGCGCCCTTTCTGATTTGTTCGTCCTGCCGGCTGTCGAGGACAAGAACGACCCTCCATATCCCTTTATCAAGGGCGGTCGTGGAAAGCTCCTGCATGACGGCATAACGCTGGCTCAGGATCTTCTCCCATTTATCCTTGTCGCCTGAAACCTCAAGAATGATCTGATTGCTCTTCTCCCTCTCTAGTTTTCCGACAGGGACTGCATTGTCCCGAAGATCATCCCTGAGATTATTCTTTACCCTCTCCACATAACTTTCGACCGCCTTTTCCGCATGGACCTCGAGAATGAGATGCATCCCGCCCTGAAGATCAAGGCCGAGGTGAACCTTTTCCGTTGGGATGATTTTATAAAACCAGGCCGGCAACTCGGGAGTCAATGTGGGCAAAAAGAGGAGAACTGCAAAAACAGTCACCGCCCCATAAATGATCAATCTCCATTTCAGGTTTTTCAACATACGTTACAAATCCTCACAAAATGAAACCAAGGGTTTTGGATCCCTTGGATTTCAGAAACATAGCCTATTGTCCGGTATTTTTCAAGGGGAAAATGAATAAAAAGGTAATGCGTCACTGAAGCGGGGGGGAAATCCGTCCATCGAGCAGTCATGTCTCCGAAAATCTTATCAAGCGGATGGTTTATATTTTTTTGGGCAAGGGC
>Ga0208733_100363_pt1 | contig 21200 bp, 19 predicted proteins | sample SubbioR11Jul_8B1_FD_184816 | JGI IMG/M metagenome (GOLD analysis project Ga0208733, IMG submission 184816) | Serpentinite rock and fluid subsurface biosphere microbial communities from McLaughlin Reserve, California, USA - CR11Jul_8B1 (SPAdes) | ecosystem: Environmental > Terrestrial > Deep... | reverse complement strand
GGTTGGTGTCATCAAAGCGGAGGTGGCAGCACCCCTGATAGTCATGCGCGATGCCAAAGTCGATGCAGATAGCCTTGGCGTGACCGATGTGCAGGTAGCCGTTCGGCTCGGGTGGGAAGCGGGTAACGACCCGGCTGATTTTGCCACGCCGCAGGTCGTCGTCAATGATATCGGTGATAAAGTTAGGAGGGACAACGCGAGTAGCGCTCATACCTGGAGGGTACCACCGGGTGCCTGCCGGGACAACTCGCGCCGCTTCAATCGGCAATCCCCAGAGAAAACGCCCGCCACGAGGCGGCAGGAAATCCCCCCAACCCCCCTTGTTAAGGGGGGATTACAGCAACCCGGGGGGATTCCCCCCTTCGATAAGGGGGGAGGCCGCAGGCCGGGGGGATTAAGGCACACCCTCCCAGCCGCTACGCGCTTCACCGCCAGTTAAGGATGCGGTCGCCACGCAGTTGACTCACTGCTTAGCCCTGAGTGATGGCGATACGCTTGGCTTGCGCCTCCGGCACCTTGGGCATGGTCAGGGTCAGCATACCGTCGGTGACCTTAGCCGCTACCCGGTCGATCACCACGGTCGCCGGCAGGGTAACGCTGCGGCTGAACTCACCGCGCGGGACGCCCTGCAACCAGTAGCGGCGATCCTCATTGTCGGTGATGTTGGGGATGGTGCCGCGGATGGTGAGCTGCCGACCCTCGATGCGGATGTCGAGGTCGTCCGCCTTGATGCCCGGGACCGCCATCTCCAACACCACGGCCTCACCGGTTTCGTACAGGTCAGCCGGATAGGCGTTGAAGGTAGCGCCTAAGGTAGAGCCTACGTTAAGCAGCGGTGCGGCCATCTCGTTGAACAGGCGGTCGAACTCGCCGAACAGGCTGCCCACGCCAGCGTTGGCCAGGTCCCAGCCCCGCACCGGTACCGGACGCCCACTCTGTACACGAACTAGTGCCATACTGAAACCTCCCTTAAGCAGAAGTGTTAGGGTAGTGCTACCCTACGGCTTACAGTATAAAACTTGAGCGTTATCTTGTCAAGTATCCTGACTTATGTTTAAGCACCGGACAGGGTCGCAATTTAGCAAGTCGATAGTGTATGCCAGTTAACATTTCATAGCGCTCTATATTGTATACTTTGGTATGGGCTGTTTGACTAGCCTTTAGCCCTTAAGGAGCTGCAATGACCTGGAACCTAGACCCTAGCCACACCAGTATTGCGTTTGCCGTCCGCCACATGGGCTTTGCCACCGTGCGCGGTACACTCAAAGCCGTAGGCGGCAGCGTCGAACTCGATGAGCAGGGTGCCCCTCGCGCTATTCACGCCGTCATCGACGCCACCAGCATCACTACTCATGATGCCAATCGCGACGCCCATCTGCGCTCGGCCGACTTCCTGGAGGCCGAGGCCCACCCGGAGATAGTTTTCAGGAGCACCAAGATCGAGCTGCGCGGCGACAAGTATCTGGTACACGGCGAGCTGACCATCCGCGACGTCGCCAAGCCGGTAGCGCTCGAGCTCGAAACGAGCCAGCCCCTTACCGATCCCTGGGGAAATCGCCGCGCTGCCGGCAGCGTCAGCGGTAAGCTCAATCGCAAGGACTGGGGCCTGACCTGGAACCAGCTCTTAGAGGCCGGGTCGCTGTTAGTCGGTGAAGAGGTGCGCTTTACCATCGATGCTGAGGTGGTAGCGCCTACCGCCGCAGCTGCTTAGCTGAACCACTACTCATCTCTGCCCCCGGTGGCATCCGGGGGCTTGCCATCTCAGCGAGTTGCCGTTTCATGTGCGTGAGTGGGAGGCGCTGCAACGGGCCTGGAACGCTTGGTGCTTCCAGGATGCCCAGGAACAGATAGCGCGCATCCTGGGCACATGCCGCGCCTGCCTGGCCACGGTAGTGAGGCAGCTAGAGATAAACACCCTGTCGGCAGGTCAGCCCTCCTTGAAATAATCAGCCCTTTGACGTGGGGGTTTAGTCGTTCCGGCGCTGCTTGAAGGTCTCGTGTTGCAGGTCATCCTCTTCGATCAAGCTGATGTCTCCGGCTAACGACTCGACGTGGTGGCGGAGTTCGTGAGTGATGGTCTCCCACAGCTCTTCTTCCCAGTCGAACTCAGGATCAGCCTCGCTGATAGCGACAAAGGAGCCGTAATAGAGGGCGATATGCCGCCCCAGCCCTTTGCCGGGGCCCAGCAGCGAGTCCGGGCCGGGGTCTAGGTATTCGCCCATGCGGTAGACATCGTCGAAGTCCTCTTCCAGCATGGCCTCTTTAAGCACATGCACCCCTTGCAGGTCGCGCGTGAACTCCTCGGGGATATCAGCCAGCATCACCTCAGCGGCCTGTCTGAACTCCTGATAGGTCATAGCTATAGTCTACGACAGCGCTACCTTGATTACTGAGCGCCCGAATCGGTCTCCCGGGCCTGGCGGCTGCGGTATGGTAAGGGTGTGACACGACCCGACCCGACACCCCGCCTGGTGGTAGGGATCTCCGGCGGCAGCGGTATGATCTATGCGCTCGATCTGCTTAAGACGCTGAGGCCGCTCCCGGTTGAGACGCATCTGGTGATCAGCAACGGCGCCAAGCAGGTTATCCCTACTGAGCTGCATGAAACTGTCCACGACCTGCACGCCTTGGCCGAAGTGGTCTACAAGGACAGTGACTTTACCGCTGCCATCTCGTCGGGCTCGTATCTGACCATCGGGATGGTGATTGTGCCATGCTCAGCAGGGACGCTGGCTAAGGTGGCGATGGGAATTACCGACACGCTGCTCGCTCGAGCAGCCCACGTGACGCTCAAGGAGCGGCGGCCACTGATTGCGGTGGTGCGCGAGGCGCCCTACTCCCGGCCAATGCTAAAGAACATGCTCGAGGCCTTTGACGCCGGGGCAACCATCCTGCCGGCCTCGCCGGGTTTCTATCTGGAGCCTAAGGGGATAGATGAGCTGGTCGGCACTATCACGGCTCGAGCCCTCGATCTGTTAGGTCTGCCGCACCAGCGGGCACGGCGCTGGCGCGAATGATTGCAGCCCTGATCCCGGCAGCGGGGGACGGTATGCGCCTGGGCCAGGGCCCCAAGGCGCTGCTTGAGGTAGCGGGCAAGACCTTGTTAGAGCGGGCGGTAGCAGCGTTTTTGGGCCAAGTAGCCGAGGTGGTAGTGGCGGTGTCGGCCAGTATGATCCCGAGGGCTACCAGGCTGCTGGCTGGGCAGGCACGGTTGATCGAGGGTGGTGCCACGCGGCAGCAGAGCGTCATGAACCTACTGATGGCCACCGACGCCGAGCTGGTGCTGATTCACGATGCGGCCAGGCCGTTTTTGAGTCGGGACGTGGTTACGCGGGTTATCGGTGCGGTAGAGGCTTACGGCGCCGCTTCGGCGGTGATGCCGGTAGCCGACACCCTGATCGAGGCAGCAAGCGGCCGCGCACTTGATCGCTCGCTCTTGCGGGCGGTGCAGACGCCGCAAGGCTTCCGGCGGACGCTGATTTTGGAGGCGCACCGGCAAGCCTTGGCGGCGGGAGTGGTGGCCACTGATGACGCCGGCCTGGTACGTTGGCTCGGCCAGCCGGTGGCGCTGGTAGCGGGGAGCCCCTGGCTGATGAAGATCACCACCCCCGACGACCTGGTGATGGCGCAGGCTCTGGCGGAGGCGTGGGATGGAACTTAAGGCTCAGGCCAAGGTCAACCTAGGGCTCAACGTCGTGGCCACGCGCCCGGATGGCTATCATGAGCTGGACGGCGTGATGGCGCGGCTGGCGCTGCACGATACTCTGACGCTGACACCACGGCCTGAAGGCATAACACTCGCTATAGTGGGAGCTGAACTTGCCGCTGACGCTTCTAACCTGGCCTATCGCGCGGCGCAGGCGTACCTAACGGCAATCGGGGAATCGCGAGGCGTTCACCTCCACCTGATCAAGCGCATCCCCCTCGCGGCGGGGTTGGGGGGCGGCTCGTCGGACGCGGCGGCGGTCTTGCGCGGGCTAAGCCGACTCTATCCAGCGGAGATCGATGTCATGGGCCTGGCTGCGAAGCTTGGAGCCGATGTCCCCTTCTTCGTAGCCGATCTGCCGGCAGCCAGGGCGCAAGGGATCGGCGAGCGGCTCACACCGCTTGAGCTGCCTACGCTACACCTAGTGCTGGTTAACCCCGGCATTGCGGTGAGCGCTAAGGAAGCGTATGCCAACGTGCGGGCCTTGGCCCCTACCGTCGATATCCCAGACCTGCTGGCTAGCCTGGCTGCTGAACCGAGCTATCAGAACAGCTTGCAGGCCGGGGTGGTCGCTGCGCATCCCACCATTGCCGAGGTGCTTTCGGCCTTACGGGCGGAGGGGCTGCACGGTGTGCTGATGTCCGGTTCGGGCGCAACCTGTTTCGGCCTGGCCCACAGCGCGGCGCACGCCCAGGCCGTGGCCGAGCGGCTAATGGCACGCTATCCACGGTGGTGGGTGTGCGCTACCTACAGCGACTGAACTGCCCGGCGCAAGGCGGCCTCGTCAGCCGCGCCTTGTTGCGCCAGCGACTGAACCAGCGCCTGGCTCATCCGGCCGATGGCGTCGCGCACCTCCCGCCAGGCGTCAAGCCCCTGGCCGCTGGGGTCAGGGAAGCTCACATGCAGCCGCACGGTCTTGGCCGGGTAGAGGGGGCAAGCTTCTTTGGCGCTGTCGCAGACGGTTAACACCAGGTCGAACTCCCAGGGGTCGGGCAGCTCGGTTATGGTCTTGGAGTAGTTCCCGTTAAGCTCGAGCCCCACCTCGCGCATAACGGTAATAGCGTCGGGCTTGACGAAGGTCTTTTCGGTTCCCGCCGACCACACCTCGGCCTCAAGCCCTTGCGCCTTGGCATAGTGCTTAAGCCACCCCTCGGCCATCTGGCTGCGGGCGGAGTTGTGGGTGCAAAGTACCAAGAGGCGCATCAGTCGTCTCCTTTGGCTGCCAGCGGTGGCAACCTTATCGTTGGACATGCTGCTTACCAGACCCCGGATCATCGGCAGCACCCCATAGTACCCGAGTTATTGTTGGGTCGGCACGCCCTGTCGCCGTCGCGGTGGATAGAATGGAGTATGAAGACCGAAAAGCAATATGTCATCGATGTGCTAGCCGAGGAGTCTTGGCGGCTGTTTCGCATCATGGGCGAGTTCGTCCAGGGGTTTGAGGAGATGAGCGATGTCGGGCGGGCGGTGACTATCTTCGGCTCGGCCCGCTTTAAGCCCGATAACCCTTACTACGGCCAGGCCGAGGCGCTAGCCAAGTCGCTGGCGCGTTCAGGCTACGCGGTGCTGACCGGCGGTGGCCCCGGCATCATGGAGGCGGCCAACAAGGGGGCCTTCGACATCGGGGGGCGGAGCATCGGGCTTAATATCGACCTCCCGCACGAACAGTCGCCCAACCCGTATCAGACCGACGAGCTAAAGTTCCGCTACTTCTTTGTCCGCAAGGTGATGCTGGTCAAGTACTCGACTGCCTTTGTGGTCTTCCCTGGTGGCTTCGGCACCATCGATGAGCTGTTTGAGTCGCTGACCTTGATTCAAACTAAGAAGATCAAGCCCTTCCCGGTCTACCTGGTGGGGGTAGAGTTTTGGCAAGGGCTAGTGCAGTGGATGCGCGAGACGCTGGTGCGACAGGGCGCCATTCACGAACAGGACATGTACCTGTTTAAGGTGGTTGATGATATCGACAGTATCCCCCATGAGATTGAGCTGTACTACCAGAGCAACCATCACGGCGGTTTCCAACTGCCCTGGTAGTGCTAACTCGGCGCCTGAAAAGGGACTTATGCCTCTGGAAGCGAGCTACGCCGCGACTGATGCTTTAAGGTGATGTTCAAGGCACCACTGCTGATGTGGCCAGCGCCGCTCTACTCGCCGGGTGATGCCTGAAGAGTTGGCGTTAGAATGGACACTGGTGATTAGAGGCACGGTAGCTGGATTAAATACACCCTGATCTAGTGCGGCGCCACTAGGCTAACACTGGTCTGCATCTGCTTGGCGCGGCCTTGAAGCTGGAGCGCAGTTCAAAACGGCGAGGAGCCTAAACGTATCGGAGGCCAAGGCCATGGAAGTGATAGGCGTAATACTAGGACAGATCTCATCGCTGCCAATATTGTTCTTTGCCTTGGGTGTGTTTGCCGGGCTAGTCAAGTCTGACCTAAAGATTCCCGCGGATATGAGCACCGCCATGCTGCTCTTCTTGTTAGCCGCCATCGGCCTAGAGGGCGGAGTGGGGATTGCCAAAGCGGGCATCGCAGCGGTATGGGCGCCAGCGCTGGCGGCCGTTATTTTAGGTGTAAGTATCGTCTCGCTGGGATTTGTCATTTTAACTAGGTTGAAATTCGATGTTGCCAATGCCGGAGCCATCGCCGGACACTATGGAGCCGTGAGCGCGGCAACGATGGTCGCCGGGTTTGCCTTTTTGGAGAAGCGCGGAACATCTTTTGAGGCCTTTGTGCCCGCGCTCTATCCTTTGATGGACAGTCCGGCTATCATTACCGCCATCTTCTTGGCGCGCTTCGCGTTGGCTAAAGCAAAAGTGGGCGCCGACGTGAGATTGAATAAACTGGAGCTTCTCAAGGAGGCCGTTCTCGGCAAGGCTATTCTGCTGTTGGGAGGCAGTCTGATCATCGGCTACATTGCAGGCTACACCGGGACAAGAACGGTCATGCCCTTCTTTGACGGCATGTTTGCGGGGGTATTGTGCCTGTTCCTGCTGGACATGGGGATTGTCGCCGCTGCGAGACTAAATGAGTGGAAAACGGTCGGCGCTCGCCTACTGGCCTTCGCGCTCATCATGCCACCGATTCATGGCCTACTCGGAGTGTTTGTTGGCTCTTTGGTCGGGCTGAGTGTGGGTGGGGCGACGATGCTCGGTGTTATGGCCGGTAGCGCTTCGTATATCTCAGCGCCGGCGGCGATGAGAGCCGCCATCCCCGAGGCGAATCCATCGCTCGCACTTACTGCGGCGCTGGCACTGACCTTCCCGTTTAATGTCACCGTAGGTATACCGCTTTACTATACGGTCGCCCAGATGGTGGTAACTACACTCCGGTAGTACCGGCCAATTCCAGCTTTTCCCTAGCCCTATCAAATCAGTCCCTGCTTGGTAGGGCCACGGCTGGCTCTGGCCACGCGAGGCCGGCGTTCGACACGCTACTCGTCGTCGTCATTCACCACCGCCCCCACCACCGCCTGCCGCGCTCCCTGCAAAATCAGCCGCACCTCCGGGATGCTGTCCAGGCAGAGCACCAGCTTCCGCGCCGGATGCTGCGGGTCGTAGAGCCGCGTATAGAGCGCCCGCAAACCCTCCACTCCGGGTGATTCCGGCCAGGCGACCGCCGAGAGCGTCTCGAAGGGCCGCCGCCCCGCACCGTGTAATACGTCCGGCAGGTAAAGCTCAAAGACGAGCGCATCCAGCAGTTGCTCAAAAAAGGGCACCATGAGCGCGGCTTGGGAACCGGCGGGGGGCTGCGCCGAGAGCAGCAGGTAGTCCACCAGGCGGGTGACGAGGGCTTGGGTGGGAGGTGGGGCGTTGGGGATGGGGAATTTAGTGAGATAGATGGCGCTAGGCTCGAAGTAACCGTTTTGAAGCTTGGGAAGAAGTTGCTGAAAGAGCCAGTTGACAACTTGAGAGTTTAGGATGCCGATAAGGTACTTTGGCGCTCTCGGAATGATGAAAGTTTTCTGGTTTGAGAAGTACGCTTGGTCGTCCCATGCAAACTCATTTCGTAAGCATATGTTCGGATAGACAATCTTCGGCTGCTCGAACTCCTGCCAATAATCGCAAGAGCGCAACTCCCAGAAGTATTTCCCCTGGTCGTAGCGCTTGATGAGCTGCTCTCGGTATTGCTGCATGAAGGCGTGGATGGCGGGGTAGGTGTCTCGGAAAATCCGCTCGGCTTCCGCGTCTGGTTTGTTGCTCCAGGGGTGCGTCTTGTTCTCCGAGGACTCGATCTTGATAAGATACTGCTCGGCAAAGTCCACCCGCCAGCGCTTCACGTCCCGCCCGCGCAAGAAGGGCTTCAAGACCTCGGCGCTTTTGGGGTCTTGCTGGATGAGCGCGTCGCGCACGGCCCGCCCCACCACGAACGCCTCGTTGAAGCCGGTCTTTATCCCGTAGTAAAACCGCCCGTTCACGTACTCGCCCAGCGGCGTCCCGGCTTGCCGCAGCGTTTCCAGCAGCTTTAGCACGGCCGGTCTCTCGATGCGCCAGCCGTCCGGCGTCAGGACGCGCTGGGGCATCGCGAAGCTCTCGGCCTCGAAGGTGTCGCGGAAGGTCTCGATGTCGGCTTTGGGGTTCCAGGACAGCACGCGCATGGCGTTACCGTTGGGTAGCGCCTTCTGCGTCAGCAGGATGCTCGGGTAAGCAATCGCGGTAAAGACGGGCGCGTCGCCGAAGTCGATCAAGAGCCGGATGCGGGTCTGCCGGGCGAGGTAGTCGCGCAGGAGTTTGCCGTAACCGCTGCGGAAGTACTTGTTGGAGCAGATATAAGCGAGTACGCCACCGAATTTGAGCAGGTCCACGCCGCGCCGGAAGAAGTAGACGAAGAGGTCGGCGGTGCCGGTGTACACGCCGGTGTTTGGGCCGTCGTAGTGGCGCTTGAGGGCGGGTTTGTCGTCCTTGAACTTTTCCTGGCGGATGTAGGGCGGGTTGCCGATGACGACCCCAAAGCCCCCCGTGAGGCCGAACATCCAGGCGGGATCGAAGAAGGGGGCGCTGGCATTCTGGTTATAGGGGTCAAAGTTCGCCATCTCGTCGGCGACTTTGGTGTCGAAGCCGTGCTCCTTAAGGATGGCGGCAATCTCGCGGCGGGTGTCGGCGTCCCGCTTGCGTAGCCGCTTCTTGTCGCTGAACTTGCGCGCCTTGAAGTGCTGGTGGCGGATGCGCTCCAGCTCCTGTTCCTTGGCGTAGACCTCCAGCGGCTTGATGCCTTGCGCCTCCGGCAAGGGGTAGAGGGCGTTCGCCGCGACGAACTTGGTCTCGAGGTTGGGCAAGGGCAAAATGCCCCGGTTGGGGCGGCTGTCGTTCACCTTCTGGTCCACGATCAGTGAGATGAAGCAGCGCAGCTTGGCGATTTGCACGGCGATCGGCTGGATGTCCACGCCGAAGATGCAGTTCTCGATGAGGTAGAGCTTGCGGGCGTAGTCGGGTTCGGTGAGGTAGGGGTCGAAGGCGTCCTGGAGGGTCTGGACGCGCTCCTTGAGGCGCTCTAAGACTTCGGCTTCGGCCTTATTGCGGGCTTCGGCGAGCTGGATGCCCCGGATGGTCTCGAGGTCTAGTTTAAGCGCCCTAACCTCGGGGTCGGCCCGGACTTCGGCCTCTAAGCGCGCTTCCTGCTGCTCTTTCCACTGTGCGCCGCCGGGGTCGAGCTGTGAAAGGACGTGGACGAGCTTTTGCAGGACGCCCAGGGGGAACGCACCGGAGCCGCAGGCGGGGTCGAGGGTGGTGCAGCCGTCAAGGGCGGCGATGAGCCGGGCGCGCTCGTCATCGGTGAAAGCGGGTGCCGTGCTCTGGTACTCCAGCAGCGCCCGCAGGCGGCTCGATAGGTCGTCACCCGCGCCCAGCTTCTCGGTGAGGTAGGCCAGGAGGCTCTCGTCCACCATGAAGTCCACCACGTCCCTGGGGGTGTAGAAGGAGCCAGTCTCCTTGCGGGCGCTCTCTTCGGTCTCGGGGTTGTGGGCGGCCAGCAGGTTCTCGAAGACCTTGCCCAGAAGCTCGGGGTCGAGCGCGACCTCCTCCTCGATGGGCGTGTTTTCGGTGATGGTGAACTTGTAGGAGCTGAGGATGGAGAGCAGCCCGCGCACCTCGTAGCGCTTGCCCTTGGTGCCGTAGGCGGCGTTCAGGTCGGCGCGGGTGGGGCGGGCAAAGAAGAGCGCGTTGGGGACGTTAGCGCGGTGATTGGGGCGGTCGGAAAAGCCGTCAATCCGCACTTCGGGGGTGTTCTGGGCTTCGTCCCGTTCACGGTCGAGGCATTCGAAGAGTCCGCCGTTCAAAAAGGGCACCGATGCGAAGAGCTTCAGCGCCGCGTCCGGATCCGTGAACATGGACTTGTAGCGGTAGAGGGTGTGGACCATGTAGCCCGCGTTGTAGCGACTCGGGGCGTCGTCTTTGAAGCGGCGGCCGTCGCCCATGTCGGTGTTGAGGGTGGCGAAAAAGAGGTTTTGCAGGATGGCCTGGTAGTAGCTGCTGCCCTCCCCCTGCGGGTCGAAGTCCTTGAGGAGCGCTTTCAGCCGGGCTTCCTCGAAGAGCTTGTCCGGCACGAGCTGCTTTTCCCGCAGGAACCACACGAAAATCAGGCGCGTCAGCAGCCGGATGAGCTGGAGGTGCTGCTTGCGGCGCTTCTCGGCGGGTTTTGGCTCGTCGCGCACGTCGGGGAAACTCACACCGCTGTGCTCGGCGGCCCAGTAGAACCAGTTGGCTAGCTCGCGGAAAAAGCGCTTGTTCAGCTCGTTGCTGTCCAGGACCCGGCGCCAGGCACGGTCGAGTTCGGCAAAGTGGGTAAGAGGTTTTTTCTCGGCGAGGCGCGCCAAGGCGAGGTCGGCCAGGATGTCCAGGTGTGCGCGGTGCGGGCTTTGGAAGCGGATGTCGCGGATGAGCGTGACTTTTTCCAGCACGTCTTTGGCGTCGTCCCGCCGGTTAACGCGGCGCTGGACGGCTGCGACCGTGAGCAAGTCGCCGTGCTTGAAGGTCACCATCACCGGCATGGGGAAGGCCCGGTTGAGGGCGCGCGCAAAGGTGGCAAGCTCGGTGCGGGTGTAGGGTTTAGCCTCAAGCTCCACTGCCGCGAAGACGTAGGACTCGAGGATTTGATTCTCGTAGCGTCCGACACCGAGACTCGTCTGCCCGGCAAGCGGCAGCTCGCCGGTGGTGAGCTGAAAGAGGAGGTCGAAGCGCCTAACGTGCGGGGCGAGGGGCGCAAGGGGCGCCGGCGGAAGCTCACTGAAGGCCATGTCGAGCGTGCGGTCGCTCCGGTAGCCGAGTGCGCTCCAGAGGGAGAGCGCCGCGTCCTTGAGGGGCCGCCTTCCGAAGTCCTCCAGGGCGACGCGGAGGCTCTCTCTCAGGTCACTCATGTATAGGCTCCGTGACGATGAGCCAGGTCACGAGGTCGAACTCGGTCTCCTCGGTCACCTGCGCTTCGCGCTTGGGCAGGGTTGCGCCGCGCCCGGACAACAAGCTCTGCGAAGCCTTGCGTTGGAAAGCGCCGCGAATACTTGCCAGGGCGGCCTTTAGCAACGCGGTTTCGACCTCCAGATGTTCCAGGTTGTTGGTTCGCCGGTCGAAATAGTCGTGAAGCGCCTGGTCGGCCTGTGGTTCAGCGGCGCAGAGCGCGCGGAAGAGCTCCAGGGTTTGACGGGCCTGCGCGTAGGTGTAGCGCACCTCGCCGCCCTCTTGCACGTAGACCAGGAAGTAAGGGGTGAGCGGGTTGAGGCTGCCGTCAGGCGCGAGGCCGCGCTGCCGCAAGCAGAAGATGATGCCCGGCTCCGCTGCACCACGTGCCCGCACCAGGGCGAATAGGCCCAGCGCGGCAGCCTCGAGGGCGTCTTGGTGCGCGTCCAGATAGCCGCGCAAGTCTGCGCGGAAGTCGTCCAAACTAAAGTCCGCCAGGGTCACGCCGCCCTCCAAGTCCTCAAGGTCGAGCACCTCGTCTTTGAGGCGCATAAGCTGCTGGTCACGGTAGGACAGCTCCGTGCGCACCTGCTCGGGGGTGAGCGGGTTGTCCTGGGCGGTCGCGGTCAGGTCGACTAGGGCCATGCGCGCCTCCACGCGGTTCTTAAGGTTCAGGTAGTCGTTCAGGTCGTCGGTGGGCCAGAAGTTGACCATCTGGATGCGCTCGTTTTGACTGCCGATGCGGTCAACGCGTCCGAAGCGCTGGATGAGGCGCACCGGGTTCCAGTGGATGTCGTAATTGACCACCTGGTCGCAGTCCTGAAGGTTTTGCCCTTCGGAGATGCAGTCGGTGGCGATGAGCACGTCTATCTCCGCGTCCTGTGGGAAACCTGGAAGCTGAGCGCGGCGCTTGGCGCGCGGCGCGAAGTTGGTGAGGATGGCGCTAAAGTCGCTGCGGCCCAGCGTGGTGGCATTCTCGCCGGTACCGACCACCAGCCCAAGGTGGACGCCCTCAGCCCTGGCCCACGGCAAAAGCTGCTCATACAGGTATTTGGCGGTATCGGCGAAGGCGGTAAAGACCAGGGTCTTGCGGTTGGCTTCCCTCTGTCTGGTCACGGTCGGCGCGCTTAACTTATCCGTCAGGATGCCCCGCAGCTCCTGGAGCTTGGCGTCGCGCTCGGCCGTGACCATGCGGGCCACTTCCAGAATGGACGCAAGTTGCTGCTCGTCGGCGTACAGGTCGCGGAGCCAGCGCGCGGTGTCGAGGTGCCGAAGGTCATAGCGGACGTTCCTGCCGATTTGCAGGGCTAGCTGCAGCTCCTCGTCGTCCAGGCTGAGATCATTTGGGGCGTCGGCGTCGAGCGCCGCCAAGTCGCCCGCATCGCGGCGGGTCTCGAAGGTCTCGAGCTTAGTGATGAGAGCGCGTATCTTGCCGATGGTACGCTCCAGTGTCACCGCAAAGGAGTATACGCTGCTCTCGAGGCGCTTTAAGAAGTTCACCCTCATCATGCCGATGAGGTAGCGCTCGCGGTTGGCCTGCGAGAAGTTGCTGACGGCGTCCTGCTCGTAGCGTGCGCGGTGGGGCGGCAGCACGTAGCTGAAGGGGTTGAAGAGGGCGAGCCGGTACTTGTCGATTTCGTCATGGACGGCTTTGAAACTCGGGAAAAAGCGCTTGGTATCTATGTCGGCAAAGACAGCGACGGGCTTTTGGCGCTCCGGGAAGCCGCCTAAGCGCGCCAGTTCGTGACCGTAGTACGTGCGGATGTGCTGGCGCGAACGGGCCAGCGTCAGGCCGTCGAGCAGCGTGAAAAAGCTGGCGCTGAGGCGCGTCAACAGGGCGTCGGGCGTGCGGGCCGGGCCATCGGCCCACTGATTGAAGTTGCGTTGGGCGACCGCCAGCACGTCTTTGACGCTGGCCGCCCCGAGCGACTCGGCGAAGGCGCGGTCATCGCCACCCGATATCAACAGGAGCTGATTGCGGAGGTCGCTCAAGTCGGTGTTGACGGGCGTCGCCGAGAGGAGCAGCACCTTGGTCGGCACGCCCGAGGCGATGATGTCTTCTAGGAGGCGCTCGTAGCGGCTCTTGCGAATGACGTTGCCATCTTCGCCCCGCTTGCCTCGCGTGTTGTTGCGGAAGTTGTGGCTCTCGTCGATCACCACCAGGTCATAGTTGCCCCAGTTGAGCGTCTCTAGGTTGATGGGGCCGACGGTGCCCGAATCCCTCGAGAGGTCGGTGTGCGAGAGCACCGTGTAGGCGAAGCGGTCACGCAGGAAGGGGTTGAGCGCGCTGTTGTTCTGGGCTTGGTAGAGCGTCCAGTTCTCCCGGAGCTTCTTGGGGGTGAGGACGAGCACGCGGTCGTTCAAACTTTCGAAGTACTTGATGACGGCCAGCGCCGTGTAAGTCTTGCCCAGTCCTACGCTGTCGGCCAGGATGCAGCCTCGGTACTTGAGCAGTTTGCGAATAACCGCCTCGGCGCCGTGCCGCTGGAACTCGAAGAGCGTCTGCCAGATGTCGCTTTCCTGAAGGCGCTGAGGCTGCTTAAGCTCCCCCGGCCCGTCCCGGTCAGGGGGGAACAGATGGTGGAGGGTTTGGTAGTAGATGAATTGCGGGGCTTTGGGGAGGTAGAGGCGCTCGAGGTGCCGCAGCACCTGCGCCTTGACGTCCTCGACGAGAGCGGGGTGGTCCCAGAGGGCGTCGAACCAGTTGCGCAAGTCTTCCTGGTCACGCGAATCGGTGACCTCGAGGTTTAGCTCGATGTTGCTCCGACCGCCGAGGCCAAGGCCTCGCACTGTGAAGTTGGAGCTGCCCAGCACCGCCCGCTCGTAGTCACCTTGCTTGATGTGATAGAGCTTGCCGTGTACGAAGTCGGGCTTGCGCACCGATCGCACCTCGGCTTTCTCCGTGAGCCAGCGGGCGCAGTCCCTGGCGACACGGCTCTGGCGGAGTTGCGCGGACAGCTCGAGCCGATCTTCGGCGATGTGAGCGTGCGGGGCTGGGGCTTTAGCCGGGTCGAGGGTCGCGATGAAGTTCGGTTCGCCGAAGAGGAAACGGAGCTTGTGAACGCCCTCGAGCGTGGGTTTAAGAGCGTCGTAGGCGTGAATGGTGAAAAAAGCTGAGACAACCGACAGTTCTGCGCCCGGGCGCACTTTGTCTTGCAAGAAAGCGCCGACGGAGCCCCGAGCGTGATTGTCTAGCAGCCGTGAGGGCAAGAGCTGACGGGTCATCATGATCTGCTAGCATTTTAACCGGGTATAGCTATTTTTACGAACGGGTTGGCAGTGTGACAAAACCGGCATTCAAGACTCGGATACCGGCGCCGGTGCGAGAATATGGCTCTCAAGTTAGCCTTAATTAACCCGACCGACCGGCATCACATATAACGGCTCGTGTCTTGGGGGGAGCTGTAACACCTCGGCCACTTCTGCATCGCTAAAGGCGCCGATCACTACCGTCCCCAACCCAAGGGCTTCTGCTTGCAGGTGAAGGTTTTGCCCCACATGGCCGACCTCCATGTGGGCGTATCTGATGCCCCGCTCCCCGTACCGGCCGGTGATACGGCCATATTCGGCGGTGATAACGATTAAAACTGGTGCCGGCGCCATAAACATCTGGCCCAAGCAGGCTCTGGCCAAGGGCCGGCGCAGATCTCCCGTTAGGTGCAACCCAACCTCGTGCTCCTGGGGGCGGTAATGATAAACCCCTGCTTCCAGCCCTTCGACTAACCCTGCTACCACGTAAAGATCGAGGGGATACTGGGCGCCGGCACTCGGCGCAGCCCGGAGAAATCTGTGGACCGGGTCAGGATGGGGATCGGTGATGCCCTGAGCTGCCCACAGCAGTTGGGACAGTTGCCCCATAGTCAGAGGGGCCGGCACAAAGCCTCTTTCGGATCTGCGCCCCTGGATCGCCGCCTCTACGGACATGGCGCTGGCTAGTGCGGGTGCTAACAGGGGGATACCCAGCTCTCGGCCCCTTTGTTCGGCATTACCGCTAGTGGCCGACAGGCCGGCCAGGCCCAGTCCAGCCCCGGCCGCTGCATAGATAAAGCTCCGCCTCGATAACTTCCTACCTAATGGCATCATCGGTGAGCCTCCTCTGGCTTTTTGCGGTAACCAACTACCGGTAGCTGGATGCTACCAAAATCTCAGGACCTGAAAGGTTAGCGGTTTGTTTTGCGGAGCAGGTCTAGGGGGTATGCTAGACTACCTCAGATGGCGGATTTCAACCTTGAGAGCTTGGCGCCCTATCTGGGACAACTGACTTTTGGCGGCCTGGCGGGCTTTGCTTCAGGCTACGCCTTAAAAAAGGTCGGCAAGCTCTTAGCTATCGCTCTGGGGCTGTTGTTTGTAGCAATTCAACTGCTGGCTTATGCCGGCTACTTAACGGTCGACTGGTTAAGGATTCAGGAGTCCGTCAACCCGCTGCTCGAGTCTGAGCAGCTCAACCAGGGCTGGCAGGCGCTAGTAGCCGTGCTCACCAACAACTTCCCCTTCGCAGCGGCTTTTATCCCCGGTCTTATCCTGGGCCTCAGGCGTGGCTAAGCGGTCCATAAATCCGTTTTCTAATAGAATCTTAGCCGATTTGACTCAAGGCACTTGACAGCGTGGGTTAAACATAGAATAATCGGAAGTGGTTAGCACTCTCGACTCGAGAGTGCTAAGACAGTCACGCTAAACCATACTGGAGGTCTACATGACGCTAAAACCGCTAGGGGATAAGGTCGTCGTTGAAGTGATCGATGAGCCGACCACCACAGCCAGCGGCATCGTTCTGCCTGATACTGCCAAGGAGAAGAGCCAGCGCGGCAAGGTGCTGGCAGTTGGCTCAGGCAAGCTGCTTGATAACGGCCAGCGGGTCGAACTCGAAGTCAAGGTCGGCGACACGGTGGTCTTTGCCAAGTACGGCGGCACCGAGGTCACTCTTGGCGGCCGCGAGCTGATGATCCTGTCCGAACGCGATATTCACGCGGTAGTCGCTTAACGCAAAGGTGAGGTAACGATATGGCTAAAGAGCTAGTTTTCAAAGAAGATGCGCGCCGTGGCCTAGAGCGCGGCGTCAATGCTGTCGCTAACGCGGTCAAGGTCACGCTGGGCCCCAAGGGCCGCAATGTGGTCTTGGAGAAGAAATTCGGCAGCCCCACTATCACCAAGGACGGCGTGACGGTGGCCAAAGAGATTGAACTGCCTGACCCCCTGGAGAATATCGGCGCCAAGTTGCTGATCGAGATCGCCAGCAAGACCAACGACATCACCGGCGACGGCACCACCACCGCCACGGTGCTTGGCCAATCGATCGTGCGCGAAGGTCTGCGTAATGTGGCAGCGGGCGCCAATCCGCTGGCGCTTAAGCGCGGCATCGACAAGGCGGTCGAGGTAGCTGTCAAAGAGATCAACAAGATGGCCAAGGCCGTCGAAGACAGCAAGTCGATCGCCGAAGTGGCCTCCATTTCGGCCAACGAGCGGGCTGTTGGCGATATGATCGCCCAGGCCATGGACAAGGTCGGCAAAGACGGGGTAATCACCGTCGAAGAGTCAAAGTCGCTCGATACCGAACTCGATGTGGTCGAGGGGATGCAGTTTGACAAGGGTTACATCAGCCCTTACTTCATCACCGATAGCGAAGCTATGGAGGCCGTCCTTGAGGACGCTTACCTCCTCATCCACGAGAAGAAAATTGCGGCGTTAAAAGACTTCTTGCCGGTCTTAGAGCAGGTGGTGCAGACCGGTAAGCCGCTGCTGATTATCGCCGAAGATGTCGAGGGCGAAGCGCTAGCTACGCTGGTAGTTAACAAGCTGCGCGGCACCCTGAACATCTGTGCGGTTAAGGCGCCGGGGTTTGGTGACCGCCGCAAGGAGATGCTCAAGGACATCGCTGCGGTTACGGGCGGCACCTTCATCTCCGAAGAGCTCGGCTTCAAGCTGGAGAACGTCAAGCTCAATATGCTGGGCCGTGCCAAGCGCGTCCGCATCGGCAAAGAAGAGACCACCATTATTGAGGGCCAAGGGAACAAGGCCGAAATTGAGGCGCGCATCAAGGCCATCAAGGCTGAAGTCGAAAATACCGATTCCGACTATGCCCGCGAGAAACTCCAGGAGCGTCTGGCCAAGCTAGCCGGCGGTGTGGCGGTAATCCGCGTCGGTGCGGCCACCGAAACCGAGCTTAAGGAGAGGAAGCACCGCTTCGAAGATGCCCTTTCAACCGCCCGTTCGGCAGTTGAAGAAGGGATCGTAGCAGGTGGCGGCGTAACCCTGATCCATGCTGTTAAGGCGGTAGCCGCACTGACCAGCCAACTCGAAGGTGACGAGCGCACCGGCGCTGCCATCCTGATGCGTGCGCTCGAAGAGCCCGCCCGGCAGATCGCCGCTAACGCCGGCGCAGAGGGTAGCGTGATCGTCAACGCCATCAAGCAAAAAGATGACGGCCGCTACGGCTTTAACGCCGAGACGGGTGCTTTTGTGGACGACATGATCAAGGCTGGTATCGTCGATCCCGCCAAGGTGACCCGTGTCGCGCTGCAGAACGCGGCCTCGATCGCTAGCCTGATGCTCACGACCGAAGCCGTCATTGCCGAGAAGCCCGAAAAGGACAAGGCTCCCGCCGGACCGGGCACACCTCCCGGCGGCATGGGCGACATGGACTTCTAAACGGAGTTTGACTTATGAGACAGGGACGGGAAAACCCGTCCCTGCGCTTTTTGGAGCGGCTAGAAGTAGTCGTGGCCGGCCATAAAGGGGCGGTTGCCAGCTGAAAGCTCGGCTAGCTGCCTAGCGACACCGATATCGCCCTGTAGCAGCCCGGCGTTAGCCGCTGTGGCGGCGCTCAGGTCGCCAAACAGCAAGGCCGCCAGCGTGCGCACGTCGAGGCTTAAGTCTGGGGCCTGATCCCGAGCCGTAACCGCAATGCCTTGAGGGCTTAGTGAGACCACAAACACACCGTCGTTCCAGGGGCAGAAGTCGTCGCTGACTGCCAGGGCCAAGCTGGCCGCGACCGGGCTGGTAAAGGCTGCCAGCGCCGCCTTGATATCCACGATCCGCACCTGAAAGTAAGAGGTGGGCTTGATAAACTCATCCAGCTCTCTGGTTAGCGGCTCGTCGCCGGGGAGGGTAACGCGGACCCGCTCGTACTGGCCAAAGAGGTTCCCCCAGAAAGCCAGCAGATTAAGGCGGCCCTGCGGCGAGGTAAAGGCGTAGTCATAAATAATCGCCTCCTGCCGATCCGCCGCTTCGTCCGAGTGCGGTTGCAGCACGCAGTAGGCATCGGCGGCCAGGTAGAGGTGGCGCTCGCGCGTATCCCAAGGGGCTCGGATCAGATTAGACCAGTCGGGGCGCACGGCTTCGTCGCGGCTCAGCGTGCCGTTATAGCGCCGTGCCCAGGCGTGATAGATGGCCTGGACCTGGGTTAGCGTTGGCTCGAGCGCCACCCGCTTAAGCTGGGGACGGAGCCGAACGGTAAAGGCCTGGTAAAGGAGCTGGCTGGGGAGACTAAAGGCCATCCCGTTAATAACGCTCTGCCAGCCGTACTTGGCGTAATAGAAGGGATCGAAGGGGTACTCCAGGCACCAGCCCACCCCTCGCTGGTGGAGCCGCTGGAGGCCGTCAAGCAGCAGCGCCTTGACATGTCCGCGGCGCCGGTATTCGGGGGCAGTTAGCACCCCGGCCAACCCGACCATCTCGACCAATCGTCCGGCCAGATACATCGGCAGAGGATAAAAGAACGCTGCGCTGGCCAGCTCCGTACCCTCAAACGCGCCGTAACCATAAGGGAGCCGCGACAAGAGCCGCGCCCGGTGGCCGGGCTCACGGTAATCGGTAAAGTCCTGGTAGGCGGCCTGGCGGATGTAGATCCAGCGCTCCAGGTCGGCTTCGCTTAGTGGGCGGATCATGCTGTGCCTCCAAAGGGGAGATGAATGGGTCGCTCCACGCTGGTGCGCAACACCATGGTGGTCTGGGTGCGCTCCACCCCCTTAAGCATCCACAGCCGGTCTAAGAAGGCATCGAGCTCTTGCGTGCTGGCCACACGCACCTTAGCGATATAGCTGTAGTTGCCGGCTACCGCGTGCAGCTCCTCGATCTCAGGCAGCGCCATGAGGCTCTCAACCAAATTGGCCGCCGGATTGCGCGGCTGGGGGATGATAGCGACAAAGGCGCAGATCGGTAAGCCTAAGGCCGTAGGGTTCAAGACAGCCCGGTAGCCGAGGATCACTCCCTGCTCGAGCTTGCGGATGCGCTCGCCCACTGCAGGCGCCGAAAGCCCTACCGCTTTGGCGATAGTAGCGTGACTGGCCCGGCCATTCTCGCGCAGGATGGCCAGGATCTGCTGATCGACAGCATCGAAGGTCATGGTGGCTAAGAGCCTATCATGCGCATTAACGCTACAATCACACCCATGGTCCAGATCTTCGGTACAGCCAAATCGCCAGGCACCATGAAGGCGCTGCGGTTTTTCAAGGAGCGCGGCATTAAGCCGCAGTTTGTGGACCTGCAACGGCGTGCCATGGCGCCGGGCGAGATCGCCCGCTTCGTGCAAAAGTTCGGTCTCAGTGCGCTAATAGACACCGGCAGCAAGAGCTACGAGCGATTAGCCTACCTGCGCCTCTCCGATGAGGCGCTGATCCAGCGGCTGCTTGACGAGCCCCAGCTCATGGTGCAGCCGCTGCTGCGCCTGGGCGCCACCCTCACCATCGGCTGGGACGAGGCGGTGTGGCGGAACTGGTACCAGCACCAGCGTAGGGTAGGCTGAAGCGTGCGCATTCTCTTCATCGGTGACATCTTTGCCAAACCGGGCCTGCTGGTCATGCAGCGCTTCTTGCAGCAGCACGGCCACTCCTATGACTTCATCATCGCCAACGGTGAGAACGCCGCTGATGGCTTCGGCATCACCCGCAAGCACTTTACCGCCATGCGCGAGGCCGGAGTAGATGTGGTCACGCTCGGTAACCACACCTTCGACAACCGCGAGGTGTTTACGGTGATCAACGAGACGCCGCGCCTATTGCGACCCATTAACTATCCACCCGGCGTTCCAGGGCTGGGCGCGGCTAGCTTTACCACCCGCAGCGGCGAGCGGATCACCGTGATGCAGGCTATGGGGAGGATCTTTATGGATACCTTAGATTGCCCCTTTCGGGCACTAGACGAGGCGCTCAACACCCTGTCGGTCGGCGAGCCGGTGGTGGTGGAGTTCCATGCCGAAGCCACCAGCGAGAAAAAAGTGATGCTTTATCACCTGCAAGGGCGGGTAGCGGCACTGATCGGCACGCATACCCATGTGCAGACCGCCGACGAGCAGATCGTTAAGGGGACGGCCTACATCACCGACGCCGGTATGACCGGTGCCCAGGACTCGGCCATCGGCTTAGCCTTCGAGGAAGTGCATAAGCGCTTCACCACCCAGCTCAAGCAGCGCTATAAACCGGCGGAGCGCCTCGGCACCCTGTGCGGCGTGGCGCTGACCATTCAGGGCAGCAAGGCGCGGCAGATCGAGCGTATTCAGTGGCGGGAGGGTGCATGAAACGGCTAGACTTACCCTTAGATGGCAGGGATGAGGGCTTTGCGCACCTCAAGGCCGATGTCGACTTCTTGGGCCGGGCGCTCGGCACTATTCTCAGAGAGCTCGAGGGTGAGCGCTTCTTCAACCTGGTTGAGCAGGTGCGTTCCCTGACCAAGCGGCTCAGGGGCGAGCCGGAAAACACCACCCTGCAAGATGAGATCAAAGCGCTGCTAAGCGGGCTCAGTCTCAGCGAAGCCGAGCGGCTGCTGCGCGCTTTTACCGTCTACTTCCACCTCATCAACCTGGCTGAGGAGATCCATCGGGTGCGCGTCAACCGGCTGCGCGAGAGCCGAGCCACCCTGGAGGCGCCGCGGCGCGAATCGGTAGAGGCGGCTATTAAGGCGCTGCGCGACCAGGGCCTTAGTTACCATCAAGCGCGGCGCTTTATCGAAGGGCTCGATATCCAGTTGACCATGACCGCCCATCCGACCGAGGTCAAGCGCTATACCGTGCGGCTCAAGCTCGAGCGCATCGCGGCAACCTTGCGCCAACTGGGCGAGCATGAGCTGTCACCACAACTGCACCAGAGCTTAGAACTAGAGATCCTAGCCGAAATC